>Ga0075426_10003853_pt1 | contig 10693 bp, 6 predicted proteins | sample SoiMethybrSBSTD5_FD_75304 | JGI IMG/M metagenome (GOLD analysis project Ga0075426, IMG submission 75304) | Bulk soil microbial communities from a Populus tree surrounding site in Tennessee, USA - Soil MetaG P. TD hybrid SBSTD5 | ecosystem: Environmental > Terrestrial > Soil > Tree plantation...
GCGGCGGCGGCCGGGCTGCACCGGGCGCGACCGGCGATGCCGACCGTCATCGACGACGGCTGCGTGTATCACCTGAGCTATGCGCGCGCGGCCCTGCTGGCTCCGACCACGCTCGAGCGCGCGCGGGGTCGGCTGAGGACGTGGCGGGTCCGCCGGCAGGAAACCCGACTCGCGCGCGCCGCCGACGCCCTGGTGGCCGTGTCGGAGGACGAGGCGCAGCGCATGCGATCTCTGGCGCCCGCCACCACTGTCATCGTCGCGCCCAACGGCGTCGACGTCGATGCCGTGGCGCCGACGCCGCCCGGCGACGCGGTGCTGTTCGTGGGCCTGCTGAGCTACGCGCCCAACCGCGACGCCATGGAGTGGTTCGCGCGCGAGGTGCTGCCGCACCTGGCCGCCGACGATCCCGAGGTGCTCGTGGCCGGCCGCGATCCCGGCCCCGGGCTGCAGGCGCTGGCGCGCGAGCAGCCCAAGCTGCGGTTGCTGGGCTTCGTGCCGGATCTGGCGCCGCTCTACGCGCGCGCCGCGGTGTTCGTCAATCCCATGCGCGGTGGCGGCGGCACCCGGCTCAAGATGCTGGGCGCGATGGCGGCCGGCAAGGCGGTCGTCTCCACCACGATCGGCGCCGAAGGTCTCGCGCTCACCCACGGGCGCAACGTGGTGCTGGCCGACACGCCCCGGGCCTTTGCCGCCGAGGTCCGCGAGCTGCTGCGCGACCGCGCGCGCGCCGAGCGTGTGGGCCGCGCCGCGCGCAACCTGGTGGAGACGCGCTACCGCTGGGAGGCGTGCCTGGCGCCCCTCGACGATCTCTACGCCCGCCTCGCCCGGCCGGGGACGGAGCGATGAGAGACCCCGTGTCGCCCCCGAGGCGCGCCACGGCTCCGCCGGGGCGCGTCCGAGCGTGGGGGGTCTGGGGGCCATGTCGAGGCCCCCAGGACGCGAGATGAGAGGCCCTGTGTCGCCCCCGAGGCGCGTGTCGGTCGTCATCCCCGTGCTCAACGCGGCGCGCACGCTGCCGCGCACGCTGGCCGCGCTCGGCGCGCTGGAGCCGGCGCCCGACGAGATCGTCTTCGTCGACAACGGCTCGACCGACGACACCCGCGCGCGCCTGGAGGCGTTCGCGGCCGGCAGCCCCCGGGCCAAGGTGGTCGTGCTGGGCGAGCCGCGGCGCGGCGCTTCCGTCGCCCGCAACACCGGCGCCCGCGCCGCCACCGGCGACGTCGTGGCCTTCACCGACGCCGACTGCTGTCCGCGGAGCGACTGGCTCGCCGCGCTCGTGGTCCCGCTCACCGACGCCGGCGTGGGCGCCGTCGCCGGGCGCTTGCTCTCGACACCGCCGGTGGGGATCGTCGAGGCCTTCAGCAGCCTCTTCACGCTGCAGGCGCCGGCGGCCGCCGCGCGCCACACGCGCTGGACGCCGTGGGCGGGCGGTTTTCCGACGGCCAACCTGGCGGTGCGGCGCGAGCTGCTCCAGCGCCTGGGCGGCTTCGACGAGTCGGTCGCGATCTACGGCGAGGACTACGACCTGTGCGCGCGCATCTACGCGACCGGCGCCGCCATCGCCTACACGCCGGCGGCCGGCGTCGAGCACCAGCACCGCGTCACGCTCAAAGCAATGCTGCGCCAGGCCTTCGGCTTCGGGCGCAGCCACGCCTGGCTGATGCGCCGCCACGTGCCGCGCGGCCTCTGGCTCGACCTGCCCCGCGTGTCGGTGGCGCGGCCCGGCTTCCCGCTGCCGGTGTGGATCGACGCCGGCGCGCCCGACAAGAAGGCGCTCGCGCTGCTGGCGCTCGGTGTGGCGTGGCGTCCGTTGCTGCTGCTGCCGCCGCTCTACGCGGCGTGGCTCTGGTGGGACGTGAGCTCACGGGCGCGGGCGCGCGGGCTCGCGCTCTCGTGGCTCGACCGCTGGGGACTGGTGGGCTGCCTGCTGGCGAAGGCGGCCGCGATGACGGGCGGGCGCTGGTGGGGCTCGCTCCGGTATGGCCGTGCCTGCCTCTGAGTCGCGCGAGACGCCGACGGTCTCGGTGCTGATCTGCACCAAGGATCGGCGCGACGACGTCGCCCGCGCGCTGGCCTCGCTGCGCGCGGCCGGGGTGGAGCGCGAGGGCGTGGAGATCGTCGTGGTCGAGGAGACCGCGCGCCCCCAGCCCATCACGGGCGTGCGCTACGTGCCGCTGCCGCCCGAGGGCCGCGGCTTCGCCCACGTGCGCAACCGCGCGGTCGACGCCGCCAAGGGCAGCCTGCTGGTCTTCGTGGACGACGACTGCGAGGTCGAGCGCGGCTGGCTCGACGCGCTGCTGGCGCCGATGGCCGATCCGGCCGTGGCCGGCACCGCCGGCGCCGTGCTCGTGCGCGACTGCAACGCCGTCGGTTACGCGGAGAACATCCTGGGCTTCCCGGGCGGCGGGCTGCGCTACCTGGCCGCCGCGGACGGCCGCGTGGTGCCCACCACGTTCCTGTCGACGTGCAACTGCGTCTATCGCCGCTCGGCCATCGAGGGCGTGGGCGGCTTCTCGCCGCTGGCCTCGCTGGGCGGCGAGGACAGCCTGCTGGCCGAGCGCGTCAGCGCGCGCTGGCCGTGCCGCTACGCGCCGACCGCGGTCGTCTATCACAAGCCGCGCCAGCGGCTGGCCGCGATCTTCCCGTGGTTCGTCCGGCGCGGCCGCGCCGAGCTGCGCATCCTGCCCGGCAAGGCCCGGCCGGGCGCGGTCGTGCTGGCGCTCGTGCGCGGCTCGACCCTGCTGCGCGTCCTCGCCCTGGCCGTCGTCCTGGCCTGGCTCCCGTGGCCCGTCGCCGTCACGCTGCCGATCGCGCTCGGCCTCTACTACGCGAAGCTGCTGCGGCGCTACGCCTTCGCCTGGCGCTACCCCACGCACCGGCGCGGCTTCTGGCTGGCGCCGCTGGTGCGGGTGATCGCCGACGCCGGCGCCGAGGTCGGCCGCCTGCGCGAGGCGCCGTCGGTGCTGCGGCGCTGGTGGAGCGCGCGGCCGTGAGCGCGCGGCCCGGCCTGTCGGTGGTGCTCATCACCCGCAACGAGGCGGCGCGCATCCGGGCCTGCCTCGACAGCGTGCGGTGGGCGGACGAGATCGTGGTCGTCGACCAGCACAGCAGCGACGGCACCGCCGACATCTGCCGCGGGCTCGGCGCCCGGGTGATCGCGCGGGAGATGCTGGCCGGCTTCGGCGAGCAGAAGAACTTCGCGATCGGCCAGGCCCGCCAGCCGTGGGTGCTGAGCCTCGACGCCGACGAGGAGGTCACCGACGCGCTCCGCCGGGAGATCGAGACGGCCATCGCCCAGCCCGGGACGTCGGTCGGATTCCGGATGCCGCGGCTGACCTCGTACCTCGGCCGCTTCATCCGTCACTGCGGCTGGTACCCGAGCCCGGTGCTGCGGCTGTTCCAGCGCGGGCGCGGCCGTTTCGACGACGCGCTCGTCCACGAGGAGCTGCGGGTGGACGGCCCCGTCGGTGATCTGCGGGCCGACCTGCTCCACCATAGCTACGGCACGCTCGACGACCACGTGCGCAAGCTGCTGCTCTACACGGCCTACGACGCGCGGATGCTCGAGCGCCGCGGCGCCCGCGCCGGGCTGTGGGAGCTGGCCGTGAAGCCGCCGGCCGTCTTCGTGCGCAAGTACGTCGCGCAGGGCGGCTTCAAGGAAGGCTGGCACGGCTTCGTGCTGAGCGCGATGGCCGCGCTCGTCGTGCTGGTGAACTACGTGCGGCTGGCCGAGTTGACGGGGCGCTTGCCGGTGGCGCCGAGGCCGCCCGTCGGAGATCCGCCGACCGTGCTGCTGATGGCCAACTTCGCCGACCTCGTCGGCGGCGGCGAGGAGAGCTTGCTGGCCCTGGCCGCCCGGCTCGATCGCCATCGCGTGCGGCCCATTGCCAGCGTGCCCGGCGAGGGCGAGGTCGCCGAGCGGCTGCGCGCGCTGGGGGTGCCGGTGTTCGTGCTGCCGCTGCCGCGGGTGCGGCCGTGGCGCGCGCCGGCCATCGCCTATACGCTCACCCGTCTGCGCCGGCTGCTGATCGCCGAGCGCGTCGCCCTCGTGCACGCGCAGGGCGGCCGGGGCGCGCTGTACGCCGGCCTCGTCGGCCGCCGCGTGGGCGTGCCGCTGCTCTGGCACGCGCGCACCGCCGACCGCGACCGCTGGCTCGATCCGCTCCTGCCGCGGCTGGCTCACACGATCGTGGCCAACTCCGGCGCCACCGCGTGCCGGTTCAGTCGCTGGCCGCGAGCGCGCGTGACCGTCGTGCCCAACGGCGTCGACCTCGGCCGCTTCACCGCGCGCGCCGCCGATCCCGCGCTGCGGCGCACGCTCGGCGTGCCCGAGGAGGGCCCCGTCGTCGGCTACGTCGGCCGGCTCGAGCACGGCAAGGGGCCCGACGTGCTGCTGGCCGCCGCCGAGCGGCTGACGCTGAAGCTGCCGAACCTCACGCTGCTCATGGTCGGCGACGGGCCGCTGCGGCTGCCGCTGGCGGCGCGGGCGGCGGCCGTCGGCGTGCGCGCGGTCTTCGCCGGCCAGCGCACCGACGTGCCGGCCCTGCTGCGGCTGTGCGACGCGATCGCCGTGCCCTCGCGGCAGGAGGCCTTCGGCCGGATCATCATCGAGGCGATGGCCGCCCGCGTGCCGGTGGTGGCCAGCGCCGTCGGCGGCATTCCCGAGGTCTGCGCCGACCGCTTCACCGGGCTGCTGGTGCCGCCCGACGATCCCGAGGCGTTGGCCGCCGCGCTGGCCGCCACGTTGACCGACACCACCGCCACCACCGCGCGCGTGCGGGCGGCCGCCGCCGACGTCGCCGCGCGCTTCGACATCGGCATGCACGCCGAGCGCGTGCACCGGGTCTACGACGCCGTGTTGCGCGAGGCGCGCCCATGATGCGCGGCGCCTGGGTGCCGCCGCTCGTGCTGTCGCTGCTGGCGATCGGCGTGCGGCTGCTGGTGGCCACCCGGCGCGAGGGGATCGAGGTGGACGGCATCCTCTATCTGGCCAACGCGGCCGCGCTCGTCCACGACCGGGCGGCGTTCAATCCCGTTCACCAGCCGCTCTACTCGCTGGTGCTGGCGCCCGTCGTGGCTCTCGTCAGCGATCCCGAGTGGGCGGCGCGCGTCGTCGCCGCCGTCGCGGGCGGGTTGTGGGTGCTGCCGACGCTCTGGCTGGCGCGCGAGACGACCGACGCGCCGGTGGCGTGGCCGGCCGGCCTGCTCGTCGCGCTGATGCCGGCCGCGGTGGACGCCGGCACGCGCGTGCTGCCCGACACGCTGCTGGTGCTGCTGGTCACCACCACGCTGGCGGCGGCGATGTGGGCGACGCGCACCGCCTCGCCGCTGGCCGCCGCTATCACCGGCGCCGCCGGCGCGCTGGCCACGCTCGCTCATCCGGTCGGGGTGGGTTTTCTGACGCTGGCCATCGCGCTGCTGGTGCTGGCGCCGCGCTGGGCGCCGCCGGCATGGCCGGCGCCGCGGCCGCTCGTCTCGGCCGGCGCCGTCGCGCTGGCTGCGCTGCTGGTGCTGGGCCCCCAGATCGTGTTCGTGCGCGAGCTGACGGGCACCTGGAGCTGGACGGGCAAGCGGCTGGGCTACACGCTGACGTTCTCCGAGCACGTCGGCGCCGAGCGGGCCATGGCCGCGGCCGAGCGGCTGACGGCCGAGGTCAAGCGCGAGGACACGCCGCCCAGCATGCTGGCCTACGCGTGGCGCAGCCCGGCCGCGCTCGTGCAGCGCATCCTCGTCAACCTGCACCTCGTCGACAAGTACACGCTGCCCGGCCTGCTGCAGGCGGGCGGCATCGTGCTGGTGGCCTTCGGCCTCGTGCACCTGCGCGTGCGGCGCACGCCGCCCGAGTGGGTGCTGCCGGTGGCGCTGGCGCCGTTCACCGGGCTCCTGCTGTTCAACGTCGAGAGCCGCTACTTCGTGCCGGCCATTCCGGTGCTGGCGATCATCGCGGCCATCGGCGTCGTGCGGCTCGGTCAGCCGCGCCCGGCCGAGGCCGAGCGCCGCCGCCTGACGCTGGGGACGGTGGCCCTGGTGATCGCGCTGCTGAGCTTCGTGCCGTGGCTGGCGCGCCCGTGGTTTCGCGAGGACCAGAGCGGCGTGGACAAGACGGCCGGCCGCTGGCTGGCCACCGCCGGCGTGGGGCCGGCGTTCCTCGGCCGCTATCCGGTCATCGGCTACTACGCCGGCGCCCGCGCGATCCCGCTGGGCGGCCTCGGGCTCGACGCCGCGCTGGCCGAGGGACGGCGGCAGGGCGCGCGCTTCCTCGTGGTGGACAGCGAGCGGCTGCCGATGATCCGTCCCGACCTGGTGCCGCTGCTGGCCGGGACGTCGGTGGGCCGGGCCGACCTCGAGCTGGTGAAGGAGGTGGAGGACCGCGCGGGCCGGCGCGTGCTGATCTACCGCATCGCGGGGACCCTGTGAATCAAGTCAGCGCGCCGCTGCGCGTCGGCGTGGACGGCCGCGAGCTGCGCGATGGCGTGCGCACCGGCATCCGCCGCTACGTGGTGGAAGTCGTGCGGGCGGCCGCCGCCCGCGGCTGCGAGTGCGTCGTCTACGGCGATCGCGGCACCCGGCTGCCGCCCACGTCGTCGCTGGTGCGCCCCGTCACGCTCGGCGCCGGCTGGACGCAGTGGTGGGACCAGGTCGCGCTTCCGCGCGCGCTCCACCGCGATCGCGTGGACGTGCTGCTCTCGCCGTACTACAAGCGGCCGCTGCGAGCGCCGTGCCCGGTGGTGATCACGATTCACGACCTGTTCTTCATCGGCTATCCCGGTCGCCGGCGCCGGCTCTACGACTCCACCATGACCACGCTGGCGCGCGCCTACGCCCGCGGCGCGGCCGCGATCATCGCCGACAGCGAGCACAGCCGGGTGGCGATCGTGGAGCGGCTGAGGCTGCCGGCCGAGCGCATCGCCGTGATCCCGGTCGGCCTCGGCCGCGAGTTCGTGCCCGCGACCCCCAGCCCCGCCCAGCGCGACCGCTACGGCCTCGGCCCCCGCTACGCGCTCTACGTCGGCAATTTCCTGCCCCACAAGAACCTGCCGCGCCTGCTGCGCGCGTGGGCGGCGCTGCCGGCGACGATCCGCGGCACGCATCGGCTGGTGCTGGCCGGCGGCGATCGCGCCGGGCGCCCGGCGCTGGAGACGCTGGCCCGCTCGCTCGGCGTGACCGCCGGCGTGGGCTTCGCCGGGCTCGTGGCCGACGAGGATTTGCCGGCGGTCTACGGCGGCGCCGCGGTGCTGGTGCTGCCCTCGCTCGAGGAGGGCTTCGGCCTGCCGGCGCTGGAGGCGATGGCGTGCGGCGCGCCGGTGATCGCCAGCCGGCGCGGCGCGCTGCCCGAGGTGGTCGGCGACGCCGGCGTGCTCGTCGATCCCGAGGAGGGGGAGGCGCTCACGGCCGCGCTGACGCGCGTGCTCGACTCGGAGCGCGAGCGCGCGTCGATGGTGAAGCGGGGGCTGGCGCGCGCGGCCACCTTCACGGCCGAGCGCACGGCCGGGCGCGTGGTGGACGTGCTGCAGACGGTGACCGGACGGCGGCCGGCGCTGCTCGGGAGGGCCGGCTGATGTGTGGGATCGCCGGCATCGTCGGCGGCGCGCCCCTGCGGCCCACGCTGGAGGCCATGCTGACCGCGCTCGAGCACCGCGGCCCCGACGATCGCGGCGTCCACCTGGGCGACGACGTGGCGCTCGGGATGACCCGGCTGGCCATCATCGACCTGGTGACCGGTCGCCAGCCGATGACGAGCGAGGACGGCAACACGACCATCGTCTTCAACGGCGAGATCTACAACTTCCGTGCGCTCCGCGCCGAGCTGGTGGCGCGGGGCCAGCGTTTCCGCACGCAGAGCGACACCGAGGTGATCCTGCGCGCCTGGGAAGTCGAGGGCGAGGCCTGCGTCGAGCGGCTGCGCGGGATGTTCGCCTTCGCCATCTGGGACGCGCGCCGGCGCGCGCTGTTCCTGGCCCGCGACCGTGTCGGCAAGAAGCCGCTCTATTACTGGCAGGGCGGCGGAAGCTTCGTGTTCGGCTCCGAGATCAAGGCGCTCTTCTGCCACCCGGGGCCGGGCCGCACCGTCGACTTCACCGCGCTCCATCACTATCTGGCCTACGGCTACACGCCACGCCAGCGCTCGGCCTTCGAGGAGATCGCCAAGCTGCCGCCCGGTCACACGGCCACGCTGGCCGCCGGCCGGCTCACGCTGCGCCGGTACTGGACGCTGCCGGCGGCGCCGACGACACCGCTCTCCGGCGACGTGGTCGAGCTGGGCCAGCGCATCCGCCACGAGCTGCGGGAGGCCGTGCGGCTGCGCCTGGAGAGCGACGTGCCGCTCGGCGTCTTCCTCTCGGGCGGGATCGACTCCAGCGTGGTGGCGGCGAGCATGCGCGAGGTGACGAGCGGCCGCATCGCCACGTTCTCCATCGGCTTCGGCGCCGGCGCCGCCTCCTACGACGAGCTGCCCTTCGCGCGCCAGGTGGCCGTGCGCTTCGCGACCGACCATCACGAGGAGGTCCTGGAGCCGAAGGCGGCCGAGCTGGCGCCGGCCATCGTGCGCGCCTTCGACGAGCCGTTCGCCGACTCCTCGGCGATCGCGACCTTCGCGGTGGCCGCCGCCACCGTCCGCCACGTGAAGGTCGCGCTGTCCGGGATCGGCGGCGACGAGACCTTCGCCGGCTATCCACGCTATCTCGGCCTGGCGGTCTCCGAGCGCTGGGCGCGCGTGCCGCGCGCGCTGCGGCGCGCCGTGGGGCGGGTGGCCGTGAGCGCGCTGCCGGAGTCCTTCAGCAGCCGCAACCTGCGCGACTGGGTGGTGCGCTTCGCCGCCGGCGCCGAGCTGGGGCTGCCCGAGCGCTACTTCGCGTGGACGCGCTTCTTCGACGGACCGGCGCTGGCGGCGCTGGCCACGCCCGCGCTGGCGGCGCGGCTGGCCGGCGATCCCGACGCCGACGGGCGCGCGGCGTGGCACGGCCACGGCCACGGCGAGGCGATGGACGGCGCCTTCCGCGTGGACCTGGCGACCTATCTGCCCGACGACCTGCTCGTCATGGCCGATCGCATGACGATGGCCAACTCGCTCGAGCTGCGGGCGCCGTTCTGCGATCACCGGGTCATCGAGACCAGCCTGGCCATCGCGCCGTCGCTCAAGACGCGCGGCTTCCGGCTCAAGGGCCTGCTCAAGGCCGCCTACGCCGACGTGCTGCCGCCGGCCGTGCTCGGCCATCGCAAGCAAGGCTTCATGATCCCGCTGGCGCGCTGGCTGCGCGGTGACCTGCGCCCGCTGCTCGACGATCTCCTCGGCGCCGAGCGCGTGCGCGAGCGCGGGCTCTTCCGGCCCGAGCGCGTGCAGGTGATGAAGACCGAGCACCTGGCCGGCCGCCGCTCGCACGCCGACCGGTTGTGGACGCTCATGATGGCCGAGCTGTGGCTGCGCGAGTACGTGGATCGCGGCGGCCGCTGGAGGCTGGCGTGAGCCGCCTGCGCGTGCTGACGGTCTCCGACGTCTCCGCGCTGGCGCTGGAGGGCGGGGCCGAGCGCGTGCTGTGGGAGGCCGCGCGACGGCTGGCCGCCCGCGGCCACGCCGTGCGCATCCTGAGCCGGGCGCCGGCGGGGGTGGCCCCCCGCCGGGTGCGGCGCGAGGCCGTGGACATCGTGGAGTTCGCCTCCACCCGCCGCTCGCTGCTCGGCTTCTTGCGGAGCGCGATCCTCGAGGCCCGCCGCACCGCGGCGCCGCTGCTGGCCGAGGCCGACGTCCTGCACCTGCACCAGCCGCTCGCCGGCTACGGCGTGCTGACGTCACCGCTCGGCCGCCGTCGGCCGTCGATCTACACGTTTCACTCGCCGGCGCCGCTCGAGTACCGCTCGCGTCGTCGCATGACCGCGCATCACCTGGGCGGCATCACCGGCGTGGCCGGCATGCTCACGCTGTGGTCCATCGAGCGCGCGTGCTTGCACAGGGCCACGCTGATCCACGTGCTCAGCGACTTCTCGGCCTCTTTGCTGTGGAAGCTGTACCGGATCCCCGCCGAGCGCATCGTGAAGATCCCGGGCGGCGCCGACCTCGCGCGCTTCCGACCGGTGTCCGATCGCCGGCGCGTGCGCGCCGAGCTGGGGCTGCCGCTCGACCGGCCGCTCTTGCTGACCGTGCGCAACCTCGAGACGCGCATGGGCCTCGACACGCTGCTGACCGCCATGGCCGTCGTGGCCCGCCGGCGGCCCGAGGTGCAGCTGCTGCTGGGCGGCGCCGGCTCGCTGCGCCAGCCGCTGGAAGCGCAGGCGCGCGCCGCCGGCCTCGACAAGCAGGTGAGCTTCCTCGGCTTCATCCCCGAGGTCGACCTGCCGCGCTACTACCAGGCCGCCGACGCGTTCGTGCTGCCCACGCGCGAGCTGGAGGGCTTCGGCCTCGTGACCGCGGAGGCGCTGGCCTGTGGCACACCCGTGCTCGGCACCCGTGTCGGCGCCACGCCGGAGCTGCTGGAGCCGCTCGATCCCGCGCTGGTGTTCGGCGGCGACGGGCCCGACGCCATGGCCGCCGACATCCTGGCCTTCCTCGAGCGCCAGCTCCGGGACCCGGCGGCCGCGCTGGCATTGCGGGAGGCCTGCGCCCGTCACGCCCGGACGCGGTACGGCTGGGATCAGGTGGTGGCCGGCCTGGAGCAGACGCTGACCGGCCTCGTCGAGCGCGGGATCGAGCCGGCCATCG
>Ga0075426_10003854_pt1 | contig 10692 bp, 10 predicted proteins | sample SoiMethybrSBSTD5_FD_75304 | JGI IMG/M metagenome (GOLD analysis project Ga0075426, IMG submission 75304) | Bulk soil microbial communities from a Populus tree surrounding site in Tennessee, USA - Soil MetaG P. TD hybrid SBSTD5 | ecosystem: Environmental > Terrestrial > Soil > Tree plantation...
CTCGATATGCGCATGCCGGTGATGGACGGCTGGGCAGTGGCCCGGTCGCTCCACGAGACGGGGTCACGCGTGCCGATCATCGTGATGACCGCAGCGGAGAGCGCGCGGCGCTGGGCCGATGAGATCGGGGCCGCCGGCCATCTCGCGAAGCCCTTCACGCTCGACGAGCTGATCGATTGCGTGCAGAAGTTCTCGACCGACGAGCGGATGAACTAGCCGGAGCTCTCGTCGCCTCCGCTGCTGAACGCGGCCGCGAGCGCGAGCTCCTGCGGGCGCACCTTCTTCGGGTCGAACTTGCGCACCGCCGCGGTCATGCGCGTGAGGCACTCCGCGACGCTCATCGGCGGCGGCGCACCCTTCTTCTGCGGGATCCAGCGCACCGGATTGCAGCGCGCCACCACGACCTGACGGAGGTACGGGCTCTTCATGCCCATCTCCTGGAGCGCCTTCACATGCGCCGTCACGCGGTCGTCGATGTCGAGGAGCCGCACCGCCCACTGCTCGCGCTGGCGTAGCGCCGCGGGGAGCGCCTTGTCCTGGAACAGATCCACCCGCCGCAGCATCGACTGGTACGAGCTGCCGCTGAAGCGGTCGCGCTTCTCGTAGCAGCATCCGAGCGTGAGGAATGGCGGCGACTCGAAGGACGTGGCGTGATCGCTCTCCTTCGAGCGCGGCTCTTCTTTCGCGAGTGCGCGAGCCATGCGGACCACCTCGAGGCTGCGGTCGCGCAGGTTGTGCGCCTTTTCGGTGTTCAGCGCGAGGATGCGATACGCGAGGGCCGGATCGCAGGTCGCGAGGACCGTGATCGAGCGCTGTCCGAGCGCGCGGGCGGCGGCGATGCGATGCCGGCCGTTGGGCGACAGGAACGCGTCCTTCGACGCGTAGGCGATGATCGGATCGAGGAACGCACCTGAGTCGCGGATCGCTCCCGCCAGGCGATCGGCGTGCGTGCGCGACAGGTCCCGCTGGAACGGCGTCGGCTCGATCGCACCGACCGGGAGCGACGCGAGCACCAGCGGCGTCGACGCGTACGGGTCGCGATAGGCCGCGAGCACCGCGCCCTTCACGGCCTCGACGCGTCCGACGAGGTCCTTGATCGCGGAGTCATCGAGCGCGAGCGCGCTCTCGCGCGCTTCAGGTCCGCGCGGTTCGGCCGGGCCGCGGCGCTTGCGCGTGGTCTTCTTCGCGGTGCTCTTCTTGGCGGTGGTCTTTTTCGCGGGCACCTCGTCACTCTACCCGCGCGGCTGGGACCTCGCCCGTTTCGTCGGCTGCCACGGCGTTCGCATCACCTGCGCTGCGAACCGCCGCTCGTCAGCGCCGATCGCGAGGAGGGTCTCCGGGACATCGATCGGGACGCCACGCCGCGTGAAGTAGCCAGCGAGCGAGCTGACATCGCGCCGGATCAGATCGAAGGCCGCGGGATGCGTGATGACGTCGACGCTCTGTGAGAAGTCGATCAGGATGGCGCGCTCGCGCCACCACAGGACGTTGAAGGCGGAGAGGTCACCGTGCACCAGCTTCGCGTCGAGCATGAGGCGGATCTCGCCGAGCAGCTCTTCCCAAACGCGTAACGCGGTGGCGCGATCGAGATCGACCGATTCCAGACGCGGCGCGGCCACGTTGTCGTCGCCGACGAATGCCATGAGGTAGCCGTCCGCGGTCATCTCGACCGGCGGCGGGACGGTCACCCCGGCCGCGTACAGCGTTTCGAGATTGCTCCACTCGTTGGCGATCCAGCGGCGATGCCGGACCTCCTGGCCGAACCGCGTGTTCTTCCGCATCGCGCGTGATTCAACGCCTGTCCCTTCTCCCCACAGCCCCGCGTATTGATAGGTGTTGCGGAAGAGTCGGCGGTCGAGCGCGATGAAGTGCTTCTGCGCGAGCAGCCACGTCTCGCCGCGCGCCGCGCGAGCGACGAGGTGGACCTCGCTCTCCTTGCCTGACTTGAGCGCGCCCAGGGGCGTGTCCTCGAACTCATCGAGACCGCGAGGGACGCGCGACTGCCAGTCCGCGGGGAAAAGATCCGAAGGCATGCGTCCTCCGCGGAGGTGGACACGAACGGGCAGGAAGACGCGCGGCAGCGCTGTTGGAGCTTGTGCCGGCTCTTAGCGGAGGCCGGCGCCGCGTGTCGTCTGCTCGTTCATGGCCGGCCTCCTTTGGTCAGAGTCACCTTGCGGTGCTCGCGCGATGTTAGCGCGCACCCTCTTCTCACGCGATATCGAATGCGATACGTTCGCGTTGCGTGGCGGAGGCGAAAGGAGTTCGCCTTGCCACCCCTCCGACGCTATCCACAGCGCCGCTTGCGACTCGTCTGGGTCCGCGAGGACGACCCGAAACCCCTCACCCGCGGTCAGAAGCAGTACCGCCGCATGCGCGAGCGCATGGCGGTCGACCCGGAGTACCGGGAGCGGAAGTTGCGGAATGCGCGCGCCGCCAATAAGCGGCATCGCGCGCGAAACCGAGAGCGAATTGCCGCTGCGCAGCGTCCAAGGGATCGCGCGTACTACGCCAAGAACGGTGACGCCATCAAAGCCAAGCGGCGCGAGGACTACGCCGGTCCGAAAGGCGCGAGGATGCGCGCGCAAAACACCGCGTGGTATGCCCGCAACAAGGAGCAACGCAAGGTCTATCGCCGCGAGTACTACCTGAAGAATGGCGACCGCATACGTGCGCGCGAACGCGAGCGCAATCGGAAGAAGTACGCGGAGAATCCGCAGGCTTGGCTCGATTACTACAAGGCTTGGCGGCAGGCGAATCTCGAGCGTGCGCGTCTGTATGTTCGCGTCTCAGCACACAAGCGACGCGGCGCGATCGGATCGTTCACATTTCAAGAATGGCTGGACTTGGTCGCCGAATATGACGGACGTTGCGGTTATTGCGGGAGCACCGATCACATCGAGGCGGACCATAGGACGCCGCTCGATCGAGACGGCACCAATAAGATCGACAACATCATTCCGGCGTGCCGCCGCTGTAATCGAAGGAAACACACCATGACGGAAGCCGAGTTCCGAGCGTTACTGGCCGAGGAGGCGAGGCTCAAGGGGGAGTCGTCGGAGTCGGCTGCGGCCCCTGACGAAGAGGAAGCTGCGGGATGAGGAGGTCTTCGCTGAAGATCTTCGATCGCGGATTGTCATCAAGGAATTTGAAGATGCCATTCACCAACGCGGTAGCGATGAGATCAGGGTGATCGACGAGTAGCGCACGATCATCGTCGTTCGAGAGGAATCCGAGCTCGATGATCGTCGCGGGTGTGAATGGTGATGCGGCGTGCTGGTAGCGCGACCAGTTGAACGGGTAGTAGCCCAACATCGCGCGACTTATATGTTCCTGATCCCAGCTGAGACCGGTCGCCTTCGCGTACACGTCCTTGATGTCCTGCATCAGCTTCGCGTCGTATGTCCCGCGGCGCGAGCCGATAGCCATCTTGAATCCCGAGAGCTCCCCCACGCCATCGCCGTCGCAATGCAACGCGATGAAGACGTCCGCGAGATAGCCCTCGGGGATCGTCGTCGGCAGGAGGTCCACCGCGATCCCCTGCGCCTTCAGCAGCGAGGCCATCCGCTCGGCGATGGCCATCGTCGTGTCGACCTCGGTGTAGCCAGCCCAGCTCGTACCCGTCTGCAGTTGGATGCGCGTTCCGTATTCCTTCGGGACGTCGTCGGTCATCCAGTGACCGACCTGGATCCCAACGCGTCGCTGTCCTTTGACGTCGACGTTCGGCTTTGGGATACGGACGACGCCCTGCTGGATGATCGCGCCACCGGGCGGCGCGAGCGCGACCGGCGGCGCGTTCAGATCGACCGGCAGATCGCCCGGCTCCTCTTCGATCGCGAGCGGCAGCGGCGCGCCGGCTGGCACCTTCTCGCCGACGGCGCGCGTGCTCCCGGGGAACACGCCGAACGCGAGTCCGACCGCCGAGACCACCGCCGCTCCGGCGACGAGGATCACGATGAGCGGGCGCATCGCGGAAATGCTAGAGGACCTCGACGCGCGCGACCCACTTGATCCACATGAATCCGCGGTGCGTCGGAGCGACCAATCGTGCGGGCGCACCGTGCTCGGAGGTCAGCGGCACGCCACCCAGATGCGTCGCGAGCACGAGCGACGCGACTTCGTCCGGCGCGAAGGTCGCCGTGTGTCCGGTGACCGAGGTCACGCGCACACGGCGCTCGGTCGCGCCTGCGATCTGCGCAAGGGAGGCGCCGGTCCAACGTCGCGTGCTCGCCCAGCCGCTGGTGCAATCAAGCGTCACGTCCTGCTCTACCCGAGGCATGGCCAGAAGTTGCGCGAGTGACATCGAGCGAGCGGCCGGGCCGGTGATGTCCAACTGCCACGCAGCGGGATCGAGTTCGGGAACTGAGTCGAACGTCCAAGACGTTATGGGAACATCGCCCGTGGCCACGCGCGAGCCCGTCGCACGTCGCGTGGCATCGACGCGATCGAGAGCCGCCGCGAGCACGACGCCGCCGGCCAGCACGGCGCCCGCGCGGAGCCACTCGCGCCGGCCCGGCGGCACGCGCACGCGCCGCGGCGCGGCGTGCGCGACGACGAGCGGCACGAGGGCGACGCCGATGAAGACGTGGATGTTGAGGAGCGAGTACGCGAATGGCCGGTCGAACGAGATGAGCCCGATCGTCCACGCGAGCCCGATCCCCAGCACGACGAGCAAAGCCACTCCGGTGAGCGAGCCGACGAGCAACGAGGACGCCTGCCCGGCGCGGACGCGACGGGCGACGGAGCGCCGCGCGATCCCCAGTTTCCATGCCAGCACGACGATCAGCGACGACGCGACGACACGATGGAGGGTGATGAGGGTGGCGGCTGCGTCCCCGGGTAGCGCCCACGCAAGCAGGCCGCTGAGCACGAGGAGCGGGATCGCGCCGAAGAGATAGAGATTCGTCGCGCCCGGCGACATCGCGCGATGTTAGGCCGTGGCTTCTCGCGGTGACATGCGAACGATGAGCTCGGGCAGGAGCGCCTGCGCGCCGACGATGTTCGACTCTGCGCCCGAGTGGGGGTTCACGACGCCGTTGTCGATGCCGTCGTGAACGCGACCCGTGGCTCGGTCGTACACCGGCGCATTCGCGGGGTTGCGGCCGTCGAACCATGCGCGCGCGAGACGCGCGAGGTCGATGTATTCGTGCTCGCCCGATGCGATGCCGAGTCGCTCGATGCTGTGGATGGCCGACGCCACGCCGTAGGGCTGCACGGTGGGTAGATCGAAGCGCCCACGGATGATCGGCGCGAGATACGCATCCGCACTGCGACGCGCGACGGACACGAGGTCTTCGCGCCCCAGCAGAACGCCCGCGTCGGCGAGCACACCCTCCTGGACGTGGGCCCAGAGGTGCGGCTCCGTCGCGCCGGGGCTGTCGACGATGACATCGCCGCGCCGCGAGGCGGCGATCTCCTCGCACCAACGCACCAGATCGGGCCGCAGCTCGGGCAGACGGCCGGCGCGCAGGAGCTCGACTGCCATGAGCGCGTGGATCGAGCGCACGTCGGCCGGCACGTCACGCGACTCGCGGATGAACGCGAGGCCGCGCTGCAGACCGGTGAGCGCGTTCTGGTCGTCGAGCGCGAGCCAGGCCTTCGCGAGCGCGCGCGTCCCGCGCGCCTGCCAGAACCCGCCGCCGGGAAACGAGGTCGGCCCACTTTCATTGCGCCGGCCACGCCAGTCGACGATGAAGTTCACGAAGCGGCCATCGTCGAACTGCATGTAATGGAGGAAGTCGATCAGCGAACGCGCCCACGAAAGCGCACGCGGAAGACGTGTCGCCTCCCAGAGATCGATGAGGAGCACGACCGCACGGGCCGCGTCGTCGACGCAGGCCACGCCCTCGAACCCGAGGTCCGTCGCGGGGAACGCGCGATCAGCGGCGTCGGCGTAGACCGCGATCGCGCAGGCGCCACCGCCGGCGATCGCGACGGGCTGCGTGAGGCGCTCGAGCTGGCGGAGCACCTACACCGTGAGGAGGCGCTCGGCGGCGCCGTGCCACGGCTCGAGGCTTTTCACGATGTCCTCGATGTCGAAGTCCGCCGCTCCGATCACCGAGTCCGCGGCGCCGTAGTACATGCGGACGCGACCGTTGCCGAGGTCGATGTGACCGCACGAGAAGATCGTGTCGTTGAAGAGGCCCATGCGCTCGTAGTGCTCGGTGGGCTCGAGGATCGGCGTGGGCGAGCGCGCGATGACGCGGCGCGGGTCGTCGAGGTCGAGCAGCAACGCGCCCATCGCGTACGTCGTGTTGCGGTCGACGCCGTGATAGAGCTCGATCCACCCGTGGTCGGTCTTGAATGGGACGGCAGACGCGCCGGTGCGCAGCTCGTCCCAGTACCCCCAGCGCGGGAGCGCGAGGGTGGTGTGCCCGCCCCAGTGGATGAGGTCCTCGCTGAACGCCATCCACACGCCGAAGATGCGGCTGAACGACTGCGGCATCGGCCGTGTCAGCGCGACGTACTTCCCGCCGATGGTCTCGGGGAACAACACCACATCCTTGTGGTCGGGAAGGAAGATGATCCCCTCGCGCTCGAAGCTCCGGAAGTCGGATGTCGTCGCGAGGCTCGTCGTGATGCCCCAGCGTGAGACCGACACGTAGGTGATGTACCAGAGGCCGTCGATGAACGTGGCGCGCGGGTCCTCGACGCCGTACTCCTCCATCTCGCTGAGCGGCGCGATCGCCGGCTGCTCGTCCACGGTGAAGTGCACGCCGTCGCGGCTTCGCGCGACGCGCAGGTGGCTGATCTGCGCGAGGAAGTCGACGTACCCCTCGCTGGCCATCTTCAGATAGCCGGTGTTGTTGCGGTAGCGGATCGAGCGCGGGTCGCGCAGGTCGAGACCCGGCAGGTCTTCCGGGATGTAGGCGACGACGACCTGCGGCGGGCTCTGGCGCGCGTCGAGGAACGCCATGCCGATCAGTGGGCGTTCGCGGTACCGCGCCGGCAGCGGGTGGAGGATGGGGTGCGGCTGGTCGAAGTCGAGGGTGAGCGCGTTCGGGCCAGGCGCCACGTCGGTGCGTGGCCGCTCCGCCACGCGGAGCAGCAGGATGATCTCGTCTCCGACGCGCGCGGCCGCGGCATTGAAGACGGAGACCACCTCGAGCTCGGGCAGGGACGGCTTCACGTCGTGCGCGGTGAGGATGGGGTTCTCGACCAGACGTCGTCCGAGGTTCATGCGTGCCCGGCCTGCGCGATACCTCGCTCACGCTCCAGTTGCGCGTGACCGTCGAGCGTGTCGCGCATGAGCGCGAGCACTCGACGACCGATGGCCGGCCACGCCATCTCCTTGCCGTAGTCGTAGGCGCGCTTCTCGAGCCGTGCCTTGAGGACGGGGTCGGCGAGGATGGCGTTCACAGCGTCGGCGATGTGATCGGCGTCGCGGAACGGGACGAGGATGCCGCGATCGTCCTCCAGGACCTCGGTCGCGTGCAAATACGGCGTGGAGACGATGGCCTTTCCCGCGCCGAGCGCGTAGGCGAGCGTCCCGCTGGTGATCTGGTTCGGATCCAGGTACGGCGTCACGTACACGTCGGTCGCCAGGAGGTAATCGACGATCTGCCGCTGCGTGAGGTACTCGTTCGCGAACTTGACGTGTTCGCTCATCCCGAGACGCTCGACGGTCGCGGCGAGCGAGTTCCGGTACGCCTCGCCCTCCTTCTTGAGCAGCTCGGGATGCGTCTGTCCGACGATGAGGTACAGCGCGTTCGGGTGCGCCGCGACGATCCGCGGCATCGCCTCGATCACGTACTCGAGGCCCTTGCGCGGATCGACGAGCCCGAAGGTGGAGACGATCTGACGGCCCTGCACGCCCAGCTGCTTCTTCAGGCGATGACGCCCGTGCGGCTCGATGGCGGGCATCCCGTGTTCGATGATCGCCGGCTCCTTCGTGATGCCGTACACGTCGCGCAGCAGCCGCGCGGCGGTGTGCGCCATGACGACGAGGACGTCGCTCCGCTCGGATGCGGAGCGCAGCGCATCGCGTGCCCATGGCTCGGGCTGCGGCGGCACGGTGTGAAGCGTGACCACTGACGGCTTGCGCAGATGCTCCAAGAACACCTTGAGGTGGTCGTCGTACTGGCCGTCGTGCCACAGCCCGTACAGACCGAACTCGTGCTGGATGTTCACGATGTCCACGTTCGAGGCGTTGATCCCGATGGCGGCATCGCGATAGGTGCGCCAGTCCTCCTGGCGGATGCGCCAGCGCACCTCCGGGCCGTATGGGCGAGCCGCGTTCGGCTCGTCGATCGCCGCCTGCACGATGCGCGCGGTCGGATCAGCCGTCTTCACGGCGTTGATGACGTCGTGGGTGAATGTGGCAATGCCGCACCGGCGAGGCACGGCCGAGGCGACGAACGCGATACGGACAGGCGCGTGGGGCGGAAGTAACGACATCGGTGCTCTCCTTTGCCGCAGGACGCGTGCCGAAGGAAAGCTCAGCGCTGTATCGGCAGGTCGGCTCCCACCCAAGCGTTGAAACCGCCGCGGAGATTGGCTGCCGCTATACCGCGGCGTTCCAGGAGGCTGGCAGCCAGGCTCGATCGTACACCGCTCGCGCAGTACACGACGATGTCACCTCTTGGCAGCTCGTCGACACGACGCTCGAGCTCCTCGTAGGGGACGTGGATGGCGCCCGGTGCATGACCAAGCGCGAACTCGCTCGCCTCGCGGACGTCGATGAGATGCGCGCCTTCGTCAGCGAGACGCTTCGCCGTGCGCGCATCCACGACATGGGTACGCGACGGATCTTCATCGCTGTCCGGCACCGGATCGGCGACGCCGCGCACGTCGTCGTAGCCGACGGTCGCGAGCTGCGCGCGCAGGGATTCGATCTGGTCGCCGTCAGAGCTCAGCACGACCAGCGGTGCGCCGAACGGGACCACCGCTCCAATGCGGACCGCGAACGAATCGTTGCCGACGACGTTGAGCGCGCCGTGCCGATGACCGGCGGCGAAGACATGCGGCGGGCGCGGATCGATCAGCACGGCGTCGCCGGGAAGCGGATCGCGCAGCCGTGCGAGCGCGCGCGTCGGCGCCGGAGCGGCGCCGCGATGGTTCAAGGCGCGAACGTGGGGGTAATACGCCGGCGCGACGGGAAGTCCCTCACCGATCGCGCTGCGGAACCCCGCGTAGTCCTGCATCGCCGCGCGCGCGACATCGTTGTGCCGTCGCTCGAATCCGAGCGTGGTCCAGCGCGACGACGCGACGGACGACGAGGTGCATGCGCTCCCCCCGCCGTGCGTCGGGAACACCGCGACGTAGTCGGGCAGCCCCAGGATGCGCTCGCGGAGCGTCTCATACGCCTGGTGCGCGAGCTGCTCCTCCAGCTCCGGACCGAGCAGGTCAACGCGCGCGATGTGGCCAACGAGCAGCGCACCGCCGCTGAACAGCAGCTGCGGATCATCTGACCGCCGCAGGTCCGCCACGAGATACGACACGTGTTCGGGGGTGTGTCCGGGTGTCGCGAGCGCGCGAACGCGCAGCGCGCCCACATCGATGGTCTCGCCATCGGCGAGCGCGATACGCGGGTAGCTCACCTGCGCCGCGCCGCCGGTGACCACGCTGATGGGCCGCATCGCGGCGAGGACCGTCGACCCGGCGACGTAGTCGTTGTGCACGTGCGTTTCGAACGAATGGCTGATGAGCACCCCGAGCTTCTCGGCGGCGGCGAGATACGGCTCGGGATGACGGTCGGGATCGATCAGGAGCGCGACGCCCTCGTCCGGATCGGCCACGAGATAGGAGCCGTGACCGAGGCCCGCATCGAAGAATTGCTCGATCAGCACGCGTCGCGGCAGAGCCGCTCCTCGCTCCGCCTTCTCATGGCGCGGCCGGTGCGCCGAGCGCGCGCGGGAGCAGCGTCCCGACGACGTAGCCGCCGAGTGCCGCGGCTGCGACGAGCGCGACGATCTCGAGGCCGGAGATGACCGGATTCGCGCCGACGACGCGTCCCTTGACGACACCGAGGATGAACATCGCGATGGCCGAGAGCGCGATCGAGGTCATCATCGCCGGGCCGACGCCGAGGAAGAAGAACGGGCCAATGGGGATGAGCGACGCGACCGCGAACGTCAGCGCGAGCACGATCGCGCCCTGCAGCGCGCCGGGACCGGCCTCGAGCGTGATGCCGAGCTCCTTCTCGACCATGGTCTTGAGCAGGACGCGCGGCTCGCGCGCGAGCTCGGCCGCGACGCGCTTCGCCGCGGCCTCGGAGAGACCCTCGTGCTCGAGCAGCATGGCGACCTCGGCCTCCGATTCGCCCGGTCTGTCGCGGACCTCCTCGCGCTCGCGCTCGATCTGCGCGAGGAAGAGCTGGCGCTGGCTGCGCGAGGACATGTATTCGCCGGCAGCCATCGAGATGATCTCGGCCGTCGCCGCGGCGATGCCCGCGATCAGCACGGCGTACGAGTTCGTCGTGGCGGTCGCGACGGTGATGACGACGATGAGGATGCTCGTGACGCCGTCCTGCGCGCCAAAGATCGCCTCGCGGATCTCACCGAGCGTGTCCGCCTCCCGGCGCTCCTCGGCGAGGTGACCCTCGAGCCAGGCCCGGTCGAGATGGCGCTCTGCGCTCACAGCACGCGTCCCTTGCGTCCCGCCGCGTCGACGAGCGGCAGGCCGGCCTGGGTCCACGCGATCACGCCACCGTCGAGGTTCTCGGCGCTGTGCCCGAGCTGGCGGAGACCGCGGACC
>Ga0075426_10003857_pt1 | contig 10691 bp, 6 predicted proteins | sample SoiMethybrSBSTD5_FD_75304 | JGI IMG/M metagenome (GOLD analysis project Ga0075426, IMG submission 75304) | Bulk soil microbial communities from a Populus tree surrounding site in Tennessee, USA - Soil MetaG P. TD hybrid SBSTD5 | ecosystem: Environmental > Terrestrial > Soil > Tree plantation...
TCGCCGATGCCGATGCCGAACCCCACGCCTTTCAGCCACGGACGGCCGGCGGTTTGAGCTGCGAGCGCTTGACTCTGACGGATGGTGGTGTGGCCCAGATCGAAGAAGCCGATCCCGTGCAGGCCGCCGTGCCATCCGAGCGAGTACTCGAGGTTCAACAGCGCAAGCGAATCGCCGACTTGCTCCTTGAATCCGTATCCGTGAACGGATCCGATTCCGCCGACGGCGAACTGTCGCTGCGGCGGCAGGACGCCGTCCGACCAGCCGCCGATGGCGCGGGCGGAAACTTCCTGATGCCGGCTGAGCGCGACGCGCGCGCGACCCGAGACGATGTGGCGCCTGAAATCGAAATCGCTCTGGAGCGCGTCGGGCGCGGAGATTTCCGACGTCCAATCGATGCGCCAGCGCGGCGTCAGGTCGTGGTCGGTGTCGGGTCCGCGGAGGCGCTCGCCGAACGGCGTTTCGAGCTGGTGCCGTCGATATGTCGCTTCGAGCGACTCGCGATCGAATCCGTCGCCGTCAATCGACGCGCCGACGATGACGGCGTTCAGCCTGCCGTCGCCAGCGGATCTGTTCGGCCTGAACGGCTCGTCATCGTTCCACAAACTGAAGTCGGTCTCCGACAGCAGCGGTTCGTGACGCTCGCCGCGCCACGCGAACAACAGCTCGACCTGCGGGTGCACGCGCAGCGCCCCGCCAATCTGCACGCCGCGACGCCGGTAGTAATCGCGGTAGCTGCGTCGCGGGCCGAACGCGGCGAGGCTCGCCTCAGCGGAAGAAACCTGCCACTGATCGTCGCTCGCCGTGAGATCGTGCAGCTCGCCGCCGAGAAAGAGCTTGGTCTTGCCGAACAGCGGGCGCTCGAAGCCGAGCGCATAGCCGACGTGGCTCCTTGCGGTCCTGATCGAAATGTGCCCCGCCACGAACGCGTGATTGAAGGTCTCGTGATTGAACACGGCCGCGCCGAACCCGAGCGACGGCACGAACCCGTCAACCGACGAGAACCAGTCCTCTCTCTCGCCGAGATCGGGGACGAGCCTGAATCTTCCCGCCGGCTCGCGCAGACCGATCACGAGCACGTGCTGACCGTTGCGATCGATGACGTCGAAGGTCTGCCGGCTTCGGCGGATGGCGCCGCGGGTCTGCCGCAGCACCGCGTCGAGCGCGTGCAGGGCGCGCGTGCGATTGAAGACGTCGCCGGCGCGCAGCGCGAACTCGTCGGCCAGTGTCCGGGCGAACTTCGGATCGACGCCTTCGAACTCGATCGCGTCGATGACGCCTTCATCGATCGTCAGCGTCAGCACGCGCGTGTCGGCGTCGAACGCGGTGGTCACGCGAGCGAACGAGTATCCCTCCTCGTGGTACCGGTGCTCGATCCGTTCGCGGATGCCGTCGAGCGTGTCCGGCAGCGCCTCGCCGACGACGATGCGGCCGGCGCGGAGTACTGCGGCTTCGGACAGTTCTTTCGCGCCACGCACCTGGACTTCTCGAACGATTGGCTGCGGCTGTGGCGTCGTGTCTTGGGCGGAGGCCGGGGCGGCCGCGACGAGAGACGCAACGATGGCGCACGCCTGAACCGCCTTCGCTACGGCTCGAGAGGTCAAGAAGGCTCGCGCGACGACGCGAGATGAGCCGTCGCGCGTGGCGTCGCCGACACGCCAGAGGCGCGAAGGCGTCAGCCATGCGGGATCCTGGGACATTAGTCGCTTCTGACGAACGGTTCGTCGCGAAAGTTCCTGCCGTCGAAGAAGAAGAGTCGGACTTCGGGCGGCTCGGACGCGAGCCCGACGATCAGACACACATGATTGGGATAGGCCGCTTCCGAGCGATCGGCGTCGGAGGGAACCGGCTGCGACGCCGGATGCGAATGATAAAAACCGACGACGTCGAGGCCACGTGTGCGCGCGTCGCGGCGCCGATCGATGTGATCCCGCGGGTCGATCTCGAATCGGGTCGGACGGGCCGCGATGTTGCGCGTGCGCGCCGCCTCGACGATCTGCTCGGCCCGTCCCAGCAGCAGTCCGCAGCATTCGGCCGGGGCGGCCTCGCGCGCGTGCGCGACGATCGCCTCGATCGCCGCGCCGGCAATCGTCATCGCGATTCGATCGCCATCGCGATGCCCATTCCGCCGCCGATACACAGCGACGCGACACCGTATTTCAGCTTCCGCGCGCGCAGCGCGTACACGAGCGTCGTGAGCACGCGCGCTCCGCTGGCGCCAATCGGGTGGCCGAGCGCAATCGCGCCGCCGTTCACGTTGACTCTGGCGGGATCGACGCCGAGCTCGCGCGTCACCGCGATCGACTGCGCCGCGAACGCTTCGTTGAGCTCGAACAGATCGATGTCGGCGGCTTTCAATCCGGCGCGGTCGAGCACTCTACGGACTGCAGGGATAGGCCCGATGCCCATCACCGCCGGATCGACGCCGGTCGACACATAAGAAAGGATGCGGGCAAGCGGTTTTCGGCCGGTCTGACGCGCTCTGTCCCCGGTCGTCACCACCAGCGCGGCCGCGCCGTCGTTGATGCCTGAGGCATTACCGGCGGTCACCGTGCCGTCCTTCTTGAACGCGGGTTTCAACGCCGCGAGCTTCTCTGCTGTCGTGCCGGCTCTCGGGTACTCGTCGGTGTCGATGCGCAGCGGATCGCCTCGCTTCTGCGGCACGAGGACAGCGGCGATTTCATCCTTGAAACGCCCCTCCTTGATTGCCGATTCCGCGCGACGCTGACTCTCTGCCGCGAACGCATCCTGGTCGACGCGAGAGACGCAATAGCGCTTTGCAACCTCCTCGGCCGTGATCCCCATGTGACAGGCGCCCATCGCGCACGTCAGCCCTTCGTGCAGCATCGAATCGATGACTTCGGCATTCCCCATGCGATATCCCCACCGCGCGCCCGGCAGCAGATACGGCGCGTTCGACATCGATTCGGTGCCGCCCGCGACCATCGTGTCGACGTAGCCGACGCGGATCGCCTCGACCGCATGCACGACCGCCTGTAGTCCGGATCCGCACACTCGATTCACCGTCTCGCCCGGCACTTCGACCGGCAGCCCGGCTTTCAGCGCCGCCTGTCGCGCGACGTTCATGCCGGCGCCCGCCTGCAGGACGCAGCCCATCACGACGTCGCCGATCTCGTCGTTGCGAACGCCCGCGCGCGCGATCGCGTCGCGGATGACGACCGCACCGAGATCGACGGCGCTCAAATCTTTGAACACGCCGCCGAAGGAACCGATCGGCGTTCGGCAGGCGCTCAGAATTACAGCTTCGAAGTCTTTGAGCATTTTTCCTATTTTGTGCGCGGGGCCCACCCCGCGCACCTGTGCCGCGCTCGCTCACCCGCTCGCGCGGGGTATTTTTGCGGCGCCCGCCTGCTTTTAGAAGCCGGTTGGCGATGGTACCATCGCTCGTTCTCGAACGCTCGCCCGAGCGCATCAGCCGAGCGTTAACAGCCGAGGAGGCTCTAATCATGCACGTGCGCTCGTCATCGCGAACGGTGTTCGCCGCCGCGTTTGCCGTCCTTCTGTTTCATCCGGCGGGTGCGCAGTCGCGGCGCGCGATGACGATCGACGACGCGCTCGATCTGGTGCAGGTGTCGGCGCCGAGGATTTCGCCCGACGGACGGCACGTGCTGTACATGAAATCCGAGCTCGCGAAGTGGAAGGACAACAAGCGCTCGCAGACGATCTGGATCGTCGACGCCGACGGCTCGAACGGACGCCAGTTCCTCAGCAGCGACAAGGATCGCAACCCCGCCTGGGCGCCCGACGGCGAACACGTCGCGTTTCTCTCGACGCGCGATGCCGCAGAAGACAAAGAGGGCGAGTCGTCGACCGACAGCGCGGCACAAATCTGGATCATCCCGACGGGCGGCGGCGAAGCGACGAAGCTGACGACGCACAAGGGGACCATCAAGGCGTTCGACTGGACGAAGGACAGCTCCGCGATCGTATTCGCGGCCGAGCGCGGTCAGAGCGACCGGGAGAAGGCGGATAAGAAAGCGGGCGACGACGCGATCTACGTCGACGAAGCGGCGAACGGTCAGGAACGCGGCGAGTTCTCCCAGCTGTGGCGCGTGGCGATTGCGGACAAGAACGAGCGGCAGATCACGCACGACGATCATCTGCTGATCGAGAACTTTCGCGTCTCGCCCGACGGCTCCAGAGTGGCCGTCGTCTACCGCCGCGAGAACGGCCGCAACGGTCGGTTCCACGCCGAGGTTGCGACCGTCAACACGACGACCGGCGAGCTCACGACGCTGACGCACAATAACGCGCCCGAAACCAGCGTGCAGTGGTCGCCCGAGGGAAAGATGTTGTCGTATCTGGCGCCGAGCGACACGGCGTGGGATCTCGCCGAAGAGAAGCTGTGGCTGATCCCGAGCGAAGGCGGCCAGCCGCGCACGCTCACGGCGGCCTTCAACGGCGACATCGGCCAGTACTCATGGTCTTCGGATGGCCAGTCGATCGCCTTCGGCGCCGTCGTTCGGGCGCGCGGCGCGGCGTTTCGCGTCAACATCGCAACCGGCGCCGTGTCGTCGATCGCACAGCCCGGCGATTGGGCCGGCCGCATGGAGTCGGTATCCGCCGACGGCAACCGCGGCGCGGCGGTGATCAGCCGGCCGGATCGGCCGGCGGACGTGCACGTGATCGATCTCGCGACCGGCGCGGCGACCGCGGTGACGCACGTCAACCCGCGCGCCGGCGAATTCGCGCTCGCGCAGTTCCGCGCGATGACGTGGAAGAGCAAGGACGGGCTCGAGGTCGAAGGGTTGCTGTGGCTGCCGCCGGACTATCGGCCCGGAACCAAGCTGCCGCTTCTGCTGTCGGTACACGGCGGTCCGGCGGGCGCGTGGGAGCCATCGTTCCGCGCCATCAATCACGTGTACGCGAGCCTCGGGTGGGCCATCCTCGAGCCAAACGTCCGCGGCAGCGCCTCGTATGGCGACGCGCTGCTGCGCGGCAACATGAAGGACATCGGCGGCGGCGATTATGAGGATCTGATGGCCGGCGTCGACAAGCTGATCGCCGACGGCATCGCCGATCCCGATCACCTCGCGATTCGCGGGTGGAGTTACGGCGGCATCCTCGGCGGCTGGACGATTACGCAGACCTCGCGGTTCAAGGCGGCGTCGCTCGGAGCCATGGTTGCCGACTGGCCGTCTGAATACGCCATGGGCTTCAACCACGACGTGCGGTTGTGGTACATCGGCGGCACGCCGTGGGAAAGCGCGGACGCCTACCGCCGGCAGTCGTCCTACACGCACATCGCCAAGGTCACGACGCCGACGCTCCTGTTGCACGGCGAGCGCGACACGACCGATACGATCGGGCAGAGCATGATTTTCTACCAGGGGCTCAAGGACCGCGGCGTGCCGACCCGCTTTATCCGCTTCCCTCGCGAGCCGCACGGGTTCCGAGAACCGCACCATCAGCGCGTTCGTGACACCGAAGAGATCGCCTGGCTGATGAAGTACGCGCGCGGCGTCGACTGGAAGGCGCCCGAGCGGAAAGAGACAGACGCGAATTCCACGAAGAAAGCTACGGATCAGTAATGATGAAACTTCGTCTCGCCATCGTCGCCTTCACCGCATCCGTTGCGATTCACGCGCAAACACAGCCGGCGGCGCCGGCCTTCAACCCGCAGGATGAGATCCCGTTCGACAAGGCGGTGCGAACCGCGACGCTGCCCAACGGGTTGAAGTACTTCGTTCGCCAGAACAGCCGGCCGGCCAAGCGCGTGTCGCTTCGCCTCGCGGTGAAAGCCGGCTCGCTGAACGAGGCCGACGACCAGCAGGGGCTCGCGCACTTGATCGAGCACATGGCGTTCAACGGCAGCGCGCACTTCAAGCCGGGCGAGATGTTCGCGTACTTCGAGCGCGTCGGCGCGCGACTCGGACCGCACGTCAACGCGTACACGAGCTTCGACGAAACGGTGTACATGCTCGATCTGCCGACCGACAATCCCGAGGTGATCGCAAAAGGACTGACCGCGCTCGCCGACGATGCGGGCGGGCTGACGCTCAGCAAGGAAGAGATCGACAAGGAGCGGCCGGTCGTCATCGAGGAGTGGCGCCTCGGCCTCGGCGCGAGCTCGCGCATCCGCGACAAGCAGTTCCCGATCCTCTTTTATCAGTCGCGATACGCCGAGCGGCTGCCGATCGGCAAACCCGACATCATCCGCAACGCGCCTCCCGAACGCCTCCGCGCCTTCTACGACACGTGGTACCGGCCGGATCACATGGCGGTCGTCGCCGTCGGCGACATCGACGCCGCGAAGATGGAGCAGGACATCAGGACGATGTTCGCGCCGCTCGCGGCGCGCGCGCCCGCGGCGCCCGAGCCCGACCGCACCGTTCCCCTCCATCGCCAGATGCTCGTCAACGTGACGACCGATCCGGAGCTGACGCGATCGAGCGTCGAGATTTTGCGCAAGCGTCCGCGCGAGACCGGGACGAAGGTGGCCGATTACCGCCGCGACCTCGTGCAGCGGACGATCGATCACATCATCGACGAGCGCTTCGACGAGCTGGCGCGGCGTCCCGACGCGAAGTTCCTCAACGCCGGCGCCGGCAACGGCACGCTGAGCCGCAGCGTCGACACCTTCACGATGGGCGCGACGACGCAGGACGGCAAGATCGAAGAAGGCCTGAGCGCGTTGATGATCGAAGCGAAGCGGCTGCTCGACTTCGGCTTCGGCGCGTCGGAGATGGATCGGGCGAAGCGGTGGATGGACGCCTTCTACGAGCGCGCCTACACCGAACGCGACAAGAGCGAGAGCCCGTCGTTCGCGCAGGAGTATCTCAGTTACTTCCTCAACAACGAGCCGAGCCCCGGCATCGAGTACGAGTACCGACTCGCGCAGCAGCTGCTGCCGACGATCACCGCGGCCGAAGCGTCGGCGATGATGAAGACGCTTCTCGGCGACGACAGCCGCGTCGTGCTCGCGACGGCGCCGCAGAAAAGCGGCGTCCGCACGCCCTCTGACGCCGATCTGCAGGCCGCATTGACGTCGGCGGCCGCGACGGCAGTCACCGCATGGAACGACACCACGGCAACCCGAACGCTGATGGAATCGACGCCCACGCCGGGCGCGATCGCTTCGCGCCGCATGCTCGACGACGTCGGCGTCACCATCGTCAAGCTGTCGAACGGCGTCGAAGCGTGGCTGAAGCCGACCGATTTCAAGAACGATCAGGTGCTGTTCTCGCTGACCGCGCCGGGCGGATCGTCGCTGGCGCCGCCCTCGGACTACACCGACGCCTCGCTGGCCACGTCGCTCGTGCAGCTCTCGGGCGCCGGCGGCCTGAAAGCGACCGACCTCCAGAAGCTGCTCACCGGCAAGCTCGTGTCGGCGACGCCGTTCATCAGGCTCTCCGAACACGGCGTGCAGGGCAGCTCGACGCCCGCCGACCTCGAAACCGCGCTGCAGCTGCTCTACCAGCGATTCACGGCGCCGGGAAACGATCCGGACGCCTTCTCGGTCCTGAAACGTCAGCTCGACGCGATGGTCGCGAACCGGGGCCGCTCGCCGCAGCAGGTGTTCGCAGAGAAGCTCGCCGACGTCAACTTGTCGGGGCACTACACGTCGCGTCCGCTCACCGCGGAGAAGGTCGCCGCTCTCGATCGCGAGAAGATGGCGGCGTTCTACAAATCACGCTTCGCGAACGCCGCCGACTTCACGTTCATCATCGTCGGCGCGTTCAAGATGGAGGATGCGCTGCCGCTCGTCGCGAAGTACATCGGATCGCTTCCGTCGACGGGCCAGCGGACGTCGAACTACCGCGACGTCGGCCTTCACTTCCCCGACAACGCGCAGAAGGAAAAGGTCGTCGCCGGTCAGGAGCCGCGCGGCTCGGCCGTCATGAGCTTCTACGCCGATCCGCCCATCGATCCGATGGAGCAGGAAAAGCTGGTCGAAGCGACGACCGTGCTCGAGATCGCGCTGCGCGACATCCTCCGCGAAGATCTCGGTCAGACCTACGGCGTCGGCGTCGGGCTGTCGCAGGCGCTGCCGCAGCGCGGCAGCGGCCATATCGAAGTGCGCTTCGGCGCGGCGCCGGAGAACATCGAAGGGATGACGGCGCGCGTCGTCCAGGAGATCAAGCGGATGCAGACGGAAGGGCCGTCAGAGGATCTGACCAACCGCGCCAAAGAAACGGCGCGGCGCGGCTACGAGACGGCTTTGAAGACGAACGACTACTGGCTCGGTCGGCTGCAGACGATCAACAGCTTCGGCCGCAACCCTTCGGAAATCCTGACGCGCCCGCAGCGCATCGACGCGATTACGCCGAAGGTGCTGCAGGAAGTGTTCAAGACGTACTTCCCGCTCGATCGGACGACGACCGTCACGTTATTGCCGGCAACGGCGACGAAAGACAGGTAGGGGCCGACCCCTACCTTTTCATGAGCTCCCGCCAGCGTGCGGCCTCATTGAAGACCTCCGTGAGGCGATCGCCTTCCGGCAGATCGCGCCGCAAATCCCGAAGGATCGCGATGAGCGCATCGAGCGCGGGCCCGATCTGATCCGCGTTGGTGGCGGCAATGTCCTTCCAGATGTCCGCCGGGCTCGACGCGAGACGGGTCGTGTCGGCGAGCCCGCGTCCCGACAACGCGAGACCGTCCTGCCCCACCGCGTCGCCGACGACCTGCATCAACGCGCTCGCGGTCAGCTGCGGCAGGTGACTCAGGTACGCGAGCATCCGATCGTGCGCCTCGACGGCCATCGTCCTCGGCTGGGCGCCGAGCGCGCGGATGAACGACGTCAGCTTTTCGAAGGCCGCGGGTGGCACGCCAGGCGAGCCGGGCGTCAGCAGCCACGGCCGTCCGGTAAAAAGATCGGGACGCGCGTGCTCGAGCCCGCCGCGCGCGGCGCCGGCGAGCGGGTGGCCGCCGACGAACGTGAAGCGTGGCGGCAGCGATCGTGCGGCCGCGACGATCTCCCGCTTGGTGCTGCCGGTATCGGTGACGACAGCCGGCTGCCGCACGTACTCGTCCAGCTCCTCGAGGAGCGCGATGTTCTGCTTCACCGGCGCGGCGAGGATGACGATGTCGGCTTCGGCGAGGACGATGAGATCGTCGGCGGCGACGTCGATCGCGTGCAGGCGCATCGCCGTCTCGAGGACGTCCTTGTTGTCGACCGCGATGACGAGCGACGTCGGCCAGAGCTGCCGCGCCGCCTGGGCGATCGATCCGCCGATGAGACCGAGGCCGACGATGCCGATCCGCTCGAAGATCGGCGGCTTCGCTTCACGCGGCCGGCCCGGTTGTATGACGGGAAGATCCATGACATTGCAGATTGCAGATTTCAGAGTGCAGATTGATTTGGTCGATGAATCTGAAATCAGCAATCCGAAATCTGAAATTTCTCGTTCACGCCCCCCACCCGCGGCGCTTCACCGGCTCGAGGCAGATGCTGCGGCCGATCGCCGGCGCGATGATGCGGAGCTCCGCCATCAGCCGGTCGAACTGCGACGGGAACAGCGACTGCGCGCCGTCGCTGAGCGCGTGATCGGGATCGCAGTGGACTTCGATGATCAGACCGTCCGCGCCGGCGGCGACCGCCGCGCGCGCCATCGGCACCACCATGTCGCGCCGTCCGGCGCCGTGGCTCGGGTCCGCGATGATCGGCAGGTGACTCAGCTTGCGCACGACGGGGATCGCGGAGATGTCGAACGTGTTGCGCGTCGCGGTCTCGAACGTGCGGATGCCGCGCTCGCAGAGGATGACGTCGTTGTTGCCGCCGCTCAGCACGTACTCCGCCGAGAGCAGCCACTCCTCGATCGTCGCCGAGATGCCGCGCTTGACCATCACCGGCTTGCGCGTGTGCCCGAGCTCGCGCAGCAGGGTGAAGTTCTGCATGTTGCGCGCGCCCACCTGGAAGACGTCGGTGTAGCGGTTGATCAGCTCGATCTGGCTGACGTCCATCACCTCGGTGATGAGCTTCATGTTCTCGGCGTTCGACGCGTCGCGAAGGAGCCGCAGCCCTTCCTCGCCGAGCCCCTGGAAGCTGTAAGGCGAGCTGCGCGGCTTGAAGGCGCCGCCGCGGAAGATCTTCGCGCCGGCGCGACGCGCCGCCGCCGCCGTCGTCCGCACCTGGCTTTCGTTCTCGGCGGAGCACGGACCGGCCATGACGATCACTTCGTCGCCGCCGATGCGGATGTCGCCGACCGTGACCACCGTGCCCTGCGGCTTGAACGTCCGGCTCGCGAGCTTGTACGGCGACGAGATGCGCATCACCTCGTGGACGCCGTCGAGCATCTCGATGAGTCCGGGCTCCGGATGTCCCGATCCGACGGCGCCGAGCACCGTCCGCGTGACGCCGGTCGACCGGTGCACGTCCATCCCCATTTCGACGAGGCGCGCGACCACTTTTTCGATCTGCTCCTCCGTCGCCCGTTCTTCCATCACTACGACCATGGCTTCTGTCGCCTCCACACGCATGTTCATCTTAGCGGTTCGCCGGTCGCGGACGGCTCGGTAGCGCCGGGCACGACTTCTTCGCCGTGCACGATTCGCCGTTCGAGCCGCCGCGCCTCGTCGATGATTCGTTCGAACAGTCGCGCGATCGCATCCGGTCCGAGCGGCCCTTCGCACGCGACGCCGCGCACGTGCGCCAGCACCTGCTTCTCGCGATCCGGCTGATAGATCGGCACGCCCTGCTCTTTCTTGACCAGGCCGATTTCGACCGCCAC
>Ga0075426_10003858_pt1 | contig 10690 bp, 6 predicted proteins | sample SoiMethybrSBSTD5_FD_75304 | JGI IMG/M metagenome (GOLD analysis project Ga0075426, IMG submission 75304) | Bulk soil microbial communities from a Populus tree surrounding site in Tennessee, USA - Soil MetaG P. TD hybrid SBSTD5 | ecosystem: Environmental > Terrestrial > Soil > Tree plantation...
CGAATACTCCGGTCAGCTCCGCGATCAACTCCGATATCGCGACGTCGGCCGGAAACGCGATCGCCAGCAATCTCGAGGAGCTGGTCGCGAACCAGGTTGCTGCGCTCGGATCCTTTGCTGTGTTCGCTCCTTCGGCGCCGTCATTCAGTGATGGCACTTCGGCGCCGGCGCCGCAGCCCGAGACTCACGATTCCGTACCAGCAACATCGCCGACGCCCGAGCCCGAGCATCACGACTCGACTGCGTCCGGGTCGACACCGGCGCCAGCTCCCGCTGCGTCAGAGTCGTGCAGCTACGATGCGGAGTCGTTGTTCTATAGCTGCGTGAAAGTCAGCGACAGCAAAAAGGTCGTGAAGTCATATCAGTTCCTCGATGGCGCTGGCAAGGCAATGGAGAAGTTCGTCAGAGGCGTCACCGATGCGATTCAATTTCTCGTCAAGTCGGACGGCAGTGAGTCCGGCGAGAACTATAGCGGCGTCAGTCATTCACAGCGTGACGTCGTCGAGAGCGGGTTCCTCGGTCCGAATCGCGTCTACAATGGATTCGGAGCGAGTGCCGACACCAGCTCGCACACGGAGGGTCTCGTCACCCGCAAGTATAGTGGCGTCGCTGTCGACACGCTCAAAGCGGTGACGTTCGTCGATCAACGGAACGAGCATCCGTATCCGTTATTGGGTGTAGCGATCAGGGTTGTCGACTACACCGTCGTATCGAGCGGAACTCAGCTCGAGACGACCACCGTCCACAGGCGCCTTGTCGTGACATTCAATGGCACCGCCGATGTTCCGTTATCGCTTGGAGACTATAGCTGCGTGCTGCATCTCGACACACACAAGGTGGACAGTTGCAAGTAGGAGGTCGGGGTTGGAAGGAAAACGGTGTGTGGCGAGATCTGGCGCCACACACCGTTTTCTCTTTCCGCCACCAGCGGCCGCGTTACTTTCGAGTTCGAATTACGATCGCGCCGGCAATTGGCCCCGAAGGCACATCGGGCATCACCGTCGGTACTCGCGCCGCGTCGAGCCAATTCACCGAGTCGATTACTTCGACGCTCAAAGTCTTCATCGCATCGAGGCTTTCCAAACGCTGCCGATCGAGATAGACGAGGATCGCCTGGTTGGTGATTGAACCTCCGCCGATCGTACCGGTGGCCGTCGCGCGCAGCCAGTTCGGTCGCAACCGGCTCACCAGCTCATAGGCGTTGGTCGCGTTAGATGTGCTGACTTCGGCGCGAGTGATTGCGTCCGGGTTCGAGCGCGAGGTCACGCCGCCGCCGGATGACGCACAAGCCGCCGCGAACGCGGCGACGGACAGTCGAGCAATGTTGACGCGTGATAGCAAGTTCATTCCTCCTCGAGCATTGGGATCGCCACAAGCAAAGCGGGCCGCTACCATAATGCGGAGGAGATCGGGCCGCAACGATTTCTATTGTCGGGGTTAGTACCGAACACTAGCTTGGGCTCCCGATCCAAAGTCGCGGTATGGATGATCGTGGCTGCGTTTGAAGTGAGCGTGAATTGGAAGTGATGCGACGTTCGCGTTTGATGCTGGTGGGGATGAAGCGCGTGGCGATTTACATCTCCATGTTCGTCTCACCGTTGTTTGTCTCCGCTGCCGCCACGGCACAGACTGTCGGGAACGTCTCCGGTGTCGTCACCGATTCCTCGGGCCTGCCCTTACTCGGCGTCGAAATCACCGTCGACAGCGCCGATGTGCGCGCGTTCACCGCTGCCGACGGATCGTTCCGACTGGGTGGAGTGCCGATAGGCACTCGCGTTATCAATGCGCGGCGTTTGGGTTTTACACCAAATCGGCTCACAGTCGAAGTCGGTTCAACGACCGATGCTTCGGTGTCGATGCGGCTTATCGCGCTTCCCATCTCGCTTGCGACCGTCGTCGTCCGGCCGTCTAAAATGAACTACAGTGGCCGTCTTGCCGGTTATTACGAGCGATTGGAAAAGCGCTCCAGCGGCTATTTCATTACCCGCGATCAGATCGATCACGAGAGCACGCGGCTGCTCGGACAGTTGCTGCAGCACGTGCCTGGCGTGACGGCGGTCAGGGGTCGCGGCGGCATCACCGGGATCAGGCTCCGCGGCAGAACGTGTTGGCCGCTGGTGTGGATCGATGGCACGCCGATGCCGTCGGGAGAAGTGGATCTCGACAGCTTCTCGCCGACGAGCATCCAGGGCATCGAGCTTTATCTGGGCTCAACCACCGCCCCCGCCCGCTACCAATACACCCGCGATGTTTCGAGCTGTGGAACAATACTTCTCTGGTCGCGTGGTCCTGACACCGATCCCATCACGTCGGCGCCCACACCATCGATCGACGTCGAGTCGCTACTGAGTCAGAATTCCGTTTTTCGCGCCGATCAGGTCGATCGGAAAGCGGCGCTCGATACCGTTAACAGCGCCGCACCCGCTTTCCCACCATCGTTATACGCGTCCGGTACGCCGGGATTGGTGATCGCAGAGTTCGTGGTTGATACGACTGGAAGGGTCGAGGCTGGAACGCTTGGCATTGTGTCGTCGACGGCACCCTTGTTCACCGAAGCCGTGCGGCTCGCCCTCGAATCGGCGACCTATGTGCCGGCGGTGAAGGACGGACACTCAGTCCGGCAGTTCGTCCAGCAGCCCTTCGAGTTCTCCGTCAAGGGTCATGGGGGCCAGCGGTAGGCAAGTTCATCGTTGACAAGACGCTTACATAACCCGACATTGGCCGCAAACCCGGCCCACCCGTGAAAACCAGTAGTTTGCCGGGCGATTGCTGTCTATACGGGTTGTAGACAAACCCGGCTCTTGCGCGGTTCGCGCGCCCAACGTATACCTTTGGGCGCAGCGAGCTTCCGCTGCACCTCAGCTGTAAAGGTTTCGCAAAAATTCGGTAACAACCGCGCGTACCGTCCGCGCGAAAATTCTGTATTTCGGTTGTAAACGTGGAAGGAGATCGCTAGCTCGGATAACCCGTCCGTCCTGGCAGGCCTTCTCCTTTTTGCTATTCGGCTGATAGCTCCACGATTCGAAACTTTACCCTCTGCGAAAACCCTTTCAGAAAAGGAGGACCCAGCGCGCCCACCGTCCGTGGCGCTTTCGGTGTCGTGAACAGTTCCGTTGTTCCTGCAAATCCTTCTGAGGTACGCATGACGAAACTATTACGTTCTACGAAGTTTCTTGTTGGCGCCGTCTGCGCGCTGCTTTTCGTAGCGCCAGTACTGGCACAAGCCCAGTCCGCGGTTATCACCGGTCGTGTCATTTCCGACCAGGGTCAGCCGCTTGCCGGTGCGAACGTCCTTATTCCGGAGCTCAATATCTCCGTCGGGACGAATCAATCTGGACAATTCACCATTACGGTGCCGGCTGCTCGAGTTCGTGGGCAGCCTGTTGTTATCCGGGCACGCGCGATCGGCTATCAGCCTGGCGCAAACCCGATCGCCCTCAACGCCGGTAGCCAGACCCTCGACTTCAATCTGAAGAAGGATCTGACCGAGCTGAGCGCGGTGGTCGTCACTGGTGTGACCAAGGCGACTGAAGCGGTCAAGCTCCCGTTCACAGTGACCCGTGTTGATTCTTCCCAGATGCCGGTGTCGGGGTCGAACCCGATCACGCAGCTTCAGGGAAAGATTCCCGGCGCACTGATCGTGAACGCCAGCGGTCGCCCCGGTGCTGCTCCATCGATTGTGTTACGCGGCCCCGTCTCGCTGAACGCGACCGGCCGCACGCAGCAGCCGCTGTATCTGCTCGACGGAGTTCCGCTCCAGGGCGCGCTGCCTGACATCAACCCAAGCGACATCGAGGACGTCGAAGTCGTGAAGGGAGCCGCGGCTGCATCGCTGTATGGCGCACGCGCCGGCGCTGGTGTCATCAACATCACCACCAAGAGTGGCAAGAACGCGCCTCAGGGCATTCGCTTTGGCGTTCGCACCGAGGCCGGCACGAGCGACATCGAGCGTGCATTCCCGCTCGCCACGCACAGTGCTCTCGCTCTCGATCCGAGCGGCCAGTATTTCTGCAGCAAGGACGTCGTCGGTGGCACTCCGGGTTGCGGCCGTTACATCAGCTGGGATTCGGAAGTTCAGCGCATCAACAACTCGGGCGAAGACTATTCGCTGCCACCCCAGCTCTTCCTGCGCGACTACGGAATTGCCAGCGCGCCGAGCCGGGACAATCTGGTGAGCGTTTTCCAGACGACGGCGTGGCCGATCATGCGCAACCCGGTCGATCAGGTCGTCTCGCCGTCGCGGTACAGCAACACCAACCTCGACATGCGCGGCAAGGTCAACAACACCGGCGTCTACGCAAGCCTTTCGAATTTCCTCCAGGAAGGCGCGGTCAAATTCCTGCCGGGCTTTACCCGCAACAGTGCGCGCGTCAACGTCGATCAGCGTTTCGGCGATCGCATCTCCGCGAACATCAATTCGTATTACAGCTCCAGCGTCGATCACGGCTCGACATTCGACGAGACGTCCGGAAACGCTGGAACGTGGTTCAACCTTACCCGCGCTCCGTGGATCTCGGACCTGACGGCGACTGACGCTCTCGGTCGAATCGTCGTTCGTGCCAACCCGCTGTCGCAGGGAAATCAGAACTTCAACCCGCTTTATTCGACGGCCTACAATCACCGGACAGATCGCGGCACGCGATTCGTCGGTGGATCGCAGATTCGCTACACGCCGCTCGATTGGGTGAATTTCGAAGGCGATTTCGGTTACGATCGGTCGACGGGCAAATCGCTGCAGATGCGCGACAAGGGCTGGCGCACCACCAGTCCGGATCCGACGACCTCGAGCGGATTCATTCAGAGTGGCGGCGTCGACAACGAGTCGTTCACCACGTCCTTCAGTGGTACGGCCACCAAGACGCTGTTCAGCGACATGAACGCCACCTTCACCTCGCGCTACGTCTACTCTGACCAGACGCTGCGCGCCGATTCGGCGAGTGGTACCAACCTCGTCGTCGCCGGCCTCGAGACAGACGACGCGGCAACAGCCAACTTCTCGATCGGATCCGGAACACAGGCCATTCGCGACATGGGCTTCTACACCGGCCTCGATTTCGATTACAAAGACCGTTACATCCTCGGTGGACTGGTTCGTCGCGACGGCAGCTCGCTGTTTGGCGCCGGACACCGCTGGCAGACATTCGGCCGTGGATCGGCGGCGTGGATTGCGTCCCGCGAGCCATGGTGGCCGGCTGAAGACGCACTCAGCCTCTTCAAGCTGCGCTATTCCGTTGGAACCACCGGTCAGCGTCCGCGCTTCAATGCGCAGTACGAGACATACACCATCGGTACCGGTGGTACGCTCAACCCGGCGTTCCTTGGCAACAAGGAGCTGAAGCCAGAGATCAACCGCGAGCAGGAGTTCGGTACAGACCTCGAGTTCTTCCATCGTGTGTCGGCCAACCTGTCGTGGTCGAAGGCGGTCATCGACGGCCAGATCCTGCCGGTCAAAGCGCCGACGGCAACGGGCTTCCAGAGCCAGTGGCTCAACGCAGGCGTGATTCGCAACAAGACTGTCGAAGCGACGCTGAACGTTCCGATCATCACGCGCGAAAACCTGAACTGGTCGACGCGTTTGATCTACGACAGAACCAACTCGATCATTCAGCGCCTCGACGTGCCTGAATTCGTCGGCACCATCACACCGGGCCCGACGAATACGTTCGACATCTTCAAATTCCGCACTGGCGAGCAGATTGGAACCATCTACGGCTTCGATTACGTCAGAAGCTGCAGTCAGCTGCCAGCGCCGTTCAACGCGGATTGCGGCGGCCCGAACAGCTCGTTCAGACCGAACGATCAAGGCCTCATCGTCTGGGTCGGTCAGGGCAACCAGCTGTCCGACGGCATCACACGCAACCTCTGGAGCGCGAACCTGCCGCTCGGTACCGGTCCGTGGGGCAATCGCACGAACTGGGGCATGCCGATCACTCTGCGTGACTCGACGGGCAACATTGCATTCGTGCCGGTCGGCAACGGACTGCCGAAGTACCACTGGGGTCTGTCGCAGACACTCGACTGGAAGCGCATCAACGTCTTCGGTCTGCTCGATGCTTATCGCGGGCAGAAGCTGTGGAACATCGCCTACCACTGGTCGCTCGGCGATCTGCAGAGTGCAGACGTCGACCAGAACGGCAAGAGCGTCGAAACAGCGAAGCCGATTGGCTACTACTGGAGACGCGGAGCGTCGAACTCGCCGGGCGGCAACGCCGGTATCGGCGGACTGTACGACGCACTCGGTCCAAGCACGTTCTCGGTGGAAGACGCCAGCTACGTGAAACTGCGTGAGGCGAGCGTCAACTACCACGTGGGTCCGGTTGGTGGAGCCGGCGATTGGAAGATCGGTTTCGTCGGCCGCAACCTGCACACGTGGACCAAGTACAGAGGGTTCGATCCGGAATCAGGCAACACTACCGGACCGCTCAACTCTTCGGCGCTGACACCGGTGGCGGGCTACCGCTTCCCGAACCTGCGCACGTACACCGTCCAGCTCTCGACTTCGTTCTAACAAAAAACAGGCAGCGGAGTGGGTCGTTCAATGACCCACTCCGCATTCCCTCTCAGTTCAGTGAGGTATTGGATGTACTTCAAGACCAGTGTGAGATTCATGGCGGCCGCGTTTATTGGCCTTACCACGATTACGGCGTGCCGGGATTTGTCGGTCGACAACCCGAATCAGCCGGACGTGTCGAAGGTCTTCGGTACGCCGCGAGATGTTGAGACCATCATCTCGAAGCTTTTCCAGCAGATGTACAATGGGCAGCTAGGAAGCGCCGACGACATCTTCACGCAGACGATCACGATGTCGTTCGAGAGCTCCTCGCAGCTCGGTAACTTCGGTATGGGTACCCGCGGAGCGATTCCTCGCTCGCCGATCGACAACTCGATTGGAAACACGGTGGCGGCGGGCAACTTCCGCGACTTCGATTTCCTGAGCCGTAACGCTCGCGGCGCTGCCAATGCAATCGCGGCGCTCGACAAGTTTGCCGCAGCGGGCCAGTCGACCGGTTCGCCGGCGCGCGACGCGAAGGCGAAATCCTTTGCGTACTTCACGCTCGGATATGCGCTCGGCAACCTCGCGTTGTTCTATGACTCTGCCGCGATTATCACTGCCGCCGTTCCGCCGAGCGACATTCCGCCTCTCTCGAGCGCTTCCGATGTGATGGCCGTTGCGTTGCAGAGTCTCGACTCTGCGGCCAACATCGCAGGGAGCTCCGCGGCAACCTCGGGCGCCGGTGGCTTCCCGATTCCAATCGAGTGGCTGTCACAGACGACGGCGACGAGTCAGGCTGATTTCATCAAGCTGATTCACTCGTACAGAGCAAAGTTCCGCGCAGGGTTGGGCCGCACGCCTGCCGATCGCGCAGCCGCTAACTGGGACGCGATCATTGCTGACGCGACAACCGGCATCACGTCGGACTTCGTCGTTCAGACGAACGCGGTAACGGGATGGAGCGGTGCCGTGATGAATCAGCTGGCGGTATCAACTGGCTGGAGCCAGATGACGCCGTTCATCCTTGGGATGGCTGACACCACCGGTGCATACGACGCGTGGCTGCAGCAGCCAGTGCTCTCACGCACGCCGTTCCTGCTTCGCACGCCTGACAAGCGCTTTCCCTCCGGGGACGATCGCGCGACGCAGGTTGCAGTAACCGGCAATAGCAGAAACGGTCCGCCTGCGGGGAGCATTCTCTACTTCCGCAATCGTCCGCCAGGTGAAGACACGCCCGCCGATCCGTGGGGCACCTGGTACTATGACAACTGGCGTAGCTGGGGCATTCGCGCGGCCGGCCAGAACGGTCCGTACGTGATGTTCCCGCTGGTCGAGAATGACATGCTCGCCGCCGAGGGTTACATCAGAAAGAACAACTACGCGGCCGCGATTCCGTTGATCAACAAGTCTCGCGTGCGCGCTGGTCTGCCGGCATTGACGGTGATCAACTCGCTCACCGACCAGGTACCCGGCGGCAGTGCATGCGTACCGCGTGTTCCGCAGCCACCCAATTACACGACAACGGCCTGCGGCAACATCTTCGAAGCAATGAAGTGGGAGAAGCGGACCGAGACGAACCTAGTTGGTTACGCCGAGTGGTTCGTCGATTCACGCGGCTGGGGTGATCTTGCGCAGGGTACTCCGCTCGAGTGGCCGGTTCCTTACCAGGAGTTGTTCGCTCGCATCAAGCCGAGTTACACGACTTCCGCTCGCGCAGCCAAGGGAACCTACGGCTTCTAAAGGCCCAGGCTCTCGAAGGAGTTGCAGATGACCTCATTGAATTCTTCCGTCGGTTTCGGTCGGGTCGAAAAGACCCGGCCGAACCGCGGTTCGGTTAAGCGGTTTGCAGGCGGATGCGTGCTCGCGTTTTTGATGGGCGTTGCGTCCGGCTGCTACACGTACTCTCCGATGCCCGCCGCTCCGGCGCCGGGAACGGAGGTCGTGGTCGGATTGAATGACGAAGGTCGCGTGATGCTGGGGCAGAGCGTTGGACCAGCTGCGCAGCAAATCGAAGGAAAACTGCAGGAGCGCACTGACTCCGCGTACGTAGTCTCGGTGAGTTCGGTGAGCTACTTCAACGGAGGGAGCAACAAGTGGTCAGGTGAGCCGCTGACGATCGGCAGAAGATTGGTGAACGACATTCAAGAGCGCCAATTCTCGCGCGGCAGAACTTTTGTCGTAGCGGCCGCAGCCACGGGTGCACTGCTCGCTTTCATTTTCAGCAGAAGTCTGTTTGGTAATTCAACACCGGAGCGGCAGGGTAACCCGGGGCCGCCCACGCAGCAATAAACAGCATCAATGAGCTGCTCTGACGAGCACTCGATACCTCGACTTTTCTCTGGAGCACTGCTAATGCGTCTTTCTCGTCTCGCTATTGTTGCTGTCGCCGCTGTCGGCATTGCCGGCTGCGGTAAGGACAGCGTCACGAATCCCGCGACGCCGCCACTGGCGGGAGTGCGATTCATCAACGGCCTCGCTGATTCCAGCTCGGTCGATGTCCGCATGATCGATCAGGTTGATTGGTCCTTCAACGGGATTCAAAACATCGCATTTCGCGGGGGAACCGAGCACCAGCCTGTGGAGGCGAAGGCGCGCCACATTCGCGTCTTCCCGAACAGCAATGTCCCGGCAATCACGTCCGCGTACATGGTCGACACCACCATCTCTTTCACGGCTGGCCAGCGCTACACTCTGCTGCTCGTACGTGAGACGCCGACCCACGTTCATTTCGTGGTCATCGATGACGACGCACCGGCGCCCGCCGCGGGTCAGATCGCTATTCGCACCGTCAACGCCAGCACTGGTGCCATCGATTCCTACGTCGTAGATACCACGACGACTGCGATTCCGGCCGGTACTCCAACCGCAGCGAACGTCGCTCCGCTGACCGCCTCGGCCTACGTCGGACGGGCCGCGGCCAGAGCAGCGATGAGAGTTACGGCTGCGGGCTCCGCGACGGTTACGGCGTCACAGGCAGGACCGCCGTCTTCGAACACCCCAACACCCGCCGGTGAGAATCCGCAGGCTGGTGTGTACTACGCAGGCACTGCGTTCTCGGTCTACTACTTCCCGCGGTCGGTGGCCGGAACGTCGGCGCCGCAAACCGCTGCGTTCACGAACCCCGCAATAGTCTGGTTCGTCGACCGAAACCCAGCAGACAAGTAGTCCCAACTTCGCCGTCCTAGCGCGCCGCCGAGTGGATCCGGCGGCGCGTTTTTTATTTGCGGGTGCGGGTGTTTGAAGGAATGTTTGTGCGCGATGACTTTCGTACTCTGGCTGGTCGCGGTGCTCCTCGTCACAACGATTGCTGCCGCGTTGACCATTCGCCGGCGCGGGTCGCGTATCGCAGTGCGCGCGGTACACCGCTCCCGGGCGCGAATCGATCGATTCAAGCTCACCAGAAAGCCTTTCATTAGAGAGACGCTGCTCTCGGATTCAGAGATTGCAGCTGCAGTGACTGAGCACGCGCGTGAGCAGGGAGTGAGCGAAGAGCAGGGCTGGCAGCGCGTCGAGACCTACATCGACGAGATCGTCCCGTTCTTCAACATTCTCACTTACTACAAAGTCGGACTCGTCGTCGGTCGCGCGCTGCTCAATTTCTTTTACAAGGTGTCTGCGGAATACGCGGGCAAGCGCGACGCACTGGCCAGAGACTCGATCGTGGTTTATCTGATGAACCACCGCTCCAACGCCGATTACGTGCTTGTTGGCTACGTCCTCTCGGGCCAGGTCGCCATTTCGTACGCTGTTGGGGAATGGGCGCGAGCGTTCCCGCTTGAATACATCTTCAAATCTTTCGGCGCCTACTTCGTGCGACGCAAATATCGCGAGAAGCTTTACCACACGGTGCTCGAGCGATATGTGCAGCTGATCACGCGAAACGGCGTCACGCAGGGAATCTTTCTCGAGGGCGGTCTGAGCAGGGACGGTCGGCTTGGAAAGGCGAAGATCGGTTTGCTCGACTATGTGATCGGCGTCGCGCGCGAACGTGATCTTACCGACAAACTGTACGTCGTGCCGGTGGCAGTGAACTACGATCGGGTGCTCGAGGACCGTTCGTTGTTGCGCGAGCTCAGTGCGAGAGAGGGAACAACGCGTCCATCCCGGCTCGCGCAGTTCGGCGAGGTTGCGCGGTACGTGTGGTGGAATCTCGCTCGTGTCGTCGTGCGTCGGTGGAAACGGTACGGCCGCGCCGCG
>Ga0075426_10003861_pt1 | contig 10690 bp, 10 predicted proteins | sample SoiMethybrSBSTD5_FD_75304 | JGI IMG/M metagenome (GOLD analysis project Ga0075426, IMG submission 75304) | Bulk soil microbial communities from a Populus tree surrounding site in Tennessee, USA - Soil MetaG P. TD hybrid SBSTD5 | ecosystem: Environmental > Terrestrial > Soil > Tree plantation...
GGAACCCAGGCGGGGTGGTGGTCGGCCGCCCACTCGGCGTCGACGCAGCCGGTGACGATGCCTCCCAGGGCCCCCCGCGTGGCCGGGTTCAGGACAGCCATGTACAGGTGCCCCGAGACGAGGACGATGATCGCCGCCGCCGACAGGTTGTGCACCGCCCCGTCGATGTTCGAGTTCGACACGATGCCGTGCACCTTCGCCCACAGGTAGAGCCCCGACGCCGTCACGGTCGTGAGGAACAGGGTGACGAGGAGCGCGTTCGCCTTCTGCCCTGCGTTGAACCGGCCCACCGGCGGAGGGTCTGCTCCCAGGCGCAGGGCCGCCCGCGGCGCCCAGGCCAGCCAGCGCCGGTCGTCGTCGTCGATGGTGCGCAGATCGCGGGCCGAGGAGGCGAGCGCCCGCCGGTTGCCGGCCACCGCGATGAGCATGAGCCCGGCGGCGAGCGCGAACACGCTGCCGACGTGGATGGGGAAGACCGCCGAGTGGTAGATGTTGATGCCGAGCGCGAGCCCCGTTGCGATCATCGTGAGCACGCTGAGCGCGAGCACCCAGTGGGCGGCGAGCTCGGAGCGGGTGAAGCGGCGGACGCGCACGCGGCCACCGTACGGCTGCCGTATGAGAGCCGCCTGAGCGAGGGCTCAGCTTTCCAGCTGCTCCAGCGCGCACTCCTCGGCGCGCTTGTCGTCGCGGAACCGCAGCAGGCGGGCGCCGTGGCGGATGCGGTGCCCGCTCTTGTGGTCGAAGCTGACCTCCGCGACGAGGTCGGGGCGCAGGCCGCGCCACTCGCGGTCGCGATCGGCGCTCCAGCGGTTCGGCTCCGAGGCGCCGTGCTCGCCCGTCTCGTGCGGCGTGACGACGCCCACCAGCTCCCGGGCGTACTTCGCTGTGAAGCCGGAGGTGTGCCCGACGACGTGCAGCTCGCCATCCGGGTCGTACAGGCCCAGGATGAGCGAGCCGACCGTGCCCTCGGCCTTCCCGGGGCGCCAGCCGACGACCGCGCAGTCGATCGTGCGCACCCGCTTCACCTTCACCATCCCGACCCGCTCGCCCGGCTTGTAGGGCGCGTCGGCGCGCTTGGCGATCACACCCTCGGCCGTCTGCAGCCACGGCTCGGCCGCGCTCCGGTCGGCGGTCGAGGGGATCAGCTCCACCGGCTCCCCGACGACCTGCTCGAGCGTCGCGCGGCGCTCCGTGAGCGGCGTGTCCAGCAGCGACTCGTCGTCGAGGGCGAGGATGTCGAACGCCACGAACGTCGCCGGCTTCTCCTCGGCCAGGCGGGCGACCCGCGAGGCCGCGGGGTGGATGCGCTCCTGCAGCGCCTCGAAGTTCTCCCCGCCGCCGTCGGCGCGGATCACGAGCTCGCCGTCGAGGATGTAGCGGCCCTCCGGGAAGCGCAGCTCCGGGAAGTAGCGCCCGAGCGTCTTGCCGTTGCGCGACTGGACGAAGAGGTCGCTCCCATCGACGAAGACGACCGCCCGGAACCCGTCCAGCTTTGGCTCGTAGAGCCAGCCGTCGTCGTCGGGAAGCTCCCCGGACGAGCGTGCCAGCTGCGGCATCACGGGCGGTTCGAGCGGCAGCGCCATCGCGTCGCGATGGTACCAGGACACGGTTACGGGAGCGGGGTTTCGGGAATCACGAGAGTTCCGAAGGAGGTGCACATGTTCCGGAGATTCCGACCCGCTTCCGAGGACTACGAGACGCCCGCTCCCGCAGTGGAGACGCGGGGGTGGACTCCCGCCGTGATCGTCCCGGCCGTGCTCCTGATGGTGCTCGGCGCCTGGGTGTTCCTGGCCCCGCTCGTGGGGCCGTACTTCAGCTTCGGGTTCGACACATCGTCGAAGTGGGAGTTCACGACCGACCACTGGCTGCTGAGCCTCGTCCCCGGCCTCGCACTGTTCGCCGCGGGCCTGCTGATGACCGTGCGCAGCCGCGCGATCGGCTGGCTGGCCGGCCTCATCGCCGTCGCTGCCGGCGTCTGGCTCGTGATCGGGCCGACGCTGCATCCGACGTGGTCGTCGCACGTGTTCTCGCCGCTGCCAGGCGGCGAGTGGAAGACGGCCGCGCGCTGGATCGCCGACTTCTACGGCCCGGGCGCCCTGGCGATCTACCTCGGCGCGCAGGCGCAGGGCCTGCTCGAGCGCCGGTCGGTCATCCAGACGACGAGCGTGACGCCGCGGGCGACGACGCGCACGGCGCCGGTGCAGGAGGCGCCGCTGCGGCGCACCGATGCCGAGCAGGACGAGCAGGAGACCGTCGTCTCCAGCCGCAGCTCGTAGGGCGAAAAATCGGGGACAGTCCCCGCGCTTGCGGGGACTGTCCCCAGCGCTGCTAGCGTCGCGCCTGCATCAGCAGGATCGCGAGCTGCCAGATCGCGGCCAGCGTGGCCACGACGTAGGTCAGGGCGGCGGCCGTCAGCACCTTGCGGGCGACCGGCGTCTGGGCCTGGCTGATCACGCCCGACGTCGTCAGCATGGCCATTGCCTTGCGGCTGGCGCCGAACTCGACCGGCAGGGTGGCCAGCTGGAAGAGCACGATCGCCGCGAACAGCGCCACGCCGAGCAGCGCCAGGTTCGTGACGCCCATGAAGAGGCCGATCAGGAAGATCGGGAACCAGGCCTGCGAGGCGAAGCCCGTCGCCGGGACGAGCGCGCCGCGGAACCGGAACCCGGCCTCGTGGTGGGCGTCCTGGAACGCATGGCCGGTCTCGTGAGCCGCCACGGCGACCGCGGCGACCGAGTCTGAGCCGCCGACGGGCTGCGAGAGCCGCATCGTCTTCGTGCGCGGGTCGTAGTGGTCGGAGAGCTCGCCGGAGATGCCCTCGACGCTGACGTTCGTGAGGCCGCCCTCGTCGAGCATGCGCCGGCTGACCTGGGCGCCGGTGAGGCCGGAGACGGCCTGCACCTTGGAGGCTTCGGTGAATGTCCGCCGCACCCACGCCTGGGCCAGGAGGCCGGCGACGAGCGGGGGGATTGCGAGCAAGAGGTAGAAGTACATGGTGCGCCCTCCTCGGAGCGCCATTGTCGGAACTACCTCAAGGATAGGCAATCAGGCTAAGAGCTGGGTGAGCGCCGGGCCTGCGGAGGGTAATCTCCACCTACATGCAGTTGACCGATCAAGTGCGCGAGCTCCTGGAGGGAGCGTTCCCCGGCGGAGAGGTCGAGGTGTCGGCGTTCTCGGGCAGCGACCATCTGTCCGCGCGCGTCCGGTCCGACCGCTTCGAGGGCAAGTCGCTGATCGAGCAGCACAAGCTGGTGTACGCGCCGGTGCAGCACCTCATCTCGGACGGCACCATCCACGCGTTGCAGATCACAACGGAGGTCTAGATGATCGTCACCGAAGAGCAGATCCGCGAGGAGCTCAATGACGCGATCCGGCGAAACCGGATCATGCTGTTCATGAAGGGCACCCCTGACATGCCCCGCTGCGGGTTCTCGGCCCGCACCGTCCAGTGCCTGGACGCGACGGGCGCCGACTACGCGGCGATGGACATCCTGCCCGACCCGCGCATTCGCGAGCAGCTCTCGGCCCAGTCCGGCTGGCCGACGATCCCGCAGCTCTTCATCGACGGGGAGCTGGTGGGCGGCTGCGACATCGTGACCGAGCTCTACCAGTCGGGTGAGCTCGCGAAGATGGTGGCGCCGGCTGCCTGATCGGGCAGCGGTGGTGGGGGCCGGCGTGGTCGGCCTCTCGGCTGCCCGCGCGCTGCGCGAGGACGGCTTCGCAGTCACGGTCTACGAGCGCGACCGGATCGGCTCGCGGCTGGGCTCATCGCCCGGCCGCTCGCGCATCTACCGGCGCAGCTACCGGCACACGGACTACGTCCAGCTGGCCCGGCGCGCGATCGAGGAGTGGCAGCGGCTCGACTCCGGCGTGCTCCGCAACACCGGCCTGCTGGAGTACGGCTCGGGCGTCGAGCTGCACGCCGCGGCGCTCGAGGCCTGCGGCGAGGACTACCGCTGGCTGGAGCCGTCCGAGGCAGCCGCCCTCTTCCCCGAGGCCCGCTTCGAAGGGCCGGTGCTCTACGACGAGGAGGCCGGGGCCGTGATGGCCGACGAGGCCCTGCGGGCGCTGGCCGCCGGTCTCGACGTGCGCGAGGGCGTCACGGTGGCCGATCCCCGCGAGCTCGAGGCCGACGTGATCTGCGCCTGCCCCGGCTCGTGGCTCGGGCCGATGTTCGGGCTGCCGCTCTCGCCCCGGATCGAGCAGGTCGCCTACTTCGCCGGGGCGCCGGACACACGCCCGTCGGTGATCGACCACGGCGCGCCCGACCGCCGCCTGCACTACGGCCTGATCGCCCCGGGCGTCGGCTACAAGGTGGGTGAGGACGGCGCCCAGCCGGGACTGTGGGATCCCGATCGCGGCGACCGCCCGATCGACCAGGCCCTCCTCGACCGCCTCGCCGAGGACGTGCGTGCCACCTTCCCCGGCCTCGACCCGTGCCCGATCCACGCCGAGGCCTGCCTGTACACCATGTCACCCGACGGGGACTTCGTTCTCGATAGGATCGACGGCGTGATCGTCTGTGGCGGGGACAGCGGCCATGCCTTCAAGTTTGGGCCACTCCTGGGACGCCTGATGGCCGATATGGCCTCGGGCCGCCCGCTGCCGCCCGAGGCCGCTCGGTTCCGAGCCGACCGGCTGCCGGCGGCGACGGCGTGAGCTGCCTCCTCGACGCGCCCGGCTGGGAGATCTCCGCCGCCGTCCGCGCCCGCCGGGTGTCGGCGACCGAGGTAGCGAAGGACGCCCTCGAGCGCGTCCGCGCCGACTCCTTCGGCGCCGTGTGGCTGGTCACCGAGGAGCGCGCCCTGCGCGAGGCGGCCGCCATCGATGCGGCGCTCGCCCGCGGCGATGCGCCGGACGAGCGGCTGCTGCTGGGCGTGCCCGTGGGGTGGAAGGATCTGATCGACACGGCCGGCGACCGCACGACTTACGGGAGCGCCCTCTACCGCGACCACGTCCCGCCCCGCGACGCCGAGGCGGTCGAGCGGCTCGCGGCCGCGGGCGCGATCACGGTCGCGAAGCTCGCGACGCACGAGCTCGCCTGGGGGACGACGACCCAGAACCCGCACTTCGGCTCCTGCCGCAACCCGCACGACCCGACCCGCGTCCCCGGCGGCTCGAGCGGCGGCTCCGGCGTGGCGCTCGCGACCGCGATGGTGGCGGCCGCGCCCGGCACCGACACCGGCGGGTCGATCCGCTGCCCGGCCTCGTGCTGCGGCGTCGTCGGCCTGAAGCCGACGTACGGCCGGGTCAGCCTGGCCGGCGTGCGGCCGCTCTGCACGACGCTCGACCACTGCGGGCCGATGGCGCGGACGGTGCGCGACTGCGCGCTCCAACTCGAGGTCATGGCGGGCGGCCCGTCGCGCGACGCGCGCGTGCCGGCCGTTCCGGTCGAGCGCTGGAGCGAGGGGCTCTCGGGCGACCTGCGCGGGATGAGGGTGGGCGTGGCGGAGCGCTACTTCTTCGAGCACACGGCGGCCGACATCGCCGCCCGTGTGCGCCGGGCCGTCGACGGGCTCGCCCACGCCGGCGCCGAGATCGTCGAGATCGACCTCGAGTGGCCGACGCCGATGGGCGAGGGCGACCCCTTCATCCCCGAGGGCGCGGCGACGTTGCAGGAGTTCTGGCCGGCTCGCAGGGACGAGATCGGCCCGGACGTGGCCCGCGACCTCGCCCTCTCCGACGGGATGGCCGCCGTCCCCTTCGCGGCGGTCAACCAGTACCGGCTGGAGTATGCCGGGCGGATGCTCGAGAAGGTGCGCGCCGCCGGGATCGACGTGATCGCGTCGCCTGCCCAGGCGCAGACGCCGCCGCCGACCGACGCGCTCACGATTCCGTACGCCGGCCATCCGGAGATGGACGTCACCTACGCGATGTGCGGGCTGACGCTCGTGTTCAACATGCTCGGCTGGCCGGCGGTGAGCGTGCCCTGCGGGCGCGACGGCGCCGGACTACCGGTCGGGATCCAGCTGGCGGCGCTGCCCTGGCGCGAGGATCACTGCTTCGCGGCCGCGGCGGCCGTCGAGGCCGCCGCTCTCTGACAGGGCCCTCCGGCCGAGACGCGCAGCTCGGCCCGGGCCGGCTCGACGATCACGGTCGCGAGCGTCGTCCAGCGGTCGCCGAAGACGGCGCCCTGGGCGGGATGGCAGCAGATCGCCCCCGATCCGCCGCGGTGGCTGTCCATCGCCTCCAGCACGTCCTCGGTGTCGATCGGCCCCTCGATCGCGGCGACGCGGCGGCGGGCGTGATCGAGCCGCAGCAGCGTGTCCGGCGACTCGCGCACCATCGTGTCGGCCTGGCGGCCGGGATCTGCCAGGAAGTGGTTCGTGTGGATGAGCACGCCGCGCTCGTCCGGCATCACGAAGCCGGGGCCGGCCGGCGACACCTCGACCGTGCAGGCCACGCCGCCGTCGGCGTCGTCTGCCACGATCGTGACGGCGGATGACGCCGACATCGTCGCGCTCGACGCCATCGTGAGGGCGGCGACCGCGCCGTCGGCCTCATCCAGCACCCGCCGGCACAGCGCGTGCACCGGCACCGCCACGGGCGGGTGGTCGTCGTGGTGGCCGAGGATGTTCAGGAGCACGCCCACGCCCGAGCCGTTCACGCCGATCTTGCCGACGATTCCCGCCTCGGTGACAGTCTCGACCCGGCGGCCGTCGGCGTGCTCGATCGTCCAGACGAGCCAGCCCTCGCGTAGCTCCTCGTGCCAGTCCCAGGTCTGGATGCCGAACGCGCTTCCCGACGCGGTGGCTGTGCCGAGGCAGGCGATGGTCGAGCACTCGCCGGCCGATGCGGCCAGCAGCTCGGTGCGCGCGTTCAGCGCGCCGATCAGCTCGACCTCGAAGCCGCTGCCATGGGCGATCCCGTCGATCTCCTCGAGCAGCGCGGGCGACCAGGCCGCGATCCGGTCGAGCGCCTGCGAGCCCAGCCGGCGCAGGTCGTCGCCGGTCAGCCCGGCACTGACGGCGAAGAGCCGCCGGTAGACGTTCATGACGAGCGCGATGCGCTCCTTCTGGGCGCGCCCGAACGTGACCCCCCGCGCCCCCGGCGTGCGTTCGGCGGAGTGATGGCGGGCAACGTCCATCGACGCAGCATAATCGTGGGCGCCTGTGTCCGAAAGGGGACGGCCGGTAGCGCGTATCCTCTGCCGGGCATGCGCGCGATCGTGGGAGTCGACGTGGGCGGCACGTTCACCGACGTCGCCCTGATCGCCGGCGGGCGGCTCGTCACGGCCAAGGTCGCGACGACCGTCGCCGACCCCGCCGAGGGTGTGCTCGAGGGCGTCCGGGTCGCCCTGGAGCGCGCCGGGATCGGCGCCGGCGAGGTGGCCCGCTTCGGCCACGGCACGACGGTCGCGACGAACGCGATGCTCGAGCGCCGCGGCGCCCGCACCGCCTACGTCGCCACCCGCGGCTTCGCCGACGTCCCCGCGCTGGGCCGGCAGGCGCGCCCGCACCTCTACCGGCCCGAGGTCGCGCCGCCGGCGCCGCTGGCGGAGGTGACGGCCGAGGTTGCCGAACGGATGGGGCCGGACGGCGTGATCCAGGCGCTCGACGACGCCTCGGTGGCGGCGGCCGCCCGGCGGCTGCGCCGTGAGCGGGTCGAGGCGGCCGCCGTGTGCCTGCTTCACGCCTACGCCGACCCGTCCCACGAGCAGGCCGTGGCCGGTGCGCTGCGCGAGGCGCTTCCCGGCGTCCACGTGGTCGCGTCGCACGAGGTGGCGGCCGAGTTCCGCGAGTTCGAGCGGGCGTCGACCACGATCGCCGATGCCTACCTCGGGCCGGTCGCGGGGCGATACCTGCGGCAACTGGCGGCGACCGCGGAGGCGGAGGGGCTGCCGGCGCCCGCCGTGATGCAGTCGAACGGCGGCGTGTGCGACCTGGAAGAGGCCGCCGGGCATCCGGCCCGGCTTCTGCTCTCCGGGCCGGCGGGCGGCGTCGCGGCCGTGGTCGCCTCCGGGATCCGCGAGGCCATCAGCTTCGACATGGGCGGCACGTCGACCGACGTGTGCCTGATCCGCGACGGCGTGGCCGGCCGAAGCGCCGAGCGCCGGGTGGGCGGCCTGCCGCTGCGGCTGCCGCAGCTCGACATTCACACCGTCGGGGCGGGCGGCGGCAGCATCGCCTGGATCGATTCCGGCGGCGCGCTGCGGGTGGGGCCGCAGAGCGCCGGAGCCGATCCCGGGCCGGCCTGCTACGGCCGCGGCGGCGGGCGGCCGACCGTGACCGACGCCAACCTGATCCTGGGCCGGCTCGACCCCGAGGTGCCGCTCGCCGGGGGGCTCCGGCTCGACGTCGCCGCCGCGCGGGCGGCGTTGGAGCAGGTGGCGGGCGGGTTCGCCGACCTGCGCGCCGCCGCCGAGGGCGTCATCGCGGTCGCGAACGCCGAGATGGTGCGCGCCATCGGCGTCGTCAGCGTCGAGCAGGGCCATGACCCGCGCGAGCTCGATCTGGTCGCGTTCGGCGGGGCCGGGCCGCTGCACGCCTGCGACGTGGCCGACCGGCTGGGGATGCGCACCGTGGTCGTGCCCGCCGCGGGCGGCGTCCTTTCGGCGCTCGGGATCGCGGCGGGCGAGCGGCGCCGCTCGACGGTGCAGAGCGTGATGGCGCCGCTCGAGCGGTTCGTAGCCGACTTCCCCGACCCGCCGCGTGCCCCTCGCGGCGGCTCCGTCGAGGTCGAGTGCGAGCTGCGCTACCGCGGCCAGGCGCATGAGCTGACGGTCGCCCTGCGGCCGCGGGCGTCGCTCGCGACCCGCTTCCATGCCCGCCACCGCGAGCGCTACGGCTTCGACGACCCCGACGCCGGGATCGAGGTCACGAGCGTGCGCACATCGGTGGTCGCTCCCGGCGCCGGCTACGAGCTCGACCTGGCCGCGCACGTCCCGGCCGTGCCCGGCCCGGCGTCGGTCGCGCTCGAGGGCGCGACGCTCTGGGTCGCCGACGGCTGGACGGCGCGGCGCGGCGGCGACGGCTCCTGGCGGGTGACCCGATGATCGATCCGGCCGCCCTGCAGGTGCTGGCCGCGTCGCTGCGCGGCGTCGCCGAGGAGATGGGTGCGGCGCTCGTGCGCTCGGCCCACTCGGCCAACATCAAGGAGCGGCGCGACTGCTCGACGGCGCTCTTCGCCCCGGACGGGCGCATGATCGCGCAGGCGGAGCACATGCCCGTCCACCTCGGTGCGATGCCGGACGCCGTCGCGGCGGTGCGTGCGCTCGATCCCCGCCCGGGCGCCCTCTATGTCCTGAACGACCCCTACACGGGCGGCACGCATCTGCCCGACATCACGCTCGTCGCGGCCGTGGACGACCTCGGCCTCGTGTGCTCGCGGGCCCATCACGCCGACGTGGGCGGTATGCAGCCGGCGAGCATGCCGGCGGGCGCGACCGAGCTGATCCAGGAGGGCGTGGTCATCCCGCCGGTCGAGCTGACGGCCGACGTGCGCCGTGTGCTCGTCGCCAACATGCGCAAGCCGGCCGAGCGGCTGGCCGACCTGCGCGCGCAGGAGGCGTGCATGGCGGTCGGCGCCGAGCGGTTGCGGGAGCTGGCCGCGACGCTCGGCCGGCGCCGGCTGGCCGAGGGCATGGACGAGCTCTACCGCTACAGCGAGCGCCGCACCCGGGCCGCCATCGCGGAGCTGCCGGATGGGAGCTTCCGGGCTCGCGACACGATCGAGGGCGACGGCATCCACACGCGCGACATCCCCATCGAGGTCGAGGTGCGAATCGCGGGCGACGAGCTCGTCGCCGACTTCGCCGGCACCGCCCCGCAGCAGGGCGGGAACGTGAACTGCCCGCTCTCGGTCACGCGCTCGGCCGTCTACTACGTCGTGCGCGCGGTCTGCGACCCGGACATCCCGGCATCGGGGGGCGCCTTTGCCCCGGTGACGGTGGTCGCGCCGGAGGGCTGCCTCGTGAACGCCGTCTCGCCGGGCGCGGTCGTCGCGGGGAACACGGAGACGTCGAGCCGGATCGTCGATGTGGTCATGTCGGCGATGGGCGGGGCCGTCGACGTTCCCGCGCACGGCCAGGGGACGATGAACAACGTCACGTTCGGCACCCCCGCGTTCACCTACTACGAGACGCTGGGCGGCGGCCAGGGCGGCTCGCCAGCCGGGCCGGGCCCGAGCGGGGTTCACGTGGCGATGTCGAACACGCTGAATACGCCGATCGAGGCGCTCGAGCGCGAGTACCCGCTGCGGATCGAGCGCTACGCCCGCCGGCCCGCGACCGGCGGCGCCGGCCGGCATCCCGGCGGCGACGGGGTGGTGCGCGTCTATCGCGTGCTCGAGGACTGCCGCCTGGGCATCATGAGCGAGCGCCGCCGTCACGGCCCCAGGGGCGCCGCGGGCGGCGCGGACGGCTCCCCGGGCCGGAACACCCTGAACGGTCGCCGCCTGCCCGCCAAATGCAGCCTCGACCTGCACGCCGGCGACGTCCTCGAGATCCGCACGCCCGGCGGCGGCGGCTGGGGATCGGCCTAGCACCAAGCGGGGTCAGACCCCTTTTGGTGCGGCGCAGTCCACCTCCGACCGACGTCGGCGTGCACCAAAAGGGGTCTGACCCCTGAGGGTGGCGGGGTACCATCCAGCCATGGCGACGACGGTCGCACCGCCCGTCCGCAAGCAGAAGCCGCGCCGATCCGGGCCGGGGTCGGGCTCGGGCAAGCCGTGGATGGTGATCGTCCGAAAC
>Ga0075426_10003862_pt1 | contig 10687 bp, 4 predicted proteins | sample SoiMethybrSBSTD5_FD_75304 | JGI IMG/M metagenome (GOLD analysis project Ga0075426, IMG submission 75304) | Bulk soil microbial communities from a Populus tree surrounding site in Tennessee, USA - Soil MetaG P. TD hybrid SBSTD5 | ecosystem: Environmental > Terrestrial > Soil > Tree plantation...
TTCGCCGTAGAAGATCTGTTCCCATGGACCGAAGTCGAGGCGGCCGTTGGTGATCGCGACGACAACCTCGCGGCCCATGACTTGGCGTTTGATGTGAGCGTCGGCGTTGTCTTCGCCGGTTCTGTTGTGGTGATACTGGCTGACGGGTTCATGTGGAGCGAGTTGTTCGAGCCAGGTCTCGTAATCGTGATGAAGGCCGCTCTCGTCGTCGTTAATAAAAACCGAAGCGGTGATATGCATCGCGTTCACCAGAGCAAGCCCCTCAACAATACCGCTCTCGCGCAAACACTCCTCAACCTGCGGTGTGATGTTGATAAATGCGCGGCGCGCCGGCACGTTGTACCAAAGTTCTTTCCGGTAACTCTTCATCGCGACTCCCGAGACGGACTGCTTCAAACCCTGTTGAATCCCTTAATGCCTGCTGTCCGCGTCCACGTTCGCTATCGCGGGCCGAGTAATAACACTTCGTGTCCACTGCTGAAGATGCCGGCGACCGAGCCGGTCATCAGCGTCGCAAGGGTCGCTGCCAGTAACGCGCGCAGACCAAGACTGGCAAGATCGTCTCGTCGTGAGGGTGCGAGCGCTGCGGTGCCGCCGACGAAGATCGCGGTCGCGGCTATGTGAGCGAAGCCACAGAGCGCGTAAGTCAGAATTACTACGCTGCGAGGATCCGTCATCTGCCCGCCGGAAATTAACTGGGCCAGATGATTGTAGGAGACCACTTCAGTCAGGATAACTCGCTCACCCAAAAGATGCGCCGCCGCCGGTACATCGCTCGCCGGCAAACCAAGTAGGTAAGCGAACGGATAAAATACCCAACTCAGAATCCTCACAAATGAGAGCGGCTCGCTCATACCGAGCCATGAACTCCCAACGCCGAGTAGTTTGTCGACGAGAGCGACCAAGCCGAGTATCGCTATCAACAAAACACAGATGCCGGCCGCGAGTTTTAGACCGTCCATCGCGCCTTCAATCAACGCGCTGATCAAGTTTCGCGAACGATCCGTTTCATCGTCAGGCGGAACGGCTGCGAGCGTTTCGGGTGTTTCGGTTTCGGGAAGAAGTAATTTCGCGACAACCACAGACGCAGGAATCGCCAGTATCGACGCAGACATCAGGTGACCCGCGATCCCGGGAAACACCGGCGCCAGGAAAGCGACGTAAACTCCGAGCGAACTCGAAGCGACTGTCGCCAATCCTGTCGTTAAGATCAGCAGCAACTCCGACCGCGTCATCCGCGCGAGATAAGGCCGGATCACCAGCGCCGATTCAACTCCCACAAAGATGTTTGCCGCGCTCGACAACGACTCCGCGCCGCTAATCTTCATCGTGCGATGAAACAGTTTCGCAAACAGTCGCACGAACAACTGCAAAACGCCGAGGTGATAAAGCATCGACGTGATCGCGGCAAAGAAAATCACGACCGGCAGAACTTGAAAGACGAGAATGAAACCGATCGATCCCCCTTCACCCGGACTCGCCGCCAGTGGTCCAAACAAAAACACGGAACCACTCTTCGACGCGCTGAGCAATGCCAGCACCGCGTCGTTCAGCCAGAGCAGAACTCGATGCGATACGGGGAGGCGAAAGATGATCAGGCCGATGAGGAGTTGCAGCGCGACACCCGCGCCGATGGTCTTCCACGCAACGTTTCGTCGACTACTCGAAAGCAACCAAGAGATTCCCAGGAAGACCAGGAAACCCACCGCTGACATTGCGTGATGAGCCATATCGACTGCTGACCTTTTACGTCACGCAGCCGATTGGCGCAAGAAAAAAGGTGGTCTAACGAACAACCGCTTCGTTCTTTTGCTTATCAGCTTCCGCCCAATCTTTAGCCGAGACGAACGACTCGCTATCGTAAATGAGCAGAATCGTTCCGACCCTCAGCGCCTTACTCATCTCGATCGCGGACCACATCGGTATGCGAACGCAACCATGACTCTCGGGTGACTGCGGCACGGAAGGATTACCGTGAATGGCGAGACCATCGCTGAAATAGTTGGGATAGTAGAGCAGGCCCAGCGGCGATTTTCTCCAGCCGGCGATCTTCGCGTAGATGCGAAAGCGGCCGGTCGGCGTGTAGGCAAGACCGCGCAATCCTTTTTCGTTGTACTGTTTGTTGCTGCCGGTGGAAACAGGAAGCATTTTCGTGATGGCGCCGTCGTCGTCAGTCAACAACAACACTTGTCGATCGAGATCAACTTCGACGTGACGGTAACCGGCGTCGCGCGCCTGTGGAGCGTCAGCGGCCATGATCGCGTCAAACTCTTTGCGCGTGATCTGCCCGGTCAGCTTCCGCCGTTCCCATTTTTGAAACACGACCACGGCCTTGCGAGTGTCATCATCGATCACGCCGTCGACCCGTCCCGGTCTGTAACCCATCTCCGCCAGCCGTGACTCCGCCTGTCTAAGGTCAGCGCGCGTCAACGGACGTTGCTTTGCCTTACGTGTGTTTGCGCCGGCAACGGTTGGTGTGAAAAGCAGAGCGACGAGCAAAAAAGCGGCTAAAATGAACTTCGTTGTGGTGCTCATAGGAAGCCCCTCGTTAATCTAAACACTGGTCAGGGGAACGGCAGTCGGGGTGGGTTAATGGGGGCTTACCGGCCAGTTTTTCTTCTAAAAACATACGCTCTTGCGCATAACAACGTCAAACCTTATTTTGCTCTTGCTCCAAAAACCTCAGACACGAAGGAGTCCCCCGAAAATGAAAAAGCTTCACCTCTTAACTATCGTCTGCGTCTTGTTATTTCCCGCTGTGAGTCACGCTCAAGCGAAGGACCAGTTTCCGCAGCTACAACCTGTGCCCGGTACCGGCGAACTGATCGACAATCCGACGACTCACTTCACTTTCGTTGCTGCCGGAGACAATCGTCCGTCAGGTGGAAAGATCAAACAGCCGAAGACTCTGTCCCACATTCTCAAAAACCTGAAGCGCCACAATCCCAGGTTCGTCATCTGGTCTGGCGATACGATCGGCGGATTCCGGCTGGCGGGCCAACCGATGCATCGGGCGCACCTGATCAAGCAGTATGAAAGGTTCTTCACCGATGTTGCTGAAGCCGGTGTACCCGTCTTCAATTCACCGGGAAACCACGAGATGGACCGCGTCGACAAAGTGAAAGATGGGAAGAAGAAGGGGACTATTGAGACGCCCGACAAGAGAATGGAGAAACTTTACCTCGAGATGATGAAGTATCCATCAGGCGCTCCACCGTACGGCGCGTTCAACTACGGCAACTCACGCTTCATTGCCGTGGACACAGAAGAGGTGCCGGAAGAACTGACGTTGCGCTCGCCCGGAAAGACGGTGGCGAACGGCTTGAAACTCGATCCCGGTTTTGTGAGTCAAAAGCAGATCGATCTACTCGAAGCGGACCTTGAAGCAAACAAAGACAAGACCCACATCTTTGTGTTCATGCACCACCCGATTAATCCGGCGAAAAACGGTTCGCGTCTCAATAAGGAAAACGCCGACAAGTTGGAAAAGATATTTGCGAAGTACAAAAACGTCTCGTTTGTAATCGCGGCGCACGAACACATCTATTACAACTTCGGTGGCACACAGCTCGATCCCGCGAAGCGCAAGAGCAGTTCGGGCGGTGGTCCGACTTATCTTGTGAGCGGCGGAGCCGGAGCGCCATTGGATAGTTGTCCTGCCAACTTAACCAAAAACTGCCTCGCCGCTTATCACTATCTCGTGTTTGAAGTGAACGGCGACGAGGTCGAGGTTAAGGTGAAAGTGCTGCCGGCGACGATAAAAAAGAAGTCGTGACTTACGGCGCCGGCTTCAACTCCCACAGGACGTTTACGATCACCCAACGCCCGCGCCACTTCGCCAGGTGCAGGTAATCGACCCACTCTGATGCGACGATCTTCGCGCTGGCGGCGTTGTTGAAGATATCGAGCACCGTGACGTCTTTCTGTTGTTTGTCTTTCGGCGTCGGAGTATGGCTGCGTGTGGCCTGGACCAGACCCATCGCGCTCATTTGACCCAGGCTGTAACGACCTTTGCCATCGCTGTTCACGATTCGTTTGGCCAGGTCCGGATGCAGCGCGCGCTCCATGCGCTCGGGATTGTTTTCGTACCAGCCTTCGATGTAATCAAGCGCGGTCTGTTTGATTAACTCCGCATCAGAGACGGACTGTGTGGTTGTCGCAGCGGTCGTCTGCTGCGCGTTCACCTGGACCACCGACACGAACACAACTACAAACAACAGCGTTACGAATCTCTGCATGAGCTTTCCTTTCTTTGCCAGTGAGGCATCAGTGATGTTCCTCAGAATTGGGCGGGCAGAATACACCCTTTCGCGAGCGCGATACCACTCTTTCGATCGGATTCTTTGTCGCAAATTGATTGTTGACAGAGTGGGACTCTCGTGGAATACTTGCGGCCCTCCCGACAGCACTGAAACAAACACCAGAGGCCACTCACTCGGCTTCAATGGCGGTAGCCCGCAAACCTTCAACCTCAATCAGCACATTTAGCTTTTAGTTTTCACGTGAGCAGCCTGGCAGTTGAAACTCCGGATCACGGATTCGGTGTCGGCGCGCAGTCCCTTACACTCGTGGATCTGCTCGAGTGGCGCGCGCGTTCACAGGCGGAGCGTCTGGCGTACACGTTCCTGACTGATGCCGGCGGCGAACGAATCAACCTCACCTGGAGTCAACTCCAACAGAAAGCGCGGTTGATTGGGCGGACACTCACCTCCATCGGCGCAACCGGTCAGACTGTGCTGTTGCTGTATCCGTCGGATCTCGAATATGTCGCGGCGTTCTTTGGCTGTCTGTACGCAGGCGCGATCGCGGTGCCCGCCTACCCGCCGCGACTGAATCGCACGATGAACCGGTTGCAGGCGATTGTCGCCGATTCACAAGCGACGATCGCCTTGAGCGTTTCGTTCATTCGCGAGCGCATCGAGCCGCTTTGCCAACAGCTTCCGGGCCTGAACGGTTTGCGCTGGTTAAGTACAGACGAAGTTGAAGCACACGTCGCGGGCGAGTGGCGCAATCCAACTCTGAGCGGCGATACGCCGGCGTTTCTGCAATACACGTCTGGATCAACCAGCCAACCGAAGGGCGTAATCGTCAGTCACGCCAACCTCATGCACAACCAGCAGATGATTCAACGCGCTTTCGGACAAAGCGAGTCGTCGATCATCGTCGGCTGGCTGCCGCTCTATCACGATATGGGTTTGATCGGAAACGTGTTGCAAACGCTTTATGTCGGTGCGCGTTGCGTGCTCATGTCGCCCGCGGCTTTTTTGCAGAGTCCGTTTCGCTGGTTACAGGCGATCTCGTTGGCGAAGGCAACGACGAGCGGTGGGCCAAACTTCGCTTACGACCTTTGCGTGCGCAAGGTAAGTGAGGAACAACGTGCGCAACTGGATCTGAGTAGTTGGCGAGTGGCGTTCGACGGCGCTGAGCCCATCCGTCCGGCGACATTAGAGCGATTTGCGAAGACGTTCGCGCCCTGCGGCTTCAAAGCTGAGGCTTTTCATCCCTGCTACGGACTTGCGGAGGCGACGCTCTTTGTTTCCGGGAAGCGGCATGGACGTCCGCGGATCGAGTCGTTCAACTCGGCCGCGCTGATTAAGAATCGCGTGGTCCATGCTTCCGGCAATGGAACCGAAAATAAGTTTCACGTTAGTTGCGGTGTTTCGTTTGGCGAGCAGAAGGTGATCGTCGTCAATCCGGAGACGAATACCGAGTGCGCGCGCGATCAGGTCGGAGAGATATGGATTGCCGGACCGAGTGTCGCACGCGGGTACTGGAATCAACCGGAAGCAACGGCTGAAACGTTCCACGCGCGCCTCTCTAATGCTAGCGAAGGGACCTATTTGCGCACGGGCGATCTCGGTTTCCTGCACGATGATGAGCTGTACGTGACGGGCCGTGTGAAGGACCTGATCATCATTCGTGGTTTGAATCATTACCCGCAGGACATCGAGCAGACGGCGGAGCAGAGTCATCGCTCGCTCCGCGCGGGATGCGGTGCGGCGTTCTCGCTCGATGTCCACGGTGAAGAGCGACTGATGATTGTTTATGAAGTACAACGCAACCGCGGGTTAGCTGATCGGGAGATTATTGACGCGATTCGACAGCGCGTAGCGGAAGAGCATGAGGTGCAGGTGTACGCGGTCGCGCTGATACGACAGGGAACAATACTCAAGACATCGAGCGGGAAGATTCAGCGTAATGCGTGTCGCGTTGCGTTTGTGAAAGGGCGGTTAGAGATCGAGGCTGAGTGGCGTGACGCAGCGACACGCGGAGAGGGGATTGGAGTCGCAGTCGTAGACAGCGCCGCATCGGAGTCGCCGGTGATTTGGCTACGAACCAGGGTAGCGGAGCTCCTTCGAATCAACGTCGCAGACATCGACATTCACCACCCGATCACGCGCTACGGTCTCGACTCGCTGATGCTGGTCGAGCTGTCGCACAGCATCGAAGAGAAGTTCGGCGTCTCAATCCCGCTCTCCACCTTGCTCGAAAGCGTCAGCATCACGGATCTCGCTGGACTTCTCCCACACGTCGACCTGAGTCACCTCCAGGCTGACGTGCCAGGACCCAGCAGCTCCGATCCCGCTTCGCTCACGCAAGCGCTCCCAATCCAAGCCGCTTTGTCGAGCAGCCAGCAAGCTCTCTGGTTTCTGCATCAACTCGCGCCTCAAGACGCCACTTACAACCTCGCGTTCGCCGCACATATCGCCGGCCAACTCGACGTCGACAGCCTGCGTCACGCGTTTCAAACACTCGTCGATCGCCACGCATCACTGCGCACGACGTTCGCTGACAACGACGGCGAACCGGTGCAACTTGTCGCCGAACACGCAAATGTATTTTTCGCCGAGCACGATGCGTCGCAGTGGACGCAATCCGAGTTCGACGAGCGCCTCGTCACTGAAGCGCAACGGCCTTTTGATCTCGAACACGGGCCACTGCTCAAAGTTCATCTGTTCAATCACCAGCGCGGCGAAGAGAGACTGTTATTAACAGCGCACCATATCATCGTCGATCTGTGGTCGCTGACTGTTCTGATCCACGAACTCGGTGTCGTTTATCAGGCAAAGATCGCGCGAAGCGAAGCCATTTTGCCGCCGGTGACGCGACAATACGTCGACTACGTTCAATGGCAAAACGATCTCCTAAACAGCGAACTGGGCCAGAGTCATCGCGAGTATTGGCAACAGCAGTTGGCCGGCCCGCTGCCGCTGCTCGCGTTGCCGACAGATCGCCCACGTCCACCGTTGCAAACGTATCGCGGCGCCGCGCATTCGTTCCGTCTCAACCCCGATCTCACGCGACGTCTCAAAGCACTGAGCAAAGATCAAAACGCGACGCTTTACACCACGCTGCTCGCCGCGTTTCAAATCCTGGTTTATCGCTACACGGGTCAACTCGACATTCTCGTCGGCTCACCCACCTCCGGCCGTAGCCACGGCTGGCTCGCCGGACTCGTCGGTTACGTCGTTAACCCGGTCGCCTTGCGCGCGAACATCTCGCCCGATCAATCGTTCGCAGATTTCCTGCGGCAGGTGAGGCGCACGGTCTTGTCAGCCTTCGAACACCAGGACTATCCGTTTGCTTTGCAGGTGCAGGACGTGCAGCCGGAACGCGACGCGAGTCGCTCGCCGGTGTTCCAGGTGATGTTCGCGCTGGAGAAATCACACTTCGGAAACGATCAGAGCGTCGCGGCATTTGCGGTTGGCGATCAGGGCGCGCAGATAGCGCTCGGCGACGTCGTGCTCGAATCGCTTCCGTTGCCGCAACGGACCGCGCGTTTCGATCTCACACTCTTGATGGCTGATGTCGGCGAGCATCTCGGTGCGAGTTTTGAATACAACACCGATCTCTTCGACGCGTTGACGATCGAGCGCCTGTCGCAGCAGTTTGAGTGTTTGCTCGAGAGCATTGTCACGGCGCCGCAAACGGCGGTTGCACGGTTGCCGCTGCTGAGTCGAAACGAGCAACGGCTTCTCACTTCGTGGAACGACACTGAACGTGAGTATCCGCAAAGTGAAGGCATGCACCGGTTGTTCGAAGCGCAGGTTGAGCGCACGCCCGCGGCGGTTGCACTCGTAGCCGGTGACGAGCGACTGACTTACCGAGAGTTGAACGAGCGCGCGAATCGTTTGGCGCACGAGCTAATCACGCGTGGAGTTGGTGCGGAACATCGGGTCGGGATTCTGCTGAATCGTTCACCGGAAATGATCATCGCTATCGTCGCGGTGTTGAAGGCGGGCGGTTGTTATGTGCCGCTCGACCCGGCGTACCCGCAAGAACGACTCGCATTCATGATCGAGGACGCCGGCCTGACGGTGCTGTTAGCGGGAAACAAAGATCCGGGATTGGAGTCGCAATCGTGTGATAACCCCAACGTTCGGATTGATAGCAATCAAGTTGCCTACCTGATCTACACGTCGGGCTCGACGGGCAAACCCAAAGGCGTCGCGATCGAGCACGGCAGTGCGACTGCTTTCATCCATTGGGCGCGGGAAGTCTTCAGTGATGACGACCTGAAAAGCGTGCTGTTCTCAACCTCGGTCTGTTTCGATCTCTCGATCTTCGAGATGTTCGTGACGTTGAGTAGCGGCGGCCAGATCGTAATTGCGGACAATGCGCTGCAATTGCCGGAGCTCCACGCGGCGGCCATAGTCACTTTAATCAACACGGTCCCATCGGCAATCACCGAGTTGTTGCGAATGGACGCCGTCCCCGACTCCGTGCGAGTCGTCAATCTCGCCGGTGAACCACTCGCCGATGAGCTGGTCGCGCAGATCTATGCCAACACGAACGTCGAACGTGTCTACAACCTCTACGGACCAACCGAGGACACGACCTACTCGACCTACACACTTATTAACAACGGCGAACACGTAACGATTGGACGTCCGGTCGCAAACACGCGTGTTTACGTTTTGGACGAGCAGTTGCAACAAGTGCCGATCGGCGTGATTGGCGATCTGTACATCGCCGGCGACGGACTCGCGCGCGGTTACTGGCAACGTCCGGAGATGACCGCTGAAAAGTTTATTCCCGACAGTCTTAGCGGCGAGGCAGGCCGCAGACTCTATCGCACGGGCGACAAGGCGCGTTATCTCGCGAACGGCAAGCTCGAATTTCTTGGCCGTGCGGATCATCAAGTGAAGTTGCGCGGTTATCGCATCGAGTTGGGTGAAATTGAGAGCGTGCTGCGCAGCCACGAACAGGTGCAGGACGCGATCGTCGTGGCGCGCGACGTTGGCGAAGAGACGCGCCTGGTAGCGTACGTCGTGGCGGGGCACGTCAGGGTGCATGAACTCCGGGAATGGTTGAGAGAGCGGCTACCGGAGTTCATGACACCCGCGGCGTTTGTGTTGCTCGAGACGTTGCCTCTGACTCCGAACGGTAAGGTCGATCGCCACGCGCTGCCCGCGCCCGATTTCAATAGCGCGACGGAAGAATCCTTAACCGCGCCGCGCACACAGATCGAAGAGGTCCTGCTCGGCATTTGGGCCAACGTGCTCGGCGTTCAGCAACTCGGGATTCACGACAACTTCTTCGAACGTGGTGGCCATTCGTTACTCGCCACGCGCTTGATCTCGCAGGTGCGCAATGAACTTCGCGTAGAACTTCCGCTCAGCAAGCTATTCGAAGCACCGACCGTTGCCCGTCTCGCGGAATACGTCGAACAAGCGATGCGCGACGCGCCCGAACTGATTTACACGTCCATCGACCCGGCGCCCCGCGACGAGCCGCTGCCGTTATCGTTTGCGCAACAACGTCTCTGGTTTTTGGACCAGATGGAACCCGGCAACCCCTTCTACAACCTCTCCGCCGTAGTTCGTTTGCGCGGTGACTTGAACGTACAAGCGCTCGAAGGCAGCTTCGGCGAGATCGTCAACCGGCACGAAGTACTGCGCACGCGATTCGAGGTTGTCGACGGGCAGCCAACACAGATCGTTACGCCAACGTTGTCCTGGACGATGCCGGTGATCGACTTGCGTGATCTTAGCGCGGCCGAAAAGGAAGAGGATCTCAAGCGGCGCGTGCTCGACGGCGCACAAATACCATTCGATCTCGCGACGGGTAGTTTGTTACGCACGACGTTGATCCAACTCGGTGACAAAGATTACGCGCTGATCGTAACCATGCATCACATCGTCAGCGACGCTTGGTCCGTCGGTTTGTTCATTCGCGAACTCAGCAGCCTCTACGCTTCGTTCGCGGAAGAACAGCCGTCGCCGCTGCCGCCGCTCACAGTGCAATACGCCGACTTTGCTCATTGGCAACAGCAGTGGCTGCAAGGTGACGTGCTGGCATCGCAGATGGCTTACTGGAAACAGCACCTCGCGGGCGCGACGCCGTTGCTCAACTTCCCGACGGATCGTCCGCGTCCGGCAGTACAGCAGTTCCAGGGTGAAACGCAGACGGTCACGCTACCAAACTCACTTACTGAGTCGCTCAAGACGTTGAGCCGCCAGCAGGGTGCCACGCTCTTCATGACGCTGCTGGCAGCGTTCAAGACGCTGCTGTTCCGTTACACGAACCAGAAAGATATCGTTGTCGGCACTCCGATCGCGGGCCGCAATCGTGCCGACATCGAAAACCTGATCGGGTTCTTCGTCAACACGCAGGCGATTCGCACGCGTCTGTCGGCCGAGATGAGTTTCAGCGAATTGTTGGCCCAGGTGCGGAATGCTGTGTT
>Ga0075426_10003863_pt1 | contig 10685 bp, 9 predicted proteins | sample SoiMethybrSBSTD5_FD_75304 | JGI IMG/M metagenome (GOLD analysis project Ga0075426, IMG submission 75304) | Bulk soil microbial communities from a Populus tree surrounding site in Tennessee, USA - Soil MetaG P. TD hybrid SBSTD5 | ecosystem: Environmental > Terrestrial > Soil > Tree plantation...
TTTCTTCCAGTCCCTTGAGTCACGGCTCGGTTTTCGCTCGATGAAGTGATCTTCGGACTTAGGAACGCGCATGAGCAGGTCAGCATCGGTGAGCATGCGCGAATTATAAACCCGCTGGGCATTCAACCCCCCATCCGATTACCAGGCTCTCTAAACTGCGTCACGCTCGGCGCGCCGGCTGGGCTTCTCAGCGTGACGTGACGGCCCGGCTGGATGGAGTCATGCGCACTGATCCGCCGCTGACGCCAATCGCTCCCACCACTTCCCCTTTTTTTTGAGGGGAATTCCTCCGGCGAAAATCATGATCCGCCCATGATTCGAGGCGTGAGATCGAGACATTCTCATCACCCGCGACAACTATCACGACTGGGTCATCGCCAATGAGCACATGGCTAAGGCTCTGGCCGCCAAGGGGTATCCTTACCAGTTTCTCCTTGCGAAGAACGCTGTGCACCGCGATGGCGCCGTGAAGGCACAGACCCTGCTCTTGGCATTGGAGTATGTATGGCAGGGATACGCGTCGAAGAAGTGAACCCGCCCAATAAGCCGCGCCGTGGGCGCTCCAGCTCTTCGTAGCTGATCATCGCCGCGGCTGAGTGCTACGAAACTGATCCAACTGGCGCCAAATTTCCAAGATGCGAGTTTTTCGCAGCGTTAATGTCGCGGTTTTCTGGCGAGTGCGGATGTCTGTGGCTCTGTAAACCATGATTTTTCAGTTCACCAGCCGTTATGGTACCTGAGGTGCTTGGGAGGAAAGGTAGTAGAGCCGGCAGGCCGGAACTAGCTGATGTAGTCCTTGTTCCGATCGGCTGACTTCGACGGAAAGCAACATGTCGCACGATCCGCACAATCACGGAAGTGAATATCAGGTCAAAATTGTTCATGAGGACGGAACTCAGCTGTTAAGTGGGTGGATGAGCGGCGAAGAACGGGTCGCGAAGGCGGTGGCAGCGATCCAGTGGGCACAAGGTAAAACGTACTGGCTTCAGGAACGAAACATTCTCTGTCCTGCCTGCAGTAATATGGCGCACAGAATTCTGGAATACCCCCTAACGGACAACACGTCTAAGCGATATAGCCCTCGCGATTCCCGTTATTTGCGGGCGGGAGGAACATAGGAATGACCCTAGCAGTGTAGAAAGATTGGACGAAGAAAAACGCTTTGCCGCGAAGCATCGGGACCGCCCAGGACTGGCATACGGCTTCACAGACGACTCCGAAAGGGAGGGAGGCATGAAAGTTAGGAAGTCAACGATTCCATGGCTACTCTTCCGACCGGGGAGGTACAGCACAAGTGTTTTCGACGCGGGAGAGCGCAGCGAGCCTCGACTGTCTTGCACAACCCCTGTCGGGAGGACAATCGCATCCCTTCTCTAGCGACTGATGCTCGGTACGAGGTCTCTAATGCTCCGGTTTTTCGCCCGGATGCGGGTCGTTTGAATTCACGGGGTGACCGCCGCGAGCGGGTGGTTTCGATCCAGCGTCGAGGGACCGTTTTGGAAGAAGCGGGCATCCTTGCTGAGCGCGTGGCCCGACGCATAGAGTTGGGCGTGGAATCGGCTTTCTGGAAAGTCTACATCTGGTTTTTCGGAAGGATCGCGCGCTACTCGAAAGTTGAACACGCACGCCTCCGCCGGTCCAGAACTCCTTAGGGGAACCTTAGTGGCCCACCCCACGTCTCTTTTAAGCTTGGTAAGCTTGGCGAGAAAGCGCCATCTTCCAGTTCTACCAGCCAGGGCGTGTTACGGCCAGGTGAAGTTCGGTCTGGTCCTACTAGTTGGCTTGTCCTTTCGGCATCAAGCTACTCCACTTACACTCCGGACGCAAACCCCCTCCACAATGTGGAGAAACTCTCGGTTGGTTTGCGTTTCAGACTACGTCAGCCAGTTCCCCGAGCACGTCGGCAATCCTTGGACAATTGGCATACGGTCAAGGTTTGATTTGGGTAGATAAGAACATCATCTCGATGGTGCTGCTCGTCATGGACGAAGCGAACCGCCGCCACGATGAGGCGCTGCGGAAAACCTGCGCCGAGCGTATCCATCACCATCTCAATGAACTCTTTGCCGGCGGCGGGCGGCGGCGCGGAACGATCCACTGCCGGATCGAATACTTCAGCGAAGAAGCCCTCAAGGCCCGCCGGCGCGACTAATACTCTGGAGCACGCCGGATTGACGACTCAGAAATTCGGTCGGGAGTTAGGCTTGTCCGATAAGGTTCCAAATGAAGGTGGGGAGCGCGACCGTGCGGCGAACCCGGACAAACACGCACAAACGTTAGGGCCACCTAACAAAAAGGTTAGGTTGGGCTTTGATCCGGTTCTCAAAGCAGGTACCACCACGAGCGCAGCAATAGCCGCTTCTCCTTCTTTTTAGGAGTGTTGCAGGCATCGTTGATTCGCTCCGCGCGCTGTTGTATGAATTGGCACAACCATTGCCTTAATCCAGGACGATCAGCAAATCTCAGGCAGGAGGTAAAAGCGATGAAAGTCAGAACAAGCGTAAAAGCTGGAAACGTCGTTTGGGGTTCGTAAGCACGACGCGGCCTTCCGAGTTGCGAAAATGGCCGGCGGCCGGAGCGCCGCAAGTGTACGCCAAGCGTCCGTTTGGCGGGCCTGAGCATGTGCTGCACTATCTAGCCCGCTACACCCACCGCGTCGCCATCTCCAATCATCGGCTTCTGTCTGTTGCCGACGGGAACGTGAGCTTCCGGTGGAAGGACTACGCACACGGCAGCAAGCAACGCAAAATGACGGTGACCGCTGAAGAGTTCCTGCGTCGCTTCATGCCCCATGTCCTACCGCGCCGGTTCGTCCGCATCCGTTTTTCCGGCTTCCTCGCCAATCGGCGCCGCAAACAACTTCTGCCCCTCTGTCAACAGTTGCTGGGAGGCAGTCCGCAGCAACGTTCGGAGACGCCTGGAAGCCAGACCAAGCTGCCCGCAGGTTGGCTCTGCCCCCATTGCGGCGGCGCAATGCTTCTCATCGAGAAACTCACCGCTCAACAGATCCGCAGCAGATGTGTTGAGCGGAACAATCTCGTTGACAGTTCGTAGCCGTTGTCCAGTCTCGAAGCTGCCGCGTACTTCGGCACGCGCACCCCATGTGTGTCTATACAGGTGTGGACGCGCCCCATTCGAAGCAAAACGCATCCCATCCAACCTTTCAACTCGGTTGCTGCAACCGTCTTGGCCCCACGATAACCAACTCAACATCCGCCGTAGTGGCCAACCACCCGACCCCGAAGCCTCAAAACCGATTCAATACCCATAGTGTGCCGCGTCCGCCGCAAACGCCAGCGGCTCCGTCCAAACGCCCCAATCGAAAGTGCCCCGGCCCGAATCTCTCGGCTGCGCCCGGAGTTTATATGCCGGGGCACTCCCGATTGAGTCATAGCGTAAGACGGGAGTGGGGGGTGTGTCGTCGTTCCTGAACCAAGATCAAGGGCGTCCCGCTACCGCGGCAGGATGCGAGGCCGGAAATTGGCCCAATTAGAGTAAAATTCACCCATGACTCGTCCGCGTGTCCTCGTCTTATTTGCGGTCGCATTTGCGCTTACGTGCTTTGCCGCAGTAACGACTTTTGAGATCGTTCCACTCGAAACTGTTTCTGAGACATCTTCCAACGCCAGCATTGGTGATCTCAACGCCGACGGCCACCCTGATATTGTCCTGGTCAAAGGTCGGCACTGGCAACTTACCCTTTGCCATCGTTGAAGTAGACAAAGCAACCGAGCCTCTCGGGACAAGCGGCGATGTCGGGATGACCATCGCCATTCAGATCCGCCACGGCGATTGCGCGGATCGATGCTTTAGCCGGTCCCCAAGGGTGGCCTTCGCCCGGGAATTTCGGGTCCGGCATTCAGTTCCAGAAGCCGGACGCGCGGGAACTAGTAGGGAAAGACGAAGAACGTATGCCGTACTCGATGATATCCGCGGATTTCAATGGAGATGGCCACCCGGATCTCATCGTGGGCTACGTTGATGCCCCTGGCGTAATTTATTACAACGATGGAACGGGCAGGAACTTCGACGCGCATCCGTTCGGCGATGGGAAGGGAACAATTTATGGGATGGCCAGCGGCGACCTCGATGGAGACGGGCGGCTCGACTTAGTGGCCGCTAGGAGTGATGCGCCTTCTTTTATCCTTTTCAACCGAGGGGCGAAGTAAAGGCTCGAGATCTGGGACCTTGTGCTTCAATGTTGCGCAAGTGTTTTCACCTGCAAGTCTTTTTCATCTCATCGAAAACAATCCTTGGAAGCGGTGCCTCGAAGCCCTGGTTGCGCCTGTGTGGTCGGCCACTCGGAGGGAGCTCCAATTCACGCGGAATTAGGGATCCCGAGTCGGCATCGGAACTGTGATGGAGGGCCAGACGGCTGCGACCGGATGGGCTGTGCTATATGCGTTTCTCGGTCCCAATCCGATGCCAGGCCTTACGTTGTGAGTTCCGCCGTTCTTTGTGGTACCCGAGAAGGTTCAACGATTTTGAATCTTTCCCTAGGCCCGTCATGAGTTCCCTGCGCCAATGTATTCAGCCTTTGGTGGAGTCAGCGACTCCTGGCCATGATTGAAACTCCGGGAGGTACGGGATCTTCGGAGGTGGTTCGCTATTTCGCAGACGCCACAGCACCTTCCTGCCAGGTCTGCTGGCGGATTACTGAGATGGCCAGTAACAGGGCCAGTTCCAAGTGATGAAGCCGACCTGATTAATCTTTCGCGATAGCCACAGGTATCGGACTTGATGCCGCGTCGCCCACCGTGATGATCAAGCCGTTGTCTCCCGGAATGATCTCAGGCACCTGAATATTTACCTGGAACAGTCCTATGTAGGGTGGCGCGAGTCCGGCCCAAGAAACTCTGGCCTCGAGCCCACCGATGGTGGCCGTAACGGGCAACACGGGAGGACGTGGCTCGGCAGCTACAGCCGACAAACATTTGGTGCGTGAGTGCCCGTTCTTAACCATGGTTCCGGTGATGGCGACCAGTGATTTGGTGGCAGGTCGCTGAGCAATCAGCGGGCTCGACCCCGTTGGAGACATTTTCAAACCGACTGCAACCGGGCCGGGCCTCGTCCGATTCTCGAAAAGGATGAGGAGAATATGCCCAAACAAGCGAACGAGGACAAGAAGCGAAAGAGCAAGGGAAAAGGAGATCGGGAGAAAGGCTTTCCGGACCGCCACTTGCTGGCACAAGCCATCATGCCAGATGATAAGACTGTGGCGGATGACCTTAAGGAGCGGGCGTCGGCGATCATAGGAGAGAGCCCGTTTCTAACGTTGACCAACGTCCGCATCTTCGAATCGGTAGTTCGCCACGAGAGCTTTTCACGAGCAGCCGAGGAGTTGCGCGTCAGCCAACCATACGTATCTGCCCAGATCGCCGGACTGGAGACGAAGCTGGGCATCGAATTATTTCGGCGCGTAGGGAGGAGGGCGTACGTGACGGAAGCGGGCCGCCTGCTTCGAACCCATGCGGTTCGTATCTTGAATGAACTGGCGGACGCGGAACGCGCTCTCGTCGAAGTGCGCGGTGTTGTTGCCGGGCCTCTTTCCATGGCAGCAACCTCCACGCCAGCCAGTTACCTCATTCCGCGGTGTTTAGAAAAATTCCTGGCTGATCATCCGAACGTTTCCGTGAGCCTGAAAATATTCGGTTCGCCCGACGTCGAGCTGGCCGTAATTGAAGGACGCTGCGACCTGGGGGTGATGGTATCGCAGCCAGTTGCGACCGGCTTCCTCGTGGATGATCTGGGTACCGATCAGTTGGTTGTGGTCGTCGGCTGCAAGCACCCCTTTGCCGGTAAGGCGGAGATCAGCGTCGATGAACTGGTTGAACAACCGTTCGTCAGTCGGGAACCAACGTCAGGCACTCGCCGGTTTATCGAGGCGCGTCTCCGGGAGATCGGGCGAACACTGCATTACGGCCCGGAGTTGAACAGCAATGAGGCGATCAAGGCCCTGGTGGCCTCCAATATTGGTATCTCGATACTTTCGGAGCACGCGGTTCGGCCGGAGCTACAGATCGGGCGCCTCGTGGCTGTGAAAATACACGGTCTACCTTTGGTGCGCAGCTTGAGTCTGATCTCCTGTGCCGAATCCAAGCTAAGTCCCGCCGCACGAGCGATGCGGGCCGTCTTCATTGCGGAAACCACAGCGGGCCCCCACGCCCTCTGAGGCGTGGCACGAGTTATAAGCGTCATAACAGGCTTTAGATCAATTTTTCCTTCGGCCGCAAATCCCTAACGATTCCCGCACAGCAGTGATACACTTTCCCTGTTCTAAAACATGCTGGGCGTGCACTTTACTCCGGGCGACCCTGCGGGAAGTGTGGTCGCAAAGAGTGGAAGATTGCCCGCGGATGCTGCGGGAGTTCGGGTCCGTTGGACGTAGGTTGCGGTGACCGAAGGGCTCGATGCCCGCGTTGTGGACTTGGTGCGTGCCACCTTGTCCCATGCGTGGAGTCCGCACTGGCGTCTTCCACCACTATGGGGTCTCTCGCGGTGGTTTTTTAGGTGACTCAATTCGAGCAGACTCAATTCGAGCCCTTGACAATACACTATGCTGCAAAGTATAATCCGCGGCACAAGAGGTACTCGCATGTCCAAGTTCCGGACGTTATCGTATTGCATTCCCCTTCTCTATTCATTCACCCTGCCTGCCCAGACGGATCGGTCGGCCCTTAACGGTACGGTAACTGATCCATCTGGAGCCATCATCCAGGGTGTAGTGGTCACAGCGATTTCGGAAGCGACCGGACTGCGCCGTGAAACGATGACAAGCGGCGCGGGAAACTATGAAATACCCGCACTGCTCGTAGGCAAGTATCAGCTCAGATTTACGAATGCAGGCTTCAAGCCGCTCGTCATGGATGGGATCGAGCTCACTGTGGGCCAGGCTCGAACCGTCGACGCCCGTTTGCAGCTTGGCACTCTGAACGATGTCGTTATCGAAGTGAAGGCCTCGGCGGAACTCCTGAACCAGAATTCGGCCGAGGTGGGTGGCGTCATCGAGTCGACGCAAATTAACGAGATCCCTCTGAGCGGGCGGAACTGGGCCACGCTGATGACCCTGGCGCCGGGCGCGATCAATTACGGCGGCGGCAGCCAGCGTGACATCCGATTCAACGGCCATTCACTCGACGACAACAATTTTACATTCGACGGCATCGACACCACCGGTATCCAGGAGCAAACGCAGAAGGCGGAGCCACGCCTCACCATCTCGCTGGATTCGATCCAGGAGTTCCGTGTCAGCTCCGCCGTTTACACAGCTGAGAGCGGCGCGGCCGCCGGCGTGCAGGTCAACGTCGTTTCCAAATCCGGGTCGAACAATTTCCACGGCGAGACGTTTGAGTACCTGCGAAATCAAATCTTCGACACGCGCTCACCCTTTGACGACTCGAACATTCCTCCTTTCCGCCTGAATCAGTTCGGGACAGAGTTTGGCGGACCGATTATCAAAAATAAGCTTTTCTTCTTCGCCAACTACGAGGGGCTGCGGCAGACGCTGGGCCAAACGTACGTCAATGCCGTTCCCGACGCAGCGTTCCGCGCCCAGGTGCTGGCGACGTCCCCGGTGCTGAAGCCGATTCTCGACGCGTTCCCCGCTGGACAGATTTCTAATGGAGACGGCGTCTCCGCCCAGCTCAGAGTCCAGAAAAGCAACAAGACGCGCGAGGATTCCGGGATGATGCGGCTCGACTATCACTATTCGGACGCATCGACTTTCTATCTCCGCTACAGCATCGATAACGCCCTAGTCGATAATCCTCAAGATGCAATGGGCACCCGCAACTACATTCCGGCAATCCCACAGAATGTAGTCCTAGCCTGGCAGAAGATCTTCTCGCCCACTCTGATCAACGAGGCGAAATTCGGCCTGAACCGTTCGGACTACCACAACTGGACTTACGGGACCTCGCCGATCAGTGCGAGCTTCGCCGGCTTCGACGGTGTGAGCGACAACACCCTGGATACCGAAGTCGGGACGAGTTTTTCTTACATCGACAACCTGACGAAGATCAACGGGCGGCACACCTTAAAGTTCGGCGTTGACATCCGGCGCATTCGCCTGAACAATTCCGGCAACACGATTCAGGATCAGTCGATCGACTTCGCCACCAACACCGATCTCATCAACAACCATTCGGACATTGTGACTTATCTGGCCCCCGAAGGCGTCCGCGGCGGCCGCCGCACGTTCTACATGGGCTATGCGCAGGACGAGTTCAAGGTGACGCCCAATCTGACTCTGAATCTGGGCCTGCGCTATGAGTTTTACAGCGTCTATCACGAAGTGCTGAACCGCGCCGCGGTGGTGGACATTCTGGGCTGCGGCGGCTTCTGCCCCAAGGGCACACCCTTCTACGATCCGAATTTTCACGACTTTGGGCCACGTGTCGGCCTAGCCTGGTCACACAAGTTCTTCGGCGACAAGACGACCGTCGTCCGCTCCGGCTTCGGCATGTATTATGGCGCGAACCAGAACGACGATTTCAGCGACGCGATGGAGAGCTCGGTCCCCCGCTACACCATCACGGACTCAGACGTTCCGAACCTCTCCTACCCCATTACTCCATTCCTTGTGCCGCAATACCAGTTCTTCTCGCCCAAAGCCATCGACCGTCATCGAAAGGACGGCTACTACGAGAACTGGGACTTCAATATCCAGCAGGAGTTGCCTTTCAACTTCACGGGTCAGGTGGGCTATGTGGGCAGCGAAGGGCATCATCTCTTCGACAGAGAGCAGGTTAACCTGATCAACCCGGCCACGGGACTGCGCACATTACCGCAGTTTGCTTCCTTCGGACTGAAGTCGAATCATGGCAACAACAACTTCAATGCACTTCAGCTTTCTTTGCAGCGCCGCTTTACGAACGGCTGGCTATGGCAGACCCAGTACATGTGGTCTCACGCCATCTCCGACGCCTCGGGCGGGGCCGGAGAGAGTTTCGGCTACCAGAATCAGGCCTGCCGCGCTTGCGACCGGAGCAACTCGGGTTTCGACGTTCGCCACACGATGATCACGAACTCGGTTTACCAGCTTCCCTTTGGGAAAGGCGCCAAGTACTTGAATCATGGAGGTCTGGCTGACCAGGTATTCGGTGGATGGGAACTGTCGGGTGTGTTTACCGCGAGGACGGGCCTCCCGGTCGACATCCAGATGAAGCCTCAGACCAGGCCTCCCGACGGCTACACGAGGGGCCAGCGCCCGGACCTGGTACCCGGCCAGTCGATTTACGCCGCTCATCAGACGATTGATAACTGGTTTAATCCAGATGCCTTCGCCTTCCCAGCACCCGGCCTGCACGGCAACCTGGGGCGCAACGTGGCATTCGGCCCCGGCTACTACGAGATCGACACGGCGCTTCAGAAAGAGTTCCCGGTGACGGAGAGGGTCAGGGTCAAATTTCGCGTGGAAGCTTTCAATCTCTTCAACCACCCTGCCTACGACGTCCCCTCAAATATCTGGACCGAAGTAGGGAAATTCGGACAGATCACCGGCATCCTCAACGGAGGTGCGGTGGGGACCGGCACTCCGCGGCGCATACAGTTCGTACTGCGCATCGTATACTAAGGCAATCCGCGCCATCCACAGAGCTACAAGTAACACCGGGAGAGAGAGAATCGCGGCCAGTGCCACAATCGCGAGCAGGAGTCAACTCGTGTGCGTCATGAATGCATCGCGTAGCCAAATACGTTGGGCCGGGTTAAGGTCCCGTGCAAGCTTTGGCAGCATTATATATTGCACTAGCGCGAGCATCGCCACGCCGGTAACTGCCGCAGCGAGCAACGCCTTCACCTTCCGATTCACTCGATCAACATTGCGCATGCGACCGCCAGTTGTGATCGGCATGGCGATTGGTCCGGCCAGGGCTGCGGACAAGAAAACCATAGAAGGCCAAGTCACCGGCAGGGTACACATGATCGAGAAAGATAAGTCCACGATCGTGGTCATGAAGGGCACCACGCAGCGACGGGTGACCTACGACAGCGACACCAAATGGATGTACGGCACCCAGGCAAACAACAAGCCCAGCTCGCTCGATGATCTGAAAGAAAACTGGTACGTGAACTGCAAAGGCACGTTCGACGGCGTTAAGCTCGCCGCAAGTGCCTGCCGCTTCAGAGAATCGAAGTAACGGTGAACGATTTCAAAGTCGGAGAGCGCCAGGGGCCTCCGCACGAAGTCACGATCGAATGGTGCCGTAAGTCGGCCTCCCCGAAATCCGTATCATCGCCTCCCCGCAATCCCATCTCTGATCAGCTGCTCAACCTGCGCCCAGAACGTCGCTGGAGCCCGCGCCCCGATAGGCCAACACTCCATTTTGAGAGGCCGAAAAAACCAATCCCGGCCCAAATCTCATGGCTCCCACTGGTTCGGCAACCGGGAACGCTTCGCCAGCGAAACGGAGCTTGTTCGCGTCGAACGGCTGAGCAAATAGAGTGTTCTGACGGCCGTAGATGACAAATCCGGGCGGAGTATAGCTCACGTTTCCATTGGCGGAGATCAGCAAAGAGCGTCTGGAACTATTTAGACAGTGGATGGACGAAGGTTTCGCACCCTAAAGGCTAGGCAGCTCGCTTCTGAAACTTGTCGGACTGGAATTTCCCGCCTACTGCGTAGCTCGCGTTGATCTCGGTGAACCGCTGCCACTTCTCTGGCAGATCATCCAATGCGAAGATCG
>Ga0075426_10003864_pt1 | contig 10683 bp, 5 predicted proteins | sample SoiMethybrSBSTD5_FD_75304 | JGI IMG/M metagenome (GOLD analysis project Ga0075426, IMG submission 75304) | Bulk soil microbial communities from a Populus tree surrounding site in Tennessee, USA - Soil MetaG P. TD hybrid SBSTD5 | ecosystem: Environmental > Terrestrial > Soil > Tree plantation...
ACTCGAGGTCGCCCGGGAGCGCGCCACCGGTCACGTCGGGGCTGCGCCGGGCCAGCGCCGCCGCCGCCGTCAGCAACACGCGGACGCGGGCGGCGGCGTCCGCCGCCCCGGGCGCCAACGCACCCCGCGTCGGCTCGGCACCGGGGGCCAGCGCGGCGACTACCGCCGGATCGAGCACCGCGCGAAGCGCGGCGTGCACGGGCTCGAGCAGGAGCATGCGCATCGCCTCGTCGACGCTCGGCACGCCGCGGCCACCGAGACGGTCGGCCAGCGCGCCCCACGGGCGCACCCCGTCGTCCACGACCTCTCGCCAGTCGAGGAACACGTGGCAGGCGTAGGCCTCGAGCTCCAGGTGAAGGCCCGACTCGGCCAGCGCGCGTGACCGGTGAAGGTGCTCGAGCCCGGTCACGAGGTCGCGGCAGACCAGGAACACGGCGGCGTCGTGCGTGGCGCCGAGCGCGTCGCCCACCGAGGCCTGGACGAGGCGGCGGTCAGCGCCCTTGTCCGCCCACGCGCACGACATCCGGACCCAGCCCTGCGTGCGCGCGTACCGGTTGTGATAGACGATCAGCGCCCGGGCGCCGTCGCGCCGGTTGGAGTACGCGAACACGTCCTCGTTGACCCAGCCGTCGTCGGTGAAGAAATCGTAGAGCCGGAAGGCGTGGGCCTCGGCGAACAGCTGGCGGCGGTGCAGCAGCGGCGCGATGCGGCGCTCGTGCTCGGCGACCAGCCGGGCGTCCGGCCGCTCGTCGTAATAGGCGCGGCGGTACTCCATGCCGTAGCGCTCGGTGAAGCCCTCGACCTGGCCGTGGCCGAACATCGGCAGCCCCGGCATCGTCGCCATCAGCGTGCACACGCCGAAGTACTTGTCGCCGTTCCCGAACTGGTCGACGGCGGTGCGCTCGTCGGGGTTGTTCATGAAGTTGACGTAGCGCTTGAGGATGTCGGGGTCGAACTCCAGCGTGTTCTTGATGACCAGGCGGTACTTGGCGTTGTCCTCGTCGCGCAGCATGACCATGAACGCGCTGTTGTAGACGCGATGCATGCCGAGCGTCCGCACGAAGTAGCCTTCCATGAGCCAGAACGCCTCGGCCAGCAGCAGGGTGCCGGGCGCCTCGGCGGCCACGCGATCCACCACCTCGCGCCAGAACTCCACGGGCATGGCGGCGTCGAAGGCCGCCCGGCTCATCCCGCGCTCGGCGCGCGACGGGATGGCGCCGCCGCTGCCCGGCTCCGGGAACCACAGCCGGTGGAAGTGCCGCTTGGCCAGGGTCATGGCGGCGTCGAAGCGGATGATGGAGCACTGCCGCGCCACCCACAGGATGGTCTGGATCACGGCCTCGCGGACGTCGGCCCGCGTGAAGTCGAGCTGCGCCGTGTCGTTCCAGGGAAAGCTGGTGCCGTCGTTGCCGTGGTAGACGAAGCGCGTGTCGCCGGTCCAGCGGTCGACGCGGCGGAACACCACCCCGGCGTCGGAGCGGTCGTAGTAGTGGTCCTCGATCTTGATCTCGACGCGGTCGTCGTCCGAGAGGTTCGGGCCGTCGAACCGGTAGGCCGGGAACGGGCTGGCCGGCAGCGACAGGAACCGCTCGGGGTGCTCGATCACCCAGCGCGAGTCGATGCCCATGTGGTTCGGCACCATGTCGCTGGCCAGCCGGATCCCGTGCGCCCCGGCGCGGGCGCGGAAGTGGTCGTAGGCGGCGCTGCCGCCGAGGTCGGACGCGATGCGGTAGTCGTACAGCGAGTACGCCGAGGCGACCGCCTCGGGATTGCCGCACAGCTGCTTGATCCGCTGCGAGGCGCGGCTGCGCTCCCAGAGCCCGATCAGCCACAGCGCGTTGAAGCCGCGCCGGGCCAGCGTCGCCAGCGCCTCGTCGGGGATCTGGTCGAGGCGCGTGATGGCGCGGCCGTACGCGCGCGAGAGCTGATCGAGCCAGACGAAGGTGTTCTTGGCGACGAGCACGGTGCGCGCCATCCACTCCGCGTCCCGGCTGAACCGCTCATCCTCCGGCTCCTGCCCGGTGTAGCTCGGGACGTAGGCGGCCGGCTCCAGCCCGGCCCCCGCCGCGCCGAGCCCCTGCCCCGGCGGATGGAACCGCAGCCACAGCGCCACTTGCTCTTCCTTGAGGACGTCCATGGCCAGCAGCAGGCGGTCGAGCAGGTCGCCGAGCAGGTCGGCCCAGTGGTGGCGGACGTACTCGAGCTGGCCCTCGAGCGAGTCCGGCGAGGCCAGGGCCGGCGCCCGGAGCATGTCGATCACGTTCTGGTTCGCGGGCCCGAACCGCGGCCTCGACTCGAAGTACTCGTGCAGCGCGCCACTCACCTCGCGGTAGGCGGTGGAGGCCGCCAGGGTCTCGTCATCGAAGAGCTCGCGGAAGGGCCGGAACGCGGGGTTGACGTTGGCCAGCCAGACCGTGATCAGCTCCTCGAGTGCCACCGCCCGGTGCGGGACGCCGGCGGTGGCGCCCGCCAGCCAGTCCTTGGCGGACTGCAGGCCCCGGTAGACGGCGACGGTGGGGAAGCGGTCGGCAAAGGCCAGCAGCGTGGCGTCGAGGGTCGTCCGCTTGAGGCGCGCCTCGAACCAGCCCAGGGCGTCGAGCAGGGCGCGCGGATCGCGGCGGAGGCGATACTGCGCCAGGATGAGGTGGCTGACCTCGTCCAGGAGCCCCATGGCGTTGAGAGCGCCCGGGTTCACGGTGAGCTCGGGGCGGTGGGCGGCATCGCGCACGGTGTTCATCCGGTGGGCGAGGTCGCGGCTGGCCGCCAGGTCGGCGATCACCACGTTGCCCGTGACCGAGAACAGGCGGTCGGCGAACCCGTAGCGGTTGCGGGCCTCGCGGGCGATGTGGAACTCGAAGGCTGCGCCGTCCATCCACCTCCAACGTACAGCCGATGCCTAGCGTGGTGAGGTCGTCTTGAGCCGGGGGGCCACCTCCCGCGCGAAGCGTTCGAGGCTCGGGTTCATCCGCTCGGGCCTCAAGCCCGGCGGCACCGCCCACGTCACCAGATCCGTGAGGCCGTGCTCCGCGATGAAAACCGACAGCTCCCTCACGCAGTGGTCGACGTTGCCCACCACCCACGTCTGCGGGATCCGCGGCCCGGCGCGATACCACGAGCGCTCCTGGCCGGATTCGGCGAAGAACCGGTTGTAGAGCTCGCCGCGATAGCGCTCGGCCGCGCGGACGGGCGGCCAGTCGCGCTCGGGATCGTCGGTCACGAAGCACGAGCGGATGATGCCGACCCGCCGCGCCTCGGGCGAGCGGCCGGCGGCCCGCACGGCGTCACGCCAGGGGTCCAGCACCTGCGCGCGCTCCCCCTGCGGCAGCAGGTGCGCGTCGAAGCGCGCCGCCCGGGCGGCGCCGCTCGCCGACATCGCGGCGATCCAGAGCGGCGGGCCGCCGGCCTGCACGTAGCGCGGCCGGATCACGACGTCGTCGAAGTCGTAGCGCTTGCCGTGAAAGCTGAAGCGCTCGCCCGTGAACGCGCGCGTGAGCACCTCCAGCCCTTCCTCCATCCGTGACAGCCGCTGCGGCAGCGGGATGCCGAAGCCGCGGAACTCGTGCGGCGCGTAGCCCATGCCGACGCCGATCTCGATGCGTCCGCCGCTGAGGTTGTCCAGGACGGCGAGGTCCTCGGCCAGGCGCACCGGGTTCGCGAACGGCAGCAGGCAGATGTCCGACGAGAACCGCACGCGCGACGTGCGCGCCGCCATCGCGCCCGCCACCGGCGTCCACGCCGGCAGATACCCGTCCTCCACGAAGTGGTGCTCGGTGAACCACACCAGATCGAGGCCGAGCGTGTCGAGCCAGGCGACCTGCTCGAGGATCTCCGCGTACAGTCTCGGCGGCGGGATGCCGGAGTCCGGCGGGTTGCGGAAGTCATACACGACACCCAGCCGGAGTGGCAGGCGGCTCACGCCTCGGCCCGGGCCAGGTGCTCCTGCCACTTGCGGATCGTGAGCTCATAGCACGGACGGATGGCGGGATGGAGATCCAGCGACAGCATTCGCTCGCTGCTCTCGTAGCCCGCCTGCTCGGCCTCGAACGACCAGACGTCTTCCTCGAAGAGGGGCTTCACGAGCACACGTTTGGCGAGTCCGAGGGCGGGCCGCAGCAGCGCCGCCGGCGCCCGGAACGGGGTGAACGGAATCTTGACCCGGTCGGCGCAGGAGATCATGAACACCCGCGTCGTGCGCGCGTCGATCGGCAGCATGAAGTTCCAGAGCTTGTAGACGTCCCCCACCGCGACCCACAGGTACGGGTATTCGTAGCAGGCGTCTTGATGCCGGGTCCGCAGCGAGCTCAGCAGGAACTGCAGGAGCCCGCGCCGGTCGAGACGGATGTCGTGGCCGACGGTCACCGTATCGCCCTTGACCTCGCAGTTCGTCACCTTGCCGTAGATCAACGTGCGGGTCCGGAACTGGCGGTGCAGTGACGCCACGTGGGTGGAGTCCATGATGTTGTTCACGATGGCGGCCGGGTGCGCCCGCACCGTGAAGTCGATGACGACGTGCGGCCACGCCGCTTCCCCGTCGATCTCCGGAATCCGCGGCAGCGGCCGTTCGTCCGACAGGCGCGTGTCGCCGAAGAAGACCCAGATGAGACCGTAGCGGACGCGCACGGGATAGCTCCGCAGGCGCACGGCCGGGAAGGCGTTCCCGAAGAGCTCGTGGGGGACCCCGACCAGGCGCCCGTCGACGTCGTAGGACCAGCCGTGATAGCGACAGGTGAGCCGACAGCCTTCCACGCGGCCGGCCGACAGCTTGACCTGGCGGTGCGCGCAGTGGTTCTCGATCGCGGCCAGCCGCCCGTCGCGCCCCCGGAAGAGCGCCAGCGTCGCATGCCGCGATCTCACCTCGACCACCTGGCCGGTGCGGATGTTGCGGTCGTACTCGACCGGATACCAGTAGGCCGGATCGAGCCCGGCCGCCCACGCCTGCCCCCGCAGCGTCGACGCGTCGAGACTCATGTCAGTAGAGTCCGGGCACGATGCGCCACCGGACTTTCCGGCAGTAGGCGTCCCAGTCGGCGCCGTACTTGGCCTGGCACAGGTCGTGATCCCGCCGCTCGCGATGGACGAGGAGAATGACCATGTAGACGAAGTAGAAATACGGCAAGGGGTGCGCGAACCCCGTGGGCAGACACCAGGCCAGCGCCATGGCGAGATCGCCGAGATAGTTCAGATGGCGCGCGATGCCCCACCAGCCGGAGGTCAGCAGGAGCGAGCCGTGGGCGGTGCGGATGTACTCGGGCGGCCGGCCCCACACCGCTCGCCCCGGATCGCGACGGAACCGATGCTTCTGGATGTTGGAGGCGCGAAAGACCGCATAGCCCGCCATGTTCAGCGCCACGATGCCCACCGTCGCCGCCGGCGACAGCGCGTGCAGGTGGTCGACGAGGTAATAGGCCTGGATCGTGTAGGTGAACGGGACCCACACGAGGTCGCCCCACGCGAGCATCCAGCCGAACTTCTCGTGCTTGATGTCCCACGTGGTGAGGATGGCCTCCTCGTGGAAGAAGTAGTCGGCCACGTACAGGAACTGGAACGCGTTGACGAGCAGCATGGCGGTGGTCACGGTGCCGTGCCGCTGGTACTGGGCGGCCGCGAACGACAGATCGAACAGGCACCAGAGAATCAGCCCCGGACGGCTCTCGCAAAAATACTTGAGGTCGAGCGCGCGGAGGCGCGGATTCAGGGTGGTGCCCATGAAGTAGTCGCCGATCGGATCGCCGGTCGTCCGCCCGGCCCGGCGCCCCTGCACGTACAGGCCGAGCGCGAGGCCGAAGGCCACGAGGTGGGCCGTGGTGAGCAGGGGCCCGAACTCGTCGTACACGACGGAGGCTGGTATCACCCCGCTGACGACGGCGACGACGGCGACGGCCACCGAGATCCAGAAGGATGTCCAGCCGTTCAGCCGGTATTCCAGGCGCGAGCCGTCGGCGAGCGGCACGCCGCTCTGCACGCGCCCCGGGACCCCCAGCTGCAGGACGACCTGCAGCCCCAGCCAGCCGCCGTAGACCGCGAGCGCTCGCCACGTCGGTGGCGACACGTGCGCGATCAGCTCGCGGAGCGACGGCGCCACCAGCGCGCCGCCGTGATCCGACAGACACAGCCAGAAGTAGTAGGTCAACGGCGGCAGACCGAGCATGAGCCCCAGCGGCCCGAGCGTCCGGCGCGACACCGTTCAGACCTTGCCCTGCAGGAGCTCGCGCACGACGAGCCGGCCGTACACGCCGATGGTCCTCGCGATGGTCCGCATCTCGAGCGACCCGATGGCGCCGCTGAGGGCGAAGGGCAGCACGGTGGGCACCGGCCCGCGGCCGTACTCGAGCATCCACGTGTCTTCGAAGATCCGCACGCCCTTGGCCTCGCGACGAGCCAGGTAGGCGGCGTCGCCGGCGCGATAGACGCGGCGCTCCGCGAACTCCGACTCGGTGTACGTCCACATCTCGCCGGCCAGCATGAAGTCGTGGATCTCGATCCGGTAACGCCCGGAGAATCCCTCGCTCCCGACCGGCGTGCCGAAGATCAGCACGTACTCCGAGAGCGAGCCGTGGAGGACGGTCATGATGCCCATCACGCCGCCGGCGAGGCTGAGCATCCAGTTGGGACGCGTCTCGATGTGGCCGGGATAGCGCCGCGCCAGCTCCTCGCTGACGTGCCGGGCCATCTTGTCATGCGGCAACCCGACGGCCTGGCGGGCGACGGCGTGCAGCACCTCCGGATCGAAGATCGGGGCGGTGCGCGGCCGCCAGGGCATGAGACCTTCTACACGGTCGTCTGCGCCACGGTCAAGGCGCCGACCTAGCGGGACGACCTAGCGGGACGGCGCGGAGAGGCCGGCCAGCGCCTGCAGATACGAGCTGGAGGCGACGGCGGCCGCGCGGTCGCCGCCGAAGCGGACGCGCATCGGCGTGTTGCGGTTGGCGGGCGGGTGCGGCCAGTACGACTCCAGGAACACGGGGTCCCCGTACATCTCGTGGAAGATCGCCAGGTGCGCCGGCAGGAGCTCGAGGCCGCGGACCGGCTGGCCGTTGACGAAGCACTTCGGGCACCAGCTGGTGACGGCGGCCACGTTGAAGAGCACGGCGGGGAGATGATGCACGTTCAGCCGTGAGCGCACGGCGTACTCGGTGATCGGGTAGTCGTCGGTGACGGCAGGATAGGGCGCCGAGACCTCGTCCAGCGTGCTGCCCGGCGCGGCGAACGTGGCGACGATCTCGGTGACGCTGCCGAGATTCACGCGACGCAAGTCTTCGAGCACCGCCGGGGCGGCGTCCAGGTGGGCCCGCACCCGGTCCGGATCGATCTCCAGCCGCGGGCCGTTGATGCCGACCAGGATGAGCTCCTTGAAGGAGCCCGACAGCAGCACGCTCTGGGGAAACACGTCCACGAAGGCCCGCACCATGGCCAGCACCGCGTCGTTCGGCAGCTGGTAGGCCGGCAGCCACTGCGTCATGTAGCCGCCCGCCTTGAGACGGCTCCGCGCCAGCGCGTAGAACTCGCGCGAGTAGAGCGAGGCCACGCCGGCGAAGGCGATCGGGGGTGGCTCGAGCGTGATCAGGTCGTACGTCCCCGGGCGCTGCATGCGCAGATGATGGCGGCCGTCATTGACGTGCACCGCGATCTTCGGGTTGGCGAGGATGTCGCCGTTGGTGGAGGCGAAGAACCTGGCGTGGCCGAGCACGTGACGGGAGGTGTCGACCACGTCCACGCGGGAGACGGACGGGTGCAGCGAGGCCGCGTGGGCCGTGTTCCCGACGCCGAAGCAGATGACCAGCACCCGCTCGGGCGCCGCGAGGGCGAGCAGCGGAACGTGCGCGAACGCGCGCATGTACCGCTGCACCGGCAGGCTGGTGGCCGACATCGGATGGCCATTGGTCACGAGCAGCCGCCCGTCGCTCGGCGTTTGCAGCACGGCGATGACCTCGGTGAGCCCTTCGCTGAGCGCCACCACCCGCGCGCCGTTGCCTTGCGGGGGCAGCACGACGCGGATCACGTGCTGGCGTGGCAGCCGGAGCCACAGGCCCACGCCCACCGTGATCGCCGCCACCGAGGCCACCACGGCCGCCGTCGTCATCCACCGGCGGGCGCGACCGACCGAGGCCACCCGTGCGGCCGCGTAGAGCGGCAGCAGGCCGACGGCGGCCGTGGCCGCCAGCGCCGTCATCGTCTGCTGCATCCCGAGCCAGGGCAGGAGCACGAACCCGATCACCAGCGATCCCAGGACGGCCCCGAGGGTGTTGGCCAGGTAGAGCAGCCCGGCGCGCCGCCCCACCGCGCGCTCGGTATCCTGGATCGCCGCGTTGGCGAGCGGGTACGAGAACCCCATGAGCAGCGCCGGCACGGCGAGCTCCCACACCACGGCGCGGAAGTTCAGCCAGAGCTGGAGCACCTCGCGCTTCCAGGGGGCCGCGGCCACGAACGTCTCGAACGCCGCCGCCTGGCTCGCGTACACCCGGTTGACGTCCGCGGCCGCGATGCCGGCCAGCGCGGAGACGACGAAGAGCGCCTGTGTCGCCATGTAGTAGAGGAGCGGACGTCCGAACCGTCGCTGGATCCAGCCGCCGGCCATCGAGCCCAGCCAGATGCCGACGAGCACGATCGTGAGGATGAACGACAGCACGGCGCGATAGCTGCCGAACAGCGAGCTGAGGTGCCGAAACCACAGGATCTCCATGCCGAGCGCGACGAAGCCGGAGATGAAGATGCCGAGGCCGACGAACGCGACGGCCGGCTTCGTCCGCGTCGGCCCTTCTGGCTCGGACACCGGCGGCGCGCTCGCCGGCACCGTCGAGCCCGCGGCGAGGCGGAGGGCGCCGTAGCCGGCCAGCACGTTGAAGAGCACGGCCGTCATCTGCGTGGCCAGGAGTCCCACGTGCGGGATCAACGCGTAGTCGGTGAGGAACGCGCCCAGCGCGGCGCCGGCCGTGTTGACGCCGTAGAGCGCGCCGATGCGCCAGCCCGCGACCGTGACGTCGTGGCGCACGAGGTGGCGGATCAGGAGGGTCAGCGTGCTGCCCATCAGCAGCGTGATGGGCGCCAGCAGCACGACCGCGATGGCGTAGCGCGTGAGGTACGAGCCGAGCGACAGCACGTACCAGCCGTTGGCGTCGCGCACGTACGAGGAGGTCGCGGCGGACAGCTCGTCCAGCCGGGGCAGCAGCAGCGTGACCAGCACGCCGAGGGCGGCGATGACGAGCTCCACGCGGCCGTAGGCGACCAGCAGCGAGCCCGGTTGCTCGGCGTAACGGCGGTCGGCCCAGCGGCCGGCGAGATAGCTCCCCAGCCCCAGGCCGCACATGAAGACGGCGATGACCAGCGACGCCGAGTGGATGGTGTTGCCGAAGACGTTGCCGAACTCGCGGACCCACACGACCTGGTAGATGAGGCCGCTGGCCCCCGACAGGAAGAAGATCAGGTAGAGGGCCACCTATCTTCGATAGCGTGGGCGACCGCGACGAGTCAAGGATTGCGTTCCCGACGGCGACTGGCTCGGCGCTCACCGAGCCAGTCGCCGTCGCGGACGCGTCTACAGGCCGGCTTCGACCCCGTTCGGCCCGACGGTCAGGAGGTCCTGATTGCTGGTGCAGCTCCAGTTCGCCGCGTCGGTCACGGGGGGCGTCCCGTTGTAGTGCGCCATCGCCGGGAACGTGCAGAGCGGCATCGTGCGGCCCGAGGGATGGGAGGCGATGATGCCGTTGGGCGCCTGGCCGCCCCGCACCCAGTGGTCGAGCGGCGTCAGCGTGTCGAACGTGTTCGGCCCCGGCCCGCCGCCACAGTGCTGCATGCCCGGCACCATGAACAGGCGCACGCTGTCCTGCAGCGTGTCGAAGCCGCCGACCAGCTCGGCCAGGTCCCGGTAGTACGTGATCGTGCGGAACGGGGTCAGCGCGGGATCGCTGAACCCGTGATAGATCAGCATCTTCTTGCCCTTCTTGATGAACTGCAGCAGGTCGGCCGGCACGTCGCCGTCGCCGGCCTCGGTGCGGCTGTCGAAGAGCGCCAGGGCCGCATCGCCGACGATGCCGGCGGTGCTCACGTCGAAGTCACGGATGTTGAAGGTCGGATCGCGCTGCACGATGTACTTCATGATGTGATCGACGAACTCCCAGGAGATCGGCGCCGGGAAGAAGCCGGCGTCGCCCCACGGCTCATTGGCGTTGAAGTCGAACGGCGCCGGCACGAAGATCCCGACCGTCCACAGATCCATGCCGCCGAAGCTGTTCAGATCCGTCACTGACGCGCCGTTGTAGACGAGCCCGCCGCGGGTGTCGCGCGTCGCGCCAAAGTAGGTCTTGAGCGAGTCGGCCTGGCCCGGGGACAGCACGGCCGGCACCAGGCTGTCCGGATTGAACGCGCACGCCGCCGGGTTCTGGATGAGGCCGTCGGACACGCCGTCGGCGGCGTCGCAGCTGGCGTAGACCGCGGCGTCAACGGCCGGCAGCTTGAAGAACGGAATGAAGGTGGTCGGGGTCAGGAGCTGCTTGTAGTTCTTCGTCCCGCCGATGATGACCCGGATGTCCAGGAACGGCGCGCCGGCGATGATGCCGTCGTAATCGTTCGGATAGCGGGTCGCCTGCACGAAGGCCATGCGGCCGCCGTTGGAGCAGCCGTCGAAGTACGAGCGGTTGAGCTTGCCGCCGTAGAAGGCCTCGACGAGGTGCTTGGTCGACTCCGTCA
>Ga0075426_10003866_pt1 | contig 10680 bp, 6 predicted proteins | sample SoiMethybrSBSTD5_FD_75304 | JGI IMG/M metagenome (GOLD analysis project Ga0075426, IMG submission 75304) | Bulk soil microbial communities from a Populus tree surrounding site in Tennessee, USA - Soil MetaG P. TD hybrid SBSTD5 | ecosystem: Environmental > Terrestrial > Soil > Tree plantation...
AGCTCGCGCACGCTGTTTAGCGGTGCGCCGGGATTGGCGACCAGCAAATTGGGGGTGATGCCGGCGAGCGTGATCGGCGCGAAGTCGCGCGTCACATCGAACGAGGTCTTGTACAGCGACTGGACGACGGCGAACGGCAGGGCGGCGCCGAACAGCGTGTAGCCGTCCGCGGGCGACTTCGCGGCGAGCTCCGTGCCGATGAGCGTGTTGCCACCCGGCCTGTTCTCGACGATGACCGGCTGGCCGAGCGTCCTGGGAAGCTCCGCGCCGAGCGTGCGTGCGAGCGTGTCGTTGAAGGCGCCGGGCGGGAAGGGAACGATGTAGTGCAGCGGCTTCGCCGGCCACGACTGGGCAAAGGCGATGAGCGGTGCCGCGAGGGCAGCGAGGAGGAAGCGTTTCATGGATGCCTAAATATAGCCGGGCCCTTCGATCGGCGGGTGCGCGGCGAGAAATTCTTGGTTCACTTCGACGCCCAGTCCGGGCGCCTCCAGCGGCCAGACGTTGCCGTCTTGGTCGATCTCGCCCGGGTTCGACACCAGCTCGTCGCGGAACTTGTTCGCCCGCGACACGTCGCCCTCGAAGTAGCCGCCGTTGTCGATGGCGGCGAGGAAATGGATCGTCGCCGCATGGTTCAGGCCGGTCATGGAGCTGTGCGGGTGGATCGGCAGCTTCCACGAAGAGGCGAGCGCGGCGATGCGCAGCGCCTCGGTAATGCCCCCGGTCTTGGAGAGATCCGGTTGCAGGATGGTGATGGCGCCGTCCTCGAGCAGCCGGTTGAATTCGAAGCGCGTGTAATGATTTTCGCCCGCCGCGAGCGGCGTGCGGCCGTAGCTGCGCGCCTCGCGGTAGGCGCGATAGTCGTGCGCGGGGAAGGGCTCCTCGAGCCAGCCGATGCCGAGCTCGTCCAGCGCCGGCATGACGCGGCGCACGTCCTCGAGGCGGTAGCCGATGTTCGCGTCGGCAAGGATGACGAGCTCGTCGCCGAAAGCATCGCGCACCGCGCGCATGCGCTCGATGTCGCGCGCCGGCGTGTCGCCGACGCGCAGCTTGATGGCCTTGTAGCCGGCGTCCACGCTGTTGCGCGCCTCGGCGATGAGCTCGCGAGGCGGCTGGTAGCCGAGCGAGACGCCGCCCGCATAAGCCGCAATCGCCTTGCGGCGTCCGCCGAGCAGCCGGTAGAGCGGGAGCCCGAGCGCCTTGCCGCGAATGTCCCAGAGCGCCATGTCGATGCCGCTCATCGCCAGGCACGCGCCCGCCCCCATGCCGTGGCTCGCGAGCTGGAAGCGATACATCTTTTCCCACACGCCGATCACGTCGTGCGGATCCATGCCGAGCACGAGCTGCCTGAGCGTGGTGTCGATCAGCTTCGCGACCGCGGTATGCGCGCGGCCGTGGTGCGCCTCGCCCCAGCCGGTGATGCCCTCGTCGGTCAGCACCTTCACGACGACGGCGTCGCGCTTCACCGCGGTGCCGATACCGAGCGCCACCCGGTTGGCCGCCGGGATGGGGAACGAGGTGGGATAGGCGCGTAGGTCGATGATTTTCATGCGCTCAGCTTGCGCGCGACCCGGATGCGGCGCCGCAGCGAAAAGGTGGTCCGGCGGGTCTGATCGCTGTCGGGCGCCCGGATGACGTCGGCAGCGGCCGGCACGATCGGGTCGACCAGCAACACCCGCGGCGCCGCACCACGGTGCGTCTGTCAATTTTGCAGGAAGGGATGAATTATTTCACTTAAAGAAGTTTCACTAAGGGCCAGAATCCAAAAAGGAACTGACCGTTCAGGGGACACCGTTTGTGAGCCAGGCCGCGCAGGGAGAGCAGCGCGACTCGGGGCCTATCAAGGTCCTGGTCATCGATGACAGCAACACCATTCGGCGAAGCGCCGAAATGTTTCTGCGCCAAGCCGGCTACGAGGTGATTCTCGCCGAAGACGGCTTCGACGCGCTCGCGAAGATCGCCGACCATCAGCCGCAGCTTATTTTCGTCGACATCATGATGCCGCGCCTGGACGGCTACCAGACCTGCGCGCTGATCAAGCAGAACCCGAAGCTCAAGACCACGCCCGTGATCATGCTCTCGAGCAAGGACGGCGTATTCGACCGTGCACGCGGACGCCTCGCAGGCTCGGACCGCTATTTGACCAAGCCGTTCACGAAAGAGGGGCTGATCGCGGCGGTCACCGAGTACGTCAAACCCTCTTCCATCGCTTCCTGAAAGGTACCCGCATGGCCATCAAAAACATACTGATCGTGGACGATTCGCCCACCGACCGGAAGTTCCTGAGCGACTTACTTTCCAGGAACGGCTTCAAGGTCGCTACCGCCGAGAGCGCCGAAGACGCGATGGCGAAGGTCAAGCAGTCGCCTCCGGACCTCGTGCTGATGGACGTGGTGCTGCCGGGACAAAACGGCTTCCAGGCGACGCGCGCGCTGTCGCGCGATGAAAACACCAAGAACATCCCGATCATCCTGTGCACGAGCAAGAATCAGGAGACCGACCGGGTCTGGGGCCTGCGCCAGGGGGCGCGCGACTTCATCGCGAAGCCGATCAACCAGGCGGAGCTGCTGGCGAAGATCAGCGCCCTCGGCTGATGAGTACCGCTGACGTCACCGCGACTGGACGAGTCTCGCTGCGCGAGTATCAGCTTGCGCTTTCCGAGCGGCTGCAAGGCGCCGAGGCGGGCGCTCGGCTGCCGTCCAAGCTCGGCCTCCAGGTCGGTGGCGAAGGCTGGCTGGTCGAGCTGGTCGAGGCGGCGGAAGTGATCCCGGTTCCGCCGATCTCGCCCGTGCCGCTTGCACGCGGCTGGTTCAAGGGCGTCGCCAACGTCCGGGGCAACCTCTACAGCGTGACCGATTTTTCCGCCTTCCTTGGCGGTCAAGCGGTCAAGCTTTCGGCGGACGCGCGGCTGCTCGTGCTGAGCGAGCGGTTCCGCAGTGGCGCGGCGCTCCTCGTCGAGCGCTCGCTCGGCCTGCGCGCGCTCGGCGAGCTGACTCCCCAGAGCGTGGCGACGCCGCTGCCCTGGGTGCGCGGCCAATACAGCGATCCGGAGGGACGCATATGGAAAGAACTCGACGTAGCGGCGCTCGTAGAGCGCGAGGCTTTTCTGGAGGTGAGCTCATGAAACGAAATGTCGCTGCGCTTTTCGCGGCGCTTGCGCTCGCCGCGCCCTTCGCCTGGGCCGATCCCGGGGTCACGCCGAACCGCATCCTGCTCGGCCAGGCCGCGGTCTTCAGCGGCCCGGCGGCGCAACTTGGCATCCAGATGCGTAACGGCATCAAGGCGTACCTGGACTACGTGAATGCAAACGGCGGCCTGCACGGCCGCAAGCTCGAACTCGTCAGCGAGGACGACCGCTATGAACCGGCGGTAGCGCCCGCGGCGAGCAAGAAGCTGATCGAAGAGCACAAGGTCTTCGCGCTGCTCGGCTACGTCGGCACGCCGACCGGAGCTGCGCATCTTCCCGTGACGACTCAGGCGAAGGTGCCGCTCGTCGGCATGTTCACGGGCGCCGAGATCCTGCGGGTGCCGATGAACCGTTACGTCTTCCACGTGCGCGCGAGCTACTACGACGAGACGGAAAAGATCGTCGAGCAGGTCGTGTCGACCGGCGGCAGGAAGATCTCCGTCTTCTACCAGAACGACGCTTACGGCGAGGCCGGCCGCAAGGGCACCGAGCTCGCGCTCACCAAGCGCGGCATGAAGATGCATTCCAGCGGCACGGTGGAGCGCAACACGGTCAAGGTCGGGGACGCGGTCAAGGCGATCAACGCCTCCGAGCCCGACGCGGTGGTCATGGTGAGCGCCTATACGTCGTGCGCGGAGTTCATCAAACAGATGAAGAAGTCGGGCAGCGGCGCAACCTTCTACAACGTTTCGTTCGTCGGCAGCCAGGCGCTCGCCAATGCGCTGGGCGCCGACGGCAGCGGTATCGCCATCTCCCAGGTAGTGCCGTTTCCCTGGGGCACGTCCGTGCCGGTGGTGAGGGACTACCAGCATCTCGCGAAGAAGGCCGGCTTTACCGATTACAACTTCAGCGCGATGGAGGGCTTCCTGACCGCGAAGGTGATGGTCGAAGGCCTGAAGCGCGCGGGCAAGAACCCGACACGGGAAGGCCTGGTCGACGCGCTCGAGGGCATGCGCGACGTGGACCTGGGAGGCTTCTACGTCAGCTATTCGCCGACAAACCACGCCGGCTCGAAGTTCGTCGACCTGACGATCATCGGGCGCAACGGCAAGTTCCTGCGCTAGGAGTGTTCCATGGGTAACCGATTCGAAATCTTCAAGATGCCGTTTGTAGCGCGCGACGGCGCCGGTTCCGGCAATGCGGGCGCGAAGCCCGCTACCGCGGCGCTCGCGCCGAGGACTGTCGGCCGCAAGCTGAAGTTCCTCGTGGTGCTGCTCGCGCTGCTGATGGCCGCCAACGGGCTGATCGTGGTCTACGACGCCCGCCACGCGACGTTCAACACGCTCTACGTCGCTGCGGTCGGCAAGCTGCGCATGCTCTCGCAGCGCCTCGCCAAGGCCGCCCAGCAGGCTTCGCAGGGCAACCACGAAGCGTTCAAGCAGCTGCGAGAAAGCCGCGACGAATTCAGCGCGCTCGTCAACCTGCTCTCCGTCGGCGGCCCGAGCGGCGGAGTGAGCCTGCCGGCCACCCCGGATAGCGTGCGCCCGATGCTCGCCGCGCTGGAGGGCGAATGGCGCAAGACCGAGCGCAACGCGGGGCTGGTCATCCGCGAGGAGCCGAACCTGGTCGCGCTCGGCGCGGCGGTGCGCGCCATCAACGACAACAACCCGGCGCTGCTCGAGATCGCCGACGAGGTGGCCGCGCTCAGCGTGCAAAGCGGCGCGACGTCGCGCCAGAACGCGACCGCGGCGCAGCTCGTGATGCTCACGCAGCGCATGGCGAAGAACGCCAACGCGATGCTGGCGGGCGACGTGATCGACCCGGAGGTGGCGTTCCTCCTCGGCAAGGACAGCAATACGTTCCGCGACCTGCTGCAGGGCCTGCTGCAGGGCAACGAGGCAATCCGCGTCGCGCGAGTGTCAGAAACGGAGCTGCGCGCGAAGCTCGGCGAGCTGGAGACCGCGTTCAAGGAATACCAGGTCGCGGTGAGCAGGATCCTCGGCAGCATGCAGCGACTGGTGAACGCCAAGCGCGCCACGCGCGACCTGTTCAACGACAGCGAGACGCTGCTCGGCGCCGCCGAGCAGCTCGCGAGCGGCTACGACCAGCTCCTCACCGAGCGCCGGGTCAACTTCATCGCGCTGGCGGTCGGCTCGCTCCTGTCGCTGGCGGTGCTGCTGATGATCGGCAAGGCGTACATCGACGACAGCCGCCGGCGTGCCGAGCAGAGCGAGCACCAGAACCGCGACAACCAGAACGCGATCATGCGGCTGCTCGACGAAATCGGCAACCTTGCAAGCGGCGACCTTACGGTGCGGGCGAAAGTGACCGAGCACATGACCGGCGCCATCGCCGACTCGATCAACTACACCATCGAGGAGCTGCGGCGGCTGGTGGCCGGCATCACCAAGGCGGCCGAGCATGTGAGCAGCGCCACGCACGAGGCGCAGACGGTGAGCGCGGAGCTGCTGCAGGCGACGCAGCGCCAGGCCACCGAGATCCAGGGCGCGGGCCAGGCGGTGACGCAGATGGCGCAATCGATGAACCAGGTCTCGGCGAACGCCAATGACTCGGCGAAGGTCGCGGAGACGTCGCTCAGCGCCGCGAACAAGGGTGCGCAGGCCGTGCAGAACGCGATCCGCGGCATGAACGACATTCGCGACCAGATCCAGGAGACCTCCAAGCGCATCAAGCGCCTGGGCGAGTCGTCGCAGGAGATCGGCGAGATCGTGCAGCTGATCTCGGACATTACCGAGCAGACCAACGTGCTCGCGCTGAACGCCGCGATCCAGGCGGCCTCCGCCGGCGAGGCGGGGCGCGGCTTCACCGTAGTCGCCGAGGAGGTGCAGCGCCTCGCCGAGCGCTCGGCGGAGGCGACCAAGCACATCGGCGCGATCGTCAAGAGCATTCAGCGCGACACGGGGGATGCGGTCGAGGCGATGGAGCGCAGCACGCGCGGCGTGGTCGAGGGAACCCGCACCGCCGACCAGGCCGACCAGGCGCTGCGCGAGATCGAGAAGATTTCGAACCGCCTCGCCGAGCTGATCGGCGCCATCTCCAATGCGACGCAGCAGCAGGCGTCTTCCGCCGCGCAGGTGGCCGGCAAGATGAAGATCATTCTCGGCGTGACGCAGCTCACCAGCGAGGGCACGAAGAAGACGGCCGTTTCGGCCACCAAGCTCGGCGAGCTGGCACAAGGGCTGAAGAGCTCGGTGGCCGGCTTCAAGCTCGCCTAGGCGCCGCGCGAGGAGCGATGCCGGACATCACCATTCTTTCCTGGATCACCGCGGAGGTGGACCAGGCGCTCGAGCGGGTGCGCGAGCAGATCGCGCGTTCCGGCACTGCGCCGCTCGACGCGCGCGCGCTTGGCGGCTGCCCCGAGCACCTGCACCAGGTCAGCGGCGCGCTCAACATGGTGGGCCTCGCCGGCGCGACGCGGTTCTGCGAGGCGCTCGAGACGACGTTGACCGGGCTGAACGGCTCGCGCGGCGAGGCCGCCGAGGTCATCGATCGCGCCGTCGCGGAGCTGAAGCACTATGTCGATGACGTGGCGCGCGGCGAGCCCAACGTGCCGCTGCGCCTGTACCCGTCGTACCAGGCGCTCGCCCAGCTTCAAGGGCGCGCCGATTGCGCCGAGGCGGAGCTGTTTTTCCCCGACCTCACGCCGCCGGCGCCCGCCCATCCGCGGCCGAAGTCGCTCACCGAGGCGGAGCTCGCGCCGTTCCTGCATTCGCAACGCACGCGCTGGCAGCGCGGCATCCTCGCGTGGATCCGGCGGCAGCCCGCGGGCCTCGAGGAGATGCGCGAGACGCTCGACGCCATCCATGCCGTGGCCCACCAGCTGCCCGAGCGCCGCGCGCTGTGGTGGGTGGCGGGCGGCCTGGTCGATGCGCTGCTCGATGCCACCGAGCCGCAACGGCTCGCGCAGGCGCGCGCGCTATGGAACAAGCTCGATCTCTACATCCGCACCCTGGCGGCGGGTCAACGCGCCGACAACGAGCCGCTGCTGCGCGAGCTGCTATACGCGATCGCCTGCAGCGCGCCGCTGACTGCGCGCCTGCGCGACATCAAGCGGCTCTACCGCCTCGATTCGCTGGTACCGCCCGCCTCGAGCGAGGCCGAAGCGCGCGACACGCGCACGCTGCAGCAGGAGGTGGGTGCCAAGCTCCAGGCATTGGCCCAGGCATGGCAGGGCTACGTTGCCGGCGACGCCAGCAGCGCAGCCGCATTCCGCGAGCGCGCGCCTGCGCTCCAGGCGAGTGCCGCAGCGCTCGGCGATGTGCACTTGTCGAAGCTCCTCGGCGTCGTGGCTGGCGCCGCCGAGCGGCTGCCGCAGAAGCAGGCCGAAGGCAGCGATTTTCTGCTCCTCGAAATGGCCTCCGCGTTCTTGCTTGCGCAGAGCCTGCTCGAGCACTTCGAGCAGCCGCTCGCCGATACCGCGGAACAGGTCGAGATCATGTCGCGCTGGCTGGCGGACGCCGCGCCCGGCAAGGCAGGCGGGAGGGCGCCCGCGGGCCTGCGGCCGGAGCTCACGCATCACGTCAGCGCACTGCAGCTACGCGCGCGCGTCGTGAACGAGATCCTTACGAACTTGCACTCCGTCGAGCAGGCGCTCGACGCCTACGCGCGCGGCCATGCGGCAAAGGACGCCCTCGCGAAGCTGACCCCCCAGCTGCGGCAGATTCACGGCGCGCTGCTGGTGCTCTCCTGGGAGCGGGCGGCGCTGGTCCTCGAGCGCTGCGAGCAAATGATCGCCACGCTCACGCCGCAGAGCGACGACCTGGACTGGATCGCCGAGGGCCTGAGCAGCGTGAGCCTGTTCGTCGGGCCCTGCGCGCAGGGCCGCGAGCCGCGCGAGCAGGCGATCGATCTGTTCCTCGCGCGCCTGGAGGAGCGGCCCGCGTCGCTGCCGAGCGCTGCGGCGCCCGCCCCGGGCGCCAAGACGGTCGACCAAGACCTGCTGCAGATTTTTCTCGAGGAAGCCGTCGAGGTGCTCGCGACCGTCGCTGCGACCGTGCCCAAATGTCGCGCCGAGCCCGCGAACGTGGAAGAGCTCGCCACCATCCGCCGCGGCTTTCACACGCTGAAAGGCAGCGGCCGGATGGTCGGGCTTGCGGAGCTCGGCGAGGCCGCCTGGCATGTCGAGCGTGCGATGAACCAGTTCTTGGAGAGCCAGCAGCCGGCCACCGACGAGCTTCTCGAGCTCGCCAGCGTCGCCCATGACTGCTTCAGCGACTGGATCGAGCGGCTGCGCAATGGCGAGACGCCGCTCATCGATGCCCGGCCGATCAGCGAGCTTGCCGCCAAGCTCGCCGGCGAGGACTCTGCCATCACGCGGGTGCGCGACGTTTACTTGAAGGAAGCCGCCCAGCACGTCGCCACGCTGAGGAGCGAATGCGCGGCATGGGCCGCGAGCGAGCCGGCGGAGGCTTCGGCCGCGTTTACGCGGGCGGCACACACCCTTGCCAGCTCCTCGCACACTGCTCACGTCGAGTCGATCGGCCAGGTCGCCGCCGAGCTCGAGCAGTGGATGCCGCTCGCCGAGCGCACCACCGAGGCCGCCGACCGTCAGCTGATTGACGCGGCGATCGAGAAGCTCGGCGAGATGCTCTCGGCGGTGGGCCGCGGGGAAACGCCGGCGGCGGCAGCCGAAACGCTCGCCGGCCTGCAGGGGCTCAGGAACCGCCTGCTGGTGCCGCCGCGGCCGAAAGACAAACGCACGGTGCGCGACGACCTGGACGGCGCGCTGCTGCCGGTGTTCCTCGAGGAAGCGCACGAGCTCGTGCCGCAGGTCGCGGGCGACTTGCGCGCCTGGCGCGCCAATCCGCAGGACCGCACTGCCGCCGACGCGGTGAAGCGCGCGTTGCACACGCTCAAGGGCAGCGCGCGCATGGCCGGCGCCATCCGCCTCGGCGAGCTCACCCACCTGATGGAAAGCCGCATCGAGTACGCGCTCGAGGCGGGCGAGGTGGCGCCCGAGCTCTTCGATGAGCTGCAGGAGAAGCTCGACCGGCTGAGCACCGACCTCGAGAGGCTCGGCGTCCCCGGCGCCCCGGCGCCCACTGCGGCCGCCAAGGCTGCAGAGGCCCCGCGCGTGGCGGCTGGCGCGTCCGTGGCCGTGTTGCGCGTAAACGCCGAGCGGCTCGACCGCCTGATCACGGATGCAGGCGAGGCGGCGATTGCCCGCTCGCGCATCGAGGCAGAGTTGCGCCAGACCAAGCAGGCCCTGGGCGACCTGAACGAAAGCATCGTGCGCCTGCGCACGCAGCTGCGCGAAGTGGAGATCCAGGCCGACAGCCAGATGCAATCGCGCCGCTCGGAGCTCGCCGAGCACGACCAGGACTTCGATCCGCTGGAATTCGACCGCTACACGCAGCTGCAGGAGCTCACGCGCATGATGGCCGAGGGCCTGAACGACGTCGCGACGCTGCAGCAGGCGCTGATGAAAAACGTCGGCGAGACCGATGCCGCGCTCTTGCAGCAGGCGCGCATCGGCCGCGAGCTGCAGCAGGACCTGATGCGCATGCGCGCGGTGCCGTTCTCAAACCTCGCGGAGCGGCTGCAGCGCATCGTGCGCCAGAGCGCCGCCGAGCTCGCCCGCAAGGCCGAGCTCACCATCGAGGGAGGGCAGGTGGAGCTCGACCGCGGCGTGCTCGAGCGCATTTCCGCGCCGCTTGAGCACATGCTGCGCAACGCGCTGGTGCATGGCATCGAGCTCCCGGCGGCGCGCGCTGCCGCCGGCAAGTCCGAGGCCGGCAGCATCGGCATCAGCCTGCGGCAGGAGGCGAACGAAGTCGTGGTGCTCGTCGCGGACGACGGCGCGGGACTCGACCTCGAGCGGCTGCGCGCCAAGGCGATCGAGAAAGGTCTGCTGGCCGCCGGCGAGGAGCTCACCGAGGCCGAGCAGGTCGAGCTCGTGTTCATGTCGGGCCTCTCGACCGCCGAGTCGGTGACCGAGCTCGCCGGCCGCGGCGTGGGCATGGACGTGGTGCGCACCGAGATCCACGCGCTGGGCGGGCGCCTCGAGGTGACGAGCGCCCGCGGCCGCGGCACGACGTTCACCATCTACCTGCCGCTCACGCTCGCCGTCACGCAGACGGTGATGGTGCGCGCGGGCGGCATGCCGCTCGCCATTTCGTCCGCCACGATCGAGCAGGTGTTGCGCATCAAGGCCGACGCGCTGGTCTCGCACTACGAGACGGGCAGCATCGAGTTCCAGGGCCGGCAGTATCCGCTGCACTACCTGCGCCAGCTGCTGGGCAGCCGCGCGGCCACCAACATCCAGGACGACAACCTGGTGCTGCTCGTGCGCAGCGGCGTGCATGGCGTCGCGGTCCACGTCGACGATCTGATGGGCAACCGCGAGATGGTGGTGAAGAACATCGGCCCGCAACTGTCGCGCATGCCCGGCGTGTCCGGCGCCACGGTGCTGCCCGACGGCTCGATCGTGCTGATCGTCAATCCGGTGCAGCTCGCGCATCGCGGGCACACGCCGATGAGGATGACCGTCACGCCGGAGCTCTCCGTGACGCGGGCCGCGCCGCTCGTCATGGTGG
>Ga0075426_10003868_pt1 | contig 10676 bp, 7 predicted proteins | sample SoiMethybrSBSTD5_FD_75304 | JGI IMG/M metagenome (GOLD analysis project Ga0075426, IMG submission 75304) | Bulk soil microbial communities from a Populus tree surrounding site in Tennessee, USA - Soil MetaG P. TD hybrid SBSTD5 | ecosystem: Environmental > Terrestrial > Soil > Tree plantation...
GCTCGAGCGATGCGGTGGCCCGGGAGCTCGAGGTCCGATTCGCCGACGTCGAGTCGATCGCCCGAGAGGTGATCCGTCGCGGTGTGCAGCGGCTGGTGGGTCACGCGCCCGACCGGGCGCGCGAAAGCGCCGCCCTGCCCAGCCCGAGGCTCATCCTCTGGAATCCCATCGCCCGCCCCCGGAGCGGGGTCGTTCTCGCCGATACCACCTGGTTTCGCCAGGACGTGCTGGTGGGCCCGCCGGGTGGCCGCCGGCCTCGCCGCGCGGCCGGCGCCCGGCCGTTCGGGCTGGCCGGTACCGACGGCCACATCTGCGTGGTGCAGGTCATCGGTCGCCGGGTCACCCAACGCCGGCTGGATGCCGACCGGCACTACCCCGACCAGGACGAGGTGGACGTTGTGCGGGCGGCCCTGGCAGTCGAAAACCTGCCGGGGCTCGGCTTCGCGTCTTTTGCCCCATCCAATCCGGGCCAGGCTTCCCCAGGGGATGTCCGGACACGGGCAGCCAGCATCGGGAACGGACTGGTCGAGGTGTCGATCGGGCGAGGTGGTGCCGTCGACCTGCTGGATCGGGTGTCGGGTGAGCGATATGGCGGATTGCTGCGCCTCGAGGACGAGACCGATGCCGGGGACACCTACACCTACAGCCCGGCTCGCCCCAGAGGCTTGCTTTGGAGTAACGGGCCGGTGCGGACCCGGGTGCTGGCCCCCGGGCCCTTGGTCGGCATACTGGAGGGCCGGTGGGGCCTCGCCGCCGGACGGATCGGCGTGCGCCTCGTGCTTCGGGTCCACGCGGCGAGTCCCCTGGTGCACTGCCGCCTCGAGCTCGACAATCGGGCGACCGATCACCGCTTGCGCGCCCGGCTGCCCACTGCCCTGACCGGGGCGGAGCTGCTCACCGGCGCGCAGTTTGGTGCCCTCCGGCGCGCGCCGGTGCGCTTCGATGCGCGTGACTTTGCCGACGAGACGCCGGTCGCTACGGCCCCGGTGCATCGTTTCGCCGCGGCGGCGCGGGGGCGGCGCGGCCTCGCACTCCTGCTCCCCGGTTTCGCCGAGATCGAGTGGACCAACGGCGGGGATCTGCTGCTCACGCTGCTGCGGGCCGTCGGCCGTCTTTCCCGGGAGGATCTTCCCACCCGGCCGGGACACGCGGGCTGGCCGGAGCCCACGCCGTTGGCCCAGTGCGTCGGTCGCCAGGTCGTCGAGCTGGCCCTGGTGCCCGTCGATGAGGCCGCGGTGGAGCGCCCCGATCGCCTGGCCGAGCTCTGGGAAGAGGCGTTCCTCCCCGTGCAGGCCTTCTGGCTGGCTGACGCTACCGACCTGTCCGTGTCGGACGATGCGATCGCGCTCGAGGGCGATGGGCTGGTCTGCTCGGCCATAAAGCCGGCCGACCAGCGCTCTGACGGCATCGTCGTGCGGTGCTACAACGCGCGCCCCAAGCCGGTCGAAGGCCGCTGGCGGTTCGGCCGGCCGCGCGCACGAGCCTGGCGGGTCCGCGCGGACGAGCGGGGTGCGAGCCCTGCGGACCTGGCGGAGGGCGGCCATGTGCTTCCCTTCCGGGCCGAGCCGCTGGCCTGGGTGACCCATCTGGTGAGCTAGCCGTAGTCCCCCTCGCCGACCCCCTACGCTGCGAAGGTCCCGGCCAACCGGCGGCAACTCAAGTCTCGGTAGGAGGATACCGATAACCCAGTTACCATGTCGCATGGTAGCCTGGCGTGATCCCCGCGCCCTTCCAATCTGCTGAGTCCGCCCGACTTACCGCAGTCAGCCGTGATGGCGTGCCTGATTCCACGCCTGAGCCCGGCTACGACGATCTTGCCCTGCTGGCGGCAATGGTCTGCGGCGCACCGATCGCGGCCATCAGCCTGGTGCGAGGGTGACGGCCAGCGGCTAACGGCCTGCATCGGGCTTGACTGCGTTGACCCATCCCACCTGCAGGCCTTCTGGGCCCACGCCCGGTGCCGCCGAACCAGCTGCTCCTCATCGCCGATGTGTCCGGGGATGACGGTTCACCCGGAACCCCCTTGTCACGGGCCCCCCTCAGATCCGCTCCGGAGCCATCGTTCTGCTGACTGCTCCGGGCGGGCGCGTGATCGGGACTCTTGGCGTGCTCGATCAGCGAGCCCGAACCCTCCCCTCGGACGAGCTCGACGCTCTGCGCATCATCGGCCGCCAGATCGTCGCCCAGCTCGAGCTTCAAGCTGTGCGGCAGAGGGCTTACCAGCCGGACGCCGCGGACGCGCCGGGATTCCTGGCGGAGCTGGTCGGGCTCTTGATTGATGACCTTCCCGGGCGGCTCGACGCGATCGCGAACGGCATCGCCCGGGCCGATGCGCCCGGCACGTCCGCGGCGGCGCACTCGCTCAAGGGAAGCGCGGCGAATCTCGGCGCCAAGCCGCTCGCCTCTCTCTGCCAGCGACTCGAGGCAGCCGGCAAGGCCGGCTCGCTCGACGCTGCCGAGGTGCTGCTGGAAGCCATTCGGACCGAGGCGGAGCGCGCGCGGCTCCGCCTCGAGCGGGAGATCCGTCCCGCGGCCTGAGTCTTTTCGGCGCCGCTCCCGCGCAAGGTGGGTCCCGGCTAAGTTGGCGTATGCCTTTCGTCCGCGGACCGCTCGCCGTCGCGCTCGCGCTTCTGCTCGGTCCGTCGCCGTCGGCCGCGCCCCGCCCGCACTTGGTCGTGCTCATCGCCGTGGACCAACTGCGGGGTGACTACTTCATCCGCTTCGAGCATCAGCTCACCGGCGGCTTTGCGCGATTCTGGCGCGAGGCCGCCTTTTTCGAGCAGGGCCGCCAGGACCACGCCATCACGGAGACAGCCCCCGGCCACTCCACGATGTTGTCGGGCCGTTGGCCGGCCCACACCGGCATCGCAACCAATCTGCTGGGCGTGACCGATCCATCGGCGCCGCTGCTGGAGCTGAAGGACATGGGGCAGGGGGCATCGCCCCGCCGGTTCCGCGGCACCACCCTCTATGATTGGCTTCGCGCCAGCGATTCGGCCTCGCGGGTGCTCTCGGTTTCCCGCAAGGATCGGGGGGCCATCCTGCCGGTCGGTCGAGGTCGCGGCGAGGTCTACTGGTTCGACCACGGCATCTTCACCACCAGCACGTGGTACCGCACCGACGACACGTTGCCTGGCTGGGTGCGCGAGTTCAACCGCACCGATCCGGTCCGGACACTCGCCGGGTCCACCTGGTCGCTGCTGCTGCCGGATTCCGCCTATCCCGAACCCGACAGCGTCCGGTTCGAGGCGGGCGGCGGCGAGATAGCCTTTCCCCATCGGCTCTCGGCCAACGTCGACGCGGCGGTGCTTCAGATCGTGGGCTTTCCGGTCATGGACTCGCTCACGCTTGCGTTCGCCCTTCGCGGGGTCGAGCGGCTCCGACTCGGCCAAGGCCGGGCGACCGATCTGCTGGTCGTATCGCTGTCGACCACCGACGCCGTGGGCCATGCTTACGGCCCCGACTCCCGCGAGCTACATGATCAGGTGCTCCGGCTGGACCGGTGGCTTGGTCGTTTCATGGATTCGCTGGGCGTGCTGGTGCCGGCCGAGGGCACTGTGTGGGCTCTGACGGGAGACCATGGCGTCACCGCCTTGCCGGAGGTCGCGGCCGGACGGGGCCAGACCGGCGGCCGTGTGTGGCTGGGCGATCTCCTCCGCGACGTGGTGCAGCTTGCGGGCGAACCTTCCTTCGATTTCGAAGCGGGCCTCCTCTATGGCAACGTCAGGCAGCTTCGCTCGCGGGGGGTCAACGTGGATAGCCTCGCCACGGCGCTCGCAGCCAAGGCCGCGGCGGTGCCTGGGGTGGCCCGGGTGTACACCCCGAAGACTCTGCGAAGTGCGCCGGCGTCGGACACCGCCGCCGTGCTCTGGCGCCGTACCATCCCTGACGACTTCGGCTGGCTTCTCTGCGCCACGGTCCCGTCCGGCTTCGTCTGGTCAGCCCGCACGATCGGCGAACACGGCACCACCAACGTCGACGACCAGTGGGTGCCGGTGGCGTTTCTGGGGCCGGGATTCGTCCGGCAGCACTTTGTCCAGCCGGTGAGCACGACCGACATCGGGCCTACCCTGGCGCAGCGCCTCGGCGTGCGGCCGACCGAGCGGGTCGACGGCCACGCCCTGACTCAGGCGCTGGGGCCGAGCGCTCGGTGAGCGACTCGGCGTGTCCTCCACTTCCCTGCTTCCCCTGTCCGCACGGCTCGGCCTGTTGCGCGTATGGCGTGACACTGAGCGAGGACGAAGCCGAGGTGATCGCGCGGGAGCACGGCGGAGACATGGTCTACCAGACCCGCTGGGGCGAGTGGCGCACCCGCGTTCGGCAGGGTCGCTGCGTCTTCCTGCTCGAGAACCGTTGCACCATTCATGGCCGGTCGTACTACCCGGCGGTGTGCCGCGGCTTTCCCTGGACGGACGCTGAGACGGGCGGCGCGTATGAATACGACCAAACCATCTGCCCGGAGTTCGTCAGCCGACCCGAGTTGGTGCAGCTCACAAGAGGGTGAAAAGTTAAAAGGGAAACGTGAAAGGGGGGTGCTCCGGACATGCTTCGCGATGGTGGGCGGCTGCTGCTCCTTTTCACTTTTCACTTTTCACTTTTCACGCAGTTGCTAAGCGCCCAGACTCCGCCCGCCGATTCGACCCTCGCCCGGGTCCATACGCTTCTTCGCTCCGTTCCCCTGATCGACGGCCACAACGATCTTCCCTGGCGGATCCGGGCCGAGGCCACGCCTCCCCGCGATGTCGCCGCGTACGATCTGCGCCAGCACACCAGCGGCCATACCGATCTCGCGCGACTGGCCCAGGGTCAGGTCGGAGCCCAATTCTGGTCGGTGTACGTGCCGGGAGAGATCCGGGACAGCGGCTTCGCTCGGGTCCAGCTCGAGCAGATCGACATCGCACGGCAGGTCATCTCCCGGTATCCCGACCGGTTGGCACTCGCTGTCTCGGCCGCGGACATCGAGCGCGAGTTCAAGCACGGCCGTATTGCCTCGGTGATCGGGATGGAGGGTGGCCATGCGATCGAGAACTCGCTGGGGGCGCTCCGGATGTATTACGACCTCGGTGCGCGGTACCTGACGCTCACCCACAACGTCACCACCGACTGGGCCGACGCGGCCCTCGACTCGGCGCGGCACGCCGGGCTCACGCCGTTCGGCCGCGAGGTGGTGCGCGAGATGAACCGCCTCGGCATGCTGGTGGACCTCTCGCATGTCTCGCCGGCGACCATGAGTGCGGCGCTCGACGTCACCGAGGCACCGGTGATCTTCTCACATTCGGCCGCTCGGGCGTTGGTCGATCACCCTCGCAACGTCCCCGATTCAATCCTCCAGCGCCTGCCGGCCAACGGTGGCATCGTCATGGTCACCTTCGTCCCGGCCTTCGTGTCGGCGGACGCGGCGGTCATCGACCTGCGCCGCATGGCTTACACCAGTGAAGTGCGGCGAACCGTCGCCGACACCGCGGACCGGCGCCGCGCCCTCGAAGCGTGGGACGCGGCCAACCCGGAGCCTCGGGCCACGCTGGCCCAGGTGGCCGATCACGTCGAGCACGTCCGGCGGATTGCGGGGGTCGAACACGTCGGCATTGGGAGCGACTTCGACGGGATCGAGCGGGTTCCGGTGGGGCTCGAGGACGTGTCCCACTTCCCCGACCTCTTCGCGGAGCTGGCTCGGCGCGGCTGGACCGACGACGACCTGCGGAGGCTGGCTGGACGGAACCTGCTTCGGGTCCTGCGCCAGGCCGAGGCCACCGCCGCGCGACTCCAGCGGGAGCGCGGTCCATCGACCAAGAGCATCGACGAGCTGGACCGAACCAGGTGAGAGGTAAGAGGTGAGAGGTAAGAGGGGCTCCGCCGACGCACGGAACCTCCCTCTTACTTCTCACTTGTTACCTCTTGCCTCTTCCCCCAGAACACTCCCGCAAACACCACCGCGATCAGGGCGAACGCGAACCACTGGATCGCGTAGTTCAGGTGCGGACCGTCGTCCAGGGCCGCCGCTTCCAGCCGGCGAGGCATCTGGGGCAGGCCGCTGTCCGCCATCTGGCGGATGGCCGCGTCCAGAATCGGATACGGTAACCGGGCTCGCAGGGCAGCCAGGTCGAGGCGGCGCCAGGTGGTGCGGCCCTCGTGCTCGAGCGGCGCGCCGCTGTCAGCCACGGCCGAGAGCGGCAGCGCCACGCCACGGACCGACTGGAGCCCCGGTTCATCCAGGCTCGCCGCCCTCGGCGGGAGCGTGACGGCGTCGGGCGCCGGCACGAACCCGCGCTCGACCAGCACGGCGGTATCGCCCCCCGCGGCGAGCCGAAGCGGTGTGACCAGGACCACCCCGGGGACCTCCTGGTAGACCTGCCCCCGGAGCACTATTTCGTGCGTTCGATCGTAGGTGCCCTCGGCCCGGACTCGACGATTGGCCAGTGCCTGGTTTCCGCGGGTTGCGATTTCGAGCTCGGGGGCGCTGCGCGCGGCCAGGATGACAGCGTTCGCGGCGCGCCGCTGGGTGCGGCGGTGGAGCTGCCACACGCCGAGTCGCAGCGCCAGCGCGGCAAAGCCGAGCAAACCGATCACGAGCACTACGCGGGCTCTGGGGGACATTCGTGTCTGTGTGGGAGGACAGGAAAACCGAGGGGGTGCGGGCCGTGCGTCACCACTGCATGCTGGTCCGGGCCTTGCGCCGTGACTTGCGTCATCGCGCCATCATGATCGTCATCTGCAAATGTAATGAGTCAGGAGGCAGGTTATGCGGCTCTGGAGCCGCGGGTCCACGATGCTGCTGGCCCTGAGCGCGACCACCGCTGCGCTCGCCGCACAGACGCCCCGCGGATTGGTCGAGGTGCCCGACGAGGGCGGGCGCAGGGGTTTCTGGGTTGGGGCGGGACTTGGGGCCGGGGCTGAGTCCTTCGATCTTCGAGACGGGCTGGGCTACAGCAGCACCCTCACCGAGCCTACCGTCTCATTCGCTCTGGGTGGAACTGTCGGACAACACTGGAGGCTGGGAGGAGAGGCGCTGATCTGGTTCCACGACATCGCCGGCGGAACCGAATCGCTCTCCAGTTTTCTGCTGATCGGGCAGTGGTACCCCTCGGCCCGCGTCGGTTTCTTCCTCAAGGGCGGCGCGGGCCTCGGACGCAACGGCGCCGATTTCAACAACGGGTACGGGGTTGCCGACGTGGGCTTCGCCGCACTCGCCGGCGCCGGCTACGAGATTCCGCTCTCCCGGCGCTTCGCCCTCGTCCCGGCGGTCGAGTTCGCGCAGCACTTCTACAGTGGAGACCGGGGCTTCCCGGGTTATCGCGAGCGATTGCTCAACCTCGGCTTGGGCGTGGCGTTTCAAACCGGCCGGTGACCGCAGAACCAGGCCGGGGGTCCGGCGCAAGGAAACCGGATCGCACGCCGCGACCCGCTGCTGCGGTACTTTCACCAGAAGTCAGCGAAGGATCATCACTGGCTAGGATTCGAGTGCGACCGGGCCCGTCGAAGGGCTCGCCATCTCCAGCGTCCGCCGGGGTAACCATACGACGGCTTGTGAGTCGTGTCGTTCCGACGGCTGCAGTCGTTGCGGCCGCCGCTTGCAGCGGCGACCTGACGCTGCCGAGTACCAGTCTTCCGGCCAAGCTCGAGAAGGTGGCGGGCGATGGTCAAAGCGCAGCGGCGGGTACTGCAGTCGCCGCCGCGCCGGCAGTGAAGGTGATCGACCGTGGCGGCATCCCCATCTCGGCCGTGCCGGTGACGTTCCAGGTCACCGGAGGCGGCGGCACCGTGGCGCCGACCACACCGGTACCGACCGACGCGGGCGGCGTCGCAACCCTGAACTCATGGACGCTGGGAAGCGCGCCGGGCCCTAACCAGCTCACCGCGAGCATCTCCGCCTCAAACGTGTCCGGTAACCCCGCCGTGTTCGCGGCTACCGGCATCGTCGGGAACGCAAACAAGCTCGTCTTCACCGTCCAGCCGAGCAGCGCGACGGTGCGCCAGCCGATCACGCCCGCGGTGCAGGTGCAGGTACAGGACGCTTCGGGGAACCCGGTCACGTCGGCGACTGACCGGATCACGGTAGCGCTCGGGAGCAACCCGGGTGGCGCGACGCTGGCCGGGACTACTTCAGTCAACGCGGTCGGCGGGACGGCCACGTTCTCCGATCTGAGCCTGAACAAGGGGGGCACCGGATACACGCTGACTGCGCTCGGTTCCGGGCTCATCAGCGCCACGAGCGCGGCGTTCAACGTTGGGAACACCGTGCCCACGGCCGCGGCCGATGCCTATTCGACCAACGAGGACGTACCTCTTACCGTTGCCGCGCCGGGGGTCCTCGGCAACGACTCCGACCCGGACGGGGATCCGCTGACCGCCGTGAAACTCACCAACCCGACGCATGGCACCCTGACGGCGTTCGGTGCCAACGGATCGTTCAGTTACGCGCCGGGAGCCGACTTCAACGGGTCGGACAGCTTCACCTACGCCGCGAACGACGGAACCCAGAACTCCGCCGCGGCGACGGTCACGATTAATGTGGTGGCGGTCAACGATCCGCCCAGCTTCACGGTCGGCCCGAACCAGACCGCGAGTGCCGGGACACCCCTGCAGACGGTGACGGGCTGGGCCACCAACATCAGCCCTGGTCCGGCCAACGAGAGCACCCAGACCGTATCATTCACCGTCTCGGTGGCTGCTGCAGACATGGCCGCCTTTCAGCAGCAGCCCGCTGTCGATGGCGCCGGAACGCTGACCTATCAGCCGGCGTTGGTTGTGCTCGTGTCGACCACGGTCACCGTGACGGTGACAGCGCACGACAGCGGCGGCGCCAGCAGTGCCCCGCAGCAGTTTACGATTACCATCAACCCTTGATCCGGCACGGCAGCGTTTCCGCTGCGGAGCCGCGTAGCTGCGGATCGACGGCTGTAGCACGGGCTCTACGACCGAGGCGGGTCTGAGTCGTAAGTCATTGTCCCACAGCAGATAGGCTGATCGGGTCAGGGCACGGAATCTGCCCTTCGGCCCGGTATGCCCCTGAGGCACATAGCTCTGCGCTGTCTTCCCGCGTTCGCCGCGCTGGCTGTCGCCGCGTGCGGCGGTAGCGGTCTGACGCTGCCCAACGAAGGGCTCGCCGCGAAGATCGTGATCGTGAAGGGTGATGCCCAGAGCGCCACGGTTTCGAGCGTGCTGCCCGAGAGCCTGGTCGTGCGGGTGACGGACAGCCGCGATCAGGCGGTGGGCAACCAGCGCGTCGATTTCCTGGTGGATGTCGGCGGCGGGGCCGTCTCGCCGGGGTCCACCACGACCAGCGCCGACGGCGTCGCGAGGACCCTTTGGACGCTGGGGCCAACCGCAGGCCCGCAGCGGGTGATCGCAAGAGCCACCGGCAACAGCGCCCCCGCAAATCTCAACGTCACGTTCAATGCCTCCGCCCTGACCGCGGCGCCAGCCAAGCTCGAGAAATCGGCCGGCGACGGTCAGACCGCCGCGGCCGGCGCCTTCGTTGCGACACCGCCGGCCGTCAAGGTCACCGATGCGGGCGGCAACCCCATCCAGGGCGTTTTGGTGACCTTCCAGGTATCCCTGGGCGGCGGGACCGTCACCCCCACCACGCCCGTGAGCACCAACGCGACCGGGGTCGCGGCAGCGACCTCGTGGAAGTTGGGGACCACCGCTGGCCAGAATCAGCTCACGGCCACCGTATCCGCCACCGGCGTCGCGGGGAATCCCGCCGTGTTCAACGCCACCGGAGCGGTGGGCGGCGCGAATCGGCTCGTGTTCATCGTGCAGCCGGTGAATGCGGCCGTAGGTGCGCCGATCACGCCTGCGATCAAGGTCCAGGTGCAGGATGCGGCCGGCAACCCGGTGAGCTCCGCCACCAATCCGATCACCATCTCGCCAGGCAACAACCCCAGCGGAGCCGCGCTGTCCGGCACCACCACCGTCAACGCGGTCGGGGGCACTGCCACGTTCGCGGATCTCAGTATCAACAAGCCCGGTACCGGCTATACCCTCGCCGCCACCAGCACCTCGGGCCTCACCGGCGCGATCAGCACGGCCTTCGACGTTGTCAACGCCAGCTCGACCACGACGATCACCAACATCAACCCCGGCTCGACTGTGGTCGGTCAGCCGTACATCGTGACTTTCACAGTCGCGGCAGCCCCCCCCGCGACCGGCACGCCAACCGGAGCCGTCACCGTCAGCGACGGCGCGGGCGCGACCTGCACGGCGCAAGCGCCGAGCGGGAGCTGCGCGCTGACCTCGACCAACGCCGGCGCCAAGTCGATCGTGGCGACCTATGCCGGCGACGCGAACTTCGCAGGCAGCGCTTCGCTGGCGCAGAGCCACCAGGTGGGTCCGGCTGCGACTTCGGTCCTGATCACGGGCGACTCGCCGGATCCGTCCATCTTTGGACAGACCGTGACCGTGACGTTCAGCGTCACGGTAAACAGCCCAGGCTCGGGTACGCCGACGGGCAATGTCCTGGTCACCTTCGGCGGGACGCTGGTCTGTCAGGCGCCGTTGTCCGCGGGTCAGTGCACCTTCACGCCAGCCTCCATTGGAACCAAGAACCTAAAGGCGGCATTCGTACCCGCTACCGGTGACTTCAGCAGCGACCAGAGCCCGAATGAAGGGCATACCGTCGATGCTGCAGGCACCGCGACGACGATCGCGTCGTCGCTCAATCCATCGAGTTTCGG
>Ga0075426_10003870_pt1 | contig 10672 bp, 7 predicted proteins | sample SoiMethybrSBSTD5_FD_75304 | JGI IMG/M metagenome (GOLD analysis project Ga0075426, IMG submission 75304) | Bulk soil microbial communities from a Populus tree surrounding site in Tennessee, USA - Soil MetaG P. TD hybrid SBSTD5 | ecosystem: Environmental > Terrestrial > Soil > Tree plantation...
CGGACGTGCTCAAGCACTACCAGAACCAGTGGGGGTTCGGTTGGAACCGCCAGATGGCGAGCAAGACCGGAACCAGCGACAACGGCAACGGCCAGATCCCGGACTCCTGGGTCATGGCCTACAACCCGGACATCGCCATCGGCACCTGGGTCGGCAACACAGGCGCGAACGGAAAGGGCGGCTTCATCTACGCCTTCGGCGAGAGCGTCGGCTCCTCGCTGCTCGCGTACTTCGTCAACGGCCTGCCGAGCAACATGCGCGACTGGTACTCGCAGCCTTCGGGAATCGTTAAGGGCTGCGCCGGGGGCGAGATCTACCTGGAAGGCACTCAGAACCAGGACTGCAACAAGCCGTCTCCATCGCCCTCGGGGTCGCCGTCACCGAGCGGCAGCCCGTCGATCCTGCCGACGCCGGTGCCCTCGCTCGTGCCGAGCCCGTCGCCGTCGCAGTCGGCTCCCCCGCCGCCATCCCCATCCCCATCCGCGTAGGCATCACCGTAATAGGAGGTGGAGGTGGCTGACAGCCCCTTCCTTCAGTCGGTCGAGCGCCGAAGGCCGGGCTCTTCCATGCGCAACTACGTTGCCCGAACGCTGCCGCCGACGTCGGCCATCGTGGTCAGCAACCGAGCGCCGCACGAGCCGCGACCGGACGGCGGCTTTGCGCGGGGCGCCGGCGGAGTGGTGACGGCGCTGCTGACTCTCGCCGAGGTCACCGCCGCGGATTGGGTCGCATGCGCGCGCACCGATGCGGAGAGGGCGCTCGTCGAAGAGCAGGGCACCACGATCGTCGCGCCGCTCGGCCGCGCGACGACACGCCTGCACTACGTCACGCCGACCCAGCAGCAGTACGACATGTACTACTCGGTCATCTCGAACCCTGTGCTCTGGTTCATCCAGCACTACCTGTGGAACCTCGCCCAGGAACCCGTGGTCGACAGCCGGATTCACGACGCCTGGACCGATGGGTACGTTGAGGTCAACCGGCAGATCGCGCGGCGCGTGGTCGAGATCGGGCACCAGCTGCCGGAGCGGCCGCTCGTCATGGTCCACGACTACCAGCTCTATCTGGTGCCGAAGATGGTCCGCCGCGAGCTGCCGGGCGCAGTCATCACGCACTTCGTGCACATCCCATGGCCCACACCGCAGTACTGGAAGGTGCTGCCTCGCTCGATGCGGGACTCGATCCTGGAAGGGCTCCTGGGCTGCGACATCATCGGATTCCAGTCGAGCCTGGACGTCCGCAACTTCCTCATGACGTGCGACGAGAACCTGGGGCTGGCCGTGGACGACAAGGAACGCGCGGTGCTCATCGACGGGCGCGTCGTCTACGCGCGGCCTTACCCGATCTCCATCGAGGTCGCCGCCACCACCCGTCTGGCCTTCTCGCACAGCGTGCTGGTCGAGGAGCGCAAGCTGCGGGACTGGCGGCCCGAGCACCTCATCGTTCGCATCGACCGCACGGATCCGTCGAAAAACATCGTGCGCGGCTTCATCGCCTACGAGAAGCTGCTGCTCAACCATCCGGAGCTCAAGCGCCGCGTTCAGTTCTGGGCCTTTCTGCAGCCATCCCGCCAGGACGTGCCGGCATACCGTGACTACCTGCGCCTCGTGCGCACGACCGCACACCGGATCAACCGCAAGCACGGAGGCAACGGCTGGTCGCCGATCCGCCTGGAGCTGGGCGAGAGCGTGCGCAAGGCGATGGCGGCGCTGCGCAACTTTGACGTCCTGCTCGTCAACCCCGTCTACGACGGGTTGAACCTGGTGTCGAAAGAGGGAGCCCTCGTCAACCGCAACAACGGCGTGATCGTGCTGTCCGAGAACGCGGGCGCGCACGAAGAGCTGCACCCATACGTGCTGTCCGTCAACCCGTTTGACGTCGAGGCGACGGCAGACGCGATCTACCGTGGTTTGGTGATGAGCGTCGAGGAGCGGCGCCGCCTCAACGACGGAGCGCGCGACATCGTGCGCGCCAACGACATCTCGCGCTGGATCAGCAGGCAGGTCCAGGACGTGCGCGACCTCGTCGCCACACCTGGCCTGCGCGCCCGCATGACCTCGTAGTGTCGGAGCTCGTGGAGAGGAGCGGGATCGACGTCCGTAGGGTCCTCGAGCCCTCGCGCATCGCCGAGCTCGCGCCCAGGGACGTGCTGCTCGTCACGGACTTCGACGGGACCCTGTCCGAGGTTGTTTCCAACCCGGCCCAGGCGACGATCCACCCGGCATCCGAGGCGGCGCTGCGGCGGTTGACCCGCGCGCTGCGCCACGTCGCGGTGCTCAGCAGCCGGTCACGGCGCGACCTCGAGACGAAGGTCCCCATCGATGGCATCGAGCTGATCGGCGACTCCGGGCTCGGCGACATGAGCTCCGACGAGCGGCGCCGCCTCGAGATGTTCAACGTCGAGGCGGGGAGGGTGCTGGCCGACATACCCGGCGTCTGGCTCGAGACCAAGCCCGCGGGCACCGCCATCCATCACCGCCACGCGCAGGTGCACCCAGCGGAGATCCTGCGCCGGATTGGGCCGGCGGTGCGGGAGACGGGGCTGCACGTCCACGGGGGGCGGCGGGTCATCGAGGTCGTGCCGCGCGAGCGGCCCAAGGGCGACGCGCTGGCCGGGCTCATCGTTCGCGTCGGACCGGCGGGGGTGATCTGCGTGGGGGACGACGAGAACGACCGGCCGATGTTCGATTACGTCAACGCCCTCGCCAGGCCGCACCTCACCGTGGGCGTCGCCTCGGATGAGGCGAGCGCCGACCTGTTCGCGGACTGCGACCTGGTGGTCTCGGGCCCGGAGGAGGCCGCCGACCTGTTCACCTCGCTCGCCGACTGGGCCGCGGAGCCCGCCGGCTGACCGCTTGGTTAGTAGGTCCGGTACCTTCCGCGCGAGGTGTGCGCGACGGTCACGTCGCGCTGGAAGAAGATCGACATGAGCCGCGCCAGCAGGTAGCCCACCAGGGCGTACACGAGGAGGGCGGCGATCGCCGAGCCTTCCAGCACAGTCCGGCCGCTCCCGTACGTGGGAAGGAGGCCGTTGAACGGAGCCATGAAGAAGCCGCTCACGCCGTACACGAATCCCGTGAAAGCCACCGCGGTGTTGGCCGCCAGCAGCTTGAGCACGACGCGCACCAGGATGAAGACGCAGATCACGGCAAAAATCAGGTACACGAGCTCGAAGGCGCGCCGCGCCGGCGAGAACCGCGAGACGACCTCGGTGTCCGAGGCGGTTGTCACGGGGGCTACGGGCTCGGCCACGTAGCGGTCGCGCTCGTAAGTGCGATCGATGGGTTCCGGCCCGCGCTCGGGCCCTGGGTCGACGGGGTCGATGCGCCGGTCCTCTGGTTCCATATGAAGGGAACGCACGCCCGGGAGATATTGGCGGTTATGCACATAAGGGCCGTAATGCGGGGCGTTTGGCGCGTCTTATGCGCATAACCGCCGGTCCGAGCACCCCAATCAGGTCACGGGTACCAGAGCGGAAGATCGCTGCCGGCTTCGTCCTGGTCCACGTTCGGCGTCGAGCCGGAGCTGATCATGTACTGCCACGCGGCGTAGTGCCCGGGGCAGGTCGTGGAGTAGGAGCCGAAGGCGGGCGCGTTGCTCCTCGAGTAGTTGCCGATCAACGAGGGCTCGAAAGACCACAGGTACGAGTTCGCCGCGATGTCCGGCCGCTGCTGCGTCGTGGTGCACCAGGCGTTTGCGAACTCGCTGTTCGGCGACGTGTTGCCGTAGTACCCGGGAGAGTACCCGGCACCCGCGATGCCGTCGTACCAGCCCTGGATGAAGCTCGTGTCGACGCCGGCGGCTCCGGGGCACGCGGGGCCAGGTGGCTCGATGTCCACGGCGATCACGGTCCCCTGCGGGATCATGTCGTTCTGAAGCCACCTGACCGCCTCGGCCGCGTACGCGGAGCCCGCCGCGTAGCCGACGACCGCCGAGCAGTCGTAGTCGTTGTAGATCGGCAGGATGCCCATGTGGCGCGCGTGGGCGAGGGCGATCTCATCGCCGTTGAGGCCTCCACAGTTGCCGGTGTTCGGCAGGTAGCGGCCCCAGAAGTCCGGCGTGCCGAGGACGGAGTTGACCTGGCCGAACAGGTCGGTCAGGTGCTCACAGGAGTCGACGCCCCACAGCAGGCGCACCGGCTTGGCCGGCGCCGAGACCGCCTGGACGTCGAGCCGGCTCAGAGCCACCGGCGCGTGACTCGCCACGTTCGCGAGCGGCCCGCGAACCGACCCGGAGAGCGGCAAGGGCGCGATGACCGCGATGAACGTCTGCGTGCTGCCCGCGGGCAGGGACGTGACCGTGGTGCAGCTCTGGGCATTGCAGGCGTCGCCGACCTGCTTCTGGCTCTGGTCGAAGAAATAGATCAGGTAAGGCGTCTGGTGCAGGTCGGCGTTGGCGGTTGCGGAAAGGGTCGCGGTGCCGGACCGCGTGGCCGCCACCGTGGCCGAGATGGCAAGCCAGGTCGCCTGCACCCGCGTCGAGGCCGCATGGACGGCGGGGTTCGCGTCGCGAACTTCCGGTGTTGACGGTCCGAGCGTCGCGATGATCGTGTGGACGCCTCCGACCGGCTCGATCAGCGACATGCTGCAAGTCGTGCCGCGCGAGCAGAAAGTGAGGCGCTCGCCGGTGATCGCATCGTGGAGCTCGATGACGAAGCCGGTCTTGCCGACGTCCTCCGTGGCGTCCGCCGTGAACGTCACCGCCTTGCCGGGACCGACGACCGACGGATCGTTGACGCGAAGGCTGACACCGAGGAACCGCACGTCGACCTTGTTCGAGGTGAGCTTCGCGCCGGCCGTCGGAAGCGTCGTCGTCGGCTGGGTTACGAAGGCGACGAACTGGTGCAGGCCGCTCTTTGCGCTGAACGAGACCTGGCATTCGCTGGTCTCAGTGCATGCCGCGACGAGCGTCTGGGTCGAGGCATCGAAGATCTCGATCGCGTAGGGCGTCCCGGAGACGTCGAGCGTTGACCGCGCGTCCAGCAGCATTGCCTCGCCGGCGGTGAGCGCCCCGCTCGAGGCCGTCAGGGTCAGGGCAGAGCTGGCCGATCCGTTGTCGTCTGGCGAGGGCTGGGCGCCGTGCGTCGGCGAGGGCGTGGCCGGTGGCGTGACGGCGGGCTGGCTGGGCGCGACCGAGGCAACCGGCGCAGCCGGCGCGACGACAGGGGATCCGGGGATGCAGGATCCGGGCGCGCCAAGCGACTTGCTCGGGTCGACCGGGCAGGCGGGCTGTCCATCGGGGACGGCCGAGTTGCCCTTGTCCACCGACGCCGCGTGATTCGCGCAGGAGGACCCCGGCTCCGAATCCGGGCACTGGGTGCCGCCTCGGGGCACGACGACACGCTGATGGGTGTTGTCGCCCGCGAGCTTGGTCTGGGCCTGCGCCGTCGGGCACGCGCTGGGCTTGGTCGCGGCCGAACCGCCGCACTGCAGGCTGTGAATGACCGACGCGGTCATCGTTGCCTTGACGTCGCCGCGGGCGCTGGGTGACCACCCCGTCGCGGCCGCCAGCGCCACCATCTGGGTCGTCACAGAGACCAGGGCCAGAACGATCGCGCCGGTCGAGACGGGTTTGCGGACAATCCGAGCGAGCCGCGAGTTGTGCACCAAAGACCTTCCTCCGGGTGCCCGCCCCCCACGGCAGGCACAGATTGAACCCGGGGAAAGTTACGGTCGGGCCAGCAGCGTCCCTGCGGCCCGGCGGTTAAATACCTTCAACGTTTGTCAAATGCCGCACCAAGGCGACATAAGCGGCGGTTTAGGCCGTTGCGCTGAATCCGGTGCGGCTGTGAGCCGTCCAGCTCTCGAGGAACTCCTCCGTGAAGGTCGCGGCCTGGCCTTTGTGCATCGGCCGCAGGAGCTCGGAAGCGAACTCACGGCTCATTGCCGGGAGGCGGGAGTCCGACACCGCCTCCCTCGGGACCACCGAACCGCGCTGGCGCTGCAGCTCGCGAGTCCGCAGGTCGTACAGGACCGACTCGACCACCTCGGCCGCGGCGCCGATCTCGTCGAGCTTGAGGCGGCGCTTGGCCCGGCGCTCGGGACGGAGCTCCGGGTCGTCGCTGAGAGCCAGCGGCCGGGGCTGGTCGCCCTCTTCCCTTACTGTGGCGATCCAGCCGCCGAGGAGCAGACGGTGGACGGTGTAGATGACCTCCCGCTTCTTCGGCCTAGCGGCCTGGGTGGTCTGGGCGCGGGCTTGATCCGCGACGAATGAGCTGGCCCACCGCTCGAAGGCCGCCGCCGACGCCTCGTCGGTCACCAGCGGCGGCCACGAGGCGCCGGGGATGCGGGCGATCTCCGCGCGAATCTGGTCGGCCGCCGCCATCGCGATCTGGATGCGCGACGCCGCCTTGTCCGCGGTCTGCCTCGCGTATTCGAGGATCTCGACGACCACCCGAAACGTCGCCGGCCAATCGGGAAACCGTGCCGGCAGCCCGGAAAGCGCCTGCGCGAGCTCGGATGGGCGGTTCAGGCGGTAACGGACCCCTGTGCCCTCGGTGCGCGCCGTCGTGATCCCGGCGCTGGTCAGCATGTTCAGCGCCCGCGCCAGCCCCGCCTTGCCGTAGCCGGCGGGCCCCACCATCGCCGAAGCGCTCCTGCTCTCGAGGGGGTCCGCAAGCAGGAGCCTCAGGGCCTCAGCACGGGCGCTCACGCCGAGCAGCTCCCTGAGTCGTAGCTGGATCAGCGACGGCCGCCGCAGGTCTGGGGCCACGTTGAGCCGGACGCGGCGGGAGCTCTTCTTGAGGGCGGCCGCGTATGTCTTGCAGGACTGCGCCGCGGCCTGCCCGAGCATCGACGCGAAGCGATTCAGCCGGGGCAGCGAGACGTAGCGGCTGTTGACCTCACACCAGGAGAGGGTCCGCTCGCGGAGGCGCGAGTCGGCGACCATCGCGGTGAGCACGATGAGCGGTTCCAGGTCGATGGCCTGCCAGTCGTGGCGGCGCGGCGCGTCCACGACTCCGAGCTCCGCCCACATGCTGCGTAGAAGATCGCGGGCGAAGGCCGCGACCTCTTCACTGAAGTTGGTCACAAATGGCGGCTCCCTTGCGGATTTGCGCGGGGCCCCCTCATCCGCTGGCGCGCGCTTAACTCGTCAACGCGGCGTCAGGAGCACATACCGGGCGGGTACCTGCGAATTTCCCCAGTGAAGGCGCGCTACGGGGAGGTGCTGCCTGCCCCCATCACGTTTCCGTACATCACGCCCAGCACCAGCAGGCCGAGGAGTGACATGAGAACGAGCACAGAGGCCCGCGCACACGCGTCAATGAGGCCGCTGTCGTCGCCGCCTTCAGCCTCGGCGGGCCTCCAGCATCGCTGAACGACCTGGGCCCTCCACGCGAGACCGAGGGTCAAAGCCAGGATTATCAAGAGTATTCCCATCTGAAAAGTGGCTTGGACGCTGAGCGGGGCAGCGTCCTCGCCAGCTTGTTAACGCGTTTGGTGACGGTTCTTACCCGCCGCTGACATTTCCTTTTGGCTTGCAGGGCGGCGCTGAGGACTCAGACCGTGAAGGGCGTTTGTCTGTTGATAGGTGCCACGCAGATGAATGACGCCCTGCTTTCCGAGATTCTGATCGCCATTTTTGCCGGCCTGGTCGCCATAGTGATCATGCGGAAGAACACTCCGCGCCCGGTCGAGATCCTGCTCTGGGTCGGGCTGATCTGGGTCTGCCTGATCGGAGTCACCGGGATCCACGACAAGCAGGCCCGGGACCTCACGAGCGCGACCTTCTGGGGAGCCACCCAGATGGTCGGATCCCTCCTGACGGTCGGGCTTCTCGGCGTCAAGCAGTGGCTGGTGGACAGCCGGTTCCTGCTCGCCGACTGGGCAGTCCTGGTCGCCGGAGCTGACCTGCTGCTCCTCGCCCTTCTGAGAAGCCGGCGCCACGCTGCCGGCTGGCAGCCCCAGGTGAGGCTGCGCGACTGGATGGAGCTGCCGCGCCTTGCCGAGCCGAAGCCGGCCCCGGTCACCGTTTCAGCCGTCGACGACATCAACCGCCGCTTCAACCTGTGGGCTCCGGTGGCGACCGCCGCCGCCCTCACATGGACGACGCTCTTCCTGATCTGGACCGGCGATGTGGCCGCGCCCACGGTGGGCCGCCGGATCAAGAAGGTCGCGGTCAGCGCCGATGGCGCGCGCCGTCGCGTGGCCAGGGCGGACTGGCGACGCGTCGTCGAGAAGGCGGGTACCGAGCCCCGTCGCCTCACCGAACAGGTCGTAGACATCGCCGACCTCTCACGCCGTGCGACGGAGATGCGCTCGCGCGCCGCCACGTGGCTGAACGAGACCGGTGTAGCAACACATCAGGCACCAGATGGGAGAAAGGACTCAGATGGCACAGAGCGGGATCGACGAGACCAGCTGGCCTCGTAAGGCAAACGGCAGCAGGCGGCGCTCGAGTGCGCCGCGCAAAGTAAAGCGGCGAAGACTCTCCCGACCGGCGGGTTGGCTCGTGCGCGTCTTTCTATTGGTGGCGATCGCGCTGCCGAGCCTGCTGATCACGTCGCCCGGGTATGCCGCGTACGCGGCGAAGCTCCCGAGCGTCACCGACATCACAAACCCCGTCGCGACCGACACGATGATCTACGCGTCCGACGGCACGACGCTCCTGGCGGACGTGCACCCTCCGGGCTACCAGCACTACCAGGAGCCGCTGTCCAGCATGGGCACGCTGCTCCCAGAGGCGATCATCGCGATCGAGGACCGCAACTTCTACAACGAGCCGGGCGTCGACCCGGTGAGCGTCGCGCGCGCCGCGATCGTCGACTACAAGGCGAAGGACAGCGTCCAGGGCGCCTCGACCATCACGCAGCAGCTGGTGAAGATCCGGCTGGTCGGAGCGGAGCCGACCATCGACCGCAAGCTGCGCGAGGCGCTTCTTGCGTTCGAGATCGAGCAGCGCTTCTCAAAGGCGCAGATCCTCGAGATGTACCTCAACGCGGTTCCGTTCGGGAACAGCGCGGTCGGCAGTGCGGCCGCCTCGCAGATCTTCTTCCACACGACCACCTCGAAGCTCGACCTCGCGCAGGCCTCGATGCTCGCGGGCATCGTGCGCGGCCCGACGTTCTACAGCCCGTTCATAAACTGGAACACGGCCAAGGACCGCCAGCACCAGGTGCTGGACGCGATGGTCCGCGCCGGCGATATCACGCAGCAGCAGGCTGACCAGGCCTTCGCCGAAGACCTGCGGCCGCCTCAGCACATGTTCACGCCCGTGAACACGATCGTCGCTCCTGGGTTCGTGAGCTACGTCACGCAGCAGCTCGTCAAGAAGTACGGCGTCGACACGACGTACGGCGGCGGGCTGCAGGTCTACACGACGCTCAACATGACCATTCAGCAGATCGGCCAGCAGGCGATCACCGGAACGCAGCACGCCATTGCGTGGCGCAGGGTCCAGCAGGGAGCTCTGGTCGCGATCGATCCCACGAGTGGCGCGATCATCGCGATGGTCTCCTCGGCCAATCCGAACGTGAACGGCGGCCAGTACAACCTCGCGGTGTGGCCGCCGCGCAACCCCGGGTCGTCGATGAAGATCTTCACGTACACGACAGCCATCGCGAGCGGCAAGTACACGATGACGAGCCCGATCGTCGACTCGCCCATCAGCATTCCTGACGGCACCGCCTACTGGAAGCCGCAGAACTACGATGGGCACTACCACGGCACCTGCCAGCTCCAGGCCTGCATGGGCAACTCGCTGAACATCCCGGCCGTCAAGGTCGAGCTCGGCGTCGGTGTGCAGAACGTCGTCGCGATGGCGCGCAACCTCGGGGCGCCACCCTGGCAGCTGCACTCGGATGGCACGGAGACCAACGATGATCCGCTCAACACGTTCGGACCGTCGCTGACCCTCGGCGGTTACGGCGAAACGCCGCTGCAGATGGCCACCGGCGCCTCAGTGCTGGCCGCGCAGGGCGTGCTGCACCAGCCGTTCGCGATCAGCCGCATCGAGCAGTTCGGCTCGGTCATCTACGCGCACGTCGTGGACTTCAAGCAGGTCCTGGACCCGCGGGTGGCTTTCATCATGGCCGCGATCATGTCGAACGACCACAACCACGCGCTCATCTTCGGAATGGGAACCGATCTGAACGTGCGGGGCTACCACGTGGCGGTCAAGACCGGTACGTCGGACGCCTTCGCGGACGCGTGGACGATCGGCTTCACGCCGCGCATCGCGGTCGCGGTGTGGATGGGCAACCCGGACTGGCGCATCAAGATGACGACCAACTCGGACAGCTTCTACGTCGCGGTGCCCGCGTGGCACGCCTTCCTGGCGGGCGCGCTGCCGCAGCTTGGTCCGGACACCTGGTACCAGCAGCCAACGGGCCTGGTCTCGGCGTACGGCTACTTCTACCTTCCCGGCACGCAGCCGAAGTACAGCCCGGGAAGCCTCACCTCAGGCCGGACGACCACCAGCGGCGGCGGTGGCACCAAGAAGAAGAAGCACTGATGCAGTCTCGATTTGACAAGCACGGCCGGCGCCTTCCCGACACGGGTCGGGGATGCGGCTGCCGGTTGTGCGAGCAGGCCAACGCGGCGCGCTACGAGCGTCGGGCGGAGCACGGGGAACCGGACCGGCCGGTCTGGACTCCGCTGCAGCGCAGCATCGCGCGCTTGGTGCGAGTCTTGCCGCCGGCTGCATCGCGCAAGGTGGACGCGGCCTAACCCGA
>Ga0075426_10003875_pt1 | contig 10662 bp, 7 predicted proteins | sample SoiMethybrSBSTD5_FD_75304 | JGI IMG/M metagenome (GOLD analysis project Ga0075426, IMG submission 75304) | Bulk soil microbial communities from a Populus tree surrounding site in Tennessee, USA - Soil MetaG P. TD hybrid SBSTD5 | ecosystem: Environmental > Terrestrial > Soil > Tree plantation...
TGACGGAGGCGCTTCAGGTGCACGCGGCTGCCGCCGCGCGGGCGCCAGGAGACGGTGAACAGCGCCGCCAGCCGCCTCGCGTGGTCCTCGAGCCGCTCGAGACCGAGGAGCTCGATCGGTGCCGGCGAGCGCGAACCGCCGCCATTACTCGTGTCTCGCTGGTCCCTGTTGGCGCCGAGATCCGGCCGCCGCTCGGCGTTCATGACGCATCGTACCTCTGTCGTGCCTGCAACCGCAGTCCCAGCCGCGTGTTCTGCGGCTCAGCTAAGCGGCCCGCCATCTCATCCGGGCTCGCGTCGGGCACCGCGTCGTATTGCACCGATGTAATGCCGCTGCAACGTTTCCGCAAACGTTCGACCCGTCCAACCCGATAGGAGCACTTCACGCCGGCGATTCCGCGGCGTGGAACACGCGATGACTCACCTTCACTCGCGCGAGAACATTTGGGTTGATACCGACGGCGACGGACAGATCGAGGCGCTGTCGCGCACGGCGAGCGAGCTGCTCGGCGTCGTCGCCGCGCCGGGGCAGAATCTGTTTCTCTTTTTTCGCGACGATCCCGCGAGCGTGGCGCGCGATGTCGAAATCGCACGCACGGGCTGGCCGACCGCGCGCACGGCGCTGCTCGAGCCGCTCACACGCCAGCCTGTGCCCGTGCGCTACACGGTGGGCCCGAGGTATGGCGCATCAGGCACCGGCCTCCACTGGTCGTTCGACACGGATTGCCCCGGCGCGGCCGTGCATTGATACGAGCACCGAGAATCGTCGACCAGCAGACGTGGCGACCCACTGACCGCTTCGCCCGCGAGCGCGTCGGCGGCGACGCGAAGCATTCGCTCCGAAAACCGTTTCCGCAGCCCGGAAAAACGCGTCAGCACCGCGGATGCCGGACGCGCCGCCGCGGGCCTCCGTCGCGCGCGCTCGCGCGCGGCGGAGGGTGCCGACGGCCGCGTCAGTTCGTAATCGTGATCGTCTGACGCACCGACTTGACGGCGGCGCCGCTCGGATCGCGCAACGTCATCGTCACGCTCGCCGCCTCGGCTTTGTCGCCGCGGATCTGCCATGAAACCGTCTTGCTGGAGTTGACGGGGATCGTCGCGACCGACTGCGTCGTGGTGGTCGGCGACTGCAGCCGCATGGCATCGGCCGGCGAGAAGCTGACGGCCACCGAATAGCCCGCCGCGCTCGCCGTGCCCGTGTTGCTGACGGTTGCCGTCGCGGTGAACGTCTGACCGCGGGGCACGGTGGCCGGCACGCCGCTCAGTGCGATGTCGACCGCGGGCGCCGTGGTCCCCGCAGGCGCCGCCAGCACCGTGACCGTCGCAGACTGGCTCACGCCGTAGGTGCCGGTGATGGTGACCGGCGTGTCGGCGGCAACCGGCGACGTGGTCACGTTGAAGGCGGCGAACCCCTGCCCGGCCGGGACAGTGACGCTGGCCGGGACGCGCGCCGCCGAGGTATTGCTGCTCGCCAGCGTGACGACGGCGCCGCCGGCCGGCGCGGCCGCGCTGAGCGTGAGCGACACCTGGAGGCTGTTGCCGCCGGTGACGCCGCTCACGTTCGGCGTCAGCGAGGCGAGGACGGCGGCTGCGTTCGGATCGGGGTTCACGCTCAGGAACACCGACTTCGAGCCAGCGCCCGCGCTCGCGGTGATGGTGGCGCCGCTCGGGTTCGACACGGCACTCGTCGAGGCGACGAACGTCGTGGCGCTGTTGCCGGCGGCGATCGCGACGCTTGCCGGGACGCGCACCACGGGATTGTCGCTCGACAGCGAGATCGTCGCGCCGCCGGCCGGCGCGGGCGTCGCGAGCCCAACGAGGCCGCGCATCGACTGACCGCCGATCACCGCGGGCGCATCGGTCGTGAGCGCCAGGATGCTCGGCGTGGCCGGCACGTCGGGATCGACGCGGAGCACCGCGCCGTGCAGGCCCGAGTTGCCGCTGCCGTAGGACGCCTGAATCATCACCCAGTGCGGGGCGTTCACGTCTGGAGCGGTGATCGTGAAGCTCGCGCTCGTGCTGCCGGCGGGAATCGTCACCGGACCGGGGGTGACGACGCGACCCTCGAGGCTGCCGTTGACCCACACGGCGGCGCCGCCCGATGGCGCAGGGCCGGTGAGCGTCACGGTGCCGGTGGTCGTGCCGCCGCCGATCACGCTCGGCGACGCGACGGTCACCGACGCAAGGCTCGGCGCGGGCGCAGGCGCGCCGGCCGGCAGCAGCGTCAGGACCGTCTGCGGCGCATGATAGCCGTCGGCGGCCGTGCCGCTGTCGATCACGATCGGCGTCGATCCCGCGACGCTCGACGTCGCAATCGGAAAGCTGATCGCGGTCGCGCCTTCGGGCACCGTGACGTGCGCGGGCGGACGAACGAGCGACGTGTCGGCGCTGACCAGCGTCACGTCGAAACCGCCGGCAAGCGCCGGCCGCTGCAGCGTGACCGTGCCGGTCACCGACGCGCCGCCGACGATCGCGTCGGTGTTGAGCGCGAGGCTGAACAGCAGCGGGAACATGCCGAGCGAGCTCTGCTGCCAGCTCGGGCCGAAGGCCGCGCGAAGATCCCCAATCGTGGCGCCTCGAACCGCGGGCGTCGTGATCGGGCCGACCATCGCGTCGGTCGCGCCGGCGGGAATGAACGCGGTCTGCGGCACTTCCACGTTCGGCATGTCGCTGATGATGCGAACCGTCTCGCCGCCGGCGGGCGCGGGCCCGTTCAGCGTCACGCGTGCCTGCGTCGACGCGCCGCCGTAGGTCGTGCCGGGTTCGGCGATGATCCACGCGAGCTGCAGACCGGCCGGCGTCGCCGGCGACGCGGCGACCGTGAACGGTACGCCGCCCGACCATGGACCCAACACGTCGCCGTGCTGCGCGCGCACGCGCCAGAAGTAGTTGCCCGGCGGCAGATCGGAGACGATCGTGTAGTCCGATCGGCTGATGTTCTGAATCAACGCGACGCCGAACGTCCCGGCAAAATTCGGATCGGTGTCGACGTCGACGTCGTAGCCCGGGATCTGCGGGTTCGGGGTGTCGGACCAATCGAACGTGAACGGCAGCGACACCGTCGCGCCGTTGACCGGCGACAACGGCGTGGGCGGCGGCGGCACCGGCGCGGTGTCCGTGATCTTCACGTTGAGCGTCGGCGACGGCAGGCCGCGCACGTTGTCGACCGAGACCGCGCGCACCCTGTAGTACACGTTCGCGATCGCGTTCCCCCAGCCGGCGTGGAAACTCGTTCCGAACTGCATCGGATCGACGGTGAGCGTCTGCGGCGCCGAGAAGTTCGGATCGTCGTCGCCCTCGAGCAGGTAGTACTGCGCGCCGGGCACGGCCGTCCACTTGAGATCGAAGAACTCGCGGACGTGGAACTGCGATCCGTTCGCCGGCGCGGTGAGGGTCGGCGTTGAGGGCGCAGGGCCGAGACCGGTGACGGTGAAGCTACGCACCGCCGACCAGGGCGAGTCGGCGAAGCCGGTCGCCCCGCCGATGTTGACCGTCGCCATGACTCTCCAGAAGTACGTGCCGTTCGGCAGTCCGCTGAGACGCGCGAACGTCGGAATCGGCGTGCCGTTCCGCTCGTCGGTGAATCCGGCCGCGGGGATGACGGTGAACGACGATGTCGTGCCGACCTGCCACGAGTAGCTCGCCACCGGCCCTCGCGGATCGCTCACCGCCGACCACGACAGCGTGAGCGGCTGCGCGAGCGATGCGCCGTCGGCCGGGGCGACGAGTGTTGGTGCGGGTGGTGCTTGAGCGAATGCGCGCGTGGCCGAGGCGAGCATGATGGAGACGAGAAGGGTCGATTTGAGCTTTGTCACGCTTTCAACTCCGGTTGGGTCGATCGCGGCGTCGACTGCGCCGGCCGAGGCTGCGTCCGACCGTCAAGGTCGTGCGAGACAGCGCGGGACGTTTCGGCGCGCGCATGGCGCAGGAAAGGCGCGCGGCAACGGGCGGCGCGCTGCCACACGTGTGCCGCGATGTCGAAGCGACTCGAGATGCCGCGGTCGGTCAGATCGACGTCGCGGATTTCAGGCGCAGTAAATTCGGTTTTCGCCGCGAGTAAATCGCCGGCGCGGACTGTGTCGTCTCTTCGGTTCGCGGTGGAAGAGCTGGACGCAGCCTCAACCTTCCACTTTCGTTCATGCACGCGCGATAAGATGTCCTCGTGATTTCGCCCGCAAGAGCGGTGCACCACGCCGCGCGTCGTCTCGTACGCGCGCCCGGCTTCACTGGCGCCGTCATCGCGACGCTCGCGCTGGGTCTCGGCGCCACGACGACGGTGTTCAGCGTCGTCAATGCCGTGCTGCTGCGTCCGCTGCCGTATCCGGACGCCGGCCGTCTCGTGTCGCTGTCGCACACGCTCGTCGCCGGCGGCACGCTGCGCGTCGATCAATCCGACGCCAGCCTTCTCTTCTATCGCCGGCACAGCGCCGCCTTCGCGCATCTGGGCGGGTACCAGGCGTCGGCGGCGGGCCTGGCGCCGGCCGGCGGCGCCGAAGCCGAGCGCGTCGCCGCGGGCCGGGTCACTGCGGATCTCTTTCCGGCGCTGCGCGTCGCGCCGCTGCGCGGACGCCTCTTCACGGATGCGGACGATCGGCCGGGCGCTCCGCCGGTCGCGATCCTGGCCGAGCGCCTGTGGGCGCGCAAGTACGGCCGCGATCCGGGGCTCGTGAACCGCCGCGTCGGAATCGATGGCGTGCCGCACGAGATCGTCGGCATCCTGCCGGACGACGTGCGGCTTCCCGCGCCCGACACGGAGGTCTGGCTGCCGCTGCGGCTCGACGCGGCGAAGACCGATTCGGCGAGCTTCGACTATCAGGGCGTCGCGCGGCTGCGCGACGGCGTCGCCATCGATGCGGCCGCCGCCGATCTTCAGGCGCTGCTGCCGCGGCTGCCGGACGAATTTCCGGGGCGCATGACGCGCGAGTCGATCGCCCGGACGCGGATGCAGGCGTCGGTGCGGCCGCTGGCCGCGGTCGTCGTCGGCGACGTGAACGCGCTGCTGTGGCTGGTGCTCGGCATTGCCGGCTGCGTGATGACGATTGCCTGCGCCAGCGTCGCGAACCTGTTCCTGGTGCGCGCGGAAAGCCGGCGCGACGCGCTCGCGCTGCTGCGCGCGATCGGGGCGTCGACCGGCGACGTGCTGCTGGAGTTTCTCTGCGAAGGGCTCCTCGTCTCGGCCGCAGGAGCAGCGCTGGGGGTCGCCGCCGCCGCGGCGGCCGTGCGATGGCTGCGGACGGTCGAAACCGCGATCAACATCCCGCGCCTCGCCGAAGTGACCGTCGACGGCACGGTTGTCGTCGTGACGGTGGCCATTGCCGCGCTCGCGGCGCTGCTCGTCAGCGCGCTGCCGGCGCTGCGATGGAGCGCGAGCCCGATGTCGATCGGCGCGGGCGGCCGATCGGCGACGGCGGGACGCGACAGGCACCGCGTGCGGCACGCGCTCGTCGTCTCGCAGGTGGCGCTGGCGCTCGTGCTGCTCGTCGGCGCCGGGCTGATGGCGCGAAGCGTGTCGCGCCTGCGGTCCGTGCCGCCGGGCTTCGAACCCGCGGGCGCGTTCACGTTCCGCATGGCGCTTCCGCCGGTCGGCTATCCGGGCGCGGACGAATCGGTGCGCTTCTTCACGCGCGCAGCAGACGGCATCGCGGCGATCCCGGGCGCGTCCGCCGTGGGCGTCGCTTCGAAAGTGCCGCTCGACGAGGTCGGCCGCACCGACACCGCGGTGTTCGTCGAGGATCGTCCGCTGGCGGCGGGCGCGCTGCCGGGCATTCATTCGATCGTCTACGCCACGCCGGACTACTTCAAAGCGGCCGGCATCCGCTTCATCGCGGGCCGCACGTTCACGCGGCCCGATCCGCCGCTGGTCGCGCTCGAGGCAGTGGTGAGCCGGGCGTTCGCGGAGCGCTACTGGAAAGGCGAGTCGCCGCTCGGCAGGCGCGTGCGCATTCTCGTGCGCGGACCGTGGTACACGGTGGTCGGCGTGGTGAGCGACGTCAGGGATCGCGCGCTCGACCGCCCCGTCGATCAGATGATCTACTGTCCGCTGCTGCCGGCGCACCAGGATACGCGATGGGCGCCGCGCGACGTGGCGTTCGTCGTGCGCGACACCGCGGATCGCGACGCGGTCACGCGCGCGGTTCGCGGCGTCGTCCGCAGCCTCGATCCGTCGCTGCCGGTCTATCGCATGGTGGCGCTTGCCGACATCGTCGCGCGCGCGGCGGCACGACGGTCGCTGATGCTGTTCCTGATCGGCTGCGCCTCCGTCGTGGCGCTGCTGCTCGGCGCGCTCGGACTGTACAGCGTCCTCTCGTACGTCGTGTCGCTTCGGACGCGGGAAATCGGAATTCGCCTCGCGCTCGGCGCGCAGCCCGATGCGCTTCGCCGCAGCGTGTCGCGCCAGGGCATCGGCGTCGCCGCCCTCGGCGTCGCGATCGGGCTCGGCGGTGCGGCCGCGCTCTCGCGACTCCTGGCGTCGCTGCTGTTCGACGTGAGCCCGACCGATCCGCTCGTGTTCGCCGCCTCGGCGATCTTCCTGCTGCTCGTCGCCGCGGCCGGCAGCTGGCTCCCGGCGCGGCGCGCCGCCGCGGTCGATCCGACGATTGCGCTGCGCGAGCCGTAGTCGCAACATGCATACACCGTCCGCGCGCGCGCCCGTTGCCTCCGGCTATGCCGACGTGAACGGCATCAGGCTGTACCACGAGATCCACGGACAGGGTCGACCGCTGGTGCTGCTGCACGGCGGCCTGATGACGATCGGCGAAATGTCGATGCCGCTCGGGATCCTCGCGAAGACCCGCAAGGTGATCGCGATCGAGCTGCAGGGTCACGGCCGTACGGCAGATACCGATCGCCCCCTGTCGTTCGAGACCATGGGCGACGACATTGCCGCGCTGCTCGATCATCTCGACATTTCTCAGGCCGACATCGTCGGCTTGTCGCTGGGTGCCGCCGTCGGTCTGCGAACCGCGATTCAGCATCCGGAAAAGGTCCGCCGGCTCGTCGTCATCTCCAGCCCGTACGCGAAGAGCGGCTGGTACCCCGAAGCGCAGGAAGGCATGGGCCGGGTCGGCGCCGCGATGGCCGGACACATGATGCAGACACCCACCGGAAAATTCTCGAGGCAGTGGCCGGAGCCGCAGCGCTTTCCTCAATTCCTCGACAAGATGGGCAGAATGATGGGCGCGTCGTACGACTGGTCCGCCGATGTGCAGAAACTGCCGATGCCGGTGATGCTGGTCTTCACCGACAACGACTCGGTCTCGCAGAAACACATTGCGGAGTTTTTCGCTCTGCTCGGCGGCGGCGTGAAGGAGCCCGGCTGGCAGAACACCCGGCTCTCGAGGGCGCGGCTGGCGCTCGTTTCCGGCTACAGCCACTACAACTTCGTCAGCGCACCCGAACTCGCGCCGATCATCGACAAGTACCTCGCCGATCCGTTGAGCGATCCTCCCGCCGGCGCGGCGGCCGCCTCGCAGGCGGCGCCCGAGCCGGCCAGGTCAGACTAGAAGCCGCTCGCTTTGATCCAGAAGCGCTCGCGCCATGTCGCGCCCGGCGCCACGCTCTGCACGTCTTTGTACAGCCCGCGCGCCGCGAGGTTCAGCCCGTCGATGATGCCGGCCGTCGGCTCCACGCAGACGAACGGCCGGTCCTTCGGCGACCAGATCGTGACGGCACGGTAGTCCGGTCCGAGCGCGATGTCGAGGCGCTGCGATCGGCCGGTGACGGCGATAGTCGCTCGACCCTGCTCGTCCCGCACCAGATCAGTGAACACATCGTCGAGGCTGTACTCGCCGAGCGGCGCGGCCTGCGGCGCCGGGAAGAACCGCTCGATCGGCTCCGTCTCGCCGGTCGGCACCTTGTTCGCCGTGAGCAGCCAGTGCGTCCGCGCGCCGACCGTCAACGTCCACGCGTCGCGAGGAGAGTCGGTCAGCTGGAAGTACGGGTGGAACCCGATCGCGATCGGCATCGGCTCCGCGCTCATGTTGAGGATGGCCGTCTCCACCTCGAGCGTGCCGTCGTGCACGCGATGCGTCATCTCGATCGTGTGCGCGAACGGCCACTGCTTCATCCACGTCGGCTGCCGGTAGAACTCGAGCCGGCTCGTCACCCAGGCGCTGTTCCCGTCCGCGTTTGCCTCCACGACACGCCAGCGATCGGTCGTCGTGACGAACCCGTGGATCGGCATGTCGCCGCGCACGTTGCCGAGCTGCATGTCGAACGGCAACCTGCGCCCGTTCGCGAAGAACGCCTGCTCGTCGAGGCGATCGGCCCACGGACCCAGAAACGGGATGCCGCTCATGGCCGGACGGGCCTTGAACTCTTCGATCGAAGCGTAGGGCCAGTAGAGAATGTTCCGGCCCTTCACGTTCATCTCGAAGGCGATGTTGCCGACGGACGGAAGGATCGAGACGGCCGTCTGCGTGCGCGCGTCGCGCAGCTGCACGATGTCGCCGTCGCGATGCACGGCGTACGACCCGTCGACAGGCTCGGAGTCGGAGGCCGGACCTCCCGCGAGAGCGATCGCGACGGCGGCGATCAAGGCTGGCCGAGGGTCCGGCATCGGTTTCGTTCAGGCGAGCGCCTTTCCGTACAGCACGAGCAGCCGGCTCCAGGCCTTCTCGGCCTGCGGCTCGTTGTAGACGCCCGAATCGGGCGGGCACCAGCCGTGCGCCGCGCCCGCGTACACTTCGATCTCTGCGGGCAGCTTCGCCTTCTCGAACGTCTCCTTCAACACGGTCTTGTCGTTCGGCGCCCGCTGGTCGTCGTTCGCGGCGATCGCGATGAGGAGCTGCGCCTTCGTCTTCGCCGCCTGAAGATGCGGGCTGTTCGGATTGGGGGTCACGAGCCCGCCGCCGTGGAACGACGCAATCGCGCCGACGCGATCGGGCACCGCGGCCGCGGTGCGGAACGCGATCGGCCCGCCCATGCAGTAGCCCTGCGTGCCGATCTTCCGGTTCTTCGCCACGGAAGGCTGCTGATCCAGCCACGCGATGAACGCCTTCGCATCGGTCATCTGCGTCGTTTCGTTCAGCCCCTGCGCGAGCGGCATGAGCTCCTGAATCGGGGTCGCTGCGCCGCTGGCCGCGGTCGGCGCCTTCTTCACGCGATAGAACGGGTTCACGACGAGCACCGAGTAGCCCGACTCGGCGAGCCGCTTGCCCATCTGCCGCATGGCGGGCCGGAGCCCGAAGATGTCGGGCCACAGGAGCACGCCCGCACCCGTGCCGCTCGCCGGGTGGACGAAGTAGCAGTCAACGGTGCCATCAGGCGTCGTCACGGTCACGTCGCCGTCGCTGACCGCCGCCGCGTTCACGACGCGAGGCAGCATCATCGCCACACCTGCGCCGAGGAGGACGCCGAACTGCCGCCGTGTGACCAGCCCGCGCGCCTCGTACTCCTGTCGATCCTTCTCGAACTGATCCTGTTCGCACATATTTGCTCCTCGTCCGCGATGTAGGGCGGCCCGTTCAGGGCCGCCGAGGCAGTTTCAGTGGATCGTCAGCTTCTGCACTCTGAAGTTGCCGACTTCGCCGACATAGAGCGTGCTCTCGCTGCGGCAATCGATCGCGTTCACGCTGCCGAACTCTTTCAGCATCTTCCCGGCCCTGCCGAACTTTCCGACGATCGTTCCGTCGAGGCGCATCTTGTAGATCTCGCCGGCCGTATCGAGATCGTTCGGCGGATTGGAATTCGAGACGTACATCACCGGGTTTGCGCCCGGGCTGATGCAGATCGCCTGCGCGTTGCCGACGTTCTTGATCTCGCTCTTGAAGGTGCCGTTGTTGTCGAACACCTGGATGCGCATGTTCCCGGCGTCGGCGGCGTACACGTTGCCCTGCGCGTCGACGGCGATGCTGTCGACGCTCGCGAACTGCCCGGGCGCGGCGCCCTTCTGGCCCCACGACTTCACGAACACGCCGTCCTTCGAGAATTTCGCGACGCGCGCGTTGCCGCGGCCGTCGGCGACGAAGATATTGCCCTGCGCGTCCCAGGCGACGTCGGTCGGGCGGTTGAAGACGTCCTGCGGCGCTCCCGCGCCGGGAGCGCCGCCGCCGCGGCCGCCTCCGCCTTCGCCCGGTCCGCCCGCGCGCGGCGGATTCTGAATCGCTTCCGCCTTGCGCCCGAGGAGAAACGCGACGCGCCCCTGCGGATCGAATTTCATCACCATCGCCGACATCTCGTCGACCACCCAGAGGTTGTCCTGCGGATCGACGCGAACCTGCGCGGCGAACAGAAACCCGTAGACGCCCTGGCCGATTTCGCGCGTGAACTTGCCGTTGCGATCGAACTGGAACAGCCGCGATCCGCCGTGCGCGAACGGCCGCGCCGTGCCCATCGACACCGTCGGGTGGCCCGTGCGCGTATACACGAAGATGTCGCCGCGCGAATTGGTCGCCACGCCGCCCACCTCGCCGAGATAGACGTCGTCGGGCAGCGCCAGCGGCGAGGGCGTCGAGTCGAAGTTCAGCGCCGGCGCCGCGTTCTGCGCGGAGAGCGGAATCGCGGCGGCGACGGCCGCCGTCGCCAGCGCGTACATGAAAGCCCTCATCGGCGTTCTCCTCCCGCCGTACGCGGCGGCGCCGGCTGCAGCACGTACTTCTGCACGCGCCACGATTCGATTTCGCCCAGGATGATCTCGTTCGGGTTGCGGCAGTCGATCTTGTGA
>Ga0075426_10003876_pt1 | contig 10661 bp, 13 predicted proteins | sample SoiMethybrSBSTD5_FD_75304 | JGI IMG/M metagenome (GOLD analysis project Ga0075426, IMG submission 75304) | Bulk soil microbial communities from a Populus tree surrounding site in Tennessee, USA - Soil MetaG P. TD hybrid SBSTD5 | ecosystem: Environmental > Terrestrial > Soil > Tree plantation...
AAACTAGCTTACCACTAGCAAACAATAGTATTACTGTTTTTGGGTCCAGCATTCTGTGTATTAGACCTGGAAACTGTTCTGGCTCATACATACTTCTAGGTAGTACTCTAGCGGCAAGCTCGAGATGAATTTTCCCGCCAAGGCTTGCAGAGGCGACAATATTTTGGATTTCAATCTGTGGTTCGTGTTCAATTGGGATTCCACCCTTCTTCAATTTTTGAACTACATTTCTGACTGCTTTAATGGCTTGTTCTTCTGACTTTGCCCCGGTACATACCATCTTCCCAGAACTAAAAATCAACGTAGCTGTCTTCGGTGATTTTAATCTGAAAACAAGTCCAGGGAATTGATCTGGATGATACTCCACATCGGGAAAGATCTGCGTAATTAAGTTCAGATTTACAGTTTGGTTTACAGTTGCAGAAGCAACTACATTCTCGATGCTGACAATAGGCTTGGTTTGAGGCATCCTGAATTGGCTTTATAAATGGGCTGTATATATATCTGTTACATAATCTTTATAGTACATTTGACCAGTTTAAGGGGAAACAACAATGGTCGAGAAAAAAACTCCACATAATTACAATTAGAGACAATACATATATTAAATTGATAGCTTGTAACAAATAGATATGCCGACACACGGATCGTTGACTAAAGCTGGTAAAGTAAGAGGGCAGACCCCAAAAGTTCAGGGCAGACCCAGGCTGAGCCCTGTATCAAAAGTTCGTAATAAGAACAATTTTATCAGACGTTTTGAAAAAAGGAGGTTACCAGGACAGAAAAGGCCGGAGCGCGGAAGAAGATAATAAATGTCCTCAAAGCTCAAGTTTAATCGATTAACTTAGAACGTCGACATAAAGAATGTATGCTGATTCCTGGTCAAGTAAAGAATGTCAAAAAAAGTAGGCATCATAGGATGTGGCACTATCGGAAGCGAGCTTGCCTTTGCTGTTGACGAGGGTAAGATAAAGAATGCTTCTATTATTTCTCTTTTTGATGCAGCGGATCATGCCGCCCTATCACTGGGATCTAAACTCCGATCTAGTAATCCTCGTACATTTACCGACTTTTCAAAATTCATCGCTTCATCTTCTTTCAGAGATACGGATATTATTGTTGAGTCTGCCTCACAGGATGCTGTTAATCGATTTAGTAAAAAAATAGTAGAACAGGGTAAAAGTTTGATTATCATGAGTGTAGGTGCTCTTGCAGATCCACTTCTCCTGTCCGAATTACTCAATATTGCATATCATAGTTCCAGTCGTATTTATGTGCCTACTGGTGCCATAGCTGGTATTGATGCTATCCGTAGTGTAAGACAACTCCTTGATTCAGTAATACTTACTACAACAAAAAACCCAAGAGCCCTTGCTGATGCTCCTTTTTTCAATATGACAAGAATTGATGTATATGCTATAACTGAGAAAACAATAATCTACGAAGGTTCTGCTGCAGATGCTGTAAAGCAATTCCCAGCAAATGTAAATGTTGCTGCAATACTAAGTTTAGCTGGAATTGGAATAGAGAGAACAAAAGTCAAAATCATCGTAGACCCCTATACAAGTATGAATCAACATGAAATTGCCGCTAATGGCAAGTTTGGTGAAATGATAATTTCCGTTCGTAACATACCTAGTCCGACTAATCCGAAGACAAGTTTTCTGGCGGTGTTATCAGCAATAGAATGTTTACGTTCAGCTTGCGATGATAGCATTAGAATAGGAACATGATCGATTAAATGATTCATTTTTTGTACCATCTGGTGTACTCGACAGTTTATATGTGGTTTTGATTTGGTTCCAACTGGTATAAAGGATGAGCTACGGAGGATTTAGAAGAAATGACAACTTTGGTCCTAAGCCAGTCGAGACAGGCAAAGAATACGATGTTCAGGTCACAGAGATCAGCAGAAAGGGAGACGGTATTGCAAGAATACAGGGGTTTGTAATCTTTGTTAAGGACGGAAAGGTGGGTCAGAATGCAAAGATTCGGGTACTTCAAGTAGGAAACAGATTTGCCATCGCAGAAATAGTCGATGGTGCTTCAACCGCTACGACAACTACGGAACAGACAACAAGTTAAATACTGTACTAGCAGTAGAACCTTTGTTTTTTAATTTCATTCTATAGCAAGAATATGGCCAATAGTGTCTGATACTTTTAACCAAACACATGTTGCAAGTAACAGATGTTATTATCACACCCTCTTGATATCGAAAGGAGGCAAGTATTGCCTATACTATACAGCTATAGGACAATGCTGTCCTCGATTATACTACTTTAAATGTAGTAGTTGACATAGGATCCTTGTTATCTATCGAAATGACAATGCAGGATGCTGAACACAGGAACCGAATTTTGGCTTTAAAGGAACAAAAGAATGCAGTAATTATTGCACATAACTATCAGATCCCGGAAGTACAGGACGTAGCAGACTTCATAGGTGATTCATTAGCTCTATCAAGAAATGCTGCGCAAACTAAAGCTGACACTATAATATTCTGTGGTGTCCATTTCATGGCTGAAACAGCCTCAATCATCTGTCCAGAGAAGAAGGTCTTAATTCCTGATCTAGGCGCTGGATGTTCCCTAGCCTCTACGATTAACGCTGATGAATTAAAAACTTGGATCACAGAACATCCGAACGCAGTAATAGTATCTTATGTTAACACTTCAGCTGAAGTAAAGGCGCTATCGGATTATTGTTGTACGTCTTCCAATGCAGTTAAAGTGGTGAATAGCATACCCGCAAATAGAGAAATCCTTTTTCTACCCGATTTGTTCTTGGGATCTTACGTAGCAAAAGTAACTAAGAGGAAAAATATGTATATTTGGCCTGGTGAATGCCATGTACATGCTGGCATAAATGCAGAAGAAATCAATAATATGCTCTCAACTTTTCGAAACGCAGAATTTTTGGTTCATCCAGAATGCAGCTGTACATCATCTACACTCTATCATATGGCAACAGGTGAATTGACAAAGACAGGATATATATTATCAACAGAAGGAATGATGAATCATGTCAGAACATCAAATGCGAAGCAATTTGTAATTGCAACAGAGACGGGTATTATTCATAGAATGAAGAAGGAAAACCCCCAAAATAAAGAATTCATTCCACTCAAAGAAGATGCGGTATGCAAATATATGAAAAAGATTAATCTAGAAAAGGTTTACAATTCGCTTGTAAACGATGTATATGAAGTCAAGGTTCCCACTAATATTGCTGAGAAAGCTCAACGTTCAATAGCCCGAATGTTGGCAGTATCGTAGAAATTGTTAACTTATTATTCATTCTAAACTGCGGCCATTATCAGATTTTCTGGATCATCTCTAGACTGAAATCAACTGCCTCTGGCGAATGAGTTAGATGACCAATCGAAATTATATCGGGTTTTGATTTTGCATAAGATCTCACATTTTGCAAGGTTATTCCTCCAGAAATCTCCAATTTAGCTCTATTTCGAATGCCCTTTTTTGTGATTTCCCTTATTGTTCTAATTACCTCTGGTGGAGAAAAGTTATCGAGCATTATAATCTCAGCACCAGCATTGATCGCTGCAATTACATCATCCAATGTGGTCGCCTCACATTCCACTCTCACAGACGAGCCAGTATTCCGTCTTGCGAGTTTAATAGATTTTTCTATAGATTCAGAAAATACAAGATGATTATCCTTTATCAAAACCATGTCATCTAGAGCCATTCGGTGGGTATCTCCACCACCTATCGACACGGCCTTCTTATCGAAGAACCGCAAACCTGGCGCAGTTTTACGTGTACATGCAATTCTAACAGAATCCTTGTAAACACCTATCAACTCAATGAACTTTCTGGTTTCGGTCGCGATGCCGCTCATTCTCATTATTAAGTTGAGCGCAGTTCTTTCTGCCTTTAAAATAGATAGTGCTCTGCCGGTTACATTCATCACTACATCTTGATTTTTTACCATTACACCATCCCTGACTAATGTCTGGGTCCTGCAATCACAAATGTCAAAAACCATACTGGCCTCTTCGAGACCGCAAACCATTGCCGTCTTTTTAGTTTTGCATATAATTTGGGCTCGAGCAGAAATATTAGGTGAAATAATGCTGTTGCTGGTTATGTCCCCAGTTTCAATATCTTCCCTCAGAAAACTTGTCAGTGATTCTCGAACCTTTAGATACATCTGCAAATTTTTCATTTTCTCGGTACTTCTATGAAACCTTGAGAGCGTACTTGTGAGGAATTGAAATGTCAAGAGTAGCGGCTATTTGAGATTTTGAAGCATCAAAAATGATAATAATTCCAGACCAGTCTGGAGTGAGATCTGTTGATTTACAAATAGGACATACTTTTCCAATAGTAACAGCTTTGCACTTTTTACAGGCAACTTCTCTAGTCACCTACTTGCTGCCCCTCCTTTCTTTGTCGCTGCAGCTGCTGGCGGCTGTTTTGCCTTCTTTATTTCCTGCTCTATCCATTCGCTTGCGCCAAGGAATGGTTGTCTGCAAGTTATGCCAATTTTGCCCATTGCGGCTCCCTTACCAAGACTTACGGCTGTCACCCTAGCACGTATTCTTGAACCTATCTTGAGCGACTTTGCACTTTGATTAGCGACAATTACTCCCTGCTTTACATCACTTTTTAGATAATCATCTGTTATTTGGGATAAATGTAGCAGAGCATCAGTCGGCCCAATCCTAACAAAAGCTCCGAAGTCAGTAATCTCTACAACTTCACCTTCGACTACTTCTTGGAGTTTTGGATAAAATGTCAATGCCTCAAAAGTAACCTTGTGGTAAGTTGCCCCATCACCTGCAACCAACTTCCCAACAGCATTCGCAGTTGCATCTATAATCATTACTACGTAACCGAGCTCTGGACTGATCATGCTTTCATACTTTTCCTTTAAAATTCCAATAGCAGTGTCCTTCAGAGAGTTTGTCAGTCTATTAGGAGGAATTCTCACTACATCACTCATGTATGCTCTGGCAAACATTTTTGAATGCATTCATAATCTAAATATCAATTTATGAACCTTTGGATAATTTATTATTGATGGTTATTGACCAAGTTCTTTATTTCAAATTTAACCGAAGAGTCTGTCACTTCAAATATCGCGTCTCTCCCAATAGTATTTTTCAGAGCGGAGCTGAGGTATCCTTCAAAGAATTTTGATCCATTTCTCCCTAACCGATGTCTTATTACAATAGTTCGACTGCTAGATTGAGACACTTCATCGTAGGTGCCAAGATAACCATATCTACAGATAATTTTTTCTATGTACTCTAATACAGATTCTTCAGATAGATCCTTTTTCCAGAACATAATTGTATCAACCGGTACTGTCTTCCCTAACTTTACACCCAACTCATAGAGATAGTCCTCATCGCTGGATTCAAGCAAAGAAATCAACAACTCGCGGTTAACAATAATCATGTCTATCTTCGATAAATACCTCGTAAACTCACTATACCTTTTCAGAATGATGCCGACCAATGCATTTACAGAAACACCCATTCTTCCTGCCTCCTCGTCTAAAATTTTTGATAAAGCACTTTCAAACCTAAACGATCTAGTTACCGTCGCAGAACGGGCGTCTTCGGTTAAATTTGGTGTCATATTAACACAAAGTGATTGTTTTAGATTCACTGTAATAAAGAGTTTGTGAATGCATGATCATGTGTTCAAAATAATGAAATGAACACTTTCAATGCACTAAAAGTGCAATTGTAAACATGTTCCCTATATTGACTACGACTCTCTTATTGACGATAATAAGAATTGATGAAACAAGAACCATGGGCTTCGTTCAAGGTTGGAAATGATGTATGCGGACTTTGCGATAGCAGGGCTTTAGTCTTCGATGCAGAAACTAGCGAAACAGTGTGTAGTTCGTGTGGAATGGTAGTTCGTGACAATAACGAGTCTTTGGGACCCGAATGGAGAATTTATTCAGGTGAGGATATTGAAAGTAAGAGTCGGACCGGGATGCCAACGTCCTTAGCATTCCATGATATGGGCCTTTCTACCTTCATATCTTACTCAAATGTAGATGCAAATGGCGCTGCAATTAGTTCTGACCAGATGAGTAAAGTGCAAAGGATGCGGCGATGGAATAAAATTTCCAGCAATAATAGAAGTTATCACCGCAACCTCAAGAATGCTTTTGCTATTTTGAGTACGATAAAGGATAAACTTTCTTTAAATGACGCACTCATAGAAAAATCAGCGTACAATTACCGTAAGGCACTTGATAAACGAATCATTAAAGGAAGATCAATTCGAGCCTTGATTGTTGCATCGGTTTATGCGGCATGTAGAGAATTGAACATACCCCGAACACTTGACGAAATCGCAGAGACTGCGAATACGGATTCAATATTTGCTGGAAAATGTTATCGGTTGCTTGTAAGGCATTTGAAGCTTCATTTGCCGGTAATCGATTCTAACGTATATCTTGCCAAAATAGCCAATAAAGCAAAGGTAAGCGAAAAAGCATATAGAAAGGCTCTTGAAATGCTAACTACAATCAAAGAAAATCCCGTGTCATATGGCAAGGACCCCAATGCTCTTGCTGTGGCAGTGCTATACGCCGCGTGTTTAAAGGAAAATGAAAAAGTCAGCCAAGCACAGATTGCCGTTGCCGGAGACACCAGTATAGTAACATTAAGAAAAAGATTTCAAGATGTGAAGAAGATCTTCCCATAATGAGTTGGTCTTAAATCAGTCGCATTACATGCCATATCATCACGCAGTATTGTCGACAAACCTGTCGCATGCACAATCTTGTGATATGCTGGTTCCTAAATACATATACATGATTTAAATACTATTTGTGTAAACTTTTATTGTTAGTATGGTTTCGGTTGACCTAGTTCTTTCTTCATTGAAGAAGGTTGTTGATCCTGAATTGCATAAAGACGTAGTTTCCATGGGTATGATAAAGGATCTAGTAATTAATAGTGGCAAAGTTGCCTTTACTCTCGAACTTACTACTCCTGCTTGTCCGTTCAATAGCGATATTGAACAGGACGTTCGGAATGCTATTTCAAGCCTGGGAGTAAAAGAACTTGACCTCAAGGTTACAGCTAGAGTGATGGAAGGACGTGCTATCTCCATGGATGAGCTGTTGCCAGGAGTCAAGAATATTTTGGCGGTTGCGAGCGGAAAAGGTGGTGTAGGTAAAACAACGGTATCTGTAAATTTGGCGATGGCATTGGCAAAGACAGGTGCGAAAGTCGGCTTATTAGATGCAGATATCTATGGTCCCAGCGTCCCATTAATGCTTGGCTTGAAGGCGTCACCGGAAGTTATCAACAATAAAATCCAGCCTCCAGTTTCAGAGGGTATTAAGGTAATTTCCATGGGTTTTTTCTATGAACAATCACAGCAAGCTGGGATTTATAGAGGCCCAATTATTTCAGGAATAGTTAAGCAGTTTTTAACCGACGTTAATTGGGGCGACCTTGACTATTTGATAATAGATTTACCACCCGGTACTGGTGACGCACCATTAACCATAGCCCAGACAATCCCTATTACTGGAATATTGATCGTAACAACACCACAAGATGTTGCCATGAATGTAGCAGTCAAGGCCATAGGCATGTTCAATAAGTTAAATGTACCAATTGTCGGAGTTGTTGAAAATATGAGCTATCTTGAATGTCCGCATTGCAAACAGCACACACACATCTTTGGTAAGGGCGGAGGACAGATAGTAAGTGAACAATTCAACATACCTTTCATTGGTGAAATTCCACTTCATCCTCTGATCATGACAGGAAGTGACATTGGCAAATCCGTGGTAATCTCTGCGCCTGATTCCATGAACTCACTAGTATTTAGCAAAGTTGCCAAGACTATAGCTGGTAGAATTAGTGTCATCGCTACAGAGATGCGAGCACAACAAGAGACTGAATCCGAGCAATCAAATTCAAATAATTCGTCCAGCCAAACTGAAGCTCAGAATGCCTCTCACCTTTGAAGATATCCTTACCTTAAAAGAGCCTTTTGGTGTTCTTATTAAAGATGAAGATGCTACCAAAGAAAAAATTAAAGGCCTCTTAAAAGACGCTAAGAAAGTGGTTTCAATAGGCGATTCCACTACAGATCGATTAATTTTTTTTGACCTACTTCCAGATGTATCGGTTATTGATAATAGAGAGCGACGACTAAAACGGAAGATAAGTTTGCATTCGAAGATTAACGTACATGAATTGCATTGTGCTAATCCCGCTGGCACTATATCTAGAGAGGCTGTTTCAATTCTGCACAAGGCATTAAAAATATCGGCCCCTGTTAAAGTAATAGTCTATGGTGAGGAAGATATGCTGGCTTTACCCGTCATTGCCTTCGCTCCTTATCGCACATTTGTTTTATATGGTCAACCATTACAAGGAATAGTTGTGGTTACCGTTACAGCCAAAATGCGTAGGAAGGCTAAAGATATAATGGATAGAATAGGAATGAGCTAAAGGTAGGGGAATGATGATGTGGTGGCTACATGAGCTTGTAAAAGAAAAACATGATTATATCAACCAATCTCTGACCCCATTGGCTCAATTACATGGTTGTATATTGTTCGTCTATCTGCGCAACAAAGTATTATCTTAATTCCAATACAGTTTACTCCGCTTGATACTAAGAAAGGCTTACACAACAACATGAGATTCAAACCATTGGAGATGTCAAAAAGATTTTTGATGATTGTTTCTCAGAACTATAGTATGACATTCACATTGGCATTTTACTATTTTGATATCAAAAGAACAATCCGAAGTAGGTCCAGACGAATCCCCTACGGGCCACTCTCCAGGACAGTCTTTATGTCTCCTACGCTTACAAAAGAAAGTTGAATTCAATCATATATACATGATGACTACACAATTTAAGATTTTTCCATTCTTGAATTTAATGTCATGAAATTAAAGATTGATGTTGAATAGCTGCGGTGCATAAATGGAGCCCTCTCTGACCCGTTTGACCTTTGCCACTGAGAGATAATGTGGCCAGACAGTGACCATAATCGATCCTTCAGGAACACCCTCCGGGATATCAATAACTACAATATCGTTTTCATTAACCCCATATTCTCCTAGCTTTTCCTTGCTAAGATTGATAATCTCTTTCGACATCCCGCTACTATAAACATAGACCTTACCAGCGTAATCAATTCTACCAGCCATTCAAGGAATAATCCAAAAATGCTGCTACTAAAATGTTTATTTGTACTCAGATTTATGTATGGGTTGAAATGAACATAGTCTGTTTCTATATCGTCAGTTAATTTTGTCAGCTTGAAATCACAAAACATTCTACTGTCTGCTTATTTTACTACCGATAATCGCCTGCTCGTAATTTATTGTATCTTAAAAACGTCATACAATTACTGTCAAGATCCAACTCTCTTCATCTTCGAACCACATTTAGGACAAGCAGCTTGATTGTGCTTTGTTCCACAGCTCATACAATAGTAGTTTAATGAACTGTTACCAAACATCGAGGATGTTCCAGATACACCCATTCTTCGTAACGCTCTTTTTCTCATATACAAACTCAGTAAGATGAAAACTGCCATTATGATTGGTAAAGAATAAGGGAAGGGAATGAACCATGAAACAGCAAAGCTAATACCAAGTGAAATACCGATCCACATCAACTGCTGTAACAGAAAATCCTTGTTATTACTCAATGCTCACCCATCATCATTACCATCGTATGACCTCACTTATATTTTCGCTGTGATTTGAATACATTCTTCAAGATAATAATAAACTTTCTGTCGTTTCTAGTAAGAAAATGGGGAGCAAAGGAATATCTTTTAAAAAGAATGAGCTTTCGGGTAGAGCACAGGATTAACAAGTATAATAACATCATATGTATTGAACGGCTCTGTTCGCTTGATAATAAATCTATAGCTTAAGACGCCCTACTTCTTTAAATGGTCAAATTCAAAAGAAACAAAACTCCTTCGAAGCATATTTACTACGCCCTACACTTACTTGTACTTTTCTGGTCTTTCGCTTAGAAAAACATCAGAGAAGCATTATTATTGCCATTTGTCAAAAGAAATCATGTATCAATCAATCTGGAATTGGATACTACATTATTATAAACCAACAAAGGTATGGCAGAAGAAGAGAACGAAAATATCGCAATTCATTATATAGATAAAACAGTGAATAGAGTAGGTAGAGAAGTAGTACTAGTCTGGTTATGGATGGATGGATGGATTGCAATTGAACCTGAAAGTAAAACAATTCTGGATATGTATGCATGCGTATTTCTCTAGAAAGTGGTATACTTATTGTTGCTGAACAGTTTCTTCAAGAATTGATTAAAAAGTATGGAAAATATCCATCTCCACTGCTGGTGGTCGTAGTACATGGTATCCACAAGCATGTAGATTTTTGAAATTACGTCATCACACTCACTCATATTATTACGAAAAAAAGCATCATTATAGAGAACGAACTATTCAATATATAAAAAACAGAACTGAAATGTTTGATCATTATTTTCCATGTCAAAAAGATAACTGTACATTAGAACATGTTAGAAATTGGTTTAATCTGTTTGTAGATGTACATAATAGTATGATTATATTTGCTAAGTGAACAAAGCCATTGAAAGTATCTACCTATATAAAAAGAAGAAAAGGAAGGG
>Ga0075426_10003879_pt1 | contig 10659 bp, 11 predicted proteins | sample SoiMethybrSBSTD5_FD_75304 | JGI IMG/M metagenome (GOLD analysis project Ga0075426, IMG submission 75304) | Bulk soil microbial communities from a Populus tree surrounding site in Tennessee, USA - Soil MetaG P. TD hybrid SBSTD5 | ecosystem: Environmental > Terrestrial > Soil > Tree plantation...
AACGCACAGGAGGCTCGGCTAAGGCTGTCCCGCCGCGGGCGTCCGGCACGCGCGTCACGACGCCGACGTTCGATGGGGACGCGGCACAGTATCCGTTCTACTTCCTGCCGTATGCGTCGCAGGCCTTCTTCGACGGATCGAGCGCACACCTGCCGTGGCTGCAGGAGATGCCCGATCCGTTGACATCGGCGATGTGGAGCAGTTGGGTGGAAATCAACGCGGGCACTGCCGCAAAGATGAACATCGCGCAGGGCGATCTCGTCGACGTCACGTCATCGCAGGGCACGGTGAGAGCGCCGGCATTTGTGTCGCCTGGCATCGCGCCCGACGTGATCGCGATGCCGGTCGGACAGGGGCACGAGACGTTCACGAGGTATGCGAGCAAGCGCGGCGTGAATCCAATAAGCATTGTCGCACCCGTGACTGAGGCCGAGACGGGCGCTCTCGCGTGGGCGGCGACGCGCGTGAAGATTGCGCGCGCGTCGAAGGCGGATGGGTCGTTGATTCTGTTCGCGGGCGAGATGCGCGAGCGTCCCCATGAAGAGGAGATTCGTTAGCTCGCTTCGCTCGCGCAAAGGGAGTAGGGAGTAGGGAGTAGGGGTTAGGGATTAGGAGGGAGTAGGGAGTAGGGGTTAGGGATTAGGAGGGATTAGGGAGTAGGGAGTAGGGATTAGAGGGATTAGGGAATAGGGAATAGGGAATAGGGATAGGACGTAGGAATCGCTACTAATCACATGACACATCGTTGGGGAATGGCCGTCGATCTCGATCGCTGCACGGGGTGCGGCGCGTGCGTGACGGCGTGCCACGCTGAGAACAACATTCCGACGGTCGGTGCCGATCAGGCGGCGCGCGGGCGGGCGATGCACTGGATTCGCGTCGAGCGGTACTTCGAGGGCGAATTTCCCGACGTGCGCGTGAAGTTCCGGCCGGTCATGTGCCAGCACTGCGACGCGGCGCCGTGCGAGCCGGTGTGTCCGACCTACGCGAGCCACCACACGTCCGAAGGGCTCAACGCGCAGGTCTACAACCGGTGCATCGGCACGCGGTATTGCGCGAACGCGTGCCCGTACAACGTCCGCTTCTTCGACTTCTTCCATCCGCAGTGGCCCAAGCCGCTCCACTTACAGCTGAACCCGGATGTCTCGCTGCGTGAAGTCGGCGTGATGGAGAAGTGCACCTTCTGCGTGCAGCGGATCAGCGCGGCCGAGATTCAGGCGAAGGCCGACAACCGCGAGCTGCAGGACGGCGAGATCAAGCCGGCGTGCGCGCAGGCGTGTCCGTCGAAGGCGCTCGTCTTCGGCGATCTGAACGATCCCGACAGCGACGTGTCGCGCCTGTCGCGATCGGGCCGCGGCACCAAGCTCCTCGGCGATCTCGGCACGCTGCCGAAAGTGACCTATCTCGAGCGCGAGACGCAGGGATAAATGCAGGAAGAGATCACCCGCCGCATCAGCGACGACCTGCTGCGCCCGCTGGTTGAAACGTCGTGGCGCTTCTGGCTCCTCGTCGCCGTCCTCGGAAGCGTCGTCGCGACGGGGCTCGCGACGTGGTTCTACCAGATATACAACGGCTTCGGCATAACCGGCATTCGCAATCCGATCTACTGGGCGTTCTACATCACGAACTTCGTGTTCTGGATCGGCATCAGCCACGCGGGGACGCTCATCTCCGCGATTCTCCGCCTCGTGAACGCCGGCTGGCGGCGTCCGGTGACGCGCTGCGCCGAGGTGATCACGGTGTTCGCGCTGATGATCGGCGCATTGTTTCCGATCATCCATCTCGGGCGGCCGTGGCTGTTCTTCTGGCTGATGCCGTATCCGAGCGAGCGGCAGATCTGGCCGAACTTCCGATCGCCGCTCGTCTGGGACTTCTTCGCGATCACGACGTATCTGACCGGCAGCGTGCTGTTCCTCGCGCTGCCGATGATCCCCGACTTCGCGCTGGTGCGCGACAAGTCGACCGGCTGGCGCAGGCGTGTGTACGCCGCGCTGTCGCTCGGATGGCAGGGGACGACGAAGCAATGGCACCGCCTGGAATCGGCGATGCAGATCATGGCGATCGCGATCATCCCCGTCGCCGTCTCCGTGCACACGATCGTGTCGTTCGATTTCTCGATGGCGCCGGTGCCGATGTGGCACTCGACGATCTTCGGTCCGTATTTCGTGGCAGGCGCCATCTTCAGCGGCATCGCAGCGCTGATCGTCGCGATGGCGGCGGTGCGCCGGTTCCTCCACCTCGAGGCGTACCTGCATCCCGTGCACTTCGAGAATCTCGGCAAGCTGCTGCTGATGATGAGCCTGCTGTGGGCGTACTTCGTGTTCGCCGAGCGGATCACCGTCTGGTACGGCAACGAGTCGGCGGAACGCGAGGTGCTGCTGGTGACGCAGCGCGGCTCGTTCGCGCCGCTGTACTGGACGATGATCGTCTGCAACCTCGTCATCCCGTTCGTCGTGCTGTCGCTGCGGAAGCTGCGCACGATTGCCGGATGCGTCACCGCGTCGTTCACCGTGCTCATCGGCATGTGGCTCGAGCGGTTCCTGATCGTCGTCCCGTCGCTCGGCCACAAATACCTGCCGTACTCGTGGGGCACGTACCGGCCGCGGCCGGTCGAGATCATCATCACCATCTCGACGTTCGCCGCAATGATGCTGCTCTACACGCTCTTCTCGAAGCTCGTGCCGATCATCTCGATCTGGGAGCTGAAGGTCGGCGAGCATCCGTTCGCGCAGGAGACGGCAGCCGAAGCGGGGAATCATCGGCTGTGGAAGGCGAATCCGTGACGGCGATCTACGCGCTCTACTCGGACCCCGATCACGTGCAGCGCGCCGTGGACAACCTCCGCGCCGCCGGTCTCCACGACCGCGACATCGTCGTCATCTCGTCCGAGCCGATTGAGGAGTACGAGTTCAGCGCCCGCGACAAGGCGACGTGGCTCTTCTACGCCGCCGGCTTCGGAGGCGTCGTCGGACTGGTGTTCGCGACGTGGTTGACGACGATGACCCAGAAAGCGTGGCCGATCGTCACGGGCAACATGGCGATCGTCGCATGGTGGCCGAACATGATCATCATGTTCGAGCTGACGATGCTCGGCGCGATCCTCGCGACGGTCATCACGATGCTCGTCGCCGCCAACCTGCCGAAGCGCGGGCCGAAGCTGTACGACCCGGAGGTCGCGGACGGCAAGATTCTCGTGGGCATCGAGAACCCGCCGTCCACGTCGGTTCAGTCGATCGAACGCGCGCTTTTGTCCGGCGGCGTCGCGCGGCTGAAGAAGATCGGCGCGCGGCCGTAAACCACGAAGACACGAAATCACGAAGGAGCACGAAGAACAAGTTTTGAGAAACACTCTTCTTCGTGCGTCTTCGTGTCTTCGCGTAAACCACGAAGACACGAAATCACGAAGGAGCACGAAGAACAAGTTTTGAGAAACACTCTTCTTTATGCGTCTTCGTGTTCTTCGCGTAAACCACGAAGACACGAAATCACGAAGGAGCACGAAGAAAAGTCTTGAGAAACCATCTTCTTCGTGCGTCTTCGTGTCTTCGCGTCTTCGTGGTTGCGCGTCACGCGAGCGCGGTTTTGTACAGCGCCATCAGCTTCGACCAGGCGCGCTCCGCGTCGGCCTTGTTGTAGATCGGTTTGCCGTTCTGCATCGGCATGTCCGGCACGCACCAGCCGTGCAGCGATTCCGGATACACCTCGATTTCAGCCGGCACCTTGGCGGCTGCAAACGCTTCCTTCAGCTTGTCCTTCGCGTCGGGCTGCCGCATGTCGTCGTTGGCCGCGATGCCGAAGTACATGCGCGCCTTGATTTTGGGCGCGAGCAGGTGCGGGCTGTCGGGATTGTTCGTCACGAGTCCGCCGCCATGAAACGACGCGCCGGCGCCGACGCGATTCGGAACGGCAGCGGCGGTCTTCACCACGAGCGGGCCGCCCATGCAGTAGCCTTGCGTTCCAATCTTCTTGGACTTGTCGACCTGTGATTGCGCATCGAGGAACGCGATGTACGCGACGGCATCCTTTTCCGCTGCGCCGGGCGCGTTGATCGATCCCATCAGCGGCCGCAGCTTCGCCATGTCCGCTTCGTTCTGGAAGCTGAACGAGGTCGGATCCTGAATGACGGGCGCCTTGGCGACGCGATAGAAGGGATTCGGCACGAGCACCGAGTACCCGGCGGCGGCGAGACGCTTGCCGAAGTCGCGCATCGACGGGCGCAGGCCGAATGCGTCGGGCCAGATCAGCACGCCAGGATGCGAACCGCTCGCGGGGTGAATGAACGCCGCATCGCACACGCCGTCGGCCGTCTTCACCTGCACGTCGGTCTCGACGACCGGCAGATCCGCCGCCGACGCCGATCCGGCGGCGACCGCAAGGCCGGCGGCCACCGACATCGTCACGAACTCGCGCCGCGAGAGTTCGCTCGGCACATCACCCGTCGGGTTCTCAGACATTTTGTCGTCCTGCATCTTTCTCCTCCCGGTTGAGCGCACGCGCAGTTATACACCTCTCGAATCGCGCGTCGGTGTGGTTGTTTCCTGATAGGCTTCGTCCGGAGGCGATCTCACATGGCGCTCGTCGGTCGACGCAATGCCGGCATGCTGCTGCTCGCAATCTGGCTGATTCTTTACGGCATCGCCGGCATCGTGCCGATCGGTCTGCCGTCGCCGATCATGGCATTGCTCGCGCTCGTCGCCGGAATTCTCCTGCTGCTGGGCGCCTAGTGGCCCGTCCACGCTGAACGAGGACCAGATCGCGAAGCGCGGCGCCCGGCGGGCAAGGCGCGACGACCGAGAATACCGGGAGTATTGTTTGAGGCAGGAGCAACGCCGCCAGCCGGGATGCCCCGCCCCGCGAGATGGTCCTTGATCAGCGTGGCCGGGCCACTAGCGATTGCCGTGGCTCTTTCTGCCACCTTTGCGCATCGGCTCGCGATTCTCGGGCTTGCCGTATCCGCCGCCGCCGGGCTTCTCGCCACCGCCGTGCACCTTGTTGACCGTGGCCCACGCGCGCCGCTCGGCTTCGCCGCGGGGAACGCCGCGCTCCTCGTACCCTTCCTCGATGTGCTCAGCCTGACGCTTTTCCTTGGTGGTGTACTTGCTCTTGTCACCTCTCGGCATGGTGAAGTCCTCCAGGCACGCGAACAGCAAGTTTGACGCCGGTCGTCACTCGCGCAGAGCTGAAGCCAGCTGGCGGAGAAACAGGCCGACGTCGGTCACGATGCCGATGGTCTGCGACGAACCGCGATCGGCGAGCTTCGTCACGACCGCGGGGTTGATGTCGACGCAGACGAGCCGGACCCATGCGGGCAGCATGTTGCCGACGCCGATGCCGTGCAGCATCGAGGACAGCACCAGCACCAGCCCGACGCGATCGAGCGCGGCCGCGTACCGGTCCTGCGCGTCGACGAGGTTCATGATCGTATCCGGCAGCGGACCATCGTCGCGCACGCTCCCGGCGAGCACGTACTCGACGCCGTGGCGGATGCATTCGTACATCACGCCGGACGTGAGCACGCCCTGATCGACCGCCGCACGCAATCCGCCGGCGCGCGCGATCGCGTTGATCGCGCGCATGTGATGCCGGTGGCCGCCCTCGATCGCCATTCCCGTTTCGAGATCGACACCGAGCGACGTACCGTAGAGCGCCTGCTCCGCGTCGTGCACCGCGAGCGCGTTGCCGGCGAGCAGCACGTCCACGAACCCGCCGCGGATCAAATCGCGGAAGTAGATGCCGCCGCCGGTGTGCACGACGACCGGACCGGCGACGACGGCGATGCGATCGCCGTGGCGCTTGACGTCCTTCATCAGTGCGGCGATGCGCGCAACTCCCACTTCGACGCGGCGCTCCGATGAAATCTCGTTCGTCATGAACGCGAAGCCCAGACGGTCGCGCGCCCGGAACTCCGGCACGATCTTCACGCCGGTCACCCCGCATACGACGCGATCACTTTTGCGAAGGTCGCGCAGCTTCCGGCAGAACGCGCGTTGGCCCTCGACGACGATCGTCGCGTCCATACGCTGGCGCTCGACCTGACGCCATTGGCCGTCTAGTCGGACGAACGTGCGGTGATTGGTGGTGGAGTAGAAGTCTTCAGGCGCGCAACCGTCGCGATCCGCGGGCACCAGATGGACGTTGTCGGCGCGCGCAAGGCGGCAGCCGAGCGCGACGAGCTCCTCGAGCACTTCGCTCAGCGTCGGTTCCGCCTTCGCCGAGATGCGCATCGACACGAACGACGGCTCTTCGTTCGTGCGGCCGATCCGGAAGTCGAGCACCTCGAACGCCGCATCGTGGCGCACGACGGTGTCGAACATCACGTTCAGGAGCTGAGAGTCGATCAGGTGGCCTTCGGCCTCGACGACCTCGGTGACCACGGGCGATGTCAATGCGTCAGCGCGTACAACACCCAGTTCACCCCGAGCGCGTAGCCGTTCGGCGAAAATTTGTCGAAGTACTCGCGGTTCTCGCCTTCGCGCTCCCACGTGTCGGGGATGTCGGTGTCGTGCGACATGATCACCATCAGCCGCCCTTTGTCGTCGGCAATGCCGCGGAAGTTGGCCTGCGGGCTGTCGTTCATCCATCCGCGCTCCGACACGTTGCCGCCGGACCGCGTCCAGAACTGAATGGACGACACCTGCTCGATGTACTTCACGTCGTACAGCGTGTGAAAGATCGGATGATCGAGCGGAATATCGAAGATCGGGTACTCGTCGGGCGGCAGCACGCGGCCGATTTCCTCCGACCACTGCTGCCACGACCGCGTTCCCCAGAAATCTTCCACGCTCAGGAAGCCGCCCTTCATTAAATAGGCGCGGAGGGCGGTCACCTCGTCGTCGGAAAATCGGATCGTGCCCACGTCCTCCATGTGCAGCATCGGACAGCGTCCGAGCAGCGGATCGGTGAGCCGCACGACGACGTAATCGGGCTGACCGGTGCTATCCAACCGCACGTGGACGCTCGTCAGCTCGGCGAGCCGCACCGAGAAGTTGTTGTCGGCGCCTGGAAAGTCGGTGTCCCAGCCGCTGCCGCCATCCTCCCGGCGATCGCTGGTGTAGTAACCGCGGCAGTAGTTGTAGGATCCGTCGAAGTTCGCCGGCGTCGCCCACTTCGGAGGGGAGCGGTAGAACCGCCCCCCGCCCACCCAGATTCGCTGGCCATACGCGACGGTGGCGGTTGCGAGCACGCACGCGACGACGGCCGTGGCGGCGGAACGACGGATGCGAGGCGGTCTCATACAGCCCTCGAACCGCTCCATCATATCGGTGTGCGGCGTGTCCGTCATCCCGGAAGGCCCGCGGCTCATCCGCGCGTGCGTGCAGCGTCCGGCCGCGCTTGGATCGCCGATCCTCGCCGGAGGATGTTCGACGTTCGCGCTTTGTAAAAACCATCAAACTTCGTCGCGTTCGCGCGCAGCGTGCGGACATCGCGGTGTATGTTCAACTGCCGCGGTTCGAACCACATAGCATCCAATCACGAGCTCGCGCGCGATCGCGAATTCGCAGGCACCGCGATTGCTCCAGCGCGCGGCGGACCTGGGCCGGATGATCCCTCGTCGTCGCTGCCACGCCACGCTGGTGCCACGACAACTTTCGTGCGCTCCCAGCTCGATCGCTGCCGGATATCCGGCGGCGATCACGGCTTGCGATCGTGAGATCGATGCGCCGGGTGTGCGAGGCGCGTCGCTGTGATCCGATCGCGTACGCCGTCAGCCAAATCGCCGCGCAGCGGCTCCTCTGACGCAGTCCTCGTGCGTTCGTGCCTCGACGGCGATCCCGAAGCGTGGGAGGCGCTCGTCGGCAAATACAAACGCCTGATTTACTCGATCCCCATCCGGTTCGGCGCGCAGCCCGAGGATGCCGCCGATATCTTTCAGGCGGTGTGCGCCGATCTCGTCGCCGAGCTCCCCCGGCTGCGGCGGCACGAGGCGGTGAGGCCGTGGCTGATGCGCGTCACGCGCCACAAGACGCTTCACTGGAAAGCGCGCGCCCGGCGTGAAGCTGGATGGCCTCAGGCCACGCACGTGGAACACGAGCTCGCGCTCACCGACGGGGCCGGCACGAGGATCCTCGAGGACGTGGAGCGCGCGCAGGCGCTGCGGGAAGCCGTGGCGAAGCTGCCCGAGCGGTGCCGCGCGCTCGTACAAATGCTGTTCTATCAGCAGCCTCCGCTCCCGTACGACGAGCTCGCGCGGCGGCTGGGACTCGCGACCGGTTCGATCGGATTCATTCGCGGGCGCTGCCTCAAGAAGTTGCGCGCGCATCTGAAGTCGTCCGGCTTCTAGTCTCACGAAATTTCTCAACGTATATTTTTCGGCCGCTTCAGCGACCTGTACTTCTCGCGCGGATGCTTCCGCGCATGGACTGCATGGCGCATTTCGACGCGGCGAGCTGCGCGGACTACGTGCGCGGCACTCTCGGCCCGAAGCAGCACAGGGCGATGGAGCGCCACGTGGTGACGTGTCGATCGTGCGCGGCCACGGTCGGATGGCTGCGCGAGATCGCCGAGGCCGCAGCCATCGATCAGGAAAGCGAACCGCCCGCGCATCTGCTGCGGCGCGCGCGCGATCTGTTTGCAACGCGCCGCCGGTGTACGGCCTCCAGACCGTGTCGGCGGTGATCGTTCGCGCACGCTAATGTTCGCGCGAGATCTTTTCAGCGCGTCCCACCTCAGTTCGCATTCGCGTTGATCGATTTTTCTGACGAGATCGGCGACGGTCCACGCGCAGCTCAGCGTGTTCCGCGGACGCGATTCCTGCAGTCATAGTCGTGTAGCGCTTTTTAGTCGGAGGTTAGAATTCGCTGACCCGCGTCCACTCATGCTGGATGCCGCGTCTCGCGGTAGCCGCGCGCCTCGCGACGCACTTGCCCAGAGGGAGATCACAATGTGGAATCGCTACCGTCTCGTTGTCGTACTTTGCGCGATCGCCGCCGCGGCCGCCTGCGGCGATCGTCCAGCGCCGACAGCGCCGACGACGCTCTCGGATATCAACGACGCGACACTCGCCGGATCGTCCGGCGGAACCGTGAAGGAAACTTTGACCGGCCTCGCAATCGGCGGCGTCGTGCCGGAAGGACAGGCGCTCGCGGACCAATCGAACTTCTTGAGCGGCGGATCGACGACGCTGACGGTTCAGATCAAGAAAGTAAATCTACCCGACGGTACGGTTCTCTCTGTGTCGCTCGACTTCACGCCGGTCGGCACGATCACGCTTCAGCGCCAGGAAGGGACGCTCGTGACGAGCCTCGGCCACTTCGCCGTCTCATTCGATCAGGTGCGCGTGAACGGATCGGGTGGCACAACGATTCTGATCGGCGGCTTCTTTCAATGATGGCGAGGGAGGACGGTAATCCCTAAGGCGAGCCGACCGAGCGCAGGTACTCGGCGATGGCCGTGCGTCCACCGTACTCGGCCCAGCCCAGAGGCGTGCCCTGGTAGATAGTGTCCTTGATGTCCAGTCTCGCGCCTCGCTCGACGAGCAGGCGGACGATGGCGTCGGAACCGGACCAGACGGCCTGGTGCAGTGGCGTCGAGTGGGCATGCGTGCCCTTCGGGTTGTAGCGGTTCGGATCTTCGCCGGCATCGAGGAGCAGTCGCACGATCTCCAGCCGGCCGCCCTGCGTGGCGAGGGCAAGGGCGCGATGTCGGTCGTCGCTCGTCGCGTTCGACAGCAGTCGACGTGCGTCGTCGAGCTGTCCGAGTCCGGCGGCCGCGGCGAGGTTGTCGATTCGTGCGCCGCGCCGCACGAGCGCTTCGGCCGTGTCGGTGTATCCGAAGGCGAGCGCCGTCATCAGCGGCGACGTCCAGGTGCCCGCGCCGCGAGGTTCGACGGCTGCGCCGAAGTCGACGAGCGTGTCGACGAGCGCCACCTGGATTCCAGCCTTCGCCGGATGACCGCTCGAGACGAGCAGGCTCATCGTCGTGCACTGGCCGCCGTACATGTCTGCAAGCGCGTCGACCTCGGCGCCGGCTTCGAGCAGCGTCTTCGCCACGTCGACGGCGTTTGACGGCGTCCGCTGACGATAACCCTCGACGCCGTTGGCCGCGACGTAGTGAAGAAGCGTGGCGCGATGGACCGGCGGATCGAAGTGCGTCACGCGCGCGGACCGTGCGCGAACCAGCGCGCCGTTCGCCTGCAGCATCGATTTGAGCGCTCCGACGTCGCCATCGATGACCGCTTCGACTGCCGCCTCGAACGCGGCCACCGGAGAGCCGGCGCGGGTCACGGCGTCGACATGATTGGTGAGCCGCGGCCAGCTCTGGAAGTCGTACCACCGCGCGAGTGCAAGCTGCGCGTCGGAGCGATCGAGCGTGACGCTGCGGACCTCCGCGTCCGACATCCGCTTCGGCAGCCACGGAATCTCGGCGTCGAGAAACCGCGGGTGCGTGTGCCGCATGATCTGGATCGCATCGGCGTCGCCGGACGTCCACGCGTCGAGGAGCGCGTCAGCCTGCTGCTGATAATCGGCCAGGGAGGCGTCGAACGGAAGTCGCTGAAGCTTCACACAGGAATTATGAATTCAGAATTTGGATTCTGGAATTCCTCTCGCACAGTAGTGCAACCACGAAATCACGAATATCCACGAAAAACACGAAGAAAACCTTAAAAGTCTTCTTCGCGCTTTCGTCTTTTTCGTGAATGTTTTCGTGGTTGCAGTACTG
>Ga0075426_10003880_pt1 | contig 10659 bp, 7 predicted proteins | sample SoiMethybrSBSTD5_FD_75304 | JGI IMG/M metagenome (GOLD analysis project Ga0075426, IMG submission 75304) | Bulk soil microbial communities from a Populus tree surrounding site in Tennessee, USA - Soil MetaG P. TD hybrid SBSTD5 | ecosystem: Environmental > Terrestrial > Soil > Tree plantation...
GGTTCTCCTCGAGTCAGGTGACACTAAGCTCATTGGGGGACACAACACGGCTTCAGGCGCAGGCCTTCGACAGCCTAGGAGAACCCATTAGCCCGGAAGCGGTGGCATACTCGTCGAGTGATACGAACGTGGCAACCGTTCGCTCCGACGGCCTCCTGACCTCGAAACGAAATGGATCAGCGGTCGTCTACGCTCAGGCGGATACTGTCCGAGATAGTGCTCGTGTCACAGTGGCGCAGACGGTTGCCCGATTGGTGCTGAGTAAGCCGTCGCTCCTTCTCGACGCTCTCCAGGCGGTGGAGCAGGTGCACGCAACGCCCGTTGATCGACTCGGTTTCAGCGTGACTGGTGTCCCAACAACCTTTCACTCTCAGGACAGCACCATCGCAACCGTTTCCCCGGCGGGTGTGGTGCGGGCGATTGCGAACGGGACGACCGCTATCATCGCTACTTCCGGTATCGATTCATCCACCCTCGCCGTGCAGGTGGCTCAGGCGGCGGACACCATCCTGGCGGCCGTGAGATTCGCAAAGCCGATCGTCACGCTCGCGGTCGGAGACACCTTCCCGCTGTCCTGCGAAATCCGAGATCGCAACGGTTTCCCGATGGCGGGTGTCCCTGCAGTTGCCACTGGGGCGGCGGAGACGGTGACTGGGTCGGGTTGCGGGAGCCTCATGGTGAGAAGGTCGGGGCACGACACGTTACGTGTGACCCTTGGGGGTCACACCACGGCGGTCGGTGTCGTCGTGGCTGCCGCGCCAATCCCGAGCTCGGGCGTGGGTGACTTCATCAGCGTCGACTCGTTCCCGTCCGACGGCGCTGCCCCGTGGGCGCCTAGCGCGCGCTTGAATGATCAACAGCAGCTTGAGGTGTACTTTGCCATCTACAGCTCTCGACCGGATTCCACAGGATACACCCGAGCTGATCTGCATCGGATCATCTCGTCAGATGGTGTCCACTTTGCCTATGCCGGACGGGTGCTGACCTACGACGATGACATTTGCGGTCAGCAGGGGCAGGGTCTTGAGAACATGGTGGTTCTTCCCAGGCAGGAAGCCCCTGGGTGGCGCATGCTGTACGCCGCTGGCAGTAACATTTGCTGGGGTTGGCAGGTGTTCTCGGCTGTCTCCTCCGATGGAGTCAGTTGGACGAAAGAACCCGGAGTTCGACTAAGCAATGGACAGTCCGCGCCACAGTTCCCGCCCCCGTGGCCCGTCGGTGAGGGAATGACGGCGTATCAGGACGCATCGGGCATGTGGCGCATGCTCGTAGGCACCGAGGACCATGTAGACCCGCCGCAAGACGTGTGGCAGATCGGCGCGTGGCACTCCGCAGACCAGCTGAACTGGTCCTATGATGGGCCGGCGCTGACTCCGAACCAGATGCCGCCCGAAGCAGCCGGTCACGTCTACAGTCCAACGGTTCGAGAGGTGGCGCCCGGCCTCTGGCGAATGATCTTTACGGCAGATAACCGTCCGACTCCCGGGCATCGCAGCAAGCTATGGAGCGCGGTGAGCACCGACAGGGTGAACTGGCAAATCGAGGGCCGTCTGCTCGGGTCCGACCAAAGCAACCTCTTCTATTCCTGCTGGGTGAACGACCGGTTGTTCTTCATACGGCAGGACGATGGCGGGCCGCTCAGACTTGCTACCGCCACCCTGATCTCACCTTAGTGCGGCGGCCTGCCACCTGACTCGGCTTCGAGGCTCGAAGGCAGTCGCACCGTTAGCCATATTGCCTCCCGATGGCGTAGGGTTGTGAGATCGGGCAGGCGTCTACTACGACTACCGCGCTTGACTGCCCCTGAGGCGGTTGTCTCTTGTTACCGGACTGGCGTGATTCAACGCCCGATGGCCGCGCCAGCTCACTGCACCTCTGGCTAGCTGATTCAGCTTTGGTGCCGCGGCCGACTCACGAATTCTGTTTGCGGGTAGAGGCCAGATAGTGGCCACACATGAAGGGAAAAGCGCAAGCATGATCGTGCTCGGAGTACACGACGGCCATAATTCCTCCGCAGCCTTGTTGGCGGACGGACGCCCAATCGCTGCCGTTCAGGAAGAGCGACTCAGTGGCGTGAAGAACGAGGCCCGCGTTCCCCATCTCGCGATCGCCGAAGTGCTGCGCCTCGCTGGAGTGACGTGGAGAGACGTGAACGTAGTGGCACTCCACAGTCACCATATGCCTTACGCTCGGTCACGGGAAGACCTTTACGAGCATTACCGAAAGGTCGGAAGGCTTTCAGGCCGCCTCCGCGGCGTGCTGCGACGGACGCCCGTGAACTATTTGTTCCGGCAACGGCGTCGCAGTCAACGCTTCGCGGAGCTCGAGGAAAAGGGCGTACCACTCGACAAGATTCAGGTTGTAGACCATCACACGGCGCACGCAGCCGCAGCGTACTTCGGATCGCCGTGGCGCGAGGACCCTGCGCTGGTGCTAACGTGTGACGGCGCTGGTGATGACCTCTGTGCGACCGTAGGCATCGGAAGTGGTCTCACGCTCGATCGGCACGTCGCCGTAGGGGAGGCAGAGTCGTTGGGCAACGTCTACGCCCTTGTGACGTTCCTGCTGGGGATGGTGCCAAACGAGCATGAATACAAGCTCATGGGCATGGCGCCGTACGCGCCGGAAGACGGGGCAGCCCGCAGTCGGCGCGTGTTCGATCGGATCATCAGATTTGTCCATGATGGACTCCCAGCCTGGCGACGTCAGAAAGGGGTTCCGCCAACATACTACTCGCTCGAGTGGCTGAAGAGGCACCTTGACTTTCATCGATTCGACTGGATCTGCGGAGGTTTGCAATCGTGGATCGAGGACGCGCTAGTTGAATGGGTCCGGCGCAGCATTAAGACGACAGGCCTACGGCGCTTGGCGTTGGGCGGCGGGGTCTTTATGAACGTGAAAGCGAATCAACGCATTCTCGAGATGGCTGAGGTCGAATCGCTGTTCGTATTCCCATCATGTGGCGACGAGTCGAACTCGGTCGGCGCAGCCTATTGGGTGACGGCGAGGGAGTTCGCCCGGCAGGGGCGGCCGGCCGCAAGTATCCCGCCCTTGCGAGACGTGTATTGGGGCGCGGACATCAGTGACGGGGACGTGGAGCGGGCGGTCGCAAATCTCCAGGGCCAGTATCGGATAGAACGCCACAGCGACATCGAGGGTGTAGTGGCGGCCTTGCTGGCGGAGGGTCACGTTGTGGCACGCTGCAAAGGTCGAATGGAATTCGGTGCCCGCGCGCTTGGCAACCGATCCATTCTCGCCGACCCAGCCCGCACTGACGTCATTCGCACCATCAATGACATGATCAAGAATCGCGACTTTTGGATGCCGTTCGCCTCGTCAATGTTGGCCGAGCGACAGCACGAATACATCCACAATCCCAAAAAGATTCCCTCCCCTTACATGATCCTGGCGTTCTCGAGTACGGACCGGATCGACCAGTTCCGCGCCGGTGCCCACCCGCACGATCTCACCGTCAGGCCGCAGACTGTAGACCGCGATTGGAACCCTGACTACCACCGGTTGATCTCGCTGTTTGCGTCACGAACCGGAAAGGGAATCATCTTGAATACGTCTCTCAACTTGCATGGGTACCCGATGGTGAATGGCGCAAAGGAGGCCCTCCATGTCTTCGAGACCTCCGGTCTCCAGACCATCGCCCTCGGCTCCTTCTTGATTTCGAAGCAAGCTTGATCAACCTCGGCGCGCGCGATCTCGAGCAAGCGGCGATGCCCAACCGGGCCCCGCTCCGCGTGCTGTTTGTGACAGGTATGCACCCAACGGCACGGTTGCCGCGAAGGGGCGTCATCATCAGGAGAATTGCCGAGGCGCTCGGTCGGCGCGGGCACAAGATTGAACTACTGGATGTGGGCGGTCACCGTGGAATCGCCAGGTACTTGGAGGCGTGGCCGAAGGTAGCCCGGGCCGTGCGCCAAAGTCGCCCCGATTTGATTCACGTCCACTTCGGATACTCTGTCCTGGCAATCCCTCGAGTCCCGGTCCCGCTTGTGGCATCGTTTTACGGAGACGATCTGAATGGGACGAGCACTAGGACCGGCAAGACCTCGTTCAAGAGTCGCGTGGGCGTCTTAGTCTCGAACTGGCTCGCGGCGCGCAGTCGGCGTTGCATCGTTGTGTCCGAAGGCATGCGTGAGCGATTCTGGTGGGCCAGGCTCCGGCAAAAGACGGTTGTAGTCCGAGACGCCGTCGATCTGCGTCTCTTCGTCGCTAGAAGCCGCGCCGAGGCCAGAGCAAGACTTGGCCTCGAGCATGATCGACTGCTCGTACTGTTTCCGCACCGGGAAGAAGATCCCAACAAACGTCTATCCCTGGCCGTTCGTGCAGTGGACGCCATTCGCCCATCGGTCCCAGACGCCGAGTTGTGGATCGTCAACGGCAGAGCACCGGATGAGATGCCGTGGTACTACGCCGCCGCCGATGTCATGCTCGTGACCTCAGTCAGGGAAGGCGGCCCAAGCAGTGCAAAGGAGGCCTTGGCCTGCGGCATTCCCGTTGTGTCCGTACCGGTGGGGGACGTGGGGCTAGCGAAAGATGCCCCCGATGCCGTGTTCCTGTGCGCAGCCACGCCCGAGGCCTTAGCTGAAGGTCTCCGGGCTGCCCTGATCAAGGCGCGGGAACCCAGGCGGAGCCGCTTACCCCTCCACCTAACGCTCTGCGCCGCCGCGCAGCAGATCGAGGCCGTGTATTATGACGCGCTCGCCCAAGTCTGAATCTGTAACACCAAGGTTGCACATCTACCTGTCCAGCAACTTCTGGGACTCCCTCTGGATCATCCAACAACCCATATGCAATGAGATCCGACGCGACGACCTAGTCTTGTATGTAGAACGCTTCGTATCGGTTTTCACGATCCTACGGTATCCCGCGCTGTGGCGACGTCTGTTTGCATGGCTCAGTGGCATGCGTCGACTGGACGGCCAACTGTGGGTGCTGGCGCCGCTTCCTCTCTTTCACTTGGGCCACCGAGCGCCGTGGCTTTTCAGGTTGGAGTTCCGTATTCAGCAGCTCTGGATACGTTGGTGGGTGGCCCGCTTACCTGATGCCATCCGCATCCTGTGGATGGACAACCCCCTCCACGCCTGCGCGGTAGGAGCGATGGGCGAGGCAGCGAGAGTGTACCACGTCGCCGACGAGGTGAGCGCATTCCCCGCGTCTCATACGAAGACGATGCAGGTTCTTGAGCGGGCTGCTCTCGAGAAGGTCGACATCGTGTTCGCCGCTGCCGAGCAGCTGGCTGCAGACAAGAGACGGTGGCAGCCCCGGACCTATACGATCTGGAACGCCATTGATACCCGTGCGTTTGAATCGGAGCCCTCTCTTGAGGAGTTCCAGGAAATCGAAGGGCTTCCCAAGCCACGAGTGGCGTTTGTCGGTGTGCTGGATCGCTGGGTCGACCTGGGCTTGCTCGAACTAGTTGCCACGAGGCTACCGCAGGTACATGTCCTGCTGATCGGCCCCTCGCGTCTCGACGATCGGGCACTGCGCGCGCTTTCCAATGTTCACTTCTTGGGTCGGCGTGATCGCTTTCAGATTCCGAGCATCCTGCGGCGCTGTTCAGCGAGCCTGGTTCCGTTCAAAAAGAGCAAGTTGACGGAGCGAATAGTGCCTCTCAAGGTGTTTGAGGCCCTTGCGGCTGGGATCATGCCGGTGTGCACTGATTTCTCTACTGATTTGGACTCTCTCGAACGAGATCATTTCGCGGCGGTCGCTCGATCTCCCGACGCATTCGTGGCAGCCGTCCAACGAGTTGTGGCCGAAGACAGCACGGCATCGAGAGAGCGCCTATCGAGATTCGGCCTGCGGCAGACCTGGAGAGAGCGCTGGCTGCAAATGAACACAGTGATCTCAGAGTACTTGGAGGCAGCGGGCATTGACCCTCCGGTCGCTGCAAGGATGTCTGATTAGCACTGATTCGCCCTTTGTCGCGCGTCGACTGCGTGTAGGGTAACCATCGGACGGGAGACGAGTGTTGGCCATGAGTAGAATCCTTGTAACAGGAGGCTTGGGGACCGTCGGCAAGGTGCTGGTTCGCACCCTGGTGAGCCGAGGCCATGTCGTCAAGGTATCTGGCTTGGAGCACTACCACGCGGATGACTACGTCCGCTGTGATGTCGGGAGCTTCATGCAGTTGAGCCGAGTGTTCGATGGGGAGCGATTCGACTACGTGTATCATCTCGCGGCGGAGTTCGGACGATGGAACGGCGAGGACTATTACGACAAACTGTGGGTGTCCAATGTCGTCGGTACCAAGAACATGATTCGGATGCAGGAGAGACATCGGTTCCGCCTGATCCACTTCAGCAGCTCCGAGGTCTATGGTGACTATGACGGGGTGATGACCGAAGATGTGATGGATAAATACGAAATTCGCCAACTCAATGACTACGCTCTGAGCAAATGGGTGAACGAACAGCAGATCATGAACTCAGCGGCCATGCGTGGCACCGAATCGGTGCGCGTGCGGCTGTTTAACACATACGGTCCGGGCGAGCACTACAGCCCGTACCGGAGTGTTGTCTGCTTGTTCATCTACCGAGCCCTGCTCGACCTGCCGTACAAGGTCTACCTGGGACACCATCGGACCTCGTCCTACGTGACGGACACCTGCGAAACCCTTGCCAATATCGTGGACAATTTCAAGGCGGGTGAGGCTTACAACATCGGTGGCACCGAGTATCACGACATCAAGACTCTGTCGGATGTCATCCTCAAGTATCTCAACAGGAAAGACACACGAGTCGAGTACCTGCCGGCCGAGCCTTTCACGACGAAAGACAAGCGCGTCAGCATGGAAAAGGCAGCCCGCGATCTGAATCACGCGCCGAAGGTGCCTCTGGCCGTCGGAGTGCCACGGACGATCGAGTGGATGCGCGACGTCTATGTTGAGAAGAAGGGATTGGTCAACCTGGAGTCGTATCTCTGACCGGGGTCTTGACCCAGGGCGCGAAGACACAGCGCGTACGAGCACCCGGAGCACCGGTGCTCACGAGTGTGGTGCTGTGGTGGGCTGCTCTTGGGGTCATCGCGGCGCTCGACGGGTCGTGGCTGGATCAGGTGTGGCCAGCGTGGCGCTGGGCGTTCGGAGCCGCCGCAATCTGGGGAGGAAACGCGGTTGTATTGGCCTACGGGATCGGTCCGCCAGTGCGAGCGAGCCGGCCACCGATACTCGCGGCCGGCTTCGCTTTCGCGATGACGGTCCTCGGGTCTGGGAGTTACTGGGCCACGCTCCAACTCTATCCCCTGTATAGGGTCGGCATCGAGCGTGCCGCCTGGTTTGTCGCCGCGTGCACGATGATCGCGCTCGGCGCCGCTGTAGTGACGAAACGCATAATCGCTCGGTCCGAGCACCGTCCTCGCGCGGCACTCCGTTGGGACTGGCCGCGCCTCGGTGCGATGACGTATGTCGTGTTCGCCCTTGCCGCAGTCGGCACGCTCGTCGCCATCCGTCGCATCGGGTACATCCCCATCCTGGCCGGTGATCCAAGCTCGGCTCGTGTCGATTTTCCGGCGATCGGTGGGATCTGGTATCGACTATCGATGTTGGGGGGCGTGGCGGCGCTGCTGGTCGCTGCCCAAGTCGCCGCACGCCGCGCCACGGTGCCGTTGTACCTGATGGGCTTCGCTAGCCTGGCCTTGGTGGGTCTCTACGGCCCGCGCTTCTTCGTCGCTCTGCCACTCGGAGTGAGCCTTTTGCTGTGGGACAGGTTTCGCGCGGCCATCAGCATCCGACGGGTCGTGCTGTTCGTTCTCGTGGCGGCCCCTCTGCTTGGAGTGCTTGGGCATTGGCGTCAGAGGGATCAGAGCGCGACGCTACTCAGTCCCCTTGGAGTGATGCTGTACGGAACGCTGGGCGAGTTTCGCGATATCGGGTGGGCACTCGACTATTACAGTATGGGCGATCGGTTTCTTCATGGAATCACCCTCGGCAGCCTGCTCGTTCCTCTGCTGCCCTCGCCCGTTTGGAGCGTTGTCGGCATTGACAAGGCCGCGGTCTATTCGCAGAACAGCGCCAGTCTCCTGGCCGACGCGATGGGGCAGACAACCGGACAACGGATCGGGGCCTATGGGGAGCTCTTCATAAACTTCGGTTGGGCCGGGGCGGTCATCGGTGCATTGCTGTACGGAGCACTAGTGGGTTATCTGGACCATCGCTTTCGTCAGGTGGATCGGAGCGATGTGTGGGGCGTCTTCATGGCTCTGGCGATCGCCACGACAGTATTCGCGCAAGTGGGTCAGCTGAACATGTTCACCTCGACGCTAACCGGGCTTGGCTATCCGATGGCGCTGGTCGTGCTGCTAGCCGGGCGGCGGTCTCGCACTGGCCCGTCGTCATGAAGGTCGGTCCAGCCTTCCTCCAGACACTTACAAGTCAAGTCGTTCAGACCGCGGCGTCGCTCACCGCCGGCATCGTGATTGCGCGCAGCCTTGGGCCGGTGGGCCAGGGGCGCTATGCACTGTTCGTAGCCGCTGTCGGCCTCGTGTCTACGCTAGCCTGTGTCGGCCAATTCGAGGGCCACGTCCTGGCTTCTGCCGGGGAGCCTTCCCGCGGGCGTCTCTTGCTGGTGCGCTCGCTACTTCAAACCGTCGCCGCCATAGTGATCCTCGGACTTACGCTGTCTGTGTGGCGGCGCGGCCTGGGTTTGGAAGGGGAAAGCGGACTCACCCGACTCCTAGTTCTGGTTTTTACCTGCGAAGTTCTCGCGCTCTTGTTCCGCGGTATCAATCTAGGTCAGCACAATGTGACCGCGTACAACGTCGCGAGCTTGGTTCATCGGATCGCTTTTCTCGCAAGCGTGGGCACGCTAGCCGCTTTCCATGCGCTGCGTATCGATACAGTGCTTTCGGCATGGTTGGGGGCGGTCGGCCTCAGTGTACTGGTCAGCGGCGCTTGGATCTGGAAGCGCTCAGGGGCGGTTGCGTTCTCTTGGGTGAGGATCAGTGCCGGGTGGGGTGCTTCTCTGAGCCGCGGCCTACGTGCGCTACTCGCGATCAGTCTCACACTGGTCCTCGTGAGGACGGATATCTATATGTTGGGACCGATGCTCGGTGTTAGGGCCGTCGGACAGATCTCCGTCGCATCGACACTCGCGGAGTACCTGTGGTACGTCCCCTCGATCCTTAGTAGCGTTTTGTTCGCGGCGGTAGCCGCGAGTCAAGGACCGGAGGCGATCGCGAAATTGTGTCGGGCATCCCGAACCACGGTCGCAACGCTCGCGCCCATCGCCTTGGTCCTCCTCCTGGTGGGGCGCGGGCTCGTCCCGATCATCTACGGAAGCGCGTACGCCGAGGCGGGCACCCTGTTTGTGTTGCTCGTCCCCGGGATGTTCGCAATTTCACTCCATCTTGTGATCGATTCGTACTTTGCGGGCTCGGGGTTTCCACCCATCACGTATGCTGCGGCTGGTGCGGCGCTGCTGCTCAAGATCACCCTGAATCTCGTCGCTGTACCTCGATTCGGGCTCGCTGGTGCAGCGACTACGACTAGCCTCGTCTACGCTTGTCTCCTAACAGTGAAGGTCATCGCCTTCCGGCGAGCCACTGGTGTTTCCCTCGCGACGGTACTGCGGCCGTCGTGGAGCGACATCCGGTATGCTATAGCAGTGGGGCGGTCATGGGTGCAACGCTTTGGGGCAGCTGCCGTTGACGTGCGCGTATGATTCCGCGGTGACTAGGGTCGCCGGGCGAAGAAGAACGAGTGCGCATCTCCGTTTGACCTCATGTCGAACAATCGAAGCTCCGCGTCTCGGTAACCGATTGCCCGCAGGGTTTCAAAGATCAGCGGAGGTGCGTAGCGGTGATACTCCATGATCCGGCGCCGACCGAGCCAGCGTCGGACGGCGACCGACGCATTGTGGAGCCCTAGTCGCCATCTGGAGATTGCCGCTCCGCGATGCGCTCCCGGAACGGGAATGTGGAAACACACAGTACCGCCGGATCTCAACACCCTGAACGACTCCCGCAGGTATTCAGCGACGCCCGCGAAGCGTGAGAAGTGTTGGAAGACATGGCATGAGAACATCGCGTCGCAATTGGCGGTTCGAAGCGGGATCGCCGGGCCGTTGACCTGGTAGAACTGCACCGCGTCGGCGCGTGGACCCAAGAGGCTGCGCGCGAGGTCTATTTGATCAGCTGACACATCAAGCGCCACGACCGACCGAAAGACCGAGACGAGCTGAGCCGTCATCCGTCCTGCTCCACAACCAATCTCGACGCAAGTGCCCGGTGAAAAACCGTAATGATTCCATTGCCGGAAGACATCCCGGAAGTCCGATTCTCCGAGTGCGAGAAACTGCTCAGGCGTCCAGGGTGAGTCGCCGCCCAATTCTTTCCCGGGCCAGGCCGCGACGGACCAGAGAGGATCTCGCTTTCCCCAGTAGCGCCATTCCTCGTTCGACTTCATTTCGCTTCCGGTTTCGGTCACCGGTGGTTCGCGCTCGGGACTGAGCGTCGGAGGTTGGCGAGACGATCTTGCCCAATCGCCGCCAAAATACCGAGAAGCAGGCCAGCCGCGACGATGAACCGACGCGGCGGCCCCGACTTGCGCACGGGCGCGATCGGCGGCGTCAGCACTGTCAAGACAGGCACGTTGCGCGCCTCCTGCATCTTCGCCCCTTCATATTGCTGCACGACCGTGGTGTAGAC
>Ga0075426_10003881_pt1 | contig 10658 bp, 8 predicted proteins | sample SoiMethybrSBSTD5_FD_75304 | JGI IMG/M metagenome (GOLD analysis project Ga0075426, IMG submission 75304) | Bulk soil microbial communities from a Populus tree surrounding site in Tennessee, USA - Soil MetaG P. TD hybrid SBSTD5 | ecosystem: Environmental > Terrestrial > Soil > Tree plantation...
GAGCAGGTGATCTTCTCCCTGGCGGCCGCGGTGGAGGCCAAGGACCCTTACACCGAGGCGCACGCGCAGCGGGTCGCGGAGACGGCGCGCCGCGTGGGCGTGTCGGTCGGCGTGCCCGAGGAGATGCTCGACGCGCTGTACCGCGGCGGGCTGATCCACGACATCGGCAAGATCGGCGTGCCCGACTCGATCCTCCTCAAGCGCGGGCCGCTGGATGAGAACGAGACCAGGCTGATGCGGGCGCACACGAGCATCGGCGCCGACATCGTCGCCCCTCTCCCGTCCGCGGAGCATCTGCTGCCGGTGATCCGCCACCACCACGAGCGCTACGACGGCATGGGCTATCCGGACGGGCTGCGCGGCCAGCAGATCCCGTGGCTCGCCCGCATCGTCGCCGTGTGTGACGCGTACGACGCGCTCGTCAACGACCGGCCCTACCGGCCGCGCCGCTCTCGCGAAGAGGCGATCGCCGTGCTCATGAACGGGGCCGGCACCCAGTGGGACGCTGAGGTCGTCGACTCGTTTCTCCGCGACCTCGCCTCGGTGCCGCAGAGGAAAGCCGCGGGAGTGCAGTGACCGACCTGGTCGCGTTTCTGCAGAACGCAACGGCGGTCGCGTTCGGCGTCCTTGCCGTGGCCACCGCGATCGCCTGGGTGCGGCGCCGCGATCAGTCGCTGGCATTTCTCGCGCTCGCGATCGTCCTGCTCTCGATGGTCTCGGTCCTGGGCCGCATCCCGATGGTCCTGGGATTCAGCCCGCCGCTCCTCGCCGAGGCAACGCTTGTCGCCTTCGTCCTGTCCGCTTATGCGCTGCTCAGGTACCGCGGATCGCTGATCCCGATCTCACGGGGCTGGCACCTCGCCGGCGCGGTCGGGCTGGGCCTTGCCACCGTTCTCTTCTTCACGGCGGAGAGACTCGTCGCGGCGCATGTGATCACGGTTGGCGTCCAGAACCTGATCGCGGTCGCTCTTCTGATGGTGTGGGCGGCCGTCGTTGTCGAGCCGGTCGTCAGGTTCTGGATCGTGTCCAGCCGGCTGCAATCCGTGCAGCGGTGGCGGCTCCGCTCACTGAGCATGGGCTTCGCCACCCTGGTGGTGATCCTCGCGCTAGCTCTCGGTGCCGGAGCGGTGACAAGGTCCCCTGTCGTGAGCATCGTGGGGCAGCTCGTGATCCTCGCGATCGTGCCGCTGCTGTACGTGAGCTTCGCCCCCCCGGCGTGGCTCCGGCGTGAGTGGCGAGCCGGCGAGGAGGAGGGCCTGCGCTCCTTCATGGAGCAGCTCTTGCTCAGCGACCACCGCGAGGAGCTCGGGTCGGAGGCGCTGGACTGGGTCATTCGCCTGACCGGGGGCGCCGGCGCCCGCCTGGTCGACGCCGAGGGCCGGACTCTCGCAGTGCGCGGCGTCGAGCCGGAGACCGAGGCGCACGCCTTCGTCATCCCGATCCGGCTGCTCGATGGCGAGGGCACGCTTTCTGTGGTCGCGGGACCTTTCACGCCGGGCTTCGGCGACGACGAGCTGAACCGCATCCAGCAGTTCATGAGCGCTGTCGCGACCGCGCTCGACCGCCAGCGCCTCATCCAGAGCCTGAAGAACACCAACGCCCGTCTGGACAAGGCGAACAAGTACAAGAGCATCTTCCTGGCGAACATGAGCCACGAGCTCCGCACGCCCCTCAACGCGATCATCGGTTTCTCGGAGCTCCTGATCGACGCGAAGGATGGACAGTTCGACGCGGCGACCAAGGAACGGTTCCTCAGCCAGGTCCATTCGTCCGGCAAGCACCTGCTCGCGCTGATCAACGACATCCTCGATCTCTCGAAGATCGAGGCCGGCCAGATGGAGCTGCGCCTGGAGATGGTCTCGGTGCGTGACATCATCGAGGACGTCGAGCACACGGTCGAGCCGCTGGCGGCGCAAAAGCACATCCAGATCGACTGGCAGCCCGGCCCCGCGACCCGCGCTGTCGTGGACGCGGGGAAGCTCAAGCAGATGGTGCTCAACCTCGTGTCGAACGCGATCAAGTTCACGCCTGACGGCGGCCACGTCGGCGTGGCCGTGAAATGGCATGACAAGGTCTTCGACGTCGCCATCACCGACTCGGGCATCGGCATTGCCGCCGAGGACCAGTCACGGATCTTCGAAGAGTTCCAGCAGGTCGACTCCGGCGCTGGACGCGCCCAGCAGGGCACCGGCCTCGGGCTCACCCTCACCCGCCGATTCGCTCACCTGCACAACGGCGAGGTGACGGTGAAGAGCGGGGTCGGCAAGGGCAGCACCTTCACGCTTTCGCTCCCCTCTCGCAGCGGCGACGCGGTCGCGGCCGAGCCCGAGCCCGGCGCGATGCTGCGCATGCCGCAGCCGGCCGGCCCGTTGGTCCTCGTCGTGGAGGACAACCTGTCCGCGGCCGAGCTCGTCTCGCACAGCCTGGCGCGTGGAGGTTTCCAGACCACGGTCGCCACCTCCGGGCGAGACGCGGTGGCCAAGGCGAAGGAGCTGCAGCCCCTCGCGATCACCCTCGACGTCATGCTGCCCGAGCTGGACGGCTGGGAGGTGCTCGCGCGCCTGAAGCGCGATCCGGCGACCGCCGACATCCCTGTGGTCATCGTGAGCGTGATCGACAACCCAGAGCTGGGCATTGCCCTGGGCGCCCTCGACTACTTCGTCAAGCCGGTCGAGGCCACCGCGCTCGTGCGCTGCGTCAGCCGCTACAACTTCCGCCGCAACGGCCACGACGACTGCCGCGTCCTGGTCGTGGACGACGAGGTCGCCAACCGCGACCTGCTTCGCGAGATCCTGGAGCCGGCCGGCTTCCACGTCGTGCTCGCGGAAGGCGGGCAGCAGGCGATCGACCTGGCGGCGGAGACGCCGCCCGACCTCGTCCTGCTCGACCTGCTGATGCCCGGCGTCAACGGCTTCGACGTCGTGGAGCGGCTGCGAGACACGACATCGACGAGGGCCACCCCGATCATCGTGTTGACCGCGAAGGACCTCAGCGATGACGACAAGGCGCAGCTGAGCGGGCGCGTCTCACGCATCCTTGCTCGGCGTTCGACCGGTGCGGCCGACCTGCTGAGCCAGGTCCAGGGGGTGCTGGAGCACCGAGGAGTCCCGGCATGACCCGGCGCATACTCCTGGTCGAGGACAATCCAGCGAACCAGCTTCTCGCCTCTTCAGTGCTCGAACGCGACGGCTTCGAGGTGGCCGTCGCGGAGTCCGCTCAAGACGCGCAGCGCGCGATCATGCTGCACAAGCCGGACCTGATCCTCATGGACATCCAGCTGCCGGAGATGGACGGTCTCTCGTTTACGCGCCAGCTCAAGGCCGACCCGTCGACTGCGAACATCACGGTGGTCGCGATGACGGCTCACGCGATGGTCGGCGACCGGGAAGAGGCAATCGCCGCGGGCTGCGCCGGCTACATCTCGAAACCCATCGACACCCGCGCCCTCGGCGAACAGGTGCGTGCCTTCCTCCAGGCCGAGACCGCCGAGGCCGGCACCTGAAGGGGATCCTCGTCGCCGACGATGATCCTGCGAGCGTCGAGCTGTTGGCCTACTTCCTGACCTCGCACGGCTACGAGGTTTCGGCCGCGCTCGATGGCAACCGGGCCGTCGAGCTTGGAGCGACCGGGGACTACGCGCTCGCGATCCTCGACGTGCACATGCCGACCTACGACGGCATCGAGGTGCTCCAGATGCTGCGCCGGCGCCATGTGCTGCACCCCTTGAAGATCATCGCCCTCACCGGCGACAGCACCACTGTGACGCGCGACGCGCTCGAGGATGCCGGCGTGGATGAGGTCATGACCAAGCCGGTGGACCTGAAGACCCTGGTTGCTCACGTGAAGGAGCTGATCGGCCCCGCCTAGCTCGACGGTCTACCAGCGCGTGACGACGACCTTCTTGCGCGTGAAGAACTCGATCCCGTCGGTGCCGTGCACGTGAAGGTCGCCGAAGAAGGAGGCCTTCCAGCCGCTGAACGGGAAGAAGGCGAAGGGCTGGGCGATCGGCACGTTGATTCCGGTCATGCCGGCCTCGACGCGCTCCCGAAACTCGTGGGCCGACCGCCCAGACTGGGTGAAGATCGTCGCCATGTTGCCGAGCGCCATGCGGTTCGCCTGCTCGATCGCATCGTCCAGGGTCGCCGCTCGCGCGACCGAAAGCACCGGCCCGAAGATCTCCTCCCTCCCCACCGCCATCTCGCCCGTGACGTGGTCGAGGATCGTCGGGCCGAGGAAGAAGCCGGGCCGCTGCATCTCCTTCCGGCCGTCGACCAGCAGGCGCGCGCCGTCGGCAAGGGCGCGGTCGACGTGGCCGGCGACCTTGTCCCGATGGTCCGCGCGGATGAGCGGGCCCACCTGCACCCCGGGCTCGTCGCCGGGCCCGACCACCATCCTGGACGCCGACGCGATGAGCGGGTCGATCATGTGGCCGGCCGCCCGTCCCACGACCACCGCGACGGAGCCCGCCAGGCACCGCTCGCCCGCGTTGCCGAAGGCCGAGTTCATGATCGACGAGACAGCCAGGTCGACATCCGCGTCGGGCATGACGACGATGTGGTTCTTCGCCCCGCCAAGCGCCTGTACTCGTTTGCCGTTGGCAGCGGCGGTGCGATAGACGTGTCGCGCGACGGGCTCCGATCCGACGAAGGAGATCGCCCGCACGTCCGGATGCTCGAGCAGCGCGTCGACCACCTCGCGAGCGCCGTGCACGACGTTGAGCACGCCCTCCGGAAATCCCGCTTCGAGGAAGAGCTCGGCGAGGCGCGCGCCGCCCAGCGGCGTTCGCTCGGAAGGCTTGAGCACGTACGTGTTGCCCGCCACCACAGCGAGCGGGAACATCCACAGCGGGATCATCACCGGGAAGTTGAAGGGAGGTATTCCCGCGCAGACCCCGACGGGATACCGGTAGACGTCCTGGTCCACGCCGCTCGAGACCTCGCGCAGGGTGCGGCCCTGGAGCAGGGTCGGAGCGCCGCACGCGAAGTCCACGACCTCGATGCCGCGCCGAACCTCGCCGCGCGACTCTTCGAGGGTCTTCCCGTGGTGCCGTGTGACGAGGGCCGCGAGCTCCTCGAAGTGCTCCTCGAGCACGGCCTTGTAGCGGAACATCAGGCGCACCCGCTCCATCACCGGCGTCCTGGACCACGAGCTGTAGGCGTGCTGCGCCGCGCGCACCGCGGCGTCGACCTCGTCGGGTCCCGACAGAGGGACCTCGTCAATGACCTCGCCCGTGGCGGGATTGAAGACCGGCAGCGTTCTCGTGTCGGGCCGGCGGCGCTCAGACCCGATCAGGTTGGCGATCATCACTCTCCTCTCGAGAACCTATCTTGGCGCGCCGGACGCGCCCGGACACGGTGATGAGCGCCACGAGGGCCATCACGACCGACGCGAGGCCGTAGGTCACGAACGCAGCCTGGATGTTGAAGGCCGACCATACCAGGCCTCCGGCGAGCGGTCCGAGCGTGACGCCGAAGTTCTCGAACTCGCCGAAGAGGCCCATCACGAGTGCGTGCCGGCGCCGTGGCGCCGCCTCCGAGATCCAGGCCGTCGCCGCCGGCCAGACCAGCGCCGACCCGACGGCCCGGAGGGCCGCGCCGACCACGACGCCTGAGAACGAGCCGGCGATCGCGTACACGCCGAACCCGGCGGCGGACAGCAGTCCGCCCAGGACCATCGTGCCGCGCCGGCCCCAGCGGTCCGAGGCCATGCCGCCGGGGACCAGGAGAACGCCGGTGAATAGGCCGACCAGCAGGAGTGACGTGCCCGCGGTGGCCGCCGACAGGCGCAGGTGGTCGGTGACGAGAAGCGGCAGCAGCGCGGTCTCACCGCCGGCCCCGATCTCCGCCAGCAGCACTATCGCGGCCGTGATGAGCAGAACGCGCATGAAGCCCTCGCCCCCGCCGGCGCCCCGCTCCGGCTCCGCCTCCTGTGCCTCGCCCCAGATACCGCGTGTCTCGCGATAGCCGCGAAACACCAGGCTGAGGAGGCCGGCGGTGATAAGAGGCAACACCGCGACCAGGTTGAGGATCAGGGCAATCGGGACCCGGTCGATGAGAAAGCCGCCGGCGCCAGATCCGAGCGCCCCGACGATCACCCACTGCGCGGCGATGAAGGCAAGGCCGGTGGCGCGCAGCTTCGGGGGCAGCGTGGTGCCGAGGAAGGACCGGCCGAGCGGACCCGCGGCCACCATCATGCCCGAGGCCAGCAGGTAGGCCGCGGCGACCAGCGGCACGGTTGTGGCGCGTGCGAGGAAGAAGAGGGCGACGGCATAGAGCACCTGGGACCCGATCAGCGGCAGGCGGTAGCCAAACCGGTCGGCGACGGCGCCCCACACCCACTCGAAGAGAAACATGCCGAGCCCGAACATCGACAGCGCGATGCCGGTCTCCGTCGGAGTGGCGTGCAACTGTCGCAGCTCGAGCGGTATTGCGATCTGCGTCACCCCGGTGGCAAAGGTCGACACCGAAAACGCGGCGACGAGCGCGCCGCTTCTGCTGCGGATCACTCAGCCCACCACGAAGTAGGCAGTGATCGCGATCACGGCGTACGCGCCCAGGAGCTGAAGTCCCTCCAGCCAGTTGCCCTTCCCGTCGCGAGAGATGACGACGACGATCAGCGTGGCCATGAACACGATCGCCACCTCGAAGCTGGTGAACACGAAGTCCATCGGGTGTCCGATGGCCAGGCTGATGAAGACCAGGGCGGGCGCGACGAACATCGCAACCTGCGTGCCCGAACCCACCGCGATCTCGAGCGTCACGTCGAGGCGGTTCCGGATGGCGAACATGACGGCCGATGCGTGCTCGGCCGCATTGCCGATGATCGGGATGAGGATCAGGCCGACGAACGTGGCCGGGATGTTCAGGGCGGATATCGCCGGATGCAGCGAAGACACGAGCAGCTCCGACTCGAGCCCCACGACGACCGCAGCCACGGCGAGCACCGCCAGCGCCACCGGCGTCGACCAGGTCGCGGACTGTTCAGCCTCGGGCCCGTGAAACATGTGGGCGTGGGTGATCTGCGTGAAGGCGAGCGCCGCGAGGTAGAGCAGGACCAGCACACCCGCGACGACGGCGCTCACGACCTCCTTCTCGTTGAAGCCGATGGTTGGCGTCGCCGCAACCAGCAGGGCCGGCACCACCAGGCCGGCCACAGCGAGGAGCAGCGAGGAGGAGTGCACGCCGGCCGCTTCGCGGCTGAACTCCAGCTCCTTGCGCCGAAGGCCGCCCGCGGCAAACGAGAGGCCGAGCACGAACAGCAGGTTGCCCACTATCGAACCGACCAGCGAGGCCTTCACGATCGCGAAGTCGCCGTTCGCGATGAGGAAGATCCCGACTATCAGCTCGGTCAGGTTGCCGAAGGAGGCGTTCAGCAGGCCGCCCCCGCGCGGGCCGATCCGGATCGCCACCTGCTCCGTCGATTCCCCGATCAGCCCGGCCAGCGGCACGATCGCCAGGGCCGCGGTCACGAAGGTCGCGACCTCCTGGTGAAGAAGGTCGGCAACGATGGAGACGGGAACGAAGGCGAGCAGCCAGTAGAGCGATGGGCGGGCGAGGCGGCGCATCGAGGCCATATGTTGACCCGTCGCATAATTCGCAGGTGGCCACGGCCCTGTCCCTCTCACACCTCGGGTCACTGATGCGGGGCGTCCGCAGCGTCGACCAGGTGGGCGCGGAGGAGCGGGCGGCGGCCCTTGCCAAGAGGTCGATCAAGAAGTCGTCGAAGCTCTGGGCGCTCGACCTCGCGATCCGCTGCATGGACCTGACCACGCTCGAGGGTTCCGACACGCCGGGCAAGATCGCGGCGCTCTGCGCCAAGGGCATCCGGCCCAAGCCAGGCGACGCCTCGATCCCCTCGGTCGCGGCGATCTGCGTCTACCCGGCCCGCGTCGCGGACGCGCGGGCGCACCTCGGGACCAGCGGCGTCCGCATCGCGTCGGTCGCGACCGCGTTTCCCTCCGGGCAGAGCTTTCTGTCGATCAAGATCACCGAGACGCGCGAGGCGGTCGAGGCCGGAGCCGACGAGGTCGACATGGTCATCGACCGCGGCGCCTTTTTGTCGGGCGACTACCAGAAGGTCTACGACGAGATCGTCGCGGTGAAGGACGCGTGCGGCAGCGCGCACCTGAAGGTCATCCTCGAAACTGGCGAGCTCGGCACGTACGACAGCGTGCGCCGGGCTTCGATCCTCGCGATGGCTGCGGGCGCGGATTTCATCAAGACCTCGACCGGCAAGGTGCAGCCCGCGGCCACGCTCCCGGTGAGCCTGGTGATGATGGAGGCCATCCGCGATTTCGTGCGCGAGACGGGGCGCCCCGTAGGGTTCAAGCCGGCGGGCGGAATCCGCACCTCGAAGCAGGCGATCGCGTATCTCGTGGTGCTTTACGAGACTCTCGGGGTCGACTGGATGACGCCCGAGCGCTTCCGGCTCGGCGCCTCAACCCTGCTGAACGACGTGCTCATGCAGATCGAGAAAGAGCGCAGCGGCGTGTACCAGTCGGGCGATTACTTCACGATCGACTGAGATGGCGATCACAAAGCACCGCCGCACGAATGAGAGGCTAGAGCTCGCGAAGCAGGAGTTCGAGTACGCGCCCGCGCCCGAGTCCGTCGACCACATCAAGATCGAGCCGCACTACGGCCTGTTCATCGGCGGCAAGATGGTCGCCGGCCACAGCCGCAAGCGCTTCGCCACCATCAATCCGGCCACCGAGAACAAGCTCTCCGAGGTCGTCGAAGCCGACGAGGTGGACGTCGACAAGGCCGTGCGCGCGGCGGACCGCGCGTTCGACTCGTGGTCGCGCCTTGCTCCCGCGCGGCGCGCCCGCTACCTGTTCCGCATCTCGCGCATCCTGCAGGAGCGCGCGCGCGAGCTGGCGGTCGTCGAGACGATGGACGGCGGCAAGCCGATCAAGGAGTCGCGAGACGTCGACATCCCGCTGAGCGCGGCGCACTTCTTCTACTACGCCGGCTGGGCCGACAAGCTCGAGTGGGCCTTCCCGAACCGCAGGCCCCAGCCGCTCGGGGTCGCGGGCCAGGTGATCCCGTGGAACTTCCCGCTGCTCATGCTCGCGTGGAAGATCGCGCCTGCGCTCGCCGCCGGCAACACGGTGGTGCTCAAGCCGGCGGAGACGACGCCGCTTTCGGCAATGCTCTTCGCGGACATCTGCCAGCAGGCCGAGCTGCCGCCGGGCGTGGTCAACATCATCACGGGCGCGGGCAAGACGGGCTCGCTCCTGGTATCGCACCCGGCGGTGAAGAAGGTCGCATTCACCGGCTCGACCGAGGTGGGCAAGCTGATCCAGCGCTCGATCGCCGGCACCGGCAAGCGCCTGACCCTGGAGCTCGGCGGCAAGGCCGCGAACATCGTGTTCGAGGACGCGCCACTCGATGCCGCGATCGAGGGCATCGTCAACGGCATCTACTTCAACCAGGGCCACGTGTGCTGCGCGGGTTCGCGCCTCCTGGTGCAGGAGTCGATCGCCGAGCCGCTGCTCGAGAAGCTGAAGCTCCGCCTCGGCACTCTTCGCCTCGGGGACCCGCTGGACAAGAACACCGACATCGGCGCGATCAACTCGAAGGCGCAGCTGGAGAAGATCGCCGGCCTCGTCGAGTCGGGCGTCGAGGAGGGCGCCGAGCTCTTCCAGCCCGAGTGCCGCCTGCCCGAGCGCGGCTTCTGGTTCCCGCCGACGCTGTTCACGAACGTGTCGCAGTCGTACCGCATCGCGCGCGAGGAGATCTTCGGCCCGGTCCTTTCGGTCCTCACGTTCCGCACACCCGCCGAGGCGGTGGAGAAGGCGAACAACACTCCTTACGGGTTGAGCGCCGGCGTGTGGACCGACAAGGGCTCGCGCATCCTGTGGATGGCGGAGCGCATGCGCGCGGGAGTGGTGTGGGCGAACACCTTCAACCGCTTCGACCCGACCTCGCCGTTCGGCGGGTACAAGGAGTCGGGGTATGGCCGCGAGGGCGGGCTGCATGGCCTGCTGCCGTACGTGGAGCTGAACTGAGCGTGGACGTACGCAAGACCTACAAGCTCTACGTCGGCGGCGAGTTCGTGCGCTCGGAGTCGGGGCGCGCGTACCGCGTGGACGGTTCCGTGAACGTGCCCCGTGGCTCGCGCAAGGACCTGCGCGACGCGATCAGCGCCGCGCGCACCGCATTCCCAGGCTGGGCGGGCCGCACCGCGATGAACCGCGGACAGATCCTGTATCGCGCGGCGGAGATGCTGGACGGGCGCCGCTCGCAGTTCGTCGAAGTGCTCGGCGGCGGCCGCACGGCGGCGCGCGAGGTGGAGCAGGCGGTGGACGCGCTGGTCTGGTACGCGGGCTGGACCGACAAGCTCGGGCAGGTCGCCGGCAACACCAACCCCGTGGCCGGGCCCTACTTCAACTTCACGATCCCCGAGCCGACCGGCGTGGTCGGCATCATCGCTCCGGCCGAGTCGCCGCTGGCGGGCCTGGTGAAGCGGGTCGCGCCGGCCCTGTGTGGCGGCAACACCGTGGTTGTGCTGGCGTCTGAGACATCGCCGCTGCCGGCCCTCACGCTCGCCGAGGTGCTGGCCACGAGCGACTTTCCTGGCGGCGTCGTCAACGTCATCGCGGGCTACCACCGCGAGCTGCTGTCATGGCTCGCCGGTCACATGGACGTGAACGCGGT
>Ga0075426_10003882_pt1 | contig 10658 bp, 10 predicted proteins | sample SoiMethybrSBSTD5_FD_75304 | JGI IMG/M metagenome (GOLD analysis project Ga0075426, IMG submission 75304) | Bulk soil microbial communities from a Populus tree surrounding site in Tennessee, USA - Soil MetaG P. TD hybrid SBSTD5 | ecosystem: Environmental > Terrestrial > Soil > Tree plantation...
GCGCAGTCCGACTCCGACGGCCGCGTCACCAACCTGCGGCTGACCCCGGAGGGCGAGCGGCGGCTGACGCTGGCTTTCATGACGAACGAGCAGGAGCGCGACGAGCTCCGCGCGGCGATCGCGCACCTCGATAGCGACTAGACCCGATTCTCAGCCGGCCTGGGCCAGAACGCCGAGAATCTCGGCCGGTTCCGGGAAGCGGCCCTGCTGCTGCTTCGAGAAGACGAGCGAACCGTCGGCGACCACGTCGTATTGGCTCTTGGCGCCCTCGATCGCGTCGGCGTCGAAACCCTGTTCCCTCAGCTCAGCCGCGAGACTCGCGGCTCGTTCGTCGTAGCCGCTTCAGACCGGGCAGTAGAAGATCTCGACGCGCACGTGAGGCATCGTAACCGTCAGGGTCGTCGCAGCAGGTACCAGCCGAGCTCGGCCTCGTAGTTCGGAGGAGCCAGCGCCTTCGCCTGCTCTCGTTCGTCGCCCTCGCAACCTGCCAGGTCGAGGTACGGCTCCAGCTCGCGCGGCTCGCGGACGAACCTCGCCTTCACGAGCACGAGGTTGTTCGCCTCGAAGAGCTGGCGGAGGTCGACGTCGGCGAGCGCACGCGTGTGCGAGGGATCGCGAGCGCGCTCGAAGCGGTTCAGCTCGAGCGCGGCGAGCGGGTCGTTCGGCGCGATCTGGTCGACCACGAGCAGCGTTCCGCCCGGCCGGGTCACGCGGGTCATCTCGGCGACGACGAGCTCGGGCCGCGGGACGTGGTGCAACGTCCGCAGAGTCCCGGTCAGGTCGAAGGAGCCGAGCGGGAAGTCGAGCTTCGCGATGTCGCCCTCGACGAACGACACGTTCGGTGGAGCGACGGCGCGCCCGCGCTCGATCAGCTCCGGCACGAGCTCGACCGCGACGACCTCTCGAACGAGCGGCGCCAGCGCGAAGGCGAGCGCGCCCGTTCCGGCGCCTGCGTCGAGCGCGCGCTCGTCGCCGCCGAGGGGCGCGAAGTCGCGCACCTGCACGGCCAGCTCGCCGGCGCGGCGCTCCTGCAGCGCCGCGATCCGATCAGCCGTCGCTGCGAACCGAGCGCGCGTTGCGTCGTGCGTACTCAAGCGCCTCCTCCTTGGACGTGATCGTGCCTGCCGCGCGTTCCTCCGCGATCTCGTCGAGCAGCCGCCCGACCTCGGGACCCGGCGGGATCCCGAGCTCGCCGCCGCGGACGAGCGGCTTCTTCGGTTGCCTCGCTCGCGCCTCGAGGACGGAGTCGCGGAATTCGTCCGCGCCCAGGTATGCAAGCGCCTCGAGCCCCCAGGGCTCCGTCGCGCGGCGGAAACGGTGGATGCTGCGCGGTGAGTCGTCCGTAGGAGGCTCTGCGCGCAGGAGCGTCCGCGCGAACCGACGGGTCTCGTTCGAGATCGGCAGCTTCAGGAGGTTCTCGCCGAAGACGACGACGAGGTCGAAGTCGGGATGCCGCGCGGCACCGAGGCGGCCGGCTCCATCGAGCGACCCGCCGAGCCGCCCGAGCAGTCCCAGAGCCTCGAGCTGCCGGAATCCGGAGGCCGAGAGGCGGCGCAACTCGGCGAGGATCCGCTCGCCCGACGGCCGCGTGACGAGCTCGGCGTCGCGCCGGATCAGGGCCTCGGTCTCCGGGACGAGCCGGAAGTCGAGCTCGTCCTCCAGCCGCGGCCCCCGCAGAAGCCGCAGCGGGTCGTCGCGGAAGACGCCGTCACCGATCGCACGCAGGCGACCGGCCGCGAGGTCGGCATACCCCGCGTAGGGGTCGACAGTCTCGTCGCTGCCCGCGCGTTCAGCGATCGCGTTGATGCTGAAGTCCCGCGTCGCGAGGTCGTCCTCGATCGGCCCGCGCAGGGGCGTGAAGTCGACGGTGCGGCCACCTTCGAATGCGACCCGCCAGGCGCCGTGGCGCTCGGAGAGTGGAAACGGCGCCCCACCGGACTCACGTGCGAAGTGCCGCGCCGCCTGCTCCGGCTCGCCAAGGGCGACGTCGACGTCGACAACCGGCCGCCCGAGCGCGCGGTCGCGCACGGCGCCGCCGACGATCCACGCCTCCTCGCCGGCGAACAGCTTCTCGACGAGCTCACGCATCGAGAACCACCCGCCTCGAACGCGTTGGGTTGTCGTTGATCCCGCACACGAGCTCATAGTTGATCGTCCCTGCCACGCGGGCGTGATCTTCGGCGAGAACCCCGTGGCCGAGCAACGTCACCGGCGTAGCGACGGGCAGCTCGCGGTCGAGCTCGACGGCGAACGCGTCCATCGAAACGGTGCCGACCGCGCGCCTGAGCTCGCCCGCGACGCGGACCTCGGTTCCGGTCAGGTCGCGGCGGAAGCCGTCCGCGTAGCCGACCGGGACGATGCCGACCCAGGTTGGATCCTCAGCGACGAAGCGGCGGCCGTAACCGGTGCTCTCGCCGGGCGCGAGCTGCCGGACCTGTGCGAGGTGGCTCGTCCAGCTGAGGGCGGGCTCGAGGCCGTCCTCGGCGGGGTCGGTCCCGAACGGCGAGAGGCCGTAGATCGCGACCCCGCAGCGGGCGGCGTCGAAGCGCGCGTCCGGGAACCGCAAGGCGCCGGCGCTGTTGGCGAGGTGGCGCGTCAGGTGCCGATACGGCTTGGTCGCCTCGGCAAAGTCGGTGATTTGCCTGTCCGTGAAGGCGGAGTCGCAGTCGGCGCTGGCGAGGTGGCTCATCAGCCCCACGACCCCGCGCGGTGGCTCGAACAGCTCGGAAAGGCCCCAGCGGCCCATGCCGGTGTCGAGTTTCAGGTGCACCGGCACGCCCTCGGGAATTTCCGCATCGGAGACGACGAGCTCGAGCCGCGCCTCCCGGGCGAGCGCGATCTCGCGGCTCGTCAGGGTCGGCCCCATCACGAGGATGCGGGCGTCGCGGTACCCCTCGCGAAGCGTGAGCGCCTCCGCCACCGTGGCGACGCAGAGCATCCTCGCCCCGGCGCCGAGCGCCGCGCCGGCGACGTCGGTCGCGCCGTGGCCGTAACCGTCGGCCTTCACGACCGCCCAGAGCTGCGCACCCTCGAGCACGGCGAGCAGCCGCTTGACGTTGCGGCGGATCGCCCCGAGGTCGATCGTCAGCTCAGAGCGGTGCATCCAGCACGCCGGGCAGCTCTGCAATCACGTCGCTCGCCACGAGCCCGCGGCCGTGCGGCCACGCGAGCGCTGCATCGACATGGACGCGAGCCGCCGCCGCGGCCGCGAGCTGCGCGCCCATCCCTTTCGAGAGGAAGGCGCCGACGATGCCGGTGAGGACGTCCCCCGTGCCGGCCGTGGCGAGTCGCGGCGTCCCGGCCGTGATCAGGGTTCGCGCGTCAGGCGCGGCAACGATCGTGTCGCTGCCCTTCAGCAGGACGACGCAGCGGAAGCGCTCGACGGTGCGGCGGGCCGCCTCGAGCCGATGCCCGTCGACCCATTCCGTCTCGACGTCGAGAAGCCGCGCGAGCTCGCCGGAGTGGGGCGTCAACACGGTGGCTGCGCGCCGCTCGAACGGCTCGAGCCCGAAGAGCGCGTCCGCGTCGACGACCGCCGGAAGCTCGGTCTCCTCGAGCAGGCGCCGGACGAGGCGCCTGGCCGAGTCGTCTCGCCCAAGGCCCGGGCCCAGGGCCAGGGCACCGGCCCGCTCGGTCGCCTCCATGACCTTCTCGAGCCGATGCTTGACCGCCTCGAGCACCTGGGTCTCGACGACGAGCATCGACTGGTGGGGCGTGCAGATCGTGACGTAGCCCGCATCGGCGCGGAATGCCGCCTTGGCGGCGAGCGACACCGCGCCCGTCATGCCCGGCGCTCCCCCGACGACGAGCACGGAGCCCGAGCGGTACTTGTTGCCCTCGCGGCCTCGGGGCGGGATCAGCCCGGCGATCTCGCTTGTCACACGCGCGTGCGCGGTCTCCGCCGGCTCGAGGCCGATGTCGGCGACCTCCACCTGGTCGGACTGAAGGCTGCCGGGCGCAACCGCGAGCCCCACCTTCTCGCCGTGGAACGTGACGGTCGCGTCCGCTTGGACGACGGTGCCCGCAATCTCGCCGGTGGTCGCGTTCACGCCCGAGGGAACGTCGACCGAGACGACCGGCACATCCGCCGAGCGGATTGCGTCGATCGACCGAGCCGCCTCCTCACGCGGCTCACCGCGGAAGCCCGTTCCGAAGATCGCATCGATCACCACGTCCGCCCGCGGTAGTGGCGCCCCCACCTCGACGACCTCGGCGCCGAGCTTCCCGGCCGCGATCCGGCCGTCGCCGCCGTTCGCGCCTTTGCCGCAGACGGCGACGACGCGCGCGCCCGGGTAGTCGCGGGCGACGATTTCGGCGACGGCGCCGCCGGCACGTTCCATCATCGCGTCGACGTCGTGGCCCGCCTCCGCCTCCTTCATCTCGTCCGCGGTGTAGAGCGGCTCGAGCCCTATCACTCGACTACTGCTACCGCCGTTGCGAGCTCCCGCGAATGCGACATCGAGAGGTCGATCGCCCCCGCCCCGGCGCGCTCCGCCCATGCCCGCACGCGGCCGGACAGGCGCACGGCCGGTTTCGGCCTTCCCGCGATCTCGACGTCCCGCCAGGCAAACGCCCGGGCGACGCCGAAGCCGAGCGCCTTTCCGACGGCCTCCTTCGCCGCGAAGCGCGCGGCGTAATGCTGCGGCGGGTTAGGCCGCGAGTCGCAGTACGCGCGCTCCACCTCGGTGAAGCATCGCTCGCGGAAGCCCGGATAGCGCTCGAGCGCCCTGCGGACGCGCGCGATTTCGATCAGATCCGTGCCGACGGTCAAAACGAATTCCTCGATCTAGCGTGGTAAAGACGGTCGCGCCGGCTAAGCCGCCACGACCTCCAGGTCGGCATCGCAAGCGACGCCTCAGTCAGATCAGTGCCCACAGTCAAAACGAATCCCTCGATCTAGAGTGGTAAAGACGGTCGCGCCGGCTAAGCCGCCACGACCTCCAGGTCGGCATCGCAAGCGACGCCTCAGTGAGATCGGTGCCGACGGTCACGCCGCGGATTCTAGGAACGCCGGCACGTCCGCGATCGAATCCAGGACCGCTTCCGGCTGCGCGCTCCAGGCGCCGGCTTCGTCACGGAACTTGCCGGTGCGGACGAGAATCGTGTGCATGCCGAGTGCGGCGGCGCCGCCGATGTCCGCATCGACGTCGTCGCCGACCATCCACGTGTGTTCGGGGTCGGCGTCGAGCGCCTCCAGCGCGGCCTCGAAGTAGGACGCGCTCGGCTTGCCTAGGACGGTCGCGGAGATGCCGGTCGCGTACTCGAGACCGACAACGAACGCGCCGGCGTCGAGCAGCGGGCCGCGAGCGGTCTGCCACCAGCGGTTCTTGTGGAGGCAGTACAGCTCCGCGCCGGCCTCGAGCTCCGCGAAGGCGCGCGCGAGATTCATGTAACTGAAGACCTGGTTCGTGTCCGCGGTCTCGTCGGCGCCGCCGAGCAGGACTGCGTCGGCGTTCTCGCCGACCAGGTTGACGCCCACGAGGTCATCGCGGATCGCGGGCATCGTCAGCGCGAGGACGCGCTTCTCCGCGAGGGCGCGTGCCGCGGCTACCGGCGTCGTCTGCAGCTCCTCGTTGGCGAGCTCGATCCCGAACCCACGGATGGTCTCGGCCAGCCGCGCGCGGGCCTGGGTCGTGTTGTTCGTCAGGAACCGGAGCCGGTGGCCGTCTTCGCGGAGCCGCTCGACGGCGCGGGTCGCGCCCTCGATCGGCCGCCCGGAGATGTGCAGCACGCCGTCGACGTCCAGCAGAATCGGGGGCATGGCCGGCGAGTCTATTCGCGTTACGCGCTCGGTCTCGATGCCGCGGTCGGAGATTGAGCTGCGCTTCTCGCGCTCGAGCGGCCCGGGCGGGCAGCACGCGCAGAAGACGGAGACGCGCGCGGAGGCCATTTTCGACGTCGCGAGCTCCGTCGCGCTCACCGAAGCCCAGAAGCGCCGCGTGATCGCGAAGGCCGGCCCAGTCCTCCGGGCCGTCGCCCAGGACGAGCGGAGCCAGTGGCGCAATCGAGAGCTCGCGATCGAACGTGTCGTCGAGGAGCTGAGAGAGGCGCTCAAGGTCGAGCGAAAGCGTCGCCCGACGAAGCCGACCCGCGAGTCGCGGAAGCGCCGCCTCGAACAGAAGCGCCGTCGCTCGGAGACGAAGCGCCTGCGCCGGCCGCCGGACTCCTAGGCGAGCGCCAGCAGCGCCACTCCCACGACGACGACCGCGGCGCCCGCGAGGCGCCGCAAACCGACCGGCTCGTCCAGGAACAGGCGCGCGAGCACGACCGCGATGACGACGCTCGTCTCGCGCACGGCCGAGACGGCGGGCGCACTGGCGAGGCGCAGCGCCAGCAGCACGAGCAGATACGTGGCCGCCGAGGCGATTCCGATCACCGCCGCGATCGGCCGCGCCGCCGCGACGAGGCGCGGCCGCCCCACCGAGAGCGGGTACGCCAGCGCCGGCCCGAGCATGACGAGCAACAGGTACGGCGCCGCGTTCGCGTGCTGGATTCCGTGACGATCGACGACCGTGTAGCCGGCGATCGCCGCCGCGGTTGCGACCGCCAGGCCGGTGCCGCGCGCGCTCTGTCCGACCCCGCGAACGAGCAGGATTCCGGCGGCCACCGCGAAGACGCCCGTGATTTCGCCGGCCGAAGGGCTCGCGCCGACGACGACCACGACGATCAGGAGCGCCAGCACCGGCGCGAGGCCGCGCGCGAGCGGGTAGACAAGGCTGAGCTCGAAGCGACGATAGGCCGCCGCGAGGAGAGCGATGTACAGGAGCTCGAGCGCTCCCGACCCGAGGATGTACGGAACCGCCGCGCCCTCTACGCGCCAGGTCGCAGCTGCCAGCGGAATCAGCACCAGAACGAAGACGACGAGCGAAACGGCCGTCGTCGCCTGCGTGTCCCGCTCGCGCGCGAGCAGGAGGTTCCACGAGGCGTGCAGCCCCGCAGCGGCGAGCGCCAGGCCGAGCGCCTCGGCGCTCAATGACGGTGGCCGGCGTGCTGGAGCGGCGCCGCCGTCCGCCCGGCGACGTCGACGTACCGCTCGGGATCCGCCTCGAACTTCGCGCGGCAGCCGTCGCCGCAGAAGTAGTACGTCTGGCCGTGGTACGTCGCCGTCGGCTTCCCGGCGTGCCGGTCGACGGCCATCCCGCAAACGGGATCCCTCGCCCCGCGCCGGAGCGTCAATGCGAACAGCGTCGCGGCGACCCCGAAGAAGACGATGTTCAGAAAGGTCGTGTAGTTCCAGGAGATGCCGCGGCTCGCGATCGAGTCGATCGACGGGCGCTCGGACGGCACGAGCCCGAGCGCGCTGAAGATGCCGTCGACGGCGAGTGCCGCCAGCACGATCGCCACGAACATGATCGCGACAAGCCGGGCGGTCACGTCCCGGCCGTAGTACTTCACGTATGCGATCACGATCGGGATGATCAACAGATCGGCGTAGATGAAGGCGATCACGCCGGCGAACGAGATCCCTCCCGCCCAGAGCACCGCCGCCAGGGGCGCGTTTCCGACCGAGCAGACGAACGAGAGCACCGCGACGATCGGCCCGACCACGACGTTCTCCGCGAGGCGTAGCGGCCACGAAGCGTCGGTGATGAACAGCGAGTTGAAGAAGTCCATCGGCAGCAGCGAGATGAACCCGGCGATCAGAAAGCCGGCCAGGATCTCCTTCCAGAGCATCTCCACGTCGCTGCGGAAGTTGTGGGCGACGTCGGACCAGGCCTGCAGCGACGTCAGTCGCTCGCGCCAGGGCAGCCGCGAGCCCGCGCTCGCATGCTGATGCCCGGCGTCCGCCGCCTCAGCGTGCAGGCGCGCCTCCTCCTCCAGCCGCCGCGAGACGAACAGCCGCAGCCCGAGCCACATCAGCGCGATCAGGATCAGGCCGCCGACCAGCTCCGCCATCGTGAACTGCCAGCCGATGAAGATCCAGATGACGATTCCGAGCTCGAAGACGAGGTTCGTCGACGCGAACTGGAAGACCATCGCCGAGGCGAAGCTCGCGCCCTTCGCGAACATCGACTTCGCGATCGCGATCGCCGCGTAGCTGCAGGACGAGGACGCGGCGCCGAGCCCGGTCGAGAGCGCGACCTCGCGCGCGCCGCGTCCGCCGAGCGCCCGCTCGATCCGCTCCCGCGGGACCCACGCCTGCACGATCCCGGAGAGCGCGAACCCGAGCACGAGCGCCCACCAGACCTCCCAGGCCATCTGGAACGCGTTCCAGAGCCCGTCACCGATCGTCGAGAGGACATTCACGCGGTCAAGCTAACGCTTGGACTACGCGCGCTGGATGTACCGCTTCTTCAGCCTGATGTCGTTGGCAGCGAAGGGGCCGGAGCCCGCCGGGTGGAGCTCCAGCGTCGGCTCGCCGCCGGGCGGGATGAACCGCGCGGCCTCGCGGTAGTCCTGGTTGAGCTCCTTCAGCCGGTCGAGGAACCGCTGTCGGTGCGGCTCCACATCCCGCGGCGCATCCTTGCCGGGCGCGAGCTCCAGCGCGACCGTCAGCCGCTTGTCGACGTTCTCGTCCTCGGACACGACGAGCGCGAACGAATCGACGAGCGCGGCAAGCTCGGGGATCGAGAAGACCGCCGCTTCGACGTCGGCCGGGGTCACCTTGGAGCCGAAAAAGGCCACGGTCTGATCCGCTCGGCCGTAGTGGAAGAGCAGCGGGAGATCGGTACGCGACCCACCGCCGAGCTCGTCTGGGGAGCGTCCGAGCTCGGCGAGCCGGCTCCTGAGCTCGGGGAACCGCAGGACGTGACCGCGATCGTGGATGTTGTAGCGGACGCGCGGCGATACGTTGGTCGGGCGGAGCAGCGTCACGATCAACTCGCCGTCGCGGTTCGTCTCGAGGTAGTAGTCGAGTGGCGAATACTGGAAGACCATCGGTAGCTGCTCGTCCGGCCACGTCAACGCCGCCCGAAGCTCGGCGTCGCGCGCGAGCTCGCGCCGCAGCGCGATCGTGAAGTCGTTCTCGGCCGCGATATTGATCTCGAGGTCCGACGCGCCGTACGAGCCGTACACCCTGCGGAAGGCGCGGCCGAGATAGTCCCTCATCGCCTCGCTGATCCCTTCGCCGCCGACGGCGCCGTAGATCTCGTAGCGCTCCCAATCCACGTCCGCACGGTCGACGAGCGTCTTCAGGAACGGCGGATAGCCGGTGATCAGATAGCGGTAGCGCGGGCCGAAGTCGCGCAAGGTCGCCTCGATCTTCTCGAGCTCCGGGCCCGTCGATTTCAGGATCGCCATGTCCACGACGGAAGAGGACACGTTCATGCCCGTGGCCCACGGACCGAGGGCGAAGGCGTTGATCACGAACAGCGGCTCGCGGCCGAGCAGCTCGTGCAGCGCCACGTTGAGCATCTTCTTGACCGCACGCCGCTCGTCTGCGCCGCGCACCCAGTTGTTGGGCTTGCCGCTCGTGCCGGACGATTCGTCGACGACGACACCCTCGCGCGGGATCTCGCCGTTCAGGCACTGCGCCTCGAGCGGGAACGCCTTGACGTAGGAGTGCTTGTCCATCTCGGGCAAAGCCGCGAAGTCGGTGGCGAACGCACGCGGGAGCCCCGCTGCGAACTCGCGGTAGGCCGGCACGCGTCGGCGGGCGAGCTCGTAGATCCACCACGCTTTCCACTCCCCCAGCCGCCACCGGGCACGCTCGAAGCCAGGCACGAAGCGCAGCTTGTAGAGCTCCTCTGAGCTCAACAGGGTCCGGTTCACGAGTTGCGCGACGCGGACGAGCCCGAACACGACCGTCCGCCTGGGCGCGCTACGCAGCCAGGAGCGCGTCGGCCTCGAGGCGGACGCTGCGGGGCGGCTGCTCGCTTCGCCCGAGGCGAACGACGAGCCAGGGGATTCCGTGCTCGTCCTCAAGATGAATCCTCTCTTTCAGGCGGGCATTTGCCCGCGGGTTTGTGATCACCGAGCCGAACGGGTGCAGGTAAATGCCGTCGGCGGTCAGCGTCAGCCAGATGCGCGCGAGCATCCGGCCCGCGCGAAACGCCTCATCGGGGGTTCCGAAGGGCCCGATCAGCCACCCGACGGTCCGAACGCCGCGCATCGTCCTCAGGTAGAGCCGCCGGATCAGTTGCTTCACCCCCGGCAACTCGAAGATCCAACGTGCATGGACGAAGAGCCAGAGGAGCCAGCCGGGGAAGCCGAGCGCCTCGGGGGAAAAGCCGTCCCGCCGGCGCCGGGCGTCACCGTTCGAGTAGCGGATCCAACCCCCGACCTCTCGACGCGCGACGGGGTCCTCCATGTCGTAGAACAGCGTGTCGCAGTTCAGCCCGAGCATCCAGTCGACGGTCTGCTGCTCGCTCGAGAACGCCAAGCGGTGTCCGTACGTGCCGGCGAGCCTCGCGACCTCGTCGAGGACGCGCTGCGGCACCGGCTCGCCGTCGTAGGGAAGCCGCGACGTCCGCCGCTCCAGCAGCAGTTCAGGCGACAACGCCTCCTCGACGCGGCGCTCGACCAAAGCGAGCCGCGCGAAAGGCCGCGGCGCGGTGCCGCCGAACTCGAGCGAGGCGCCGTCGTATTCGACATCGAGATCGAGCCCTGCGCCGCGGGCGGCAATCGCGAGGTGCTCGACGAAGATGCCGAGGCCGGCGATCATGAACACCCCGGTCGGATCGGTCTCGGGGAGCAGGCGATCCGGTGCGTACAGCAGG
>Ga0075426_10003884_pt1 | contig 10650 bp, 10 predicted proteins | sample SoiMethybrSBSTD5_FD_75304 | JGI IMG/M metagenome (GOLD analysis project Ga0075426, IMG submission 75304) | Bulk soil microbial communities from a Populus tree surrounding site in Tennessee, USA - Soil MetaG P. TD hybrid SBSTD5 | ecosystem: Environmental > Terrestrial > Soil > Tree plantation...
GGTAGCGTGAGGTGCACGCGCAGGTTCCCCGAGTCGTCGAAGTCCGCCCACAGCCGGCCCTTCATCGCCGCGGCGAGCTCGCGTGAGATGGCAAGCCCCAGGCCGACACCGCCGGCGGCAGCGGAACGTGATGGGTCGGCGCGGTAGAAGCGGTCAAACATGCGGTCCGGGTCGGGCCGGTGCGGGCCGGCCGGGTTCGCGACGACGGTCTCCACCGCTCCGCCGCTCAACCTGGCCATCGCGTTGACCGTCGAGCCGTCGGGCGCGTACTTGACCGCGTTGTCGAGCAGGTTGTCGAGGATCTGGTGCAGTCGTTCGGGATCGGCGGCGACGGGAGGAATGTCGTCGGGCGCGTTGAGAACCAGCGACAGCCCTCGCGCGCTCCCGCGCGGCCTCACGATCTCGAGCTCCTGCTCCAGTTGTCCGCCCAGGTCCACGGCGGTGATGTGCATGGAGATCTGGCCGGCCTCGACGCGCGCCAGGTCGAGGAGCTCCTGCGCCATGCGGAGCACGCGCTCGGACTCCTCGTGGACGATGGTCGCCGCCCGGGTGCGCTCGGCATCGCCCCGGAGGCTGCCGTCCACCAGTGCCTGGCTGAACCCGATGAGGCTGGTCAGCGGCGTCTTCAGCTCATGCGAAACGTTGGCGAGGAAGTCGCGCTCGACCTTGCGCGCGCGCTCGACCGCCTCAGCCATCCGGTTGAAGGCCGAGTCGAGCATCCCGATCTCGTCCTGGCCCTTGATGCCTACCCTTCGCGAGTAGTTGCCCGCGGCGATGTCCTCGGCGGCGGCCGCGAGCTGGGAGACCGGTCCCGTCACCGACCGGCTGATCAGGAGGATGAGCAGCATCGCGAGGACCAGGGCGGCCCCGCCCGCTTCGAGCAATCGAGTGGCGAGGTCGCCGGCGGCTGCGGACGCGATGTTGTCCTGGGGCTCGGCGAGGACGATCCAGCTCGCGTTGAGGGGATCGCGCTTGGGCGGGATGCTGACCGCCGCCGCGAAATACATCTGCCCGCCCAGCATCGTGCGCGCCTCCGAGATGTTGGCGATGCGGCTGGAGCGAACGACCGGGATCTGGACGCCGTAGCTGGGTGTGCCGTTGGTCAGGCTGTCGTACACGACCCGACGCTCGGAGTCGAGCAGCAGCAGCCGGCTTGCGCCAAGTCGCGGGGCGAGGGAGTTGAGGCGGTCGCTGAAATCGTTCGGCGTGTCGAGGCGACACGCTCCCGTGGCGCTGCCGCGAAAGAGGCACTCCTCGTTCTTCACCTGCAGCGCTGCGGGGACGACCTGCCGGTCGAGCTGGTCCTGCGCGCCCTGGAACTCGAGGTTGCGGACGAACACCCACGTGAGCAGCCCGCCGAGGAGGAGGCTGACGGCAACGATGCCCGCGGCCGCGGCGAGGAGGCGCAGCCGCAGGTTCAGGTTCCTGCCAGCTCCAACCGGTACCCGACGCCCCAGACGGTCTGGATGCTCGGATCGGTGATGTTCGCCGCGGCGAGCTTCTCCCGCACCTGCTGCACGTGCACGTCGACGGTCCGCGTGTAGCCGGGGAAGTCATATCCCCAGACGAGGTCGAGGAGCTCGCTGCGCTGGAACACGCGGCCGGGGTGGCGGGCGAGAAGCGCCAGCAGGTCGAACTCTTTCGGCCGGAGCTGCACGCGCTCGTTCCCGTGTCTCACCTCGTGGCGCTCGATGTCGACCTCGAGCTTTCCCGCGCGGACGAGCCTGGGCTGGTCGGGCTCGGTCCGGGCGCGGCGCAGCAGGGCTTTCGCGCGCGCGACCAGCTCCTGCGGATGAAAGGGCTTGGTGAGGTAATCGTCGGCACCAACCTCGAGGCCGACGACCTTGTCGGTCACCTCGTCTCGCGCGGTGAGCATGATGATCGGCACCTGGCTCACCTTGCGAATCTCCTTGCAGATGGTGAGGCCGTCGGTGCCGGGAAGCATGATGTCGAGGATCACCAGGTCGGGCTTGAGCTGACCGAACCGGTTGAGGGCCTGCGTCCCGTCCCCCACGCCCTCCACCTCGTAGCCCTCGCGCGTGAGGTAGAGCCGCGCGAGCTCGAGGATGTGCTTCTCGTCGTCGACGACCATGATCCTGGAGCTCAACGCCGCGCCCATCGCGTCAAATTCATCACCGCCACGTCAAAGGGTCGTTTTACAAACGTGAGTGAAATGTAAACGCGGTCTATTTTGCCGGGCGGAGCACCAGTTTCAGCGGGTTTCCGCCCAGCCCGAAGCGGTTCCGGATCTTCTTCTCCAGGTAGCGCCGGTAAGAGAAGTGCAAGAGGTCGGTGTCGTTGACGAACAGGACCACGGTTGGGGTCTCGGTGCCGGCTTGCGTTGCATAGCTCAACTTGAGCCGCCGCCCTTTGTAGCTTGGCGGCGGATGCTCGAGGAAGGCCTCGCGCAGCGCCCGGTTCAATTCGTTGGGCGGCATCTTGATCCGCCGCTGGCCGACAACCTCGAGCGCGACGGGCATGATCGTTGCGATGCCCTCCTTGGTCCTGGCCGAGACTGCAGCGACAGGCGCGAACGCCGCGAACTTGAAATCATTCGCGAGCGCCTTGCGCCAGTAAGCCGGATTGCGCATCGCCGGCTCCACGAGGTCGATCTTGTTGACCACGATGACGAGGCCCTTGCCTGCCTCCAGCGCGTATCCGGCAACGTGCTGGTCCTGTGCGAGCACCCCGCTGGATGCATCGATCACGAGCAGGACCGCGTCCGACCGCTCCATGGCGTGGATTCCCCGAAGGAGGCTGTACCGCTCGAGCCGGTCGCGGCTGGATGACTTGCGCCGGATCCCTGCGGTGTCGATGAGCACGACCGGCGCGCCGTCGAATACGAGCTCGGTGTCGATGGGGTCGCGTGTGGTGCCGGGGGTCGGGCTGACCAGCGCGCGCTCGTCGCCTAGAAGCGCGTTCAGCAGGGACGACTTGCCGACGTTGGGCCGGCCCATGATCGCCAGCCGGTCGGCCTTCTCGTCTGCAGGAGTCTGGGCTTCGGGCGGCGGCAGGGCATCCGCGATTCGATCCAGCAGCTCCCCCACTCCCAGTCCGTGCTGAGCGGAGATCAGCGCGGGCTCATCGAAGCCCAGCGCGAGCAGCTCGTCCGCGAAGTGGCGCTCGTTGGGCGAGTCGGCCTTGTTCGCGGCGACGATCACGCTGCGCCGCGACTTGCGGAGGAGCTGCGCGATGTCGCGGTCTATCGGGGTGAGGCCCTGGCGGGCGTCCATCAGCAGGACGATGACGTCGGCCTGGTCGATGGCGATTCTCGTCTGGGCCTCGATGGCGGCCCGCGACGAATCCTTTGCGGAATCGAGGTCGAGCCCGGCCGTGTCGACCACCGTGAATTCGCGGCCGCGCCATTCGGCGACGCCGTACAGGCGATCCCGCGTCAGGCCGGCCTGAGCGTCGACAATCGCCTTTCTCTGGCCGATGAGCCGGTTGAAGAGGGTCGACTTGCCGACGTTCGGCCGGCCGACGATCGCGACGATGGGCCTTGCCATGCCCACAGGATTGCAGAGGCAATCGTGCCAACGACGTTGCGATCGAGCCGGCGGCTCAAACCACGTCGAGCGGCTCGGGGTGAAATGGACCTCCATCCGTGTCCGCGACGAAAGCGTTCGCGTCCACCGGCTTGCCCTGGTTGATCGCCACGATCAGATATACGTAGCCCGCCCAGGCGCGTTCGGTGTCGAAGCGCGACGCCTGCGCGGGATGGTCTGGATGGCTGTGGTAGTAGCCCACGATGTCGAGCCCCGCGGCGTCTGCCTCGCGCTGGATCCGGATGTGGTCGCGAGGATCGATCTCGTAGCGATCACGCGAGCGTTCGACCACGATGTTGCGCGCCCGTTTCACGGCGGTGACGGTGCGGTCGTTGCGCGGGCCGACCATGATGCCGCAGATCTCGTCCGGGTAGCCCTCCGCGCCGTGCGTGCGGATCGCGTCGAAAGCGTCGCGCGAGATCTTCAACGTCTGCCGTAGAGGCCTGTCGACAGGTAGCGGTCCCCGGAGTCAGGGAAAACCGTGACCACCACGCCCTCGGTCAGCGTTTCCGCAAGCCTGCGGACAGCCCACAGCGCCGCACCGCTCGAGTGGCCGACGAGCAAACCTTCGGTGCGTGCGATGTCGCGCGCGAGCTCGTAGGCGGGCTCGGTCGGGCAGCCCCACACCTCATCCGCCAACGATTCATCCCAGATCCGGGGCACGATCGCTGTCGGCAGGTGCTTCAGGCCTTCGAGTCCGTGGAAGGCGTCTTCGGGCTGAACGGCTATGGTCCGGATCGAGGCGTCGTGCTCTTTCAAGCGGCGCGAGGTGCCGACAAAGGTGCCCGTCGTACCGAGGCCCGCCACGAAGTGCGTGACGCGGCCTGCGGTCTGCTCGAGGATCTCCACCGCGGTCCCTTCGTAGTGCGCCCAAGGATTGGCGGGATTCGAGTACTGATCGGGATAGAAGTACTCGTCGGGACGGCCGGCCACGATCTCACGGACCAAGTGAATCGCGCCGTCCGAACCCTCCCCGGCGTCGCTGAACACGATCTCGGCTCCGTAAGCCCTCACCAGCGCCTTGCGCTCGGCGCTGACGTTGCCGGGCATCACGAGCTTGACCCGGTATCCCTTGGCCGCGCCGAGCAGGGCGTAGGCGATGCCGGTGTTGCCCGAGGTCGAGTCGATGATCGTCTTGTCGTCGGTCAGCGCGCCGCGGCGCTCGCCGTCCTCGATCATCGAGAGCGCGGCGCGATCCTTGACCGACCCGCCTGGATTGAACCACTCGGCCTTGGCGTAGACCTCGAGGCGCGGAAACTCGCGCTCGAACATGCGGACGCGCAGGAGCGGCGTGTTGCCCACCAGCCGCGTGATCCCTGGCGCGCCCGTGCTTCGCATGTTCAACAAAGAATAGGAAGCGATCTCAACCGGCGAAGTGGCTGGCTATCAACCCTCCTAGCACGAACACGCCGGCGATGCCGTAGCCGATCACTGAGCGCCGGTACACCGAGCCGCCTTCCGGCCAGAGGATGTTCAGGATCGCCTTGGCCATCAGCAGGCCGCCGCCCAGGATGGTCACCGACGACGAATGCCCCAGGACGCCGAGGAGCAGGATCACGCTGAACACGAGCACCTCGAGCAGCTGCAGCAGCGTGTAGCCGGACATCAGTCGCTCGGCTCGTTCCATCGCCGCCAGCTCCCGGCATGGGCCACGTTGTCAGGAAGCCAGGGCGCGGGCGAAGTCGGCGACGATGTCGCCTGGGTCCTCGATTCCGACCGAGACACGAACGGTGCCCGGCCCGACGCCCATCTCAGCGCGCTCCTGAGGGCTCAGGGCTCGATGGGAAGTGAGCTCGGGGTAGGAGACCGTGGTCTCGACTCCGCCCAGGCTGGCGGCAAACGTCACGAGCTCGAATCTGCTGATCATTCGCTCCACCTCGGTCCGCCCGCCTACGAGGTCGAAGGCCATCATGCCGCCGGCACCTTGCGGCAGCAGCCGCTGCGCGACGCGAAATGAAGGCGAAGTCTCCAGGAGCGGGTGATGGACGCGGGCCACGCCGGGCATGGAACGCATGGCGCGGGCGAGCGCGAGCGAGTTGTCGCTGTGCCGGCGCATCCGGACGTCGAGCGTTCGCAGTCCGCGCATGGCCATCCACGCGTCGAAAGGCGCCAGCTGAGTGCCGGTGCGGGACGATCGCGCGCGAGCGACGCCCATGATCGCAGCGTCACCCGCGATGACTCCCGCGACCAGGTCGGAGTGGCCGCCCAGGTACTTGGTCGCGCTGTGCATGACGACGCTCGCCCCGATGTCCAGGGGACGAAACAGAAGCGGCGTCGCGAACGTGTTGTCGACCAGGAGCGGCACCGCTCGCTCTCGCGCGAGAGCGGCGATCGCTTCCAGGTCCGGCACCTGGCAAAGCGGATTGGTGATGGTTTCGGCCAGGACCAGCCCCGCGCCCGGGATGCTGCGGCGAACGGCGTCGAGGTCGGTCAGGTCGATGAAGGCGATCTCGTAACCCGCGGGCTCCAGGTCCTGCCGCAAGAGCGCCGCAGTCCCACCGTACAGCTCGCGCGTGGCGACAATCGTCGCCGGCTTCGGCGCCAGGGCCAGGATCGCCCCGTGCAGGGCCGCCATGCCGGAAGCCGTGGCCACTGCCGCCTCAGCGCCTTCGAGCTCGGCGACGGCGTGCTCGAACATCTGCCGATTGCTGTTCGAGTTGCGACCGTAGTAGTGACCCGGTCTCTCCCCGCGGACGACCGCGTCGTAATCCGCGAGATCCGTGTACACGTGTACGGAAGCGGTGCTCAGGTCCGGAGCGAGGGGGCTGCGGGCGCCGAGCTCCCGGCCCGCGTGCACTGCCCTGGAAGCGGGCTTCATCTCAGCTTCGAACGGCCCGCGTACGACGCCGCTTCGCCGAGCTCAGCCTCGATCTGGAGCAGGCGGTTGTACTTCGCCACCCGCTCGGAGCGGGCAGGCGCACCGGTCTTGATCATCCCGGCGCCGGTCGCGACGGCGAGGTCGGCGATCGTGGTGTCCTCGGTCTCGCCCGAGCGGTGCGAGATCACGGCGCTGTAGCCGGCCTGGCGAGCCAGCTCGATCGCCTCGAGCGTCTCGGTCAGGGTGCCGATCTGGTTGACCTTGATCAATATCGAGGTGGCGACACCGCGTTCGATCCCGTCCTTCAGGCGCGCGACATTGGTGACGAACAGGTCGTCGCCCACCAGCTGCACGGTTCCGCCGATCGCGTCGGTCAGGTGCTTCCAGCCCCCCCAGTCGTCCTCCGCCATTCCGTCTTCGATCGACACGATCGGATAGCGACTGCTCCATTCCTGGTAGAGCTCGACGAGTCCGGTTGCATCCAGGATCCGGCCCTCGCCTTTGAGGTTGTACTTGCCGTCCTTGAAAAACTCGCTCGAAGCGGGGTCGAGCGCGATCGCGACTTCCTTGCCCGGTCCGTAGCCTGCTTTGCGGATCGCTTCGACGATCAGCTTCAGCGCGTCCTCGTTGGATGGCAACTGAGGAGCGAATCCTCCCTCGTCCCCCACTCCGGTCGCGAGGCCTTGCGCCTTGAGCACGTTCTTGAGCGCGTGGTAGACCTCGGATGTCGCGCGAAGCGCCTCGCGAAAGGTCGGCGCGCCGACTGCGCAGACCATGAACTCCTGTAGGTCGACCGAGGTGTCTGCGTGCGCACCGCCGTTGAGGATGTTTGCCATCGGCAGCGGAAGGAGCGTCGCGCGATCGCCACCGAGGTGTCGAAACAACGGGACGCCCCTGGCGTTGGCGGCGGCGTGCGCCACCGCGAGCGACACGCCGAGGATGGCGTTCGCGCCGAGCCGCGCCTTGTTCGGCGTGCCGTCGAGCTCGATCATGGCCTCGTCGACGCCCTTCTGGTCTTCGACATCGAGTCCTTTCAGGCGTCTTGCGATCTCACCTTCCACGTTGCCGACGGCCTTCGTCACCCCCTTGCCGCCGTACCGCTTCGGGTCGCCATCACGCAGCTCCACAGCTTCGTGCGCGCCCGTGGAGGCACCCGAAGGCACGATCGCCCGGCCGGTGAGTCTGTCCGTGTGCGCGGTGACCGCGATCGTCGGGTTGCCGCGGGAATCGAGCACCTCGAGGGCGGTGAGCCCCGTCAGCCTGGTCACGAACGGTCAGTCTAGCTAGAGGCCGTGAAGGGACCGAACGCCCGCCTGGGCTGCACGCTGAAGCCGTAGTTCAGCAGCGCGGCCGCGTCGTCGGTCGAGTGCCCGGTCGCGTTGAGCACGACCGCGATGAGGTGGCGGTCGCCGCGCGTCGCTGTCGCGAGCATGCACCCGCCGGCACTGTCTGTGAGGCCCGTCTTCAGCCCGGTGGCACCCGGGTAGTTCCACAGCAGACGGTTCATGTTGTGCGGGAAGAACGCCTTGTGGGTGTCTGTAGCGGCGATGGTGACGTCCTTGGTGGAGGCGATCGTCGCGAGCTGCGGATAGTAGGCGTCAAGGTAGGCGGCGGTGTGGACCAGGTCGTGGGCGGACATGCCGTGGCCTGGCGCGTCCAGCCCGCTGGGGGTGACGAAGTGGCTCGCAGCCAGGCCGATGCTGCCGGCCTTCTGGTTCATCTGCCGGATGAACCGATCCCGCGGCACGATCCCTGATGCGAGAGCTTCCGCGGCGTCGTTGCCGGAGTCGAGGAACAGGCCATACAGCAGATCGCGCACGGTCAGCCGCTCCCCGGCCGTGAGGCCCATCACGCTCGGCTCGGCCTGGGCCGCAGCCTTGGTCACCTCGACGACGCGATCGAGAGATCCTGCGTCATCCACCGCGACCATCGCGGTGACGAGCTTGGTCAGGCTCGCGGGAGCGCGCGACGTCTCCGGGTCGCGCTGCCACAGCACCTGCCTGGCGTCGACGTCGACCAGGTAGGCCGCCTGACCGTGGATGGGGAGGTTGGGCTGGCCGTGTGTGGCGAGCCAGTAAGTCGAGAAATCGAAGTGATCGAACTTCTTCGCCGCCGGCGCCGCCTTGGCCGCCTGGAGCGAGAACTGGAACGGAGTCGTCCGCGTACGCGCCACCAAGACCGTGCTCGCGATCGCGAGGACGATGACGCCAAGGGAGATGAAGAAGGTGATTCGCTCGCGCCGGCGGCGACGCCTCGCGCGCGTACGTGAGATCCCGTGTTGCTGGACGTTAGCTGAGACGGTGGGGACCCTCCCGGGCTGAGTTGTTCGGCCCGGATTGTATCTAAGCGGGTGGATGCACCGGTGCGTCCGCGGGCGGAGGCGGCATCGCCGGAACCGGATTCGTCGTCGGCTCGTGCAAGCGAGCCGCCAGCTGGTCGCTCGCGGCTTCCATCGTCTGGAGCGCGGTCGCCTGGTCCTGGGCGTTCATGAACAACGGCTGTCCGTAGTCGTAGCTCCGCACGGCCTTCCACGTCGCCGCCACGAGCTGCGTGCCGTAAAACGTGTAGGTCCCGATCACCCCCTCGCGTGTCTCCTCCGACCACATCTGGTCGAACACGAAGTTCCCATGCGCGTAGGTGATGAGCTTGCCGTGATAGACCTCGATCCCCTGGTACCAGTGCGGGTGGTTGCCGATCACGATGTCCGCGCCCCAGTCGATCGCCTCGTGCCCGATCGCCACCGGATCGTCAGGCGTGGGAACGTGCGGGTCGGACATCGGCTGACGCTCGTACTCCTTGCCCCAGTGGAACTGGACGACCACGACGTCGGCCAGCTCCCGCGCCCGGGCGATGCCCTCTTTCAAGCCTGCCTGGTCGATGGCACGACCCACGCCGTTGAAGCCGATGAAGCCAAACCTGACTCCGCGCACGTCGATCACCGCGACCGGACCAAGGCCGGAGGTCTTGATCCCGTGCTGCTGCAGAAGCTGGTCGGTCAGGGTGATCCCCTCCGCGCCGTAGTTGCTCAGGTGATTGTTCGCCAGGTTGGCGACGTCCGCCCCCATCAGGGTCAGCCCGTTGATGAACCGAGCGTCGCCACAGAACGTGAAGGTTGCGGTCGCGACCACGGGGCAGCCCGAGAACAGCGGAGATTCGAGATTGATGTATGTGATGTCCGCGTTCTTCGTGTACTCGGCGGTCGGCCGAAACGGCCACAAAAAGTCGCGCCGCTGGGTCGCGTAGTAGTTCACGCCGCGGGCGGGAATCACGTCGCCGGTCACGAGGAGAGTCCGAACCTTGCTCGGGTCGCTGGGTACGAAGTAGGTCGGATGAAAAAGGTTCTGCAAGCTGAGGACGGGCAGGCGTCCTGTGCGCGTCGCAAACGATGGCTGGTCATAGAGGTCGGGTGCGGCCACGAGAGCACGGGAGCCCGAAGCGGCGGCGCCGGCGCCGCCGCCGGCGGGGACGGCGGAGTTGTTGCAAGCCGCCACCAGCAGAAGAGCCGCGACGACCCCGTGTCTCACCTGACCGGCAATTCTGCCAGCAGATCCTCGATCGCAATCAGGCGGGCGACGCACGAGCGCACCGGATCGCCCAGCTCCCCCGCCGCCCGGAAGACGCCCTGATTGCCTTCTGCCCGCCGCCTCTCCAGCTTCGCTGCCAGGCTGCGATCGAGCGAGCCGGTGCGCAGGGCCACCTCGACCATGCTGCCTATCCAGGTTGCGTAGAGCTCGACCTCCTGCTCGCGCGGGTCGGAGCCTGCGACCGGCAGCGGCGAGTGAATGTGCTGGTCCCACAGTCTGCGGAGACGGAGAAGCTCTTCGGTTGCCCCTCTCACACCGCAGCTTTGAGCTGGGCGATCACGGCGTCCGCGACCTGGCTCGTGCCCACCGCGGTGGGGTCGTTTCGCTTCTCCTTGAGGTCGTAGGTGACGTTCTCACCCAGCGCGATCACGTTGGCGATCGCCTTCTCCAGCGCGTCGGCGGCAGGGGTCTCCTCGAGGTAACGCAGCATCAGGACGCCGGAAAGCATCACCGCCATCGGGTTGACCTTGTTCTGCCCCGCGTACTTGGGCGCGCTGCCGTGTGTGGCCTCGAAGACGGCGCCGTTGGTCCCGATGTTGGCGCCGGGCGCGAGCCCCAGGCCGCCGATCATGCCGGCCCCCAGGTCGGAGATGATGTCCCCGTAGAGGTTCGGGCAGCACAGCACGTCGTACTCCTTGGGTCGCAGCACGAGCTGCATGCACATGTTGTCGACGATGCGGTCTTCGAACTCGATGTCGGTGTT
>Ga0075426_10003885_pt1 | contig 10648 bp, 10 predicted proteins | sample SoiMethybrSBSTD5_FD_75304 | JGI IMG/M metagenome (GOLD analysis project Ga0075426, IMG submission 75304) | Bulk soil microbial communities from a Populus tree surrounding site in Tennessee, USA - Soil MetaG P. TD hybrid SBSTD5 | ecosystem: Environmental > Terrestrial > Soil > Tree plantation...
CTCCGAAGCCGTATCGAAGATGCGTTGCCGGGCGCTCGGGCGGTTCGCGTCCCGCTTCCGGACAGGCGATTGTCCATCGATCCTGGGGCTTCTGGTCATGTCCAAGCTCTCGTTGACAGGAGAGTTACCGGTCAGTATCATATCACCTGCTTCTGGAAACAACCAGTCAGTATCTCACCGCTAGTATCTCGCCGCTTTTGCTGGCAGTCGGATGGACGGAGGCAGCAAGGCGCGCCAACTTCTGCCGCTATACTGAAGGAACAAATGTCATGATGAAAATCCGTCCGTTGCACGACCGCGTTGTGGTGGAGCGCCTCGATGAGGAGCGCAAATCCGCAGGCGGAATCGTCATTCCAGACAACGTCGCCGAGAAGCCCGACCAGGGCGAAGTCATCGCCGTGGGCAAAGGCAAGATTCTCGAAGACGGCAAGGTGCGCCCGCTCGATGTCAAAGTCGGCGACCGCATTCTGTTCGGCAAGTTCTCCGGGCAGGCCGTGAAAGTCGAAGGTACCGAGTACCTCGTGATGCGTGAAGACGACATCATGGGCGTCGTCGCAAAGTAAGACCAACCATTCAGGAGCAAACCCAATGCCTGCCAAAGAACTCCGGTTTCATGAGTCCGCGCGCCACAAGATGCTCGCGGGCGTCAATATTCTCGCCGACGCGGTCAAGGTGACCCTCGGCCCCAAGGGCCGCAATGTGATCCTGGAGCGCTCCTACGGCGCGCCCACGGTGACCAAAGACGGCGTATCGGTCGCCAAGGAAATCGAGCTGAAAGACAAGTTCGAGAACATGGGCGCGCAGATGGTGAAGGAGGTCGCCTCGAAGACTTCGGACGTCGCCGGCGACGGCACCACCACCGCCACTGTGCTCGCGCAATCCATCGTCAGAGAAGGAATGAAATTCGTCGCTTCGGGAATGAACCCGATGGACCTGAAACGCGGGATCGACAAGTCGGTCATCGCAGTGGTCGAAGATCTGAAGAAGATGTCCAAGGCCTGCACCACGAGCAAGGAAATCGCGCAGGTGGGTGCCATTTCCGCCAACGCGGACAGCGAGATCGGCAAGATCATCTCCGACGCGATGGAGAAGGTCGGCAAGGAAGGCGTGATCACGGTGGAGGACGGCAAAAGCCTGCAGACCGAGCTCGAAGTGGTCGAAGGCATGCAGTTCGACCGCGGTTACCTCTCGCCTTACTTCATCAACAACGCCGAGAGGCAGATGTCGGTGCTGGACGACCCCTACGTGCTCCTGTACGACAAGAAGATCTCCAACGTCCGCGACCTGCTGCCGCTTCTTGAGCAGGTGGCGAAGGCCGGGCGGCCGCTGCTCGTCATCGCGGAGGAGGTGGAAAGCGAAGCCCTCGCGACCCTGGTGGTCAACAACCTGCGCGGAATCCTGAAGACTTGCGCGGTGAAGGCACCGGGGTTCGGCGACCGCCGCAAGGCCATGCTCGAGGACATCGCCGTTCTCACCGGCGGTCAGGTCATCGCAGAGGAAGTCGGTCTGACTCTCGAGAAGGCGACGCTGAAGGACCTGGGCCAGGCAAAGCGCGTCGAAATAGACAAGGAAGAGACGACCCTCATCGACGGGGCGGGCGATCCCCAAGCGATCGAGGCCCGGGTGAAGAGCATCCGCGCCCAGATCGAGGAAACCACCAGCGACTACGACAAGGAAAAACTGCAAGAGCGGGTGGCGAAGCTCGCAGGCGGGGTTGCCTTGGTCAAGGTCGGCGCCGCGACGGAAATCGAGATGAAAGAGAAAAAGGCACGAGTCGAGGACGCGCTGCACGCGACCCGCGCGGCGGTCGAGGAGGGCATCGTCCCCGGCGGCGGCGTGGCCTACATCCGCGCCCGCAGCGCGCTCGACAACATCAAGGGCGACAACCCCGACCAGGAGGCTGGCATCAAGATCGTGCGCCGCGCCTTGGAGGAGCCGTTGCGCCAGATCGTCGCCAACGCCGGCGAAGAGCCCTCGGTCGTGCTGAACAAGGTCGTCGAAGGCAAAGGCAACTTCGGCTTCAATGCCCAGACTGAAACTTACGGCGATCTCGTCGAGATGGGCGTCGTCGATCCGACCAAGGTCGCGCGCACGGCACTGCAGAATGCGGCTTCAGTCGCCGGGCTGCTGCTCACGACCGAAGCGATGGTGGCCGAGTTGGTGGAAGAGAAAGACGGTGCCAGCCCCGGCGCCCGCGGCATGGGCGGCATGGGCGGTATGCCGGGGATGGATATGTAACTCCGGGGACGAGGCCGCGAAAGAGGGTTGCGTAGACAACCCTTTTTTTTCGCGCAGGAGGGGTTTCGCGGTTCTCTTGCACACACGTCAACGCACACCCAGAAAAAAAAGCCCGGAACGGATTACCGTGCCGGGCCAGGTACTTCGAGTGTCTATCAGGGAGGCGATATACACCCGTGCGCAATTATCCGCTTCTACCGGAGGCTTTCTGTGCGCTTTCGCACATAGGACATATTAAATCTTCTGCGCGCCTGTTAGCCCATTCAGGCCATCGCCTTTGCCGGGTGGAGGATGGACTGTCGAGGGACGATGACACCGATCAACGACGGCTGCGTCCGGGTGAATTCTTTTCAGGCGCTGAAGTGGCGAATCGCCTGCGAAAAAAAAGGACCCTCGCGGGTCCTTTCCCCTTCCTTTGCGACTACAAGCTTAGTTCTTCCTGCCCTTGCGTCCCGGGTAGCCCGGCATGCCGCCGCGCTCGTCGTTCGACCCGTGCCGCCGGTCCGAGTGGCCGGGATCGCAATCCTCGGGGCCGTTGCCGACGCCCTGGTTGCATTTTTTGTGGTCTCTATCTTCATGGTCTTTGTCTTCATCATCCCCATCGCGATCCTTGCCCTTGCAGGACGCTGAGCCCGACAGCGTGCCGCAACCGATGACGCTGGCGCCAGTCATCGTCACGGCGGCGTCCGCCAAGGCTCGCCCGGCCAGGGTTCCACGGGTCACGGTGATCGATCCGGTCGGCGCGCCCGCGAGAATATTTCCTTGGAACACCGAATCCGTCACCGTCACGGCCTCGGCGACCCACCAAAATACGTTACACGGCTGCCCGCCGCCGGCCATGACCACCGAGAAGCCGGTGCCCGTGAGGGCGCCGGTGCCGCCGGTCCCGATTTTGAAAATCCAGACCGCGTTGGCGTCACCATTCGCGTCGAGGGTCAACGTGACGTTCGTCGCCGTCAATGCCGCACCGGTACAGTAGATACCGGGGAACAGCGTCGCGGAGGCAGGGATCGTACTGAGCAAGATATGGGCGGTGTCGCACTCTCCCGCCTGGGGTGCGAGCGCGGCGTACGCGCTGAGGAAGTCAGCGTGCGCCTGGGCTGCGGCCGCGTTGGTCGCAGGGGGCATTGCGCCCGCAATCGTGCACCCGGTGTTAGTGAACGCGGTGCCGGGGAAGACGCCTACGTCACCGGTGATCACGCTGGTGGTACAGGTCACCGCCGTGCCACCCAGGACCGAGAAGCTCTGCGCCGTACCCAGCGATGGTGCGGTTTGAGCCAATGCGGCCTGGAACGGGGCCGCGGAAAGAAGCGCGGCAAGCGAAGCTATAGCGGCAAGTCGTCGTGCCGTAAGTTCGGGAACAATTCCAGCAATTTGATTTCTCATCTGTCTCTCCTGATTATGAATGTCAAAGATTTCATCGTATGAACCGCCGCATGCGGGGGCTTCGGCAAAAAGCGCCGAAGCCCCGTTGTGCCACTACTTCGGAAAGTCGAAGATGACGTTGACCCGGCGGTTTTCCTGCTGTCCCTCGGCGCTCGTGTTGTAGGCGAAACGCCGGGTCGCGCCGAATCCCTGCGCGGAGAGCCGCGAACGGGAGATATCGAAGTTAGTCACCAGGTAATTCACCACGTTCTGGGCCCGGCGCAGCGAGAGCTGCATGGCCCCTTCGGGGCCTGCTCCCGCCGCCCCGTTGCTGGTGTGTCCCTCCACCGTTGCGGTGACGCGCGGGTTGGCCTTCATGAAATTCGCCACCTTGCGGAGCTCGTCACGGTACTGCGGCCTGACGTCGGCCTGGTTCGTGTCGAACTCCATTTCCATGGCCATGGTGACCCTGGCGGGGGCCACTGGGAGCCCCTCGATATCCGTCGCGCAGGCGATGACGGCGTCGATCCGCCGGTTCAGCCGTCTGCCGATCTCGGTCCGATTGTCCGCTATGGGGCGCGTCTCTCCGTACCCCACGGCCTTCAGACGGGATCGGGCGATGCCGCGACCCGAAAGGTAGTTCACAACGCTCTCAGCCCGGCGTTGCGACAATTGCATATTGTCCGCGGTCGTCCCCACCTCATCGGTGTGGCCCTCGATCGCGGCCGTGGTGTCGGGGTATTTCTTCATGAAGATTTCCACCACGCTGAGCTTCTCCTGCTCTTCGCGCTGAATGTCGTCCTTGTTGATCTCGAACTGAATGTCGAGGATGCTGCAGTACTGCTGGGTGCGCGCCGGCGGAATCGGCACCACGACCAGCACCACCGGAGCTGCCTCAACAGGGCGGGGCGCCGCGGCTTGCGGGGCGGGCTTGTCGTCTCCGCCGAACCGGACAATCAGGCCGACCGATAACATATCTATGTCGCCGCGGTTGCCGACTGCATCATTGATCCGGTAGCGCTCCCACTCTCCGCGCAAGCCGAGAGACCGGGTGAAATCGTATTGAACCCCCACGCCGGCCTTGTAGTTGAACGCGCTCTTGCTCGGGCTGGGATCGGCCACCGTGACGGCTCCGGTTCCTGAAAAAGAGTCTTTGACCTGCGCGTACTGCGCGCCGATGCGGCCAAACGCGGAAAATTGTTCGGTGATGGGCAGAATGCCGACTGCGTCGAAATTCAGGCCCTGGACCTTGATCTTCCCGTTCAAGGTTCCCGTCGGGTTCGTCGTCGACGTGAAACCGAACTGGCCGAGGCTGAAATAGCCTCCTTCGAGAGCGAAATTTCTGTTGAATTTATACCCGCCCAAAAGCTTGAAGCCGGTGTCGTGCTTGTCATCGGTCATCGAGGTGGTGGTAAGCCCTGCTCCCAGCAGGTTGGCGGTGATCCGCGCGTCGTCGATTTTCGCCTTCGACTGGCCGATGCTGAGTCCGCCGTACCATCCCGAATCAACAGCCACCGCAAACTGGCTGCTCATCGCAGCGAATCCCAAAAGACCCAGTGCCCCTACGGCTTTAGCTACTCTCTTCATGTTTTTCTCCAAAATAACTTGGTGCAACTCATCGAGTGCGACCAATTCAAAGTCACGAGCTTGCGGGTGGCTCCCCTTCGAAGGGGAGCTTCCGGTCCTTCTTACTTGCAACTAGGAGGTGCACTCGCGTTACCCGGCACGGAAACGACGTTGGAGTCGAACACAAACGCGCCAGAACCACCCACCCAGGCCCCTGCCCACAATCTGCCGCACGACGTTGCGCCGGTATTCATCGTGATGTTTGCAGCAGCCAGGATGTTGCCCTCGAATATGGAGTTCGTTCCAAGCGTCGCTGAACTGGCGGCCTGCCAGAAAACGTTGGAAGCCTTGGCGCCATTGACCAAGAGGATACGGGCGCCGGTTGCCATGCCGACCGTGCTCGATGACTGAAAGATGAAGGAAGCACCCGAGTTGCCCTGTGCGTCGAGCGTGAGGTCACCCGTTATCAGAATCGACGTGGTGGATTGATAGACGCCAGGAAAGAACAAGTTGTCTCCCTGCACGAGCGGGCTCCCGGTCGGGGCTCCTAAAGTAGTGCCCGCCGGTATGTTGGTGGCCCCTCCCAGTGAACCGGCGGCTGGGGGCCCGGCCGGAGGAGTGATGGCGAGAAACGCCGCGTTCATGTCGTTCTTGACAGTGGTTGCAGCCCCCCCTGTAATGATTACCGTCCCGTTGAGTACTGGAGGAGAGCCTCCGCAAGCTCCAAACCCCGCCGTCCCCGCCCCTCCGGGAACTGCCACAGCATTGCACGTTAGGGTTGGAGTCAGCACCACATCCCCGTTGATTACGGTAATCGGGGCGGTATTGGTGTTGGTTAGCCCAGCGGTAGCCGCCATCGCGAATGGGGAGGCCGATCCAAGGTTTACCGGCGAGGAGCCTATGCTGAGGCCGGATCCGCTACCGAGGCCTAGGACTGGATCTTGCTGGCCGCATCCTCCCGCCAAAGCGCCCAGCAGCAATGCCGTGGACCATATCAGTGTCAGTGGCTTAGTAACGCCTTCGAATTTGTTCATTTGGTTCCCTTCTTTATCTGGTCACACCGGCGATACTTATGCCACCTTCGTCGACGACGCTCTGTTCGCTAGCAGACATAACGCGAATTTTCTTCTGTGCGCCAACACACATAAGGAGGAACTTTCACCCCATTTCAGCCGTGGCGGGCTGGTCGATCACGGGAAAGGACCGGGCCGTTATGCTCTCAAGAGCAAGGCACCCGGTGGAGCTGCGGAACATCCGGGCTGACGGCTATAGACTGTAGGCTGAGCGAAGAGACGTCTTTGCCTCTGAATAGTGTCCACGGTCCATTGCCCCATGACCTCCTCCCCACGCCTTTTCGATTCGGTTGGCGAATGCGTCGAAGCGGCGCATCGGCGGGCTCGGGGACGCCATCGTATACAGTCTGCAGCTTCGCCAGCGGCAAAACGCCGTCTTCGTGGCGCTGCTGGGCGATCTCGGCGCGGCACGCACGAAGGCATCCAGCGCGGACTGATCGCGGCGGAGCTGATCAGGATGACCTGAGGATCGAAGGCCCGGGCTGGTATCTACGGGTCAGCGCTGGAAAATGAGGAGCAGGTAGGCGAAAAACAGCAACAAGTGGACAGCGCCGAGGAGCGCGTTGGTGCGGCGGCTCGAAAACGTCATGGTGCTCAATACCAGTGTCAACGACAGCAATGTGGTATCGACCGGGTCCAGGCCGAGGATGATGGTCTTGCGGGCCAGAAGCCCGAACGTGAGAACCGCGGGAATCGTCAGCCCGATGGTGGCGAGCACAGACCCCAGCAGGATGTTGACGGATCTCTGCAGGTCATTTGCCAGTGCAGCGCGCACGGCCCCGAGCGACTCGGGCGCGAGCACCAGGAGGGCGATCAGGAATCCTGCGAGCGCGACGGGCGCGCCCATCACGCCGATCGTAAAGTTAATCGGCACGGCGAGATGCTGGGAAAGGATCACCAGCGGCGCCATGTATGCCAGCAACAGCAACACGTGATACGGGACCGAGTAGACCTCGTGGACGATCCGCCACTTCCGCCGCGCGGTCCTCACTTCCTCCGCCGGGCGTGAGATCCGAAAGTACGCGCGATGGCGTCCGGTCTGGACGGTGAGAAAGAGGCCATACAAGGCCACCGATACGAGCGTGAGGAACGCCGCCTGGATTGGCGAAAACGTCTGGTCGGGCGATGAGACCGTGTAGTTGGGCAGGACGAGTCCGAGCACGGCCAGCGGCAGAATGACCGCGAGGAAAGCATTGGCGCCCTGGAGGTTGTAGTCCTGCTCGTGATACTTCAACCCGCCGATCAGCAGCGTGAGCCCGACCATGCCGTTCAGAACGATCATGACGACCGCGAACATCGCATCGCGAGCGAGCGTGGGGCTGCCGTGCCCGGTCGACATGGCGGCGACGATGATCATCACCTCGATCCCGGTAACGGAGAAGGTCAACACCAATGTACCCAGCGGTTCGCCGAGTTTCTCCGCCAGGCTCTCCGCATGCCTCACGACTGCGAAGACCGAAACAAGCATGATGAGAAATAGCCAAGTCAGTACGACCGTGAACCAAACCGGGTGTGCAAGGTCGGCCAGCAGACTTCGGCCGAAGACGAGGAACACCACGGTGGTTGCAAGGTTCACGGACAGCGGCCACTCCTCCAGCAGCCTGAGAGCCGTTTTTCCGCTGGAGTTCACCATCTCTCGGGGAGCGTTCTTGAACGGCCTGCCAGCCGGTGACACGGGTCAGCGCGAATGCCGTGAGCACATGCCTGCCGCGAAAGATCGAATGAAAACAAATATGAGTCAATCACCTTCACGCACAGTTGCAATCCTGTTCGGCCGGAGAGGGTGCGTGTAACCACCATGCTCTGCCCTGCCGCCGAATGCTCTGTACGATAGCAGACATAAGAGGTACGATGTGTGGAACCCTTGGAGGGGAGGAAAAAGGGGATCTCGCTTTTGCTGTTTTGGGGGAGACCATGAGTGCGAATCCCGCTGCATCCGGAACCGATAGCACTAGCCGAAATCATCTTCTCGCCGCGCTGCCCGCAGCGGATTACGAGCGCCTGCGGCCGGACCTGGAGCTCGTGCCGCTTCCGCTCGGTATGGCGGTCTACGAGTCCGGCGGTCGACTGGACTACGTCTATTTCCCCACTGACTGCATCGTGTCGCTCCTCTACGTCATGAAAAGCGGAGCCTCGGCGGAAATCGCGGTCGTCGGCTATGAAGGCCTGGTCGGCGTCGCCCTTTTCATGGGCGGGGAATCCACGACCAGCCGGGCAGTGGTGCAAAGCGCCGGCAACGCGTACCGCCTTCCCTCAAAGATCCTCAAAAGGGAATTCGAGCACAGCGGCCCGTTGCAGCATCTGCTGCTGCGTTACACCCAGGCGCTGATCACGCAGATGGCGCAGACCGCCGTTTGCAACCGGCACCACACGGTCGAGCAGCAACTGGCCCGCTGGCTGCTGTTGAGCCTGGACCGGCTGTTCACGAACGAGCTGAAGATGACGCAGGAACTGATCGCGAACATGCTGGGAGTGCGCCGCGAGGGCGTCACGGAGGCGGCTGGAAAGCTGCAAACCGCAGGGATGATTCAGTACAATCGCGGCCGTATCAAAGTGCTCGACCGGCCAAGGCTGGAACAGCAGGTCTGCGAGTGCTACGCGGTAGTCAAACGGGAAACGGATCGCTTGCTGCCCGCGACGACCGCAGCCTGACGCCACTCTTGGCGTGCGCCGGATAAAGCCGCTGAGGACGCCGGCGATGCCCTCCGCCTTGGCGCTCATCATCATATAGTCACGCGACTCCACGACGCAGCGATCGTCTAGGTCTTCGGCCTGGACGCGCGCGCATACGCGAATTGCTTTTTTGAAACGGTTGCGAAGGCGCCGTACTTCGTCACCGCCCGTATGACCAACGCCACCAGGCGCAGCTGATATCGAGAAAGCGTTCGCCCGGATCAGCATCCGCGTGTCCAGAATGGGGTCCAGCTTCTGCACCCGGGCCGTCTCGAGTATCGCGAGCCCTCCGCGCGAGCCTACGACGAGGAGTTCGCGCCGTATGTACGCTGACGAACAGAGAAAGCGTTTCACGAGGCGGACAATGGCAACGATGGAGCCGAATCACAACGCTAGGAGTCCGACATGAACCGGGATCGTTTCGAAGGGATCTGGAAGCAGTTCAGCGGGAATGTGAAAGAAATGTGGTGCAGGCTCACCGGTGACATGCCGGGTGCGGTCGCCGCCAGGCGCGATCAACGCGTCGGCTGGATCCAGGAGGGGCGCGGGATATCGAAAGAGACCATCGAGCGTCAGCTCGAGGAATTCCAGGTTCGCAACCGCGATTGGGACCTCACCAATCGCTAGATCTGCCGGTGATTCTGTTTACGACGCAGGATCGCGTGGATTAATAGGAGCGATCGCCATGGCCGTAGCAAGATTTCTGGTCCTCGCCATTGTCATTGTCATCGCGGCTTTGCTGCCCGCGAGCAGAGAAATGCTGGATGACCTGGTGCGCGATTTGTCGGGCGCGAAACACCAAGCCGTCCTCAACACCGGCCAGCCCGACCGCATCGGTAGCGCCGGCTACGACCGGAAGCCCTAGGAACGATACGGGGGTGACGCGACTGGAGCCGAGGATTTTCGCAACGAGTTCGTGATAACGGCGTCAGTCCGCCGGGCGAACTGACCGGTTTTCGCGAGGTTCGCTGGTTTTTATTGTTGTATTACATGGAGAGTTAAATCATGGAAAAATTCAAACGCTTTTCCGCTCTTTTCAGTGCTGTACTGTTGACGACCGTTCTGGGTTGCGCCGCCACCGCGACGCGGGAAGGCACAGGCGAATACGTTGACGATTCCGCGATCACGATGAAAGTGAAGACGGCGATGCTCAAGTCGTCCGGCTTGAATTCAGGCGACATCAACGTCGAGACTTTCAGGGCGGTGGTGCAATTGAGCGGCTTCGTGAATTCCCAGGCCCAGATGTACCAGGCGGTCCGGGTTGCAGAAGGCGTCGGTGGCGTGAAGTCTGTCAAGAACGACATGCGGCTCAAATAACGGAGTTGGTGCGGCACCGAAGCCGCACCATCGACGGGCCAGGACGCCAAAGCAGGACAAGCCGATCACGCCGCTTCCGGAGGCGCCCAAGCCGCAGCCCGACCTGGCGAAAGGCCGTCGAGAGCTGCGAGGGTGAAGGCGGCAGAGTCGCGCCCACAGAGGACCCGTCGCCCTGACTTCGCCGAGTACGTTCAGAATGGCGTTTCTCCGCGCCGCGCTCGCTCTCGCGCTCATCACGCCGAGTGTCGGCCTTGCGGAGGAATCCGGGGCGCACGAGGGCGAAGTCGTCCCAACGGCGCTGAGCCCCGCTGTGCGACGACCGCTCGATTGGTACGACCGGCACCTTCTTGCGCAAAATCCCGCCATCGCGGTGTGTGGGGCCTCTGTGGAAGCTACGATTACATCGCACCGCAAGT
>Ga0075426_10003886_pt1 | contig 10645 bp, 7 predicted proteins | sample SoiMethybrSBSTD5_FD_75304 | JGI IMG/M metagenome (GOLD analysis project Ga0075426, IMG submission 75304) | Bulk soil microbial communities from a Populus tree surrounding site in Tennessee, USA - Soil MetaG P. TD hybrid SBSTD5 | ecosystem: Environmental > Terrestrial > Soil > Tree plantation...
GGAATTGCCCTCAAGCAGTAGGCGGAGAGCGAGCACGATACGCTCCTCGGAGATGTAGGAGCCTTCCAGGGTGGCGCGGTGGGCTTCGGTATAGGTCTTGTGGCATTGCGGTCAACGGAACCGGCGAAGGCCATTGCGATGTTTTCCAAAGCGTTGGCAGGTAACATCGCACTCCGTGCAAGTCATTGTTATTTTGGCCTTTGCTGCGCTAATCATGATTAAATTATACTGCTTTCGCTAGTTGTTGTACAAGATAAAAATGATGAGCAAGTGAGACTATTTCATCTTTACTTTCAATGGCTTAGGAACCTATAATTGGACCTGTGGGCGCGCAGTTTTTTCAAACCCGCGCCCGTCCAGATCAGGGCCTTACGGCCCCGGTTTTGGGAACTCGACGGTTAGGGCCAGTTTCCCGATTTCGAGCCGGATGCTGGTCCTACGCCGTCGGCGTCGGATTGCAAGTCTCATACTTCCTCCTTTCCAGCCCTGACAATACGACCGCACAGTTTGGATGTCAGTACGCAATATGGTCCGAATAAGTCTTGATCGCCCACTGGCTCTTAAGTCTAGGTTCGGTCCAGATCAGTCCAGATTTGACGGTATGTTCTTGAACACACTAGATAGGTACAGATCGACTTTGCGGCGGGATCTCCGGCCCCCGCGCCCTGCTTTGACTTCGAAGTAAGCCGCTCGTGAGATGCCGACTCTATGAGCCTGCTCTTCGTGGGATATGTCTTGATGTAGGGCGGCATCATCGAGTCTTTGGCTGATCGTTCGGTTTTCGGCGAGACCTAAAAGGCTCTCTATTTCAAGCGCCTTGCGTTGCAGTGCCTCGCAAAACTCTGCGGACGATAAACAAACGCGCTGGATAGTGCCCTCTTCGTGCTGTTCTTTCCTTCCAGTGCCGTCGGTGGCCGTCCTGATTGTGTAGCCATATTTGGAAATTCCTCTCTCCCGTTTCAGGGCGTCAAGCCAACTCAAAACCGGGTCGTTTATACCGATACCGCCAAGTTGGATGCCAGCGATATTGGCCACAGATTCAAACAACTCATGAACTTCGGCGGTCACTTCGCCCGCTACATGAAAGCTTTCATTACCGTCAACAGACATCCAATAGGCGCGGAGCAAGCCTTTGGGATCGGGTATCTCTCTGAATTTGTTTGCGAGCTTTCGCCAGACTTCGGAAGATACCATCGTGCCCTTGCATCCGGCGCGACGAAGGGCTTACGATGAGGGTGTCTAACGTCCTATCGAGAAGCCCCGGCCATCGTGCCGGGCTTTTCGTTTTAGAACACCCATTCTATCGATTTGTGATTGTGAGGATTATTCGGCCTTGCGCGGCCTGCCGCCGCCGTGACTCTTGCGCGCGGCTGCCATGCGCCGGTAATGCTCAGCACCGAGCTTGCGTGCTGTGGTGCTACCGCCCTTGTGCCCTAGGACCGCTGCTGGCGTCATGCGCTGCTGCTTGATGAGATCATCGGCCAGGGCGAGCGCTGCGCGAAGATTCTCTCGGCAATGGGCCGTGCGGTTCTGTGGAAGGTCTGGGATGGTTTCTAGGGTGAGGTCTGTATCGGCGATCAGGTCTCGGAGCGCCAATAGGGAAGCGCGGTCAGATGGCATGCTTCCATTATCGCGGATCGCAAGCGCTCGCTGATTTTTCTTCAACGCACATTTCAGACAATACCCGATCTTTACTCGATTCTCACCATGCGTGGGCTGCCATAATAGAAGCGCTCACTGTCAAAGCGCCCGCCGTAGCGGTGGCGAGGTGACCTCATATGTCTACTACAGCGGAGCCGGCCCTGCCCGAAGCGCGGTGGTCTCGCGCCAAATTCTGGTGGCGAAAAGTAGCCGATTGGTGCGGGCGGCACTGGAGGGACGTCCGTCCAGGCCCCGAAGCGCGGCGCGGGGCCGTCTGGGGAACGCTCGCTGCAGCCGCTGTCTGTGTTGTCATCGCGGGCCTCTATCTCCACACGGGGTTCGGCTACGCGTTCGACTTTGCGTTCGCGATTGTCGTGGCCGCGCTGCTCATTCCGTTGACTGCCCTTGTTGTCGCGCTGCTGCTGACTATCGCGCGAAAGCTGCCGCGCATGGCGACCGGAATGATCGTCGGCTCGTGTGCCGTCGTGATGCTGGTGTTTTTTCCGCCGCAGCTCGGCGTTGCGATGGCGGTTGTGGTCGGGTTGGCGGAAGGATTTCTCGGCGCAACCATCGCCACGTTTGTCACGGGCGAGTTCGCGCGCGCGGCGCGGAGCAAGAAGATCGTTACAGTGTCGTTGTGCGTGCTCGCGATCGCAACCAACGTTTATCTCGTCTGGCTGCTCGTGCACCAGGGCTCGATGGAGAATCTCACGGCGTGGCGCCCTCCCGCCAAACTCATGCCCGCGCAGATCGCGGCGCCGAACCCGTCGGATATCGGACCCTATCACGTGAAAAGACTTTTCTACGGAGCGGGTAATGATATTCGGCGGCCGGAGTACGGGTCGTCAGTGGCGATAAAGACGCGTACGGTGGATGCGTCCAACTTCTTCGAAGACTTCGACGGCTGGAAACGATGGACGCGGAAAAAGTACTGGGGCTTTGACATCGACAAGCTCCCGCTGAACGCCCGCGTCTGGTACCCGGATGGCCCTGGTCCATTTCCGCTCGTGCTGATCGTGCACGGCAACCACGACATGGCGGAATTTTCCGATCCCGGGTACGCCTATCTCGGGGAGCTGCTCGCGAGCCGCGGCTTCATTCTGGCCTCGGTGGATGAAAACTTCCTGAATAGCGGTCTGTTTCACGACCCGCCGAAGCAGCAGGCGGTACGGGGCTGGTTGCTGCTGGAACATCTGAAACTGTGGCGCGAGTGGAACCAGGCGGCGGGTAATCAGTTCCGCGGCAAGGTGGATCTCGGGCGCATCGCGCTGATGGGGCACTCGCGAGGAGGGGAAGCCGCGGCAACCGCGACTGCTTTCAATCGCATGAGGTATTACCCGGAAGACGCGAACATCCGTTTCGACTACGGATTCGCGATCAAGGCCGTGGTCGCCATCGCGCCCGCGGATGGGCAATACAAACCCGCCGGAGAGGACCGTCGCATCGAGGACGTAAGCTACCTGACCTTGCAGGGCGCGCATGACGCCGATGTTTCATCGTTCATGGGCAGCCGCCAGTGGGACCACGTGCGCTATACACAGCCCGGCCCCTGGTTCAAAGCGGAGATCTACGCCTACCGCGCGAATCATGGCCAGTTCAACACCGTGTGGGGCCGGACGGATGCCGGCGAGCCGCTGAGCTGGTTCCTGAATCTCAAACCGTTGCTGCCGGGCGAGGAGCAGCGGCGCATCTCCAAAACCTACATCGCCGCTTTTCTCGAGGCGACGCTGAACGGCCGCCGCGAGTACGTCCCGCTATTCCAGGATTGGCGTGTAGCGCGGGCCTGGCTGCCGGACACGATTTATGTGAACCGGTATCAGGACGCGTCGTACGTGCCGCTGGCCTCGTTCGATGAAGACGCCGACCTCACCACCACAACGGCCGCTGGTGGGCGCATAGCGGGCGAGAACCTGTCGATCTGGCATGAAGGCCGGATTCCGTGGCGGCAAGGCGACCGCGGCTACAACGGCGTGTTTCTCGGATGGAATCGGGCCAAGGGCGCGGCCACGCCGGGCTACTCGATTACCTTGCCCACGGCCGCGGCCGGGAAATGGAAGTTGGGCCCAGGTTCGACCATCGAAATCTCGATTGCGGCTCTGGATGACGATGCGCCTCTTCCGGGAAAGAAGAAAGATGAGGACAAAGAGCCGGAAACCAAGGAACGGGAATCGCCGGACTTCACGATCGAGCTCGTAACCGGCGACGGCGTCATCGCGCGAGCGCCGGCCAGCCAGTTCGCGGCGGTGCCGCCCCCTCTCAAGGAGACGTTCACGAAACTCTCCCCGATGGAGAGCGACGCGTATGAGAAGGATTGGGAGCCGGTGTTTCAAACAGTGCGCGCGCCGCTCGCGGCGTTTCAGGTTCCTGGCGGATCCAAAGCTTTCGACCCGGCGAAGCTGAGCGCGGTGAGGCTGCGGTTCGACAGGACCGCGATGAGCGTGATCTGCATCAGCGGCCTGGGGTTCGGGAAGCAGTGAGCAGCGGGCCGGCGCTTCACTTCAGCTCGATCACCAGCGTCCGGTACGCCTTCGAGCCCGTGTTGATCAACTGCGGCGCATCCTCGCCCTTATCGTGCCAGATCACGTCGCCGGATTTTCGCTCGCGGATGGTTTTCTCATTGGTAGCCGGGTCCGTGCGCTCATAGCGGCAATCATCCAGGAACACGATCACCTGATTGGTGGAGCGGATCGACCGCTCGCGCGCCACCCCCGGCAGGTAGTTCACCTCCCGGACCAGCACGTGCGCGTTCTCCAGCTTCACTTTTGAAGGCAGCTCCGCCCCACCCAGGCACCACACGGCCAACAGCGTCAGGGCCGATGAGGCCGCGCTCCACAGGATCGTTTTTCGCATTCCGATTCCTCGCTTTCGGGATTCAACATATCATGACCCGGGCGGGCGCTTGCCAGCAGCCTGATTGTGTTGACACAATATCGGGCGATATGAACTTGCGCGTGCTCGGAATCGTGCTGGCCGGAGGGAAGGGAACCCGGCTCTATCCACTGACCAAGGAACGCGCCAAACCCGCCGTTCCCTTCGGAGGCAAGTACCGCATTATCGACTTCGTGCTCAGCAACTTCATCAACTCCGGAATCTACTCGATTTATGTGCTGACGCAATTCCGTAGCCAGTCGCTGCTGCAGCACTTGAGCGAAGGCTGGCAGTTCGGCGGCCTGCTCAAGACCCAGTTCATCATCCCGGTTCCGGCGCAAATGCGCTCTGCCGACGAGACCTGGTATCAGGGAACCGCCGACGCCATCTTCCAGAACATCAACTTGGTGGAGCAGGCCGATCCGCATCTGGTCGCCATCTTCGGCGCCGACCACATTTACCGCATGAATATCGCCAGCATGGTGGAATACCACGAGCACAAACGCGCGCAGGTAACGGTGGCCGCAATTCCCGTAGAGAAGCGTATGTCCGCCGAATTCGGCGTGATCGAGACCCAGGCCGACGGCCGCATCGTGCGCTTCCATGAAAAGAACCCGGATGCCCCCACCATCCCCGGCGATCCCGAGCGGGTCTACGCTTCGATGGGGAATTACATTTTCTCGACACGGACGCTGCTGCGCGAACTCCAGGATGACGCCGCCAACGAGAGCAGCTCGCACGATTTCGGCCGCGATATTCTGCCGTCCCTGATGGGGCGGTCGGAGGTCTTCGCGTACAATTTCCAATCCAACCGCATTCCCGGCGAGCGCGCGGAGGCGGACGTCTACTGGCGCGACGTGGGGACCATCGACGCCTACTACGAAGCCAACATGGACCTGCGTTCCGTCTCGCCCGCTCTCAATCTCTACAACCGCGAGTGGCCGCTCCGCACCACGGGCTTCCCGGACCCGCCGGCGAAATTCACCTTCGACGACGAGAATCGCAGAGGCCAGGCCATCGACTCTGTAATCTCCGGCGGCTCGATTCTATCCGGCGGCGTGGTGCGGAACTCGGTGATCGGCCGCAATGTGCGCGTGCACGCCGGCGCGCTGGTCGAGGATTCCATCATTCTGGATAACTGCGATATCGGCCGCCGCGCCAAAGTGCGCCGGGCCATCCTGGACAAGAACGTGCGTGTACCCGAAGACACCCTGATCGGATTCGATCTGGAGGACGACCGCCGCTTTCACCACGTGACCGATAGCGGCATCGTGGTGGTGGAAGGGAACCGCTCGGCCGTCCAAGTGGCATCGGTTATCGTTTAGGCGTTGCTGGCGGCTCGCCTGGTCGGCCGCAGCCGCGAAACCAGCACGCCTGTGATCACCACCACCACGCAGCCGATCACGTTGTACCAGAGAAACGAAATCCCCGTGAACCACCAGGCCCAGAAGATGGCGGCTTCACCCGCCAGCATCCCAACAAATGCGCCCGTGCCGTTCACCCGCCGGAACCAGAAGGCCAGCACGAACACTCCCAGCAGCGACCCGTAGAACAGCGAGCCCAGCAGATTCACCGCCTCGATCAGCGAGCCGAGCTTCTTGGCGTATTGCGCGAAGAAGACCGCGTATGACGCCCAGAACGCCGTCAACAGACGCGAGGCCCACAAATAGTGCCGGTCCGTCGCGTGGGGCCGCACGTGTCGTTTGTATACGTCGATCACGCTCACGGTGGCGAGCGAATTCACCTCGCCCGAGCTGGACGACATGGCGGCCGCGAAGATCACGGCGATCAGGAGGCCCACCACACCCGCGGGCAGATAGCGGGTCACGAAAGATAAGAAGATGTAGTTGGTGTCGTTGAAGGCCTTCCCGCCATTCGCGCGCTCGTAAAGACCGGCTCCCTCGGCGCGCGCCCCATCGATCTCGCGGGCGGCAGCCCGGTACTGCGCCAGATACTCGGCGCGCCTGCCGTTGTCATGCGTGCGCCGCGCCTCGGCCAGTCCCAGGGCCGCTTCTTTGCGTTGCTCGAACGCGCGATCGAAACGCGACTCGATAGGCGCATATTGCGCGCCCAGCTCCGTCGAATGCAGCTCCTGCATGGCTACCGTCTCGAACAACAACGGCGGCCGCTCGAACAGGAAGAACACGAACACCATGGCGCCCACGAACAGGATGAAAAACTGCATCGGGATCTTGGCCACCGCGGTGAACAGCAGGCTGAGCTTGCTCTGCGCGATGGATTTGCCGGTGAGGTAGCGCTGCACCTGCGATTGGTCGCACCCGAAATAGGAGAGCGCCAGGAATGCCCCGCCGATCAGCCCGCTCCATACGTTGTAGCGGTTCGCGAGATCGAACTTCAGATCCACCGCATTCAGTTTGCCGACGGCGCCCGCCAGATATACAGCGTCGGTGAATGAGACGCCGCGCGGGAGCAGGTGGATGATCATGAAGAATCCCACTACCAGCCCGACCATGATGATGAGCATCTGCTGCACGTCGGTCCAGGTGACCGCTTTGATGCCGCCCGTGACGGTGTAAATGGTGATCAGAACGCCCATCACCGCGGTGGTGATGCGATCCGGCCAGCCGAAGATCACAGCCAGCACGATGGCCGGCGCGTAGAGCGAAAGGCCCACCGCCAAACCGCGCTGTATGAGGAACACTATGCTGGCCAGCGCGCGTGTCTTGCTGTCGAACCGCTTCTCCAGATACTCGTACGCCGTGTAAACATTCGCGCGATGGAACAGTGGCACGGCCGTGGCCGAAAGAATTACCATCGCCACCGGCATCCCGAAGTAGAACTGCACGAAGCGCATGCCGTCTACGTAAGCCTGTCCGGTGGTCGAAATGAAAGTGATGGCGCTGGCCTGCGTGGCCATGATGGAAAGGGCCATCGCATACCACGGCATGGTCTTTCCGGCCAGCAGATACTTGTTCACCGTGTCCGAGCCGCGGCCCTTGTAGAGGCCGTAGACGACAATTGCGGTGAGCGTGCCGCTCAGCACCAGCCAGTCGAGCGGTCTCATGAAAACATTCGCGTGAAAACGTAGAACAGGACAATCAGTGTGACGAGGTAAACGAGAACGGCAGTGTAAACGCGCGGCCAGGTACCCAGAAACGGAGGCGGCTCATCGGGCATCTGGGCGCGGTCCGGCGGCATCAACGAGGAGTGTAGCACGGCGTAGCCCTGTATCCAGGCGTTCGCCGTGCTGTACCTGATGCGCGCGCTTACCGCTGTGCGCCGAACGTATAGCCGACGTTGACGCTGTATTCCGGAACCCAGTTGCTGCCGAATTGGAAGAAGTTGTCCACCCAGCGTAAGTCAAACTTCGGCTCCACGAAGAACTGCCCCTTGGCGTAGTACTTTAGTCCGGCGGCGAAGTGCAGTTGAAAATGGTTGGAGCTCTCGACGAAGAAGTTCGAGGTGGAACATCCCGCGAAGGCATCGCAGGCCTGTTGGTTCTGATAGAACCGCAGATTCACAGCGCCCAGGCCCGCTTGAAGTTCCGGAACTAGGCGTTTGGTACTCATCGGGTGGTAAATCCCGTTAAAGTCGTAAAAAATGGGCCGGTACTTCAAGCCGGCGTATCCGCCCTGGCTCGTGCGGAACGAGACCTCGCCGCCAAATCCGTAATGCGGCGTAATCATGAGACTGCCACCCGTGTTTGCAAATAGCCCGCCCATTCTGGGTGCGGTGTAAATGGTGCCATCGCCGAAGGTGTTGATCGCCTGTCCATTGGATTTATCCATGGCGGTTCCCAGGCCGAAGAAAGCATCGACGCCCTGCGCGGCAGCAAATCTAGCGCAAAAAAGAACGACGAAAAGTAACGGAATGTTACGGCAAATTCGTTTCAAGGCAGTATTCTCCTCTGTTGTTAACTAAGCTTGAACCCCTGATCACACGCCGCTGCAGCACGCTTCCCAATAGGAAGATGCGGAGTGCGGTGTCAGCTACACCCCTAAGACGTAACGGCCTCCGAAAAAGGTTTCACCAACAATTGTTGCTATTTAGCGCAGTTTGAGCGTCGTTGTGTGCGGGATTACGAAGGCCGGATATATCCAGTCGCTACATTGCATCGATCGTAGGGGCGAAGCACGCTTCGCCCATGGTTGGTGGCCGTTTCGAAATCGCCGCCCCCAGATCTAGAATGTGCTACTCGGCCCTGCCACGCCCTGATACTGCTTCAGCTTCCGGCCCAGCGTGCGCAGCGAAATACCCAGGCTGTCGGCAGTACGTTGCTGCGCTCCATCCATCTCGGTCATCACCCGCAGGATCATCTCCCGTTCCATGCCTTCGAGCGTCAGCGGCTTGGTTGCTGCCGGCGCCGTTCGAATGAGGAAGGGGAGATGCTTCACTTCGATCGTGCCATCATCGGCCATGATCGCCGCCTGCACCACCGCGTTGCGCAGCTCGCGTACGTTGCCCGGCCAGTCGTAGTTCTTCATAACGGCCAGCGCTTCGTCGGAGAGGCGTAACGGTTGCCGCTCCTGCCGCGCCAGAAAAAAATGCGCCAGTGCCGCGATATCCGGCAGGCGCTCGCGCAATGGCGGCACGTGAACCCGCACTTGCGCCAGCCGGTGATAGAGATCGCGCCGGAAAGTTCCCGCCCCTATGGCCGCTTCCAGGTCCTGGTTGCTGGCAGCAATGACGCGGACGTCCACCGAGATTTTGCGCGTACCTCCCAGCCGGTAGTAAGGCGCTCCATCCAGGACACGTAAGAGTTTCACCTGCATCCGCGGCGGCATTTCACCGATTTCGTCCAGGAATACTGACCCGCTATTTGCCAGCTCGAACATGCCAGGCTTGCTCGACATGGCCCCGGTGAACGCGCCGCGTTCATAGCCGAATAGCTCGCTTTCGATCAGCAACTCGGGCAGCGCCGCGCAGTTCAGGTCGATCCAGGGCCGCCCGGATCGCAGCGAGTAATCGTGAATCGCGCGGGCGATCAGCTCCTTCCCGGTTCCGCTCTCGCCACTGATAAGGACCGCCGCGCTCGACCGGCCCACGCGCTCCACGAACTCCAGCAGCCGGCGCATGGGAACGCTTTGAATGATCGCCGGCATCCCCAGGAACACGTGCACCTCTGGCTCTCCTGCGCCCGCCTCGGATAAGCCCGCTACCGGTGGGTCGGGAGCGAACCCGGGCGCCGAGCCGGGCTGCGAGGTGGTCACAGAGGGCCGGGATGGCTTTGGGTCCATGGGCTGTCGTTCGTAAGTTCGTCCGTTAGCCGGGAAAACTTCAGGGTTTATGCCGATAGGCACGCCCTACAGATCTCGCCCGATATTGCCGATGGACCTTCGGGACGAGACTCGTGTCTTTACGAGCCAAGACGTACATCACCCTGACCGCGATGTTGGGCGTGCTGATCCTTCAGCACGCGCCCGCCGAACTGCATTCCGACGACGGCTTCCGCTTGCTCTGCTACCTGACCGGCGCGGTGCTCACCTCGCAGTTAAAGGTGCGCCTGCCCGGTATCACCGGCACCATGTCGGTGAACTTTTTCTTCATCATGCTGGGCATTATCGAGATGGATCTCCGGCCGGTCCTGATCATCACCTCCGCTGGCACGCTGAGCCAGATGCTATGGCACGCGCGCAAGCGGCCGCAGCTCATGCAGACGGTTTTCAATCTGGCCAATGTCATCATCGCCTCTTACTGCGCTTACACGGTGTATCACGGTCACGTTCCCCCGGCATTTGCAGGTACTCTACCGGTCCTTTTGTTCGCCTCCACAGTCGTGTTCTTCCTGGTCAACACCCTCACGGTCTCCGGAATAGTGGCGCTCACCGAGAGCAAAAACCTGTGGGACGTGTGGCGCGAGAGCTTCGTGTGGACTGCTGCTCAATACCTGGTTGTGGGGGCGCTGGCTGGAATCGTCCATGCAGTGTCCCTGCAGGCCGGGTGGCATATTGCGCTCCTGCTGCTCCCCGTCGTTTACCTGGTCTACCGCTCTTATGATCTATATCTGAGCCGCCTTCAAGAGGAAAAGAGGCATGTCACTGAGATCGCCGATCTCCACCTGCGTTCCATCGAGGCCCTGGCCATGGCCATCGATGCCAAAGATGACACCACTCACGATCACCTGCAGCGCGTGAAGGTCTACGCGACCGAGATCGGAAGGGAGCTGCATCTGGCT
>Ga0075426_10003891_pt1 | contig 10638 bp, 4 predicted proteins | sample SoiMethybrSBSTD5_FD_75304 | JGI IMG/M metagenome (GOLD analysis project Ga0075426, IMG submission 75304) | Bulk soil microbial communities from a Populus tree surrounding site in Tennessee, USA - Soil MetaG P. TD hybrid SBSTD5 | ecosystem: Environmental > Terrestrial > Soil > Tree plantation...
TGGCTCTCGAGCTCTTCCGCGAAGCAGGCGCGCACCAGGGGATGGGCGTCGAGGGTATCCGGCTCGCGCGGATCAGCCGCCGCCAGCAGGCTGTGGTCCCGTAGGGTGGCGGTGGCGAGATGCCAGTCCTCCTCCGAGAGGCCCACGAGAGGCTCCGTGAGCCCCGGGATCGGCGGAGCGGCGCGCAGGGCCTTCAGGGCATCGGCCTCCGCGGGCCGGTCGAAGAGGCCGAGGAGGCGGAGGATCGCGAGCTCCGGTCCGTCCCCCAGCCAGCGGGCGTAGGCGGCGATCACGCGGAAGGCGTGGCCGCCCTGTTTCTCGTCGGCCCGGTGGAGGTCGATCTCGCGCCGCTTGCGGATGTCGCCGCCATGTGCTCGGCGCAGGAAGTTGCCGAGGAGGGTCAGGGTGAGCGCGTGATGTTGGAACTCCTCGGCTGCGGCGACCAGCTCGACATCCCGTCCGTCCACGCCTAGTTGGCGGAGCAGGGCCACGGCCGCGCCGGGCTCGAACTCCTCCAGGGGGATCTGCGGCGCTGTATTCGGGGAGCCGGCGAGGTCGGTGATCCGTTCCCGGGTGGTGACCACGCACAGGCCCGGGTTGCCCGCAGCCAGCCCTTTGAGGAGAGCGGTGAGGCCGGGGTCCTTGAGGCGTCCCTCGATCTCCGGTCGACCCGGCGGGTATTGCAAGGGCTCGATGCCGTCGAGGACGAGCAGGGAACGCTCCTTCCTTATTCGATAGGCGAGACGGACGCCACAGTCGTGCAGCGAGCCGGACTTGGGATCGGGATCGTTGAAGAAGCGGAGGGCGTAGTCGATGAACGGCTCGGCGGAGGTGACCCGGTCCTCCATCCCCTGGCTGTAAAACGACCAGTCGAGCACCCGCGCGGCGCCGCGCCAGTTGGCGGCGGACATGCGGTCCAGCCAGCGGGCCACCAGCGCGGACTTGCCGACGCCTCCGAAAGCGACGAGGGTGAGGACGTGGATGGATGGGTTCTCCCAGGCCGCGTCGAGACGGGCGAGCTCGGCGTCGCGGCCGACGAAGCACGGGCCGGGGATGGGGAGACGGCCGAGGTCGAGGCTTGGGCCCTCACCCCCAACCCCTCTCCCAGCTCCCCCCTCCCGGACCCCGGGAGAGGGGAGACCAGCAGAAGCAGGGCTTCGCAGGAGGTCCCGGATCTCACGGGCGAGGGCGGCGAGAGCCTCGTCGGCTGTGGCTCTCCGGACCTGGGCGAGGGCGACCGTCTCGCGGTCGGCACTGGATGGAGGCCAGCCATTCGACGCCTTCCCATGCGCAGGGATGGACGATGAGGGGAATGACACGCAGACCGTTCGTGCTCCGCAACTGGAGGAGGCGGGGCACCTCGGTGCCGCGGATGAAGTCCGAAATCAGGAAGTCGGCCGAGATGAGGAGGACCGCGGCCCGGGCGCCCTCGAGCGACGTCGCGATCTCGGACCGCCAGTCGGCTCCCGCGGCGATCTTACGGTCGTCCCAAAGCGTGTAGGCGCCTTCGAGCTCCAGGACGCGCAACTGACGGACGAGGCGGTCCTTCCAGGCCTCGTCCTGGTGGCTGTAGCTGATGAAGACCGTGGGTCCGTCCATGGCGTGTTCCGGGATGCACGAAGATTGTAGCGGAAGGGGCGGCGCCGGCGCCGGCATGTCTGTCGAGACAAGATGCCCATCCGCAGACACTGTGCGCTAGAACATCGAGACATTCGCGAAATAAATCGAGTCCCCCGCGAAATACTCAATACCTCCCCGCTTCTCCCTGATCCCGGACGCAAAAAAGAAAGAGACATCCGAGATACGCGCAGAGAAATTCTCGCTCTACAAGGAGAAAATCGCGGATGGAGCAGAGATCGCCTGGATTACACTGGGTGAATAACGCCAGGATGTCGAGAATTGGCGCTCAAGAGCCTTCGGCTTCGCCTTGGAGGATGGCGATTGCCGCGCCAACAAAGAGAATTGCCGGAATGTCTCGACATTTTCTCCGGTGCGGGCCGGTGTGGTGAGGAGGGCAACCGCGTTCTGGGCAGTTGTCTCCGCTCCGGTGGCCGCCGGAGTGGCTCGCTCACGGGACCAGCTTCAAGACGTGGCGGTCGGCGTATGACCGGCGGGTCAGACCGCTTCGATATAGGCCGTCTCGCCGTGGAGCGCCGAGTCCAGGCCCTCGCTCTCGCCGGCCGACCCGACCTTGACCGGTGTCAGCCGGTCGATCAGCCAGAGCATTCCGTAGGTGAAGACGAACGCCCAGGCCGAAGAGAGCAGAACGGCTCCGAGCTGCACGAAGAAGAAGTGCGAATTGCCACGCAAGAGGCCGTCGACGCCCGCCGGATTGAAGGCGGTGGTCGCGAAGATGCCGCAGAAGACGATGCCGATGAATCCCCCGACGCCGTGGACGCCCCAGACGTCGAGCGCGTCGTCCCAGCCGAGGCGGTTCTTGAGCGCGACGGCGTAGAAGCAGACGACGCCGGAGAGCACGCCGATCAGGGCGGCCGAAGCGGGCGAGACGTAGCCGGCGGCCGGCGTGATCGTGGCCAGGCCGGCGACCGCGCCGGTCAGGAGGCCGAGGAACTTCGGCTTCTTCGACGTCATCCAGTCCATGGCGAGCCAGGCGATGGCGGCGAAGCTGGCCGCGACGTCGGTGTTCACGAAGGCGACCGCGGTGACCGAATCGACGCGGAACTCGCTGCCCGCGTTGAAACCGTACCAGCCGAACCACAGCAAGCCGGTGCCGAGAGCGACGAGCGGAATCGAATGCGGTCCGCGATCCGCGACCGTGCGCTTACCGACGTAGAGAACCGAGGCGAGCGCCGCGATGCCCGCGATGTTGTGGACCACGATGCCGCCGGCGAAGTCGAGCACGCCCCACTGCGCGAGCAGGCCGCCGCCCCAGATCATGTGGACGAAGGGAAAGTAGACGAAGACGAGCCAGCCGGTCAGGAACAGCATGTAGGCCTTGAAGGTGACCCGATTCGTGAACGCGCCGGTGATCAGGGCCGGCGTGATGATGGCGAACATCATCTGGTAGGCGAAAAAGACGAACATCGGGATCGTCGGGTTGATCGCCGATGGCGTATCGAGCGTGATGCCGCGGAGGAATGCCCAATGGAAATTGCCGAGGATGCCCGCAAAGTCGGTTCCGCTTTTCAGATCGCCGCTGAAGCAGAGCGAGAAGCCGAACGCCCACCAGAGGACCGTCGTCCAGCCCATCGAGACGAAGCTCTGGATCATGATCGCGAGCACGTTCTTGCGGCCGACCAGCCCGCCATAGAAGAAGGCGAGGCCAGGCGTCATCAGCATGACGAGGCTGGAGCACAACAGCATGAACGCCGTGTTGCCGGTGTCGATCGACAGGTGCGGCATCGAATCTCCTCTTCAGACGGGAAGGCGGGGGGATCTGACCACCATCGGCGGAGGTTGTCAACGCGCGCTGGGGTGCCACGGTATCGGCTTTGCACTTTTCACGGCACCAGCCTCAAGACCTCCACCGCCGGCCCCGGCAGGAACGGCGTCGGCTCGCCGTTCTCCCAGGCCGCGAGACCGTCGCGGTAGTGGGGGGAGAGCGGATTGCCGCTCTCGCCGTCGGGCATGTGGAAGAGGCCGGCCTCCTCGTGGCCAGGGGAGACGACCATCCTCTCCGAGGCGCCCAGGATCGGGCTCTGGACGCGCGGCATGTCCTGGTCGCCGGGGAGGGGATGGTGCGGCATGTCGATGAAGCGGCCGAGGAAGGGCACGCCGAGGCTCAACGGGTGGCGGAAGCGGGAGGTGTTGCGCTCTCCCCAGGTGCGGGCTGCGAGATCGCCGTCCCAGGAGGCGAGAACGATGTCCACCGCGGCGAGGAGCTGGTCGTCCCAGGTCTCGTAGGGCGGCGGCAGGAAGTTCGCCGGCCGCGCCTGGACGAGCGCCCAGAGGGGGCCTTCGATCTGGTGCATGGCGAGGATGCGGAAGCGCGGGTCCGCCTCTCTGCAGCGGGCGGTCAGGGCGGTGAAGAGCTGGTCACGGAGGGTGTCGCGGAAGGCCCGCGCGGCGCGGTAGGCCACGGAGTCGATGGAGGCGTGGCCGGTCCAGGTGGTGGCGAGGAGCCTCTTGAGCTCGCGCCGCCGCGGGTGGCCCTCCAGCGCCTGGTCGGTGAGGGCCGAGGCGAGCACCTGGCGCCAGCGGTCCATGAAGAGGGCGCGGTCGTCGAGCTGGATCGCCTGCAGGTCCCTGGGCGTCGCCTTGTGCAGGGCGAAGAGATCGTCGCGGATCTGCCGGGCGCGCGTCCCGAGCCAGACGCCGCCGTCGCCGATCTTGGCGAGGTCCGCGCCGTCGACGACCCGGTTGTTGGCGGTCCAGAGGAGACCGGACGGCGGATCGACCACCTTCGGCACCTCGGCGGAAGCGAGGAAGCCGTCCCAACGCCGGCTGCCGTCGGCCCAGGAGGTCGGGAGGCTGCCGTCGAAGCCGACGCGCTTCGGCACGGGCCCGATGATCGTCCAGGCGATGTGGCCGTCGGCGTCGGCGACCACGAAGTTCTCGGGCGGGATGCCGGATGCGTGCGCGATCTCGACCGCCTCGTCCACGGTCCGCGCCGTCTCCAGACGGAGGAGGTTGAGATTGACCGCTTCCGGCCGGTGCGCGATCCACGAGAGGACCTGTGTCCGGCCCGCGTGGTCCTTGCCGGTCACCGGACCCCAGATGGTCCACGGCACGTCGAGAGTCTTCTCCTTGCCGCCCTTGACACGGATGCGCTCGGTGAAGTGCTGGAGGCGCTGCGGCCCCTGCGGCGTGCGGTAGATCTCGGGATCGCCGGGATGACCGGGATCGGTCTCGAGGAGCACGACGTCGTACCAGTCGATGTAGCTGTCGGTGTAGCCCCAGGCGATGCGGCCGGTGCTGCCCACGGCGAGGAGCGGCGTGCCGGGCAGGGTGACGCCGGTGACGCGGCGCTCGCCCGTGCCGTCGGGAAAGACGAGGGACACGCGGTACCAGGTGTTGGGCACTCCGATGCCGAGGTGCATGTCGTTGGCGAGGAGGGCGTGGCCGTCGGCGGTGTGAGTGCCGGCCACCGCCCAGTTGTTGCTGCCGATGGGCTCGGCGCCGGAGCCCGGAGCGGGGCTCGTTTCCGCGAGCGCGGCCGGCGAGGCCAGCGGCCGGCGGGGCGCCCAGCGGTCGCTCCTGATGTCGAACACCTCGGGGCCGGGGATCGGCGGCTGCCGCACGGGATCGCCCACCAGAGGAGCGTCCCATTCGGTGCCCGCCGGGGCGAGGAAGGCGTAGACCTCGGGGGGGAGGAGGTCGTGCATCACGCCGAGAGAGGCCTCGCGGTAGTGGTCCACCTCCTCCAGGGTGTAGTACATGGCAAAGACGTTGAGGATGGTGTCCTCGCTGCGCCAGGGGACCGGCTCGACGCGCAGCAGGGCGTATTCGAACGGCTGGCCGCGCAGGGACCGGCGCCCGCCCTCGACGCCCTCGGCATAGGCATCCAGGACCGCCTTCTCGTCCGCGGAGAGGCCGGCGACGATGCGCCGGGCCTCGTCGCGGAAGCGGTGGATGCGATGCTCCTCGTCGATCTTCACCGCGATCGGCCCGAACAGCTCCGCCAGCTCACCGGCCGCCTGCCGCCGCATCAGGTCCATCTGGAAGAAGCGCTCCTGGCCATGCAGGAAGCCGAGGGCGCGCACGGCGTCCAGCCGGTTGGCCGCGTGGATCGTGGGCGTGCCGAGGGCGTCCCGCTCGACGGTCACCGGAGCGGCGAGACCGGGGAGCCGGCGCTCGCCGGAGACCTGGGGCAAACTGTCCTTCATCACGCCGCGCAGCCAGAGCGCCGCGATCCCTCCAACAGCCGCGGCGACGACGATCAGGACGGCCAGGGCCAGGGCAAGACGGCGGGCGATGCGCCGGGCGCGGCCTTGCCGGGCGGACGTGGGCGTGGATGCAGACAGCGGCTGCGACATGACGGCGTCCTCCTCGAAGACACGCTCGTTTCCAGGCCGTTGGCGGCGCCGAGAAGCGCCCTCACCCCCGGTCCCTCTCCCATCTCCCTCCCAGACCCCCGCCGGGAGAGGGGAGACAAGCAACAAGGCCAGACTTTCCTCGCCTTTCTCCCCTCTCCCGGGGAACGGGCGGGGGGAGCTGGGAGAGGGGCCGGGGGTGAGGGCGCTTTTCAGACGCCCGGCGTGGCACCGACGGCTGCCAGGAGCTCGGCGAGCACCCGATCGTACTCCTCTTCGATGGCGGTGAGCTGGCGGGCGCAGGTCTCCAGGTCGGCGACGGCCGCGCCGCGCTCCAGCTCGGCGCACAGCCCTGCCAGCCGCTCGGCGCCGAGCATCCCGCTCGATCCCTTGAGCGAGTGGGCGCGCAGCTCCAGGTTGCGGCGATCGCGGCTCGCGAGAACCTCCTTGAGGCCGGCCAGGTGCGGCCGGGAGCGGAATGCCTCGACGGCCTCGAACAAGACCTCGCGGCCCGTCGCTCGCCCGAGGGAGCGCAATCTCTCCAGCGCATCCGGGCTCACCGCGTCCTTCCCCTCCCGGCCCTCCTGCTCCGCCCGCCCAGCGAGCTCACGGCTCTCCGTCGCTCCAGCATCGTCCTCCCCGGGGGTGAGCCAGCGGTGGAGGATCCGGCGCAGGCTGTCGACCCGGAACGGCTTCGCGATGTAGTCGTTCATGCCGGCGGCGAGGCATTTCTCACGGTCACCCTGCATGGCATGCGCGGTGAGGGCCACGACCGGGATCTGCCAGCGCTCCCCGTCGCGCGCACGGATCCGGCGGGTGGTCTCATAACCGTCCAGCTCCGGCATCTGGCAGTCCATGAGGACGAGATCGAAAGGCGTCTCCGCGGTCTCCAGGGTTGCCACCGCCTCCACTCCGTTGCTCACCGCGGTCGCCGCGAAGCCGAGGCTCTTGAGCTGCTCGAGGACGACGAGCTGGTTGACCGGGTTGTCCTCGGCGACCAGGATGCGGTGGGACGACGGAGGAAACGCATTCCCCCTGGAGCCCTCAGCCGGGGCCTCCGCGGCCGGCGCCGGCGTGCGCTGCAGCGCGACCGTGAACCAGAAGGACGAGCCTTCGCCGGGCTGGCTCGCCAGGCCGATCTCCCCGCCCATGAGCCCGAGGATCCGCTTGGTGATCGCGAGCCCCAGGCCCGAGCCTCCGAAGCGGCGCGACGTCGAGCTGTCCGCCTGCGAGAAAGGAGTGAACAGCCGGTCGTGAACAGTCTTGGGGATGCCCACGCCGGTGTCCCGGACGGTGATGCGGACGCGGCCGTCGGCCGCATTCTCCGCGCGCACTTCGACGCGACCCTGGTCGGTGAACTTGACGGCGTTGCCGACCAGATTGATGACCACCTGCCGGAGCCTTCCCGGATCGCCCAGACACCAGTCGGGAAGCTCGCCGTCCAGAGTCAGATCGAGGGCGATCCCTTTCGACTGCGCGCGGAGCCGGAGCAGGTCGACCGCCTCCGCGAGCATCGCCGGGAGACGGAACGGCACCGCCTCCAGGGTGAGCTTGTCGGCCTCGATCCTGGCAAAGTCCAGGATGTCGTCGATGACGCCCAGGAGAGATCCCGCGGACGACTGGATCAGCTCGGTGTAGCGGCGCTGCCGGCCGTCGAGATGCGTCTTGAGGAGGAGATCGGACAGACCGAGGATGCCGGCCATGGGGGTGCGGATCTCATGGCTCATGTTGGCGAGGAACTGGGTCTTGGCGCGGTCTGCCCGCTCGGCAGCCTCCTTGGCGAGCCGCATCTCCTCGGCCCGGCGGCGCTCGGTGACGTCGCGGTTGATGCTGAGGATCGCGCGCCGGCCTTCGTAATCGATCACCGAGGCATTGATCTCCAGGAACATCACGCTGCCGTCCTTGCGGTACTGGCGCGACTCGAAGTTGAGGTAGACGCCCTTCTCGAGCGTCTCCTCGATCTGCCGCCGGCCGCGCTCCGGGACGAGGGAGATGTCGATGAGCGACATCCCGATGAACTCCTCGCGCGACAGGCCGTAGACCTCGCACGCCCGCCGGTTGACGTTGAGCACGATCTCGTCCTCCGGAGTGAGGATGAGGATGGGGTCGTGGGCGTTGTCGAAGATCGTCCGGTACTCTTCGCTGACCCGCTCGAGCTCCTCCGTCCGCTCGGTCACCAGCCGCTCCAGCTCGGCGTGAGCGACGCCGAGCTCGTTGCGCGCCCGTTCGAGCTCGGCCGCCCGCAGGGAGAGGAGGTGCGAGCTCCGCAGCCCCGCCCAGCGTTCGATGTTCTGCTGCCGGGAGACCAGGAAAAGATAGACCGCGAAGGCCACCGTGGAGAGCGCAAAGGCGGTGCGCAGCTGGCCGTGACCCGCTTCCAGCTCCGCGGCGACGACGGGGACGCAGAGGACCAGGATGAACAGCTGCGTGAATCTCCGGTTCAGCGAGTACATCACCCCCGTGGTGGCCATGGCGGCGCCGACGCCGATGGCGGCGAACCCCCCTGGCGCCGCAAGACCGCTCTCGGCGATCGCCACATGGATCAGCGTCGCCAAAAGCGACGTCGAGACGAGGACGGAGCCGAAGTAGCCGATCTTCCAGCCACGGGGGGAGCGGTCATAGAGGCGGTCGAAGCGCTGGATGAAGATGCCGCGGACGATCGAGCTGGCGGCCACACCGGCGAGGATGCAGACGTAGAGGAAGGGGCGCCGGACGAAGAGGCTGGACGCCGGGGCCAGAGCCACGATCGCGGCGGGTTGGAAGGCCAGACCGACGCGCGACTGGAGCGCCAGAGAGCGACAGCCGGCCCGTTCCATCTCGGGCGGGTATTGGGATGTGGCCTCGGTGGTCGGCACGCCTTCGGTCTTCACGGGGGGTTTCCTCGCACAAACTAGCCGCCCCTCGGGCGCCCGTCAAGCTGTGGCCGGTCCCCGCGGCCGCCGCGATAGACTCGCGCTGCCGTGAGCGAGCCCCGGTTCCCCGATCTGCGCGCCTTCCTGGACCGCCTGCGGCGCGACGGCGACCTCGCCGTGGTGGAGGCGCCGGTGGACGCACGGCTGGAGGTGGCGGAGATCCACCGGCGGGTGATCGCGGCCGGGGGGCCGGCGCTCCTGTTCACCGGCGTCCGCGGCGCTTCCTTCCCCCTGGTCACCAACCTCTTCGGCACACGGCAGCGCGCCGAGCTGGCGTTCGGCACCCGTCCCCTGCGGCTGATCCGCCGCCTGGTCGATCTCGCCGAGACGCTGCTGCCGCCGACGCCGGCCAAGCTGTGGGGCGCGCGCGACCTGGGGCGCGAGGCGCTGCGCATCGGCTCCTCCCGCCGCCGCTCCGGCCCGGTCACCGCGGTGGTGACCGAGGACGTCCGTCTCGACCGGCTGCCCATCCTCACCACCTGGCCCGAGGACGGCGGACCGTTCATCACCCTGCCCCTGGTCTACACCGAGCACCCCGAAGGCAGGGGGCACAACCTCGGCATGTACCGGCTGCACGTCCACGACGCGCGGACGACCGGCATGCACTGGCAGATCGGCAAGGGCGGAGGCTTTCACTATGCCGTCGCCGAGAGGAAGGGGGAGGCGCTGCCCGCGACGGTCTTCCTCGGCGGACCGCCGGCCCTCATCCTCGCCGCCGTCGCGCCGCTGCCGGAGAACGTCCCCGAGCTGATGCTCGCCTCGCTGATCGCCGGCGAACGCCTGAAGCTGGTGGCGCCGTCTGCAGGACGCGGTCCCCACCCGCTGGTGGCAGAGGCGGAATTCGCCCTCGTCGGCCGCGTGCCGCCGCGCGAGCGCCTGCCCGAGGGGCCGTTCGGCGACCACTATGGCACCTACTCCCTGCGCCACAACTACCCGGTCTTCCACGTCGAGCGGATCGCCCACCGGCGCGACGCCATCTATCCGGCGACCGTCGTGGGCAAGCCGCGGCAGGAGGATTTCTTCATCGGCGACCTCCTCCAGGAGCTGCTGTCGCCGCTGTTCCCGCTGGTCATGCCGGCGGTGGAGCGGCTGTGGTCCTATGGCGAGACCGGGTACCACTCGCTGGCCGCTGCGGTGGTCAAGCAGCGCTACAAGCGGGAGGCGATGGCCTCCGCCTTCCGCATCCTCGGCGAGGGACAGCTCTCGCTGACCAAATTCCTCCTCGTCACCGATCGCGCGGTGGATCTCCACGACTTCCCGGCGACGCTGGAGCACATCCTGGCGCGGACCAATCCGGAGACCGACCTCTACGTGTTCTCGAATCTCTCCATGGACACCCTGGACTACACCGGCCCGGCGGTCAACGAGGGCTCGAAGGGTGTCTGGCTGGGGCTCGGGGACCCGGTCCGTGAGCTGCCGCGTGAGTTTTCCCTGCCTGCGTTCACGGAGGCCCCGCACGGGATGACCGATGCCCGCGTCTTCTGCCCCGGCTGCCTGGTGGTCGGCGGACCGGCGTATGCTGAGGAGCCGGGAGCGGCGGCCCGCTTCGCCACCCATCCCGCCCTCGCCGGCTGGCCCCTCGTGGTGCTCACCGACGAGCCGCGCCGGGCCACCGCGAGCGCGGTCAACTTCCTGTGGACGACCTTCACCCGCTTCGAGCCCGCCGCCGACGTCCACGCCGCCGGCGCGCGGGTCGTGCGGCACCACGTCTCCTATCAGGCGCCGATCGTGATCGACGCCCGCCTGAAGCCCTGGTATCCGGCCGAGCTGTTCGCCGACGACGCGACGGCGGC
>Ga0075426_10003893_pt1 | contig 10638 bp, 24 predicted proteins | sample SoiMethybrSBSTD5_FD_75304 | JGI IMG/M metagenome (GOLD analysis project Ga0075426, IMG submission 75304) | Bulk soil microbial communities from a Populus tree surrounding site in Tennessee, USA - Soil MetaG P. TD hybrid SBSTD5 | ecosystem: Environmental > Terrestrial > Soil > Tree plantation...
TCACGCTGGAGCGGGATGTCGTGCTGCGGGCCGGCAGCGAGCCAATCGAGGCGGCCCCGACGCCTGCGCCGCCGCCACCGCCACCGCCGCCAACGCCGCCGCCAACGCCGCCGCCTACGCCTACGCCGCCAACGCCTACGCCGCCAACGCCGACGCCGACGCCAACGCCGCCGCCAACGCCACAAGTCGAGATGAGATTTTAACTTTGTCCGCAAATTGTGCAGTAGAAGTTCTAAAGAAACTTGGCTCTCCCGGTTGCCAGTGGCTCTATCTTTGTGATGAAAAATAATTCTATTGAACCCAACCTTGACCCACCTTGGTGGTTCTGGGTAATCCTGTTCCTCTGTGTCGCCGCCGTGATAGCCAGTGTCACTGGTTGCCAGCATCCCCCGCCACCGCCAATAATCCAAAAACGCAGCAGCATTTTGCTTCTACCAACCAACAACAATTGGCAGCTTGCATCACCACGATCCAACGCCGTTCCCACCCGCCCCTTGGTCTACCGTTGGTCTTGGGTTCCAGAAGGTTGCCCGGTCTGGTTTGAAGTTTATAGGTCGACCAACCTTTCGTTGTATAAGTTCACTGGCGGTACCAATATTCCTGGTGGCTTCGAGCATTGGACAAATGTTAATGGCTTTGAGGTTCTCCTCGACACTACTAATTACCCAATAGGATTTCTGATTGTCCGTGCCGCCAATAGCGCAGGTGTAACTGAATGGGCACAATTGCCCCAATAACCTATGAACCAACACAAGCAAAAAGAAGTTCTCAACGTTGCCAATAGCCTCAGTGCCCTTGAGAAGAAAATTGAAGCGGGAATCATAGCCACCAATTCGGTGGCCTGCCAAACCATTCTCAATGATGTCCGCAAGCTAGTGATGGCCGAGATCGTTAACCTGCAAAACATTGCTTGGGAACCATGAAGTGTAATAAGCGAATCTTCCATAACTGGAACTGTTGGTCCCTACCACATTCGTGGTGGACTTTCAAATGCCTACTAGTTTTGGCGAATCACGCACCAACTAATATGATCATTCTTCTCAGGGTTTTTATCACCATCCTTGTCTTGGCCTGCATCGCCTTCTTCGCCCAGTATTTTGATCAATGAAACTTCTCGACAAAGCCGACAAATTCTCATCCCGTATTCTGCGCTTTAGCAACCGGAAACTCAATGCCCGGCAACGCCGTCGGCAGGCCCACTGGGAGCGTGAGTATCATAAGCTTATGGAGAAGAATGACTAGCATACACAAACGCGGAGGCCATCAGAATCTTCAAGCGGATTTGGAATCCTGGATAGAACGTGAGTGGCCTATTCTAAGTCCCAGATATTGTACTAATCTAAGCCCCGGCGATTGTTCCGATTGTATTGAACGTGGCGCCCATACTTACTGTGTGAGTTGTCGAACGTATTCCGATCTTATAACTCGATGGTTCCAGCAGAAGCGCCAGAAGCGCCAGAAGCGCCAGAAGCGCCAGAAGCGCCAGAAGCGCCAGAAGCGCCAGAAGCGCCAGAAGCGCCAGAAGGAATTAGAAGATACGGCTATTGATATTGCAATCGTGGTAATACTTGCAGTTGGATTCACAATTTTCTTTCTCATCTGGTACGGCGGGTGAATCTTTAAAGGAAAGGGAACAACAAAAATGAACGACACACAACTCCTTGACTGGATAGAAGAACATAACGTTGCAGTGTATCCTCCGACCGAGGGTACCGCCCGAGCTACAGGCGAGGGCGAATGGTTCTGCATCATGCCCGACTCTCAGGTTTCGGGTCTTGGCCCTTCGTTGCGGCTTTCGATCCTCGATTGCATCAAAGCTTTTGAAATGTTAACACCGCCACAAACTATCAAATCCAATGAATCAAATGCTACCATCGTCCATCGAACCGAACGCCCAGGAACTGTTGTCTCCTCCACCACCTCCGCTGGCGGATCATCCCCAAGCCATCATCAAGTGGGCTCACAGGACCAACGGAAGAACCGGGCGAGGCAGTAAGCTCTTTCCCTTGTTAGAAGCAGAGAGGCTGGCCCTTGAACTCAACATCGAATACCCTGACTTCCAGCACACCCCCGAGCAGGTCGCCATCACCCACCACTCTACGGTGTGAGATTGGCATACACGCGAGTCTCTCACTACCAAATCTTAAACTTATGGGAAAAGGAAGTAAACCAAGGCCCGTCAACTACCGGGTCTACACAAGCAACTTTGAATCAATCTTCGGGCAGCGTGAGCCCCAAGAGTTTCAGCAGCAACAACATCCCCGTAAGGATGACTATCAGTGTAACGCCATGGTTGTCATCTGCCCCTACCGATGGCAAGGCATGTGGGTATTCGATGATGATTCAGTGGGGCTCCATCGTGAGCCGTTTGTTGGTGGTATCCCTGAGATGATTGACCGTCTCGTAAAGGATGTGCCGGGCGCTGACCAAGGCTTCTGCCTCACGTTTAGCACCAACCCGTTCCCCGGTTCCCAGTTACATCTTCACTGGGTCGAAGGTGACAAGAAGAATAGCGAAGGCTTTGGCAATACCTACTTCTGCCGTGAGTATGAAACTACCGGCTGGCTTTGCCCGGCTTTGTTCCATTACTTTCGTGAAGCACCTCCGCATCTGTATGTGAGGGCTGATGCTCGTAATCAATCGGTGGTGGATGGCGAACCGTGAGTCGAAAGTGCAAGCGTATGAATCCAATGAATCAAATGCTACCATATCTGTTAGTGTTCATTGTGGGAGCAGTTTGCGGTTATATTCTCGGGGGTTGTACAACCTCTAGCTACTACAAGCTCAATGCAATAAATCATAACTTCGCTCACTACAACTCGACTAATGGCGATTGGGAGTGGAATGCCAAATGAAAGCCACAATTTTTGTCTATCAGGATTATGGCATCAGCGTGGTCTGGGAAGGTCCTGATTACCAACGGACTAGACAATCTTTGATGAGGTTCCAAATATTACTACTCGTCTTTTGTCTCAATTGATTGAGAAATCTCCTGCATCAAAAAGTAAATGACTCGCCAGGCCATTCTCCAGCAAATGCGCAGTCATCTGCGCCAAGCCCAAGCTCTTGGTGAGCAGGTCAATCCAATTTTCTCCCAGTCATGGGAAGCAACACCAGTTCAGGAACTTGTCGAGAATGCCATTCGGGCTCTTGACTTTGACCTGAGCGAAGAAGAACAGGATTCTCTGATGTTGCCCAAATAATTTGCAGAAGGGCAGGATGTAATTGGTTATATTCTGTCATGAGTTTACCTGAGTGGCGATGGTAGCGTGAGAGGTATGAGTTAGTCCGCTCAACCTACTATCATCACCTTGACGGTTGCCTCTCATTATAGAGATTTCTGAGAGCATTCTCCCTTCTGCATTAACCTACAAACCTCAAAACCATAACATACACCACAAGTTGATTGTCCGCTCCTGTATTTCTCAAAGGAGCAGATCATCTTGTCTTTCCGAGTTAGTTCTCTCTTCAATCATGAAATCCAATAGCAAATCTATCAGGCTCACCCGTTCCACAAAGCAAGTTCGTCTTGTGACACGCGACGGCACCGATCTTACCATCAACAAGTTCGGTATTTACTGGGGAAAAGTGGGCCGAATGCTGCTCTCACTCAAACAAGCTCGCAAGGTCCTCAATGCCACGGCTGCTCAGGTTGAACTTCTCAAGCTGAATGCCGAGTACAACCAAGCTCGGCAACAACTTCTCCAAGCTCAAGTAGGGCTTCCTCGCCCCCGAGGCTATTCTGCGGAATTCCGTAACGGTGGCCTTCACTTTGGTTGCCGCCGCATCCGCCCAGCGGAACTTCAAACCATTGACCGTATCCTCCGTCACTTCAACGCCTAAGCTTATACGAGTTTGGGCTTTCTAGCCCGGTTCCTCACCGGCCTAAGTTTATTTCCCACAATCATGAAAACAAAACGTAAATGCCGACTTGTTGTCGGCCCTACCCGAGCTAAAATTGTAACATCCGATGGCACCTATCTCAGCCTTTCTCGTCATGGAATTGTCGAGCATAGAGAAACTGGTGGGCGTAGGGTATTGGATATTAAATCAGCCCATAGGGTTATTAGATGGGCCAAGGCCCAAGCAAAATTGCGCCAACTGGAAAAGAATCCTACGGTGGCCCAATACATTGCCCTTACTCAAGTTAATGGCCCATCTCAAACTGCTGTCGGCCATTCCATTTACATGGAGAATAACCGACTTGCCATCGATTGTCGGCGTATCACAATCCCGGAACTCAATAAAATTGAGAAGGTTCTTCAAGGCTTTGCCGCCACTACCCGTAAGTAATTTTTCAATCATCAATCACATTGCCCGTGAAACTTCCCGTCCTACTTAATTGTGGGGCTATAATGAAACGCAGGGGTCCTGGTCACTACTGGGAACTGCCCAGTAAGTCGGTAATCAATAGGAAGCAAGTCGGGCTAAGCGCCGGGGCGAACTATACAGCGGTTGTTGCTCCACCTACCTAACCACTAAATTGGCAACACAACCAAAGTTTACTTGGTAGCCCAATAGTCTAGAACTAATGTGGTTGATGATCTTTTGTTCTTTCAAACTTTTTCTTGGGTGTCATCGCGTTGCGATTAGTCCCAAGAGGTCCCAAGATGCTGACCCCAGAGTGGCGCGGCCACTTAATAGATGGGGCTACTTCTTCTGAGTTAGATTGAAGGCCATTCTGTTCAGTCGTGGAGTACGTGAATCCTATACATACCGTAAGGTAGTATTTCAATTTAATGGTCAAGACCTCAGGTTGAAGTAATGGCGACACATGTGGTAGAAATCTCACCGCTTGGGAATCCTTTTCCAAACCAAATGTTAGTTCTCAAACCTACAAACCTCCATGTCCAATACTCCAATAACCGGGGCGGCTCGCCCCAAGGGAATCAAGGAACAACTCTGTGAAGCTAAAACCGAAAGTGAAGTAAAACAATTGCTGGCAAAGGGAGCTTTATTCCTCAATGCTTCCCCAACAACACGGCGGCAGTGGGAACGAATTGCCAATCGCAAGATTGCCGAATTCAGGGCCAAGCAGTAATCACCATCACCACCCATGCGAAGCATTATGGACCAAAAAGATGTCGCTGTGTTGCTCGACCCCACTACTTCGGTTGAGGGTCTCCAGAACTACTTCCGCACCATGCCAACCCCCACCCGTCGGGAGTTGGCCACTATCAAGAGGCTCGTGGGCCACATTCGGTATCGAGACATCACTGATCCCGGGGCCTTTCTTGCTCTTCACCCTCTCAATTCTTCACCCCCAACAAGATGATCATACCAACCGCCAAACCAGCCCCTCGCATAGTTGTTGGGATGGCCGTCTACTCGAAACTCGGCGAGAAGATTGGCTGGGTGCAAGCGCCCCCTGATAATGGTGGAGGGGTTTTAGTTAAACTAACGACCGGAGGATTTGCTCGCTACGATCTCGGCATGTTTGTTAACCAGACAATCATGAGCAAAGATAGGCTTAAGGAGTGTAATATTCCAAGGTCCACTCCCTCGTTCATTGGTATAGGGGCTCGACTGTTCGCCCCGGGCCTTCGGTTATATGTTGGTTGTGTTAAGCGCATCATCATGGATGACGAGAACATTGGCGAATATGCCTGCCATACCGACTACCAACGGGTGATAACTTCCAAGCAATTCCGAGACCGCCACATTGTTATTGGCCGCAGGTCGCACGCACCCTCCGACCCACATCAACTTCCCGGTCTATGAACAAAGGAACAACTTACTACCTCACTAACCCCTTTACAGTGGGGACCAAGGTATATGAGATCGCCTCAGATAAGTATGTTGGTTCTGTTGAATCAACCTATGAAATGCCGGTGGGTCGTGGGTACGCAGCGGTTCTGGATGAAATGGAGGACAACGTAGCAATCTATATTTTCTCGGATGAACTTGGCACTATCTACCGACTTATGCCTGCGCCTCCTTTTATACCACCATCCTCATCTATGATGCATCTACCTTCCGACACCAGCTTGGTGATCACCACCTACAAGAAGGATAGCCCTATCCACCGGGGCAATCGCGTGTTCCAGTATCCTGGCCGTCAATTCTTTGGGATAATTGATGAGATCAATCCATCATCCACCCTTGAAGGTAGGATGTTGGCTTGGTGCAAACGGCTCCCTGATTCCAAATACAAGAACGGTCAACTTGTAACGTCATGGGAATTGGACGAGGGAAAAATTCGAGTGGGGAGAAGGGATCACAAATGAAGGAAAGCCCATTCCACATTGGCCAGCGATTGTTTTGCCAGAACTCGATATACCGGGGGGCCGTAGTCAAGGTTGAAGTGGACCCGGCCCAGAGTTTATTTATCGCTACGACCAATACCGGGTGGTGGCTTACCACTAAAGAGCTTGAGAATGCCCACGGCTATATTGGCCTTAGAAATTCCGCGACTTATGCTTCAACTACTAAACGCCCCTCCCCCGACTTCTTTAATGACGAAGAATGGGCAGCCTACGTTGCCGCCGGATGGTATGGGTGTGAATAGCTCCTTGTCCCAAGACGAGAAGGACCAGTTAAACGATCATTTCCTCTTTGTAGGGCAACGTGTCTTTTGTGCCCACACATGGGAATACTTGGGGGCCATTGTACTTAAGACCAAGAATGGGCGGTTCATCACCGATTCCAATTGTTCTCTGACCAATGTTGATCTCGAAGATGGTCTCATCGTTGTCGGACAACGACGCTTTCCTTTTTAAATTTCCTCCCCACACTGTAAACTAAAACTCAAACACAATTACACACCATATATGGGATGTTTGTATAAGGCCCTTGAGGCCGTGCTGCCTCGGCGTAAAGCTGCGGTGGTTGCTGGTAACGTCGAGATCGACACCTCGGCTTGGGACACCCGCCACTTGGATGGGTTGCATGTTCCTACAACCCACTTCACCGACGTTGGCGTTACTCCAACACCAGCCGTCGAGCGTTTGTTCACGCGCCATGGCGCAGTGCTCGTTCGCTAATCCAAGAGCAAACGATTGTAGTCGTGTAATTCGTTGATCCCCTTCGGGGGGAGATTGTTCGACTACAATCGTTTCTCCCCTCTTCGAGGAAGAAACGATTATGAATTTTACTTTCCGAGACTTGCATGACCGGCTCAAGAAGCGGAGGTCTCTCAATCTCTCGTCAACGTTGTACGCAGAACGTGAGGGAGAAACCATCATACGGGTCGACCGTAAATGGAGAGGAAATAAGCTGCCCTTCATTCAGTTCTCACTCGATGGAAAGATGACCCTCCCCCATTTTGAGAATGGGATTCCCCAAGCGTGGCTCTACTCATTGGATGCCATTATGGAGAACAGTAACTATCGACTTATCCGTTTACGCCTCACTGATTACTGGTTCCGAAAGGACATGGATAATCGTGTGTTGGTGCCCGCATCGCACCGTGATGTTTACGACACGGATGCCCGGTATCTTCACGCCTTCAATTTAAATAATTTCTAATCCCCTAGATGGGGATCAGGAAAGCCCCCGCTCCTAGTAAAGTTAGTTCTAGGGGCAAGTAGGTCCCAACTTAAACTTACCATTACCTACTCAACCTAACTAAAAGGGTAAGTTGCAGGAAATCAAACCTATGATCACAGTCACCGTCCGATATGGTGCCACCGGCGAACTCACTCGTGAATTCACCAACGGTACCACCGCTGGCTCAGTGTTGAGCAACACTGGTATCCAAGCCGCCCTTGGCTTCGGCTCCAATGTGCAGGCGGTTGTCGAGGGTCAGGTTCTCCGCAATGAAACACCGCTGTCCAATGGCGATGTTGTCACGGTGGAAACCCGGGCCAACTCCAAGGCGTAAGCGCCCGGGGACTTCTCGGTAATGTTGGTCCTCCCATCTCGCTGCTGTCTGCCCAGGGCTGAGGTGGGGGGACCTAACTAAAAAGGAACATGTCTTTTTTTTGATCTTATGAATTCTGGAGCCGTCGGACTTCCCGACAGATTTTATGTATTGGCGGAGAACACAGGCACCTTTGATGTGGTTACTGTGCAACGAACCCCCCTGACCAATGTGGATTCGGTCCTGAAAACTTTGGTTCAGGACACCCCGTTCCTGGTTCCCCGTATCGCCTTCCTTAACAAGGAATATGTCCATTGCCAGATGAGCGGGAAGATGCTCACCTTGTTTGTCAAAATCCCCTTCTTGAATCTCGATACTTTCTGGATTCTCCGCAAGCCGGAAGGTGACGGGGAAACCCGTCCGTTCATTGTCCCCATCTTTATTGCTAATGATCTGTCGTTCAGGGTCAGCCCGAAGTGGGTACCACCAGCCGATCAGATGGCCATCTTCTTCATGGTCCATTATGTCCCGGGCACTGACAGCGCATGGCGCTATTCCCATGCATCGGTGGTGCTGATCTCCTTGTTGAAGGATGTGAAGGACCACTTCAAGATTCCTCTACCCAACATCTACACCAACGGTAAAATTTGTATGGGGGGCAGCGGCGAGGCTTTGGCCCTTGATACCAAGATGCCGGTTCTTGAGAACTTCTCGGCGGCCCTTGAAGTATTTCAGAAGGCAACATGGAACGCCGATCTGCTCCGTGATAATTCCCGGGAATCCATCGAGCGCATCTTTCGTCTCGATGCTTCCGACAACAAAACTCAACTGCCGGTCCCCAAGGATTGGTATAAGCTCTGTATGAAAATCTCGAACCAAGAGTTTATTGCCATCCCATTCCACTCACTTGTATGAACAGTAGCACAATCAACATCATCGCGGTAGGCATGGCATCCCGGCTCAGTGAGAAGCTGAGTGAGCAATCGCCAAGGGAAGTCCCTACCCCTCCTATCCTCTTGATGGAAGCCGCCAATGTTCTTGGGAGTTTGCGCCGACGGGTGGCAACCGGGAAGGACTTGGAGTTACTCAAAAAGGCCAACGAAAATGGCATCGCGGGCCTCGATGAGGACCCATTCCTCATGCGCATGATCTTCGGTTACTTCATCGAATCATGTGGGACCAGCGAGGAATTTGCTCGTCAACGTGGCGTCTCACTAACACGAAGCGAACTTGAAACTCTTCAAACACTCTGCGATAAAATTCGCAAGGCAGTCATGCCAAAAGCTGGGGCAAGTAAAACAGTAAGTATAACAAAACAACTCTATGGCCAATTACAGACTCTCGGTTGACAACATCATTATTGTGGGGTGCGGTGGTGTAGCCTCGTGGCTGCTCCCGCTACTGATCAAACTTTGTAAGGATCACGGCGACCCTCACATCTTCCTGATCGACGGCGATAAACTGGAGGAAAAGAATCTCGACCGCCAGTTATTCTCGGAGGACCAGATTGGTACGAACAAGGCGGTGGCTCTCCATGCCCGATATATCAAAGAATATTCGATGATGACTGCTGTCGAGCAATTCCTCCTTGAAGGATTGGATTTGCCAGGGCAGGCCCTCTGGTTCGGATGTGTTGATAACCACAGTGCCCGTCGGTATATCCTGAACTACGTTGATTTGTTTGGTGGTCGGGCAATCATTGGAGGCAACGAGTATACGGATTCCGAAGCCTATATCTATGAGCCAAGCTGGAAGAATACCCCACTTGATCCCCGGGTTTACTTCCCTGAGATTCTAACGGACCAAGCGAATGATCCCACAAGGCCACAATCCTGTCAGGGGCTGGCTGCTATTGAGCACCCCCAATTAGTTCTCGCCAATTACACGGCGGCGGCTTACATGGCCCAATTGTTCTGGTTTTACTCGGTCCAGCGATTCAATCTTGATCGCAAAGAGACGTACGACTTCTGGCCAATTCGCCATTCAAATAACTTCTCGCGCATCCAGAGTGAAGCAATTGGTCAGAAGATGAAGCAACCAAAACCTACAACGGCAGCGGTTGTAGCGGCAGTCACTACTATCGCAGCCTCTCGCCCTAACACCGTTACTACTTGATCTTATGGCAACAATAACAGCAACACCATCCACCCCACCCCTCAAGGATTGGGTCCCACCGTCCATCTTATCACTTATCAGCAGTGCCCCCACCAATCCGGCGATCCGGGGGCTCATTCGCAATGAGCTTCATCTGGTGGTCCCCTCCGATCTGAAACCCACGACCAAGAACTACCAGAATTTCCTGACCGAGAATTACAAAGATTCCTTTCAGTATAAACAAGGCGCTGGTACACGCCGCTACAATATAAATACCCCATGGGATGCTATAATGCCCCAAACAACGGCCCAAGTAGCCCCACCTCCTCTTATTCATCTGCCCGACGGCTCTTTGCGTATTGAACAATTGTCTTTGTCCGGGCAGGAACGAGGTCGCTCCGCCTACCGCTGCACCCTTAGTTTCACCGGGGCATTGACAATCCCAAGGGATGTTGTTGCCCAAGGCTACGATGAATGTTGCCGGTGGATTCGCGAGAATACTTCTTCACGGCATGAAGAATTGGGCATCATCTTCTCTTCCGATAACTACGAATTCCGTGACCATGAAACACAGGAACTTCCGATCTCAATAAATGGGGGATTCACTCGTGAGTTCTTTAACGCAGCAGTACCACCCCCCGTCACCACTCAACCAGCTAACTAAAGATGAGCAAAACAAATAATGGAACTACAACACTAGCATCCTCCTCCTCCTCCTCCTCCTCCTCCTCCTCCTCCTCCGC
>Ga0075426_10003897_pt1 | contig 10635 bp, 10 predicted proteins | sample SoiMethybrSBSTD5_FD_75304 | JGI IMG/M metagenome (GOLD analysis project Ga0075426, IMG submission 75304) | Bulk soil microbial communities from a Populus tree surrounding site in Tennessee, USA - Soil MetaG P. TD hybrid SBSTD5 | ecosystem: Environmental > Terrestrial > Soil > Tree plantation...
CGGCGCCGGCCCCGGCGGTGCCCGGCGCCGCCGTCGCGCCCGGCGCGACCGGCGGCGCCGCCGGGGCCGAGCGCCCGCCGCTCATCGTGGCCGAGCGCCGGTCCAATTCGCTCATCGTCAACGCGCGCCGCGGCGAGCTGGAGACGATCCGCCGGGTGATCGACAAGCTCGACGTCAACGTCACCGGCGGCCGGCGGGTGTTCATCTACTACGCGGAGAACGCCAAGTCGAAGGACCTGGCCGCCACCCTCAACGCCGTCTACACGGGGCGCGAGACGGTGACCACGAGCACGACGCTCACCACGACCGGCGGCAGCCAGGCCACGCGACCGACGTCGCCGACGCCGGCGCCCGCGCCACCGGCGCCCTCCGTCGCGCCGGGCCCGCCGCTGACCGGGGCCGCCGAAGTGCCGTTCGCGGAGGGGCAGATCCGCTTCATCGCCGACGAGACGACCAACGCGATCATCGCCATCACCACGCCACGGCAGTGGGCCGACATCGAGGCCACCATCCGCCAGCTCGACAAGATGCCGCGCCAGGTGCTCATCGAGGTGCTGGTCGCCGAGATCACGCTCAACGACGACACCCGCCTCGGGATCGACTGGGCCCTCAAGCAGGGCCGCTTCGCGATCGCCAACGCCACCGCCAACACGGCCTTTGGCACCGCCGGGCTGCCCACGTCGGCCGGCGCCACGACGGGCACCACGACGACCCAGAACCTCACGGCGCCGCGGGCGAATCTGGCCGCGCCGCTGGCGACCTTCTTCGGGCCCATCGGGGCCGGGCTCACCGCGTTCACGTTCCAGACCGACAGGTTCCTGGTGTTGCTGAACACGCTGGCCTCGGAGAGCCGCGTGAACATCGTCTCCAACCCGCACATCATGACGTCCGAGAACAAGAAGGCCGTCATCAACGTGTCGCAATCGGTGCCGATCATCACCGGCCAGCAAACCGGCGTCGTCAGCCAGCCGGCCACGGAGGCGGGCGGGGGGACCAGCACGACCCAGATCACCGGCGGCGTGAACCAGACGGTCGAGTACAAGGACGCCGGCGTGGTGCTGACGGTGACGCCGCGCATCGGCGAGCGGGGGACGGTGGCCCTCGACATCAAGCAGGAGGTCAATGCGGTCGGGGCGCAGGTGCCGCCGACTAACTCGCCGTCCTTCACGAAGCGCGAGGCGGAGACGTCGGTGGTCCTGCTGAACAATCAGACGCTGGTGCTGGGCGGCCTCATCCAGGACAAGCTGACCAACGCAAATACGGGTATCCCGCTGCTCAAGGACATTCCGATCCTGGGCTGGGCCTTCAAGTCGAAGGACCGCCAGATCCAGAAGACCGAGCTGCTGCTGCTGATCACGCCGCGCGTGATCGGCACGGCGCTCGACGCCGCGCGCATCACCGACGAGATGCGGAAGACGACGCCGGAGTTGAACGAAGCGATCCGCTCGGCGCCACGCGCGCCGCGTTCGACCCTGCCGCCGCTCGACGCGCCGGCGCCCGGCTCGGAGGCGCCTCCGGCGACGCCCGTCAGCGTCACGCCGCCGCTCGTCCCGGTCACCCCGGTCCCGGTGACGCCAGCGCCGGTCGCGCCGCCCGCGCCCACCGGGGTGCCACCGATTCCGCCGGTGCCGCCGACCGCGCCGCCGTCGAGCGGTGTGCCGCCGATCCCGACGGTGCCACCGTCGCCGGCGGCGCCGCCGCCGACGTCGGCGACGCCGCCCGCCGCGCCGCCCGCAGCGGCCGCGCCTGCGCCTGCCGTCGTCGCGCCACCGCCGGTCGTGACACCGCCGCCTGCGGCGCCGCCGGCGCCAGGCACGCCGACGCCGGCGCCCGCCCCCGGCCCCGGCGCGGGCACGCCCGACCAACCGGGCGCGCCGGGAACGGCGCGTCCGCTCGCGCCGGCCCGTCCGCTGCCGCGCACGGGGCCGCCGTTACGGCCGCGCCCGCCATTCGTCCCGCCGCCCCCGGCCCCGGCGCCCGCCCCCGAAGAGACGCCGCCAGCACCAGCGCCCGCGCCCTCGACCAACTAGGCGCCGGTAAACTTCGGCGTGCGCTTGTCGAAGAAGGCGGCCAGACCTTCCTGGTGGTCGTCGCCGGCGATCGCCAGCCCCTGCGAGTAGGCCTCGAGGTCCAGCGCCGCCGCCAGGTCCGTCGTGGCCGCGCGATTGACCATGTGCTTGGCCATGCGCTGCACGGCGGGCGGTCCGGCGGCGATCTTCTCGGCGAGCGCCCGCGTGACCGCGCGTAGCTCGGCCACCGGCACCACGCGATTCACCAGCCCCAGGCGCGCGGCCTCGGCGGCGTCGAACACGTCGCCCGTGAAGATCAGCTCCTTGGCGCGCGCGAGCCCGACCAGGCGCGGCAGCAGCCAGGTGCCGCCGCCGTCGGGCGCCAGGCCGATCTTGTTGAACAGCTCACCGAACTTCGCGCGCTCGGAGGCGATCACCAGGTCGCAGCAGAGGGCAAGGTTGGTCCCGGCGCCCACCGCGTAGCCATCCACCATGGCGATGGTCGGGCGCGGGAAGTCCACCAGGCGCAGCACCATCGTGTTGAGGGCCTGCACGCGCTGGCGGCCCTCGGCCGCCGTCTGTCTCCGCTCGCGCATGGACTTGACGTCACCGCCGGCGCAGAAGTGCTCGCCGGCACCGGTGAGGACGAGGACGCGCGACGAGGCGTCGGCCTCCACCTCGTCGAGGGCGGCCAGCATCTCCTGCCGCATGGTCATGTCCAGCGCGTTGCGCGCCCCCGGCCGGTTCAGCGTGATGGTGGCGATCGGTCCGGCTCGCTCGACGATCAGTGTCGCGTAACCCATGGAAACTCCTTCGTTGATGTTGGTGAGGGGCCACTATAGACGCGCCGGCGCTGGAGTGTCCAATCGATCTCGCGTGCTACAATCGATGCGTTCATGCGCCTCATCGGCATGGTCCACGTCGCGCCGTTGCCCGGCAGCCCGCGCTGGGAGGGCTCCATGGAGCGGATCGTCGGCGCCGCCGTCGACGACGCCCGGGCGCTGATCGAGCACGGCATGGACGCCGTGCTCGTGGAGAACTACGGCGACGCGCCGTTCTCGCCGGGCCGCGTGGAGCCGTCCACCGTGGCTGCCCTCACCGTGGTGGCGCGCGAGATCCGCCGCGCCCTGCCCCAGGCCCCGCTCGGCATCAACGTCCTGAAGAACGACGCGCGCGCCGCGCTGGCGGTGGCGTGCGCCGTCGGCGCCCGCTTCATCCGCGTCAACGTCCACGCCGGCGCCGTGCTGGCCGACCAGGGCCTCGTGCACTCCGACGCCTACCACACGCTGCGCGACCGGCGAATGCTCGGCGTCGACATCGCGATCTTCGCCGACGTCGGCGGCAAGCACGCCGTCCCGCTGGCCCCGATCGATCTCGAGCAGCACGCGCGCGACCTCACGCACCGCGGGCTCGCCGACGGTCTCGTCGTCTCCGGGCAGGCCACCGGCGCCGTCACGCCCATCGAGGACCTCAAGCGCGTGCGCAGCGCCGTGCCCGACGTGCCCCTGCTGGTCGGCAGCGGCGTGACGCCGGAGACTGCCGCCGAGCTGCTGTCGGTGGCCGACGCGCTCATCGTCGGCACCGCGCTCAAGCGCGACGGGGATGTCAACGCGCCCGTCGATCCCGAGCGCGTGCGGCGGCTCGTCGCGGCCGTCGGCAATTAGCCGGCTCCGCCGCGCCCTCCTCGTCAGCCTCGTCCTCGCCGCCACCGCCTGCCGCACCCTGGCGCCGCCCGATCCCGCGCGTCTCGCTCCGCTGATCCCGCGGCTCGGCGACCTCCTGCTGGTCGGCTTCCACGGCGTCGAGGGCGAGGGCGACGCCGACCTCGAGCGCCTGCTGTGCGAGACGCGCGCGGGCGGCGCGCTGCTCTTCGGCCGCAACGTGCGCGCGCCCGCGCAGGTGGCCGCCCTCACCGCCTGGATGCACGCGCGCGCCCAGGCCTGCGCCGGGCGCCGCCTGCTCATCGCGGTGGATGCCGAGGGCGGGCGCGTCATGCGGCTGGGAACGGACGCCGGCTACACCGACACGCTCTCGCATCGCGACCTCGGCGAGAGCGGCGACCTCACGGCCACCGAGCTGGAAGCGCGCCGCATCGGCGGCCGCCTGCGGGAGGCCGGCATCGACTGGAACCTGGCCCCGGTGGTGGACGTCGGCTACAACCCCGTCAACCCGGTCATCGTGGGCAACCGCCGCGCCTTCGGCGCCGAGCCCGCCGCCGTCGTCGCCCACGCGCGCGCGTACCTGACCGGCATGCACGCGGCCGGCGTGCTGACCGCGCTCAAGCACTTTCCCGGCCACGGCGGCAGCTTCCAGGATTCGCATCTCGGGTTCGTGGATGTCACGGACACGGCGAATGCCACCGTCGAGCTGGCACCGTACCGAGCGCTGATGGCCGACGGCGTCGTCGACAGCGTCATGACCGCGCACGTGTTCAACCGTCGTCTCGATCGGCGCTACCCGGCCACGCTCTCGCGGGCGACGGTCGGCGGCCTGCTGCGCGGTGATCTCGGCTGGCGCGGCGTCGTGGTGAGCGACGATCTCCGCATGGGCGCCATCGAGCAGCACTACGGTCTCGACGATGCCGCCGTGCTGGCCGTGGGTGCCGGTGTGGACGTGCTGCTCATCGCCGACGATCGCCTGCCCGACGGCCGCTCCGCGGCGCGGGTGGCCGTGGAGGCGCTGCGCCGGGCGCTCGAGGACGGCCGGCTGGCGCCCGACGCCGTGAGCGCCGCCCTCGACCGTGTGGACGCGCTCCGCGGCCGGTTGGACGCGCTCCGCGCGGGGGCTCGCTGACGACCGCGTTCAGCCCGGGGGCTGGATCAGCCAGAACACGCGGCCGACCTCGCCGCACGACTGGCAGCGATCACCCTTGCTGCGACGCAGTTGCACGACCCGCGCAATCCTGACCAGGTACGCCTGGGTCTCGCGTCGATCCAGGCCCGTCTTGGCCTCGATGCACTCGATGCACAACGGCCGTTCCAGGATCAACGCCGCAATGAGCGCGGCCTTCTCCGGCATGGACACTCCTGTTGCTGCCGTCCGGCGGATGTTAACCCCTTCCGATCACGTCTGCAGCCGCTCGACCTCGGGCCGCGTCGGCATCGAGGGCTGGGCGCCGCGCTTCGTGCACGCCAGCGCGGCCGCGGTGTTGGCGAAGGCCAGCGCGGCGGCCAGTGGACGGCGCTCGGCGAGCGCGACGGCCAGCGCGCCGTTGAACGCGTCGCCGGCCCCCGTCGTGTCCACCGCCGTCACTCTCGGCGCCGGCGCGTGCACGCGACCGTCGGGCCCATCGGCCAAGGCGCCGGCGGCGCCGAGCGTCACGATGACGCGCGTGGCGCCGAGTGCGCGGATCGCGGTCGCCGCCTCGCCGGCACCGGCGGCGTCGGTGACCGTCAGTGCCGTCAGCCGCGCGGCCTCGCTCTCGTTGGGCGTCACGTAATCGGCCAGGTCGAGAAAATCGAGGCCGCGGTCGGGCAGCGGCGCGGGGTTCAGGATCGTCACCGCGCCGTGGCGGCGTGCCAGCTCGAGCGCGCGCCGCGCCGCGACGAGCGGCACTTCCAGCGAGCAGACGACGACCTCGGCCCAGGCCACGTAGGCCTCACGCTGGTCGACGTCGGTCGGCGTCAGCGCGCGGTTGGCGCCGGGCGCCACCGCGATCTGGTTGCGGCCTTCGGAATCGACCACGATCAGTGCGGTGCCGGTCGCCGCCGTCGCCGTCGTCACGATCGACTCGACGCCGATGCCCTCGCCGGCCAGCGCCGCGCGCACCTCGCCGCCGGAGGTGTCGTCGCCCACGCACGCGATCAGCCGTACCTCGGCGCCGAGCCGCCGCGCGGCCACCGCCTGGTTGGCGCCCTTGCCGCCACGGGCGACCAGCAGCGTGCCCTCGCTGACCGTCTCGCCCGGCCGTGGCAGCCGCGGCAGCGTCACCGTGAAGTCCACGTTGGCGGAGCCGACGACTAGGACGCGGGGCACAATCGCTCCAGCAGGTTGTCGAGCACGCGCCGGACGTCGACGACGCCGGCCACGCGACAGTTCGGCGCGCCGGTCGCGCGGCGCGTGGCGCCCTCGGTGTCGACGACGAGCCGCGCCTTGTCCCAGCCGACCAGCGTGGGATCGAGGGCCACGGCCACGGCCAGCGGGTCGTGCAGCACCATGCCGGCCGCTCCCCCCTTCCCCTCCTCCATTGGGTGGGGGCACCCTGGGAGGGTTCCCCCCTTCCCCTCCTCCATGCGGAAGCCGCGCTCGGTGAACGCGGCGCAGCGGGTGGCGAAGGCGCCCGGATGGAGCGCGAGCGCGGACTCGAGCGCGGCGCGCGGGAGCAACGCCTGCTGCGTGGCGTCCAGCGGGACGAGGTCGACGTTGAGCCCGGCCTCCAGCACCTGGCTCGCGGCCTCGGGATCGACATGGAAGTTGAACTCGGCCGTCGGCGTGACGTTGCCGGGCACGTCCACCGCGCCCCCCATGATCACCACACGGGCCAGCCGGCCGAGCGCGCGGCGGTCGCGCGCCAGCGCCAGCGCGACGTTGGTGAGCGGGCCGAGCGCGATCAGCGTGAGCGGCTCGCGGGCGTCGCGGACCGCCTGCACGATGAAGTCGGCGGCCGCGAGCGGCGAGAGGACGGGCGTGACGGGCGGCCAGTCGGTGAGCCCGCCCAGGCCGTCCTCGCCGTGATAGCCGCGGGCGGTCACCAGCGGCCGCGCCAGCGGGGCCGCCGCGCCCTCGGCGACGATCGGCGGCGGGGAGGGCCGGCGCAGCGCGATCAGACGGAAGAGGTTGCGGGTCGCCTCGTCGACGTCCACGTTGCCCGCCACGGTGGTGATCCCGGCCAGCCGCAGGCCGGGCGAGCCCCAGGCGTAGAGCAGGGCCAGGGCGTCGTCGATCCCGGGGTCGGTGTCGATGAGGGCCAGCATGGAATCCCCCGACGTCATCGAAGCGTCATATACAATGTGTCACCAATACCTTCCAGGGGAGGTGCTCGAATGGACATCGAGATCCTGTACTGCGGGGAGTGAAACTACCTCCCCCAGGCCTCCAGTCTGCAGGCCTCCATCAAGGACAAGTACGGCATGACCGCCCGGCTGAAGGAAGGCGCGGGTGGGGTCTTCGAGGTCTTCATCGACGGCAAGACCGTCTACACCAACAAGGACAACTACCGCTTCCCGACCGACGAGGAGATCTTCGAGCAGATCGACCTCGTTAAGCCGAACTAGCGAGCGCACGCTCCAGCTCCCCCTGGAAGCGCGGATGGGCCACGGCGATCAGCGCCGTGGCCCTTTCGCGGTCCGAGCGTCCCTTCAGCTCCGCCGCCCCATGCTCCGTCACCACCCAGTCGGCCAGATAGCGCGGCGTCGTCACCCCGGCCCCGGCCGCCAGCTGCGGGACGATCCGCGAGACGGCACCATCGCGCCCACCCGTGGAGGGCAGCGCGAGGATCGCCGCGCCACCCGCCGAGCGCGAGGCGCCCAGCACGAAGTCGAACTGGCCGCCGATGCCGGCCACCTGCCTGGCGCCCAGGCTTTCCGCCGTCACCTGCCCCGTCAGATCGATCACCAGCGCCGAGTTGATCGCCACGAACCGGTCCAGCCGGGCGATGACCTCCGGGTCGTGCGTGAACGCCGAGGACTCCATGCTCACGAGGTCGTTGTCGTGCACGAAGTCGAACGTCTTCCGCGTGCCCATCGCCTCGGCCAGGTCCAGGCGGCCGCGATGGAAGCGCTTGCGGGCGCCGGTGACGACGCCGCGCTCCACCAGCCCGACGCCGGCGTCGACGAGCAGCGAGTGCAGCGCGAGATCGCGATGGCTGCCGAGCGCCTCCAGCACCGCCTGCGGGATGGCGCCCACGCCGACCTGCACGACGGCGCCGTCGGGCACGAGGGCGGCCACGTGGGCGCCGATGGCGCGCTCGATGTCGCCGACCACCGGCGGCGGATACTCGATCAGCGGCTCGTCGACCTCGACGGCGACGTGCACCTGGGAGGCGTGGAGCCACCCTGCGCCGCGTGCGCGCGGCATTCGCGGATTGACCTGGGCGATGACCAGCGGCGCCGTGCGTGCGGCCGGCAGCGCCACGCTCACCGAGACGCCCAGGCTCAGATAGCCGCGAGCGTCGGGCGGCGCCGCCTGCACGAGCACGGCGTCGGGCGCCCAGCGGCCGCCGCGCGCGAACTCGGTGACGAGGTCGAAGTAGCGCATCGGCACGAACTCCACGCGCCCGCGCCGTCGGGCGTCGTCCAGCCGCGGCGACATGTGCCAGGTGGCGTAGCGCAGCGAGGCGTGCTCGGGCCGCGCCCACGGATAGTCGCCGAGGTGGATGCCGCCCATCAGCGTCAGATCACGCAAGCGGTCCGACTGTCGACAGACCTCCGTCACCAGCGCCTGCGGCTCGCCGCAGCCGGGCGGCAGCAGCACCTTCATGCCGGGCCGCAGGCGCTCGATGGCGCCGCGCAGGGAGGTGGTGGCGAATGTCCGCGCCATGGCGTCCGCTATATACACCTTCCGAGCGGGACGGACGGGCGATAAAATGCGGCGCGTGACCTGGACGCGGCGGCTGCTCGTGATCGCGCTCCTCGCCGCCGTCGCCGGCTGCGCGAGCTACCAGCCCCCGCCGCGCGCCAGCACTCCGCCTCGTACGCGCTGCCTCAGCGATCCCAACGAGACCGGGATGCGCCCGCTCATCTTCCTCTTCTGCATGGAGAGTCCCTGACGCGCCTCGCGCGCGTCACCCCCGGCCTGCTGCTGGCGGCGTGGCTGGGCGGCTGCGCGCTGGCCCCGCTGCCCGCCGGCGCCCGCGGGGTCTACGCCTTCGAGGTCGAGACCTATCTCGGCCGCCGCTTCTTCGGTTATGCCAGCGCTCGCGAGGCCTGCGACGAGCGCCGCGACGTCGAGCGCGCGCTCGAGACATCCAAGGCGCCCGAGCGCTCGCCGTTCCAGCGCACCGAAGTCATCTCGCGCTGCCGCGCGGCCGCCCTCGCCGAGGGCGGCTACGCCTGGGCCGTCGAGGCCGCCGCCGGCTGGGGCGCCGTGATGCCGAGCGCGGCGCTGTGCGATGCGATGCGCGAGAGCCTGGCGGCAATGGAGCCGGCCGCGCGGCTCGGCCCGTGCCGCCCGGTCACGCTGACCCGAAGGTGAGCGTCGTTGCGTGTTACCGTGAGGCCGTGACGACGCGCGTCGCGCTCGTGACGGGCGGCAGCCGCGGCATCGGCCGCGCCATCGCGCTCGCCCTCGGCCGCGAGGGCGTCGCCGTCGCCGTCGCCGCGCGCGGCCTCGACCAGGCCGAGGCGACGGCGGCGGACGTCCGCGCGGCCGGCGCCAATGCGGTCGGCGTGGCCCTCGACGTCGCCGAGGCCGCGTCGATCGAGGCCGCCATCACGCACGCCGTGGCCAAGCTCGGCCCCATCGACGTGCTCGTGAACAACGCGGGCGTGGCCGCCTCCGCGCCGTTCGCGCGGACGGATCCCGCCACGTGGGAGCGCCACTTTCGCATCAACGTCACCGGCCCCTACCTCGCGACGCGCGCGGTGCTGGGCGGCATGCTGGCGCGCGGCTGGGGGCGCGTGATCAACGTCGCCTCGCTGGCCGGGCTCGTCGGCTCGCCCTACGTCACCGCCTACACCGCGTCCAAGCACGCGCTGGTGGGGCTCACGCGCGCGCTGGCCACCGAGGTCAGCGGCAAAGGCGTCACCGTCAACGCGCTGTGTCCGGGCTTCGTCGCCACCGACATGGTCTGGAGCGGCGCGCGCAACATCGTGGCCAAGACCGGGCGCTCGTTCGAGGACGCGGTGGCCTCGCTGGCCCAGATGAACCCCGGCGGCCGCCTCATCGAGCCCGACGAGGTCGCGGCCGAGGCCGTGCGCCTGCTGCGAGACGACACCATCAACGGCGAAACGATCGTCTTGGACGGTTCGACCGCAATGGGGAGGGGAAGAGGGGAACCCTCCTAGGGTGCCCCTACCCAAGAAAGCCATGAAGGACCACATCACGGCCGTCCTACCGCGCACGCTGCCCAAGCCCCAGGGCTTTTCGTACGGCTTCGAGGTCAAGCACGGGCGGTTGGTATTCATCGCCGGCCAGGTCGCGCGCGACGCCAACAACCAGGTCGTCGGCAAGGGGGACCTCGCAGCCCAGTTCCGCCAGGTGTGCGCCAACATCCAGGCGGTGATGAACGCGGCCGGCGGCGAGATGACCGACATCGTCAAGCTGACGATCTACGTGCTCGACGTCAACGACTACAAGCAGCGGTTGCGCGAGGTCGGCGCCGTTTACCGCGAGTACTTCGGCAAGCACTTCCCGGCCATGACGCTGGTGGGCGCCCGCGACCTCTTCGACGCCGCCGATGGTTGCCTGATCGAGATCGAGGGCGTCGCGGCCCTCGCATGACGGTCGCACGCTTCGCCGTCCGTCACCGTCTGCCGGCGACTCGGTGGCCGACGGCGGAGGAGGCGGCGCGCTCGCGGTGGTTCTCGCCGGCGCGCATCGGCCGGCTCGACGTCGCCGAGCGCACGTGGGTGCCGGCGATGGTGCCGTGGCGGGCCACCGAGGACGGCTTCGTGACACCCGAGGTGCTCGAGTGGTACGCGCGCTTCGCCGAGGGGCAGCCGGGGGTGCTGGTGGTGGAGGCCACCGG
>Ga0075426_10003898_pt1 | contig 10631 bp, 6 predicted proteins | sample SoiMethybrSBSTD5_FD_75304 | JGI IMG/M metagenome (GOLD analysis project Ga0075426, IMG submission 75304) | Bulk soil microbial communities from a Populus tree surrounding site in Tennessee, USA - Soil MetaG P. TD hybrid SBSTD5 | ecosystem: Environmental > Terrestrial > Soil > Tree plantation...
CGCGCGTACACCGCCGGGTTCTCGTACACCGTGGTGCCGAAGTACGGCACCATCCATTCGCTGATCCCGTTCTCGCCGGTGTAACTGCGCCAGTCCGAGATGCCTGCGCCGGCCACCGCGGCGCGGAATCGCTGCGTCTGCGTCACGGCCCACATCGTCATGTACCCGCCGTAGCTCCAGCCCGTTAGGCCGAGGCGCTGCGGGTCGACCGGATACCGGGCGATGACCGAGTCGACGCCGGCCATGACGTCGCGCAGGTCGCCGTGGCCGAAATCCTTGATGTTGGCGCGCGTGAACGCCTCGCCCTGGCCGAAACTGCCCCGCGGGTTAGGCATGAACACGAAATACCCCGCGCGCGACAGCGCGGCCTGCTGCGACTGGGCGGAGAGAAACGTCGACGCCACCGCCGCCGCGGGGCCGCCGTGCACGAGCACGACCATCGGATAGCGCGTCCCGCTCCGGAAATCGCGCGGGTAGAGCAGGAAGCCCTGGACGTTGAACCGGTCGCTGCGCCAGTGCACGCTCACCGCCTTGCCCCACGATGGCGCGATGCCGGCGTTGGCGTGTGTCAGCTGCGTCCAGTGCCCAACCGGACCGGCCCACACCTCGGGCGGCGTGCCGAAGGACTCACGCACGAGGGCGACATCCCGCCCCGTGTCGGCGGCCGACACCGTGGGCAGGCCGCGACCGGAGCGTGTCGTGATCGCTTCGTCGCCATCCCAGAGGGACGCGATCGCGCCGGTGGCGGCGTTCACGGTTGCAATTTCCGACCCGCCCTGCGCCCACATGGTGGCCAGCATCGCGTGCGGCCCCTGCCACCGGAACGCCGCGACCGTCACCGTTGCGTTAGGCGTGACGTCGCGCGGCGTGCCGCCGGCGGCCGGCACCGTGTACAAGTCGCCGCCGGTGGACCCCTGGTCGCTCATCACACCGCCGATGAACGCAATCTGCGATCCATCGGGCGACCAGAGCGGCTGCGCGATCTGCACCGTGGGCTTGGCGATCTGGCGCACCGCGCCCGACGCGGCGTCGATGGCATCGAGGCGCGCCACCCACCAGTTGTTGTTGCCCGAGCCCGTGGCCGCACTCACCACGAGCTCCCTCCCGTTAGGCGCCCAGTCGAACTCGTAGACGTAGAGATCCGCCGGCGAGACGATCCGCTGCGCGCCGGTCTTGACATCGACGAGCGCCAGGTGCTGCCGATCGATGTGCGTGTCCATGACCCCGGTGTCGCGCGGTGTCGCCTGCGTTGGGCCGTTCGCCTCTTCCGATGGCGACGAGTAGAGCAGCGCGATGCGCGACCCGTCGGGCGAGAATCGGATGTCGTGCACCGAGCCCGACACGCGGGCCACCCGGCGTGCCACGAGTGACGCGACGTCGACGACATAAATGGCCGGGGTCCCGGTGCCGGCCGCCAACACGCCGAGCTCGCGGCTGTCGGCTGACCACACCACTTCGGCGGGGCTGTCCGTGTCCGCGCCGGCGAGCGGGACTCGAGCCGGCGCAGCCGCGCTCGCCATCGCGGCGAGCATCACGCTCTGTGCGTCGCCGCCCGACGATGTGGGGCCGATCCACGCTACGTTCCGGCCGTCCGGCGCCATCGCGACGCTCGAAAACTGGCGAACGCGCGTCTCGGTCGAGACCTGAGCCGATGCGCGCGCGGCGAGCACGCCGAGCAGGAGACAATACAGCGTTGCGGCCACGGCAGCGCGCGGGCGCGCGCTCCGCATCCAGTCGCGTCCGAACAGTACCATCCGTTTGATCACTGGGCGATGCCTTCCGTTAGGCGTGGGATGCGGGCGTTTTGTCGGCGCTCGAGGGTGGTGCGGCCGGCGAGGCCGCCGGCTCCGCCTCCGTCCCGCCCGGACCGTAGGTGAGCGCGATGAACGTTACGGTGTCCCATGCATTGTGGATGCCGATGAAGAGCAGCAGCAAGACCGCGCCGCCGACGAGGAACAGCGCCCGCTCGGGGTCGTGGCGCAATACGAACGCCGCCACCGTCATCACGCCGTACGCGCAGAACGGGAGAATCGAATGCCAGAGCCAGTCTTCGAACACCGGTTTGTAGACGGTTTGCTCATGCGCCCGCTTGGTGACGACGACCGCGTACACCACGCCGGCCGCGCCGAGGGCACCGATGAGAAACGCGGGATTCGCCAGGCCCCGCCAGGGCGCACTCACGATGGCCGACGCCAAGAGCGCGGCGCAAAAGTGCACGACGGTTGGCGTGCCGAAGGCGGCAATCGCCCGGCCCCCGGTTTTGGCGCTCGATTCGGCGATGAGGGCGATGACGACGAACTGCAGACCGGTGAGCGCGGCCGCGGAGGAGCCGACGACCACGTAGAAGTTCTCCCAGTCGCTGAACGGCGATGCGGCCGCTTGCAGCATCATGCGATAGCCGGCTCCTCTTGGGTTCTGGTGTGCGCCCGGTTATTTGTTCGGTGTCCGCCCGATGTTTCACCCTGCAACCAGGAGGTGATCCCTTGTCCAGCAGTCATAGTACCACCGTCAGCCCGAGCTGGGCAAACGGTCGCCACTCGGTGATCGCCTGAGCTAGGGCCCGGCGTCAGCCGAGCGACCGTCTCGGGCTGACCGTGGTCACCGCGCCGCTCTTCGCCGTTAGGCGGAGGGCGGCGCGTTCAGTTTGTGTAGATCTTGTGGGTACACTCAGTCGCGCTGATATCAGCGTACGACTGCGGGCCGAACAGCGGCGGCACGTTGGCGGGCCGGTCGGGAGCGCGAGCAACCGGACGCCGGCGTCGTAGTCGGGTCACTCACGAAATCGAACGCGATCCTCCTCGACGATGCAAAGCTTGCCCTCCAGCCCCTCGCCTTCCAGGACGGGCAAGCTTCGTGATAGCAAGCCCAAGACGCTCTCCACATCTTGCGTATGGGGCCACAGCACGACGATGCCCGCATAGTCGGGCGGCGGATAGGCACGAATGTCGGCGAAGTCAAAGTCCAGCGTGACAAGCGCTCGCCGTTCCGCACGCACTGCGACTCCTATACGTGAATCCGCGGCGCCGGCGAGACCTTCGGTGTGAACCGTCTGGACGTCGTGGCCGGCTGCCTGCAACAGCGTCGCGGCTTCTGCGGGAAGGTTCTCATCGACCTTGAAGCGCATGCAACCCGTTAGGCCGCCGGAATCGCGACGACACGCTCTCGAGCGAGTTCCGCAGCGTACGCCAATGCGGCGGGAATCGCTTCGGCTGGCAGGGTCGGATAGCTGCGACGCAGCGCATCCGCGGATGCTCCAGCAGCGAGGTTATCCAGAACCACCGACACCGGAATGCGAGTGCCACGGATGCACGCCTTCCCGTGACAGACGTCCGGGTCAACCGTGATATAATCCTGCCAGATCATGGGAGCCCCGAGAGAGAGTACCACAAAGATACTGCCACCAGCCCGCGCGGGCTATTTGACCACGTCGCCCCGTGACGAGTTCCTGAATCGGCCCAGCGCCTCAGAGTGCGCGGTTCACCTATCTACCGCGCGAACCAGTACGAGAGCTTGATGAGGAAGATGTCGTTCGATCGTTGGGCGAACAGCTCGCGCAGGTCGCCGGCGAAGGAGCGCGTCCCCTGGACCGGAAAGGAGCCGTCGCGCCCCTGGGTCCACACGAGAAACAGCGTCGAGCCGGCGCGATATTCCCAGCGGAACACGAGATTCGACCGGAACTGCTGCACGTTGAACCCGCCGGGGTCGTCGGTGACGGTGGTGTCGCCGTATGGCCGGTAGCGCGCCGCGTACGCCACCGCGTGCGGATCCGCCACCTCGCGCACGTTCGTGTACGTCCCTTTGGAGACGAAGGGCGACGCGTACAGCTGTAGGGTTGCGTTAGGCGTGAACGCGTAGTCCAGACGCCAGGTGAAGCTCAGCGTCCGCTGCTCGAGGTGGGCGAACGTGTAGTGCAGGGCGTCCGCCGAATCCGTGTAGGTATTGTAGTACTGGGTGTCATCGCGGTTGCGCGTGTACGTGCCGTACACCGAGGTGGCGAAGCGAGACGACACCTTGACGTCGAGCTCCGGCGTCACGCTCAGCGAGTGCGAGCGCCCGCCATCGCCGCGCCAGTAGTTGAGCGAGACCGAGGGCAGCAGCTTGTCGCGATCGTCGCCCTGGATCTGGAGCCAGGGTGCGACGTACAGATCCTGGCGCACGGCCGGCCCGCCGCGCGCACACCGGTCGCAGAACGTCGTGCCTAACTGACCGATCGTGCCGCCCATGTGCAGCCACCACCGGTCGTTGAACTGCGTATGGATGTTGGTGTTGAACGCCCGCTCGGTGGGGAGGCCGGCGTCGGTCCAGTACTGCCAGTAGTTGAAGTTCCAGCGAAACTGCTGCCACACTGCGTTAGGCGTGCGGAACGCCAGCGCCGCCCACGTGGTCCACTCTTGCTGGTCGGCCTGCCGGAGAAACCCCAGGTCGTTGATCTCGAAACCCGGCGAGCGCCGCTGATACGCGGTTTCCCACTGGAGGAGTTTGCCGCCCACCTTGGCGGCGCGCACCTCGACGTTGGTGCCGGACAGCGACGTGTGCGTCGAATCGAACGTCAGCGGGCCATCGGGCCGCTGATAGAGATGCACCGGATCCTCCTGCGTCAACGCGATCGCCGCGGGGCTCCCGGCCACCCGGCTCGCGTCGAACGAGCCGGAGACCTCGTAGTCGCCGAGAAACCGGCGTCGCGCGTCGAGGCCGCCGGCGTACGCGCTCGTGTGGAGATATGGGCTGCTCGACGAGTCGGTCTGCCGATTCACGCCTGTGAAAATGAAGCCCACGCTGCCGTTTCCATCCGCGTAGTCCTGGTTCGCGCGCACGACGGCGTAGTTGGCGCGCGGCTCGAGCGTCACGCCGTCCGTGCCGCCCACGCGGTCGGTGACGGCGTCCATCATGCCTAACGATAGGCCGTTGTCGAACCGGGCCGTGAGCTTGGCCGCGCCGAGGATGCGCGTGGCCTGTTCCGCGGTGGAGTCGTCGTACACCTCCGCGAGCTGCGGCGAGCGGCCGATGCGCCGCGAATAAAACAACCCTTCGCCCGTATTGCAGTCGAGCACGACGACGCAGTTCACGTTGAACGTGAAGAGTCCCTTGCCCTCGACGAAGAACGGGCGCCGCTCGGAGAAGAACGTCTCGAACGCCGAGAGGTTGAGCTGCGATGGATCCGCGTCCACCTGGCCGAAGTCCGGATTCGCCGTCGCGTTGAGCAGCAAATTGGACGAGAGCTGGTACTTGAGGTCGCCGCCGATGCTCACTTGCTGATCACGATCGTATCCGGATGACGGCGCCCCTTGCACGTTTTTCGTGACGAGATACGGCGTGACCTCGAGATCGCCGGGCTCGGCGAGTCCATCGAGTCCCGTGAGCTCGCCGAATTGCGAGACGAGGCCCGACCGCGACATCCGGTACAGTGGCCACGTGATCGTCTCCGTGTACCGCTCGATCACCCGCCAGATGAGAATGCCGAACACGCCGTCCTTGTGCACGTGATAGTGCAGCTGCGAGAGCGGGATGCGGTATTCCGCGGTCCATCCGAGCGAATCCGTGCGCGTCGCGACATCCCAGATCGCGTCCCACGAGGCGTCCTCGGCGCCATCGTTGTAGATCGCGTAGTCGCACTTTACGCCCGCGGGGTTGACGGAAAATTCGAATCCGGTTCGGCGATCGTGGTACGAGTCGAGAAGGATCGTGATGTGGTCGGACGCCGTTTGGTCATCGCGGCGCGACAAAAGACTCACGATGCTGTCGGGATGCGGATCGTACGCGCGGACGAAGACGTACAGGTTGTGCGCGTCGTACGCGATGCGCGCTTCGGTTCGCGCTTTCGGCGGTGCCCCTTCGGTGGGCTCGGCTTCCAGAAACTGAGTGATGGCCGGAGCGGTCTGCCAGACCGCATCATCATCGCGGCCATCGATGACCGGAGCCGTGGTTGCCAGCGTCGCGTGAACCGATGTGGCCGTTACACGCCCCGTCGGAGAAGGCGTGGTTGCAGCGACAGGTTGAACGGCTTGCAGCGCAAGCAAGAGCGAAAGACTGCCAAGCACCGAGTCGCATCACGCGTGAAGTCAGAGTTTGGACAGCGCGACGCGCGGATGGGTTTGAGCCGCCGGCGAGGGTCGCGTGGCGGATTGGGATGATACGCGATCGCACCGGCGACCGGCGTGCCAACCGCTCCCGCGCGCAGCGCGGCGCTCACGGCGTGGGTTGCTCGTCCCCCACCGTCAGGGTGTACGACGTCGACTCGTCGCTTGCCGTCGAGATGATCAGGCTGAAGTACCCGCCCGGCCCGCCGCCTAACGTGAACGCGTACGCACTCGGCCCGGTCGGCGGCTCCGAGGGGTGCACGAACGCATCGGACGGCAGCGCGCCGAACGTGTCGTCGTGCGGGCTGCCGCCGGCTATCGCCACGGCACCCGGAGACGACACCGTGATGGCCCGCGACGAGCCGCTGTCGATGTGGATGCTGTAGAGATGCGCGTGCGAACTGTCACCAACGAACGGCGCCGACGGCAGAACGCAGTCGGACGACTGGATGGAATCCGTGTGCGACACGGCGCTGGTGATCGGCGCTAACGGAACGGTGCAGGTCTGCACGCGGAGAACGTACGCGCCGGTGTCGGCGGGCAGGGAATCGTCGACCGTCGCCCGCACGTCGAGCGAGTCGGGCGTCCCATTGACGAACGCGAGGACCGCCGGCGCGAACACTCCCGTCGGTGATGTCGCCAGCAGCGTGCTGTCGCTCGCCAGCAGATCGAGCCGGCTCGCGAGGTCCGCGAACGGGAGGCCCTGCATCGTGATGATGACGCCAGTCGACCCCTGCACGTGGAGCGTGTAGTCGCTGGCAAGCGTGCTCTCCGGCTGTGCGTCCAGGACTCTGGCGAGCACATTCGGGGTCACGCAGGCGTTCGCCGTATCGAGCGAGCTGGCCACGACGCCCGCCGACAGGACGGCAGGCGTGCACACCTTGTTCTTGACGACCTTGGGCGCCGTGGTGGACGAGCCGCAGGCGGCGGCGATGCTCGACGCGATCAGAACGGCGGCGTAGCGGACGGTTCGCATGAGTTGGCCGGGGGAAGTGACGGTTGCCGGAAGGGTGCCGGGCGAACCGGCACGCGGCAATCGCTTTGGGGCGAACGGTTAGGCGGGCGATGCGAACACATCGCCCGCTCCTCTGCCAGTCAGAAGATTGTCAGAGCGCCGTTCTGTTTTGTGCTAACGGCGTCCCACCTGCGGCATGGACGCACTGCGCCCCGCGTCGAGGTGATCCCAGTTCATGATCGTATTGAACCCGAGCATGTACGTACCCTGGGTCTGCCAGCGCCAGAAGGGCCGGATCGCGAACATCACGATGTGTCCCTTGCCCACCGATTCGTCCACGATCTGCGCGCGGTCGGACAGTGCCTGGCCGCCTTGTAGCGTGCCCGAGAGCAGCATGTCCGCCGGACGGCGCGGGAAGCGCATGATCACGCGCGGTCCCTGGGATGACGTATCCGCACTTGCGTTAGGCGCCGCGCGGCCTCGCAGTCGCACTGGTCCAAGTGACGTCGTCCCGCGCGCGGAAATGCGATCCGCCGCTACCGAATCCGGATTCCACGGCGACAGCGGCATCGGCGTCGCCATCGGCGTCACGTCCTGCCCAACGTCGGGGCCGCGATTGAATCCGCCGAAAAACTCACCGGGACCCGTGGCCACGCGCATTACCGGACCCTGGTTGAAGTACACCGGGATCTCGTCGTGCTCGTAGCCGTAGACGATCGGACTCGACATGTCGGTGATGTCGGCGCGCATGATGCTGCCGCGCGCGAACAAGCTGTCGGGCCGCTCGATGCTCACGCCGGGCGCGAGGTTGTAGCCCGGAAAAATTTCCGACGTCGATCCCTCGACGATCAGCGTCCCGCCCTGCTCGACGAACTCGTACAGGTTCTTCACGCCATCGAGGCCCATGCCGCCGCGAATGTCGCTCGACGAGTCCGGCGTGCCGAAGCTCTGGAATTCGGCGGTCTTCTTGTAGGGCAGGGGCGTCGCACCGGTCTTGGGGATGCCGTTCACCATGGTCTCAACCGTGCCACCGATGTGCGGCATGATGATCACGTCGTACTTCTGCCGCAGATTGGGGTCGCGGAGTTTGATGTCGCCAAAATAGGTGTACGGAATGCCGTAGGTGTCGAGCGCCGCGCGCACCCACCCTTCGTCCTGCGTGCGCGTCCAACTGTGGACGTAGCCGATGCGCGGCACATCCAGCTCGTGCGTCTTGACGTTAGGCGCGGACGCCATCGCGAACGCGGACAGTCCCAGCTTCGCGAGCTCGGGCTCCATCTGCGCGCGATTGGCGTTCGGGATGATCATGGCGCCGGCCCGGAAATGATGCCCGCCGGCATCGAAATCTTCTTCGGCTGCCTGCATCCTCGTCTTCGAGAACTTGAACCGGAATGCTGCGACGTTGTTGTCGGCCGTGTTGTCGACCACGAGCACGCTGCCGCTGCCCGACACGCCGCCCGGCGCCACCGCATCCTTGGTCAGCATCGTCATCGGCTGATCGAGCAGCGTCTTGTCGTCGATGGCCGTGACGGTGATGTCGCGCATGAGCGGAAACGTCCAACCGGTGTCGTCGTACGGCGCAGGATTCTTCGGCGAGAAGTGCTGGAGCGCGAAGTACATGTCGGCGAGCGTGCGATACGGCTGATCGCCGCGAATGATGTAGTCTCCCGCTTTCACCGAGACGCCCCCGGCCGTGAACGCGGCGTTGGCGGTCTCCACCTCGAGGCCCTGCGCCCGCAGGTCGTTCACCGCGTCGGCGGCGTTCGCCTTACGATACTGTTGGGCAGGAATGACCCATCCATAGATGGGGCCGGTCTTCCCCTTGTCCACCGCGCGCACGTTCTTGCGCCAGTAGTTGTCCAGGAACGTCTCCTTGTTCTTTGCCACATCGGAGAGCGCGAACAGAATGGCCGATTCCTGGATGTTCGTGTTGTTGCGCGGACCCCAGTTGATGCTGTCGAGCGGCGGGTTAGGCCGGAACCACTCACGGCTCGTCGTCGTTGGGCGCGGCTTCACCACGTAGTTGTCCGGGCCGTAGCTCTGCACCTCGTAGAAGCGGCCGAGCGCGTTGTGCGTGTGCGCGATGAAAAAAAGATAGTTGGGCGTCCACCCGTCGTAGAACCCGTACGTCCACACGCCGGGCACGCCGCGCTTCGTCATCTCCATCACGTCGTTCTCGGCGAGCATCCACCATTCGTCCACGGTGATGGGATCGATTTGCTCGTTGTAGGGACCGGTACCCGTCGAGGCATAGAGGTACGTCTGCGCCTCGTGCAAATCGTGCAGCATCGTTGGATGCCAGTCGAGCACCGCCTGCGTGGTGTGCTTGGTCAGCTGCAGGAACTGCCCCATGCCGTCGCGGTTGTTGTCGTGCTGCACGTACTTGCCCCAGTACATGAGCGGCAGCCGCGTGGCGCCTTTGGGCAGCTTCTTGTTGTAGTAGTAGGTGTCGACCGCCTTGTCGCGGCCATCCGGCTCGATCACCGGCGTGATCAGCACGATCACGTTGTTGCGGATGTTCTGGATGAACTGCGACGAATCGACAGCCAGCCGGTACGCGAGCTCCATCAGCATCTCGGGACCGCCGAATTCCGGGGAATGGATGCCGCTCGTGATATAATAGATTGGCTTGGCCGTATGGATGAGTTGCTGCGCCTGCTCCGGCGTCGTTTTCCGCGGGTCGCCTAACGCAGCCAGCATGCCGCGGTACTTGTCCAGATTCGCGAGGGTCGCCTCGTCCGCGATCGCGGCGAGGATCATGTCGCGCCCTTCCTCGGTCTTGCCGATCCGCCACACTTTCACCCGCGGCGAGGCCTTCGCCAGCGCGTCGAAGTACTTGTAGATGTCCGCGCTGCGATCGAGGATGCCCGGCGCGCCGATGATGTGGCCCAACACCTTGAGCGGTGACGGCACGGTCGCCGATGCGGGTAAATAGTCGACGAGCTCGGTCGAAATACGCGGATCCTCGAGGTCCTGTTTGATCTGCGCCGTGTACGCCGAGTCGATGGCTTGTTGGGCACGGGCCGCGGGCGACACCAGCATCGTCGCAGCCGCGAACGTGCAGACGAGCCGGATTTTCCGGGAAATGTCGGACATCCTCAAGTTCCTCTCGGGAGTTGATCGAGCCGCAAAGTGGGTAGCGCTGGGGGCGGTCGACACCACCGCCGAAGGTAGTACGCCAAGCGTCGGCTGGACGTTGAGCGGCAGCTCTGCCTAACGCCGCTCGAGGGCCTACGTCAAGGCTAGTGAACCGCCTCTGAGTCTAGGATAGCAGCTGGTTCTGGTCATTACGCCCATGAAGAAACGGACAAAGCACGGGCACTGCGGACAAAGCACGGACCGCTCGGCTGCGGGTGAGGGTCCAGGCGCTCATTGGCGAGACCATTGGATGGTTGTTAACAACAACACGTTGTTGTCGTTCATGCAGCGGCGATGCGGGGCGCGACGTCTCCGCCCCCGCAGCCGAGCGGTCCGTGCTTTGTCCGAAGTGACCGTGTTTTGTCCGTTTCTTCATGCGCGAAGAAGCCTGACACGTCGTCTTGGATCGCTCCGAGTGCGCCGGTGGCGTTCTCCCGGTGCGATCACCATCTCGGACGCAG
>Ga0075426_10003899_pt1 | contig 10631 bp, 12 predicted proteins | sample SoiMethybrSBSTD5_FD_75304 | JGI IMG/M metagenome (GOLD analysis project Ga0075426, IMG submission 75304) | Bulk soil microbial communities from a Populus tree surrounding site in Tennessee, USA - Soil MetaG P. TD hybrid SBSTD5 | ecosystem: Environmental > Terrestrial > Soil > Tree plantation...
ACCAAATCAAAATCGAATTGGTCGATCCAGCCCAATGCAGGAATTCGGTACCATGCTGTACTGAGTTTTTTTCCAGGAGAAGTCGTTATTCCGGGGGTGGTGAGATAGGATTCGCAGTCTCAAACTAGGGGCCCGCAAACATGGCGGTTCAAAAGCGCAGTGCAATCGCCAATAAAAGAAGGTCTCGAAAGTCAATCAAGCGAGCAGCTGGCAAGCCGCAGGTGCGCGCCAAAACGAAGCCACGCCAAAGAACTCCGGCACCGCGGTATTACATCGTGATCGTCAACGAACGGCATTGCACCTACTCGATCGAGGGCCCATTGGTTAGGTGCGAGCGATGGCACGCCGCAGCGAAAGCGGCAAACAGCGCAGGGGCGCAGGTTGGGGTTTACGCGCCTACGCCGCCGATATTGAGCTCGGACAGCGCCAGGACGTGGGCCCAGCGGAATTTTTCGTATCCCGTATTTCAAACGCGGGGATCGATCCTGGCGCTCTCGTAGCGCAGCCGCCCGGTTGTCGCGCCGAATAGAACACCCCACTCGCTTCCTCCAATTTCCTCTTCGCAATTCACATGGCGCCGTACGGAAGTGTACCGAAAAAGAACGCTACGAAGTCCGGAACCGTGTTTAAATCATCCCGGCCCACGCCGAAAACTTTAGGCGCTGGCGCTTGAGTGACAGCATCGTCCGGGCAATTCCCCCCCATCCCTGCACTGCCCGGATTGTTGGACCCCGGCGGCGAGATGCGGCGTTAGCTGGGGTCCTTCCTTCCCGGCGCCGGCAAAGAGCCGCGAACGCACAAGACTCGACGGCACCAAACCGCGCAGGCGCGCCGCGCCCAAAAAACTCGCAAGTCTGTCCGATATGGTACGCAAAAACGCATTGGAACGTTCGCCAAAAGTGCCCAAGAATGGAAGCGGGTATTGGGTTGACGGGTTTCGGTCATGCACCGCAACCTCTCAGAGTTTCGGATTCAAGTTTACCGGCAGGATGGCGAGTTATCCGTCTACCTGTTCACGCCCGCCTGGGACGTGGCCGACGCCACCGAGCAAGCGGAACGCCTTGTCTCGTGCGCCTTGCCAAAGGCCGAAGTGTGGCGCGACGGTTTGCTCGTCGACACGGTACGAGTGGCGGGCGCCACGACAGGTTCCCCGACTCCCAAATTGCCGACCGCCTCGTCCGAGCTTAAAAATCCCTAGGATTGGCAGGGCCGCGTGCACATACTCATCACGTTCCAAAAGCATGGACGGACGCTCACCGCGTTTCCCTATCCGATTAACAAGGAAGAAGACTACCGCGAAGGTATTTTCAAAGCGTACGAGCGGTTTGTCGAGGAAAACCCCGGCGTGCAATTGTTTGACGGGGTGAATGTCGTTTTTGACAGGATTAATGTCGCTGACGCCCAAGTCTCTGACTTGCGCGAAACGCCTGGCTGACGCATGTCAGAAAGCGACGAGGAAATTCGAGAAGCCGCCAGGCGCTTTCTGGACAGACACGGCCCAGATACACTGTCTGAAGCCGACGCCATGCTGCAGGACGCGATCCGCCAGCGTGATGCCGAAGCTCTTTCATATTGGCGCGCGCTCATAAAGGCGCTGCCTCGCACACAACCCTAAGTCGAAAGAGAACATGTGGAGGGAGCTCTGGCGTCGGTTCCTTCTGCGCCGCGCACCCCAAAATGAAACGGTCGTAAAGATTGTACGAAATAGTACGGTTCTTGTTAGTAATGGGCTAACCTAGCTCGTCGCCAGTCTGATGTTTTTGAGCCCTGGCGCTTGAGAGACCTTCGGGACGCCCAACTGAACGGCGCCCGCGCTCCCGCTCAAAGCCGGGAGGTCACGCGATTGACCCAATACAAGATATTCCGCGTTGATGACGCCAATCGGATATTGGCTCGCCAATATCCCACACTGCGCGACGATCTAAGCGCTCTGTATTTGGCTGCCAATCTCGCAGCAAAAACCGGATGCGAAGTTGAGATCTGGGATGAACAAAGATTTGTCGCGCGCGTTAATCGCGATGGCAGAGCCAGCGCGCAAAGAACATCCCCGGACCGATTGGGAACTGCCACCGTCGGAAGTTTCGGATGGGCCTCGAAGAACCGATGAGTCAAACACGAGTTGCGATGCGGCGTTATCGCTCCCGCTCGATCATCTCGATGGACGCCACGTTCAGCCGCCTCAGCATCGCGATCGCGAACCGCTGAACCGAGCGAGGTTTTGTCTCAGGCACGCACCGCAGCCTTCCAAGAACTCAAAGAATGTCTCGGGTTGATATGCGATGAATTAGCCCGCGCGGTTTGTGGGGGTTGTCAAAGATACTAACGCCCAAAATTGCCAGACAACGCGGTGAGCCCACCAATGGGTTTTGAACGTCCGCTTTCAAAGCGGACATTGGTCGCGAGTCACAATTTATTTCTGGTCGCAAATCTGAGAATCTCCTGCGCCAAGAAGATCGATTGTCTTTCGCCCATGACCATCGAGCTGTGGTTTGAATCGGGAATGGCGATGGGTCCCACGCCATGCGCCGACATAGCCGCAAGTGACGCGAGATATGCGTGCTGTTCGATGCGCCACTTGTCATAGTCCGCCTGCGAATCGAATCCATCGCCGTTAAAGCGTTTGGATGATGCGAAAACGATTACAGGCGTGTCGCCGAAGGTGCGTACTTCCATATCTTCGTATGCAGTCTTCGGTAGCGCGTCGATAAAAGACGACACGGTGGCCATGACGTGAGACGGCCGCGCCATTATCGCGCGATACTCGTTCAGCGCAGGGCCGGAAAGGTTTTTGCCGCCCGGAACCGCGATGAGCACGCTCAGTCGCGCGATTCCGAGATAGGCGGCAGCTCCGGCCGTATAGCAGATAAAACCGCAGTCCGGCCGTTGACGTATGGCTTCGTCGCGCGTGCCGTGAAAGTCCTCGAGCAAATCTTTCGGATTTCCCGGTTCGATCAGGACGAGCCCCGCCACGTCATGCGGATACAAATCGCGGTACACGATGCCGATATTAGCGCCGAGCGAATGTCCGACGTAGATGAAAGGCACGGGGATCTTTGCGGCCCTCACAAGACCCGCAAGTTCGTGAGCCGACGCTACCGCGTCGTGCGTCCCGCCCGAGGACTCGCTCCACCCCAACCCCGGGCGGTCGAAGGCGCATACCCGCCCCGTTTTGGCAAGTAGTGGCTGCAGACGCCACCACTCGAATGCCCCGGCTCCCGCGCCTGCGTCTAGTACATACGTGCGCCGGCCATTGCCCACACAATCGAGATGAACAGCGTGACCGCTGACGCTGACCATTTGGTCCGCAGGTGGTGCCAGCTTGGCATCGAGAGCCGCTCCGATTTGCTGATAAATGGCTCCCAAAACAAGCAGGACCAGTAGGCCTAGTCCGAGCCACTTTAGCCCCTTGAGAATAAGTCCCAATCGAACCCCCTGACAGTGGCCGCAGGTCTTTGATGCGGTGGCGAGTGCTTCGGATGCGTCTCTAGCGGTTCTAACGTCAAATGCGACGGTCGGAACTCTCAAGAACGTTAGGACGTCCGCTTCCGACCCAAAGCGGACACTTGCACCGCCAGTACCTATGGACCGCGCTGAAGCCGACTTCTAAAAACGAGTCATGGCACGCGCGGCAATGATCATCGGTGGGACCGGCCAGATCGGGCGAGCGGTTGCGCGCAACCTTTTGGGACATGGTTGGCACGTCCACCTCGCGCAACGCTCTATTGATGATCTACCAAAGGACTTAGCGGAACGGACGAAATCTGTTGCTCTTGATCGGGAGCAGCCCGGTGCGTTGGCTACCGCTATCGGTGACGGTTTTGACGCAGTCATCGACACAATCGCATTCACTGAGGATCACGCTAGGCAACTGCTTCACATTGGGCCGAACATTGGTGGATTGGTGGTGATCTCGTCAGGCAGCGTTTACCGCGACGCGATGGGACGAACACTTGACGAGGCTAGTCAGACAGGGTTCCCACAGTTTCCCAGCTCGATCAGCGAGGAACAGCCTACTGTCGATCCAGGACCCAAGACTTATTCCACACGCAAGGCTGCGATGGAGCAGACGCTGCTCCAATACAGTCGCGAGCCAGTGACCATTCTCCGTCCGGGCGCGATCTATGGTGATGGATCGCGACACCCGCGCGAATGGTGGTTCGTAAAACGTATCCGCGATGGGCGTCGCCGTGTCCCGTTGGCGTTTGGCGGGGAAAGCCGTTTCCACACGAGTGCGACGGCAAACATTGCCGAACTCTGCCGCGTCGCCTTGGACCAGTCGGAGACCCGCATTTTGAATGCCGCCGATCCGACCGCGCCTACGGTGGCAGAGATCGGTTTGGCTGTTGCCGCAGTATATAAAGCGGAATTGGATCTAGTGTGTATTGGCGGGCCACCACGAGGCGGCGTCGGCAGCCATCCTTGGTGTATCCCCTCTCCGATAGTTTTGGATATGGCTCGCGCAAGTGCGTTGGGCTATCGACCTATCACTCGCTATCAAGATGCCGTCGCGGACGCTTGTCACTCCGCAGAACTGGCCGCAGACGCTGGCGCTACCTTTCCGGAGTACATCAACGCGCTGTTCAACTATGCCGCCGAAGATGCCTTCTTCACAAAGGGCAACGCTCCCTAATTTTGCTCGAAGCCCAAGACCACTAGCGCGCCTGGCGGCTATCCCTGACCGACGATTATGCTAGCTGTCCGCCAAGGCGTAGAGGTGCCAGTCGCCGCTCAATCCTTTGAGCTGGTGCGTTCCGCGATCCTCGAATGCATATCCCGAAGCGGACGAGAGCGCGCGTGTGAGTTCCGATACCAAGATCTCGTTGCTCGCTGCCTGCGCCATGATGCGTTGTGCCTCGTGGACGGCAATCCCGCGCACGTCCGTGCCCACTCGTTCCACTTCGCCGACGTGAACGCCTGCGCGGATGGAAAGCCCGTCAGCTATTGCGGCACGACATATTGCCAAAGCGCAGCCAAGCGCGTGCGCCGGACCCTCGAAGATAGCCAACAGGCCGTCACCGGTGGTCTTCACCTCGTGCCCAAGATGACGGTCCAGTTCTCTACGCATCAATTCGAAGTGTGATGACAGCATATCGCGCCAAGCCGCATCGCCCAGTCGGCTCGCCATCTCGGTGGACGAAACGATGTCTGTGAACAACAAGGTCGTTAGCACGCGCGCAGTGTTGCGACGTCCAGTAAATGCTGTAAGTCCGCCCCATTCGATCTGGACACAAGGTTCGTCGCCGATGGTATAGCCGTCGTGATCAGGCGGAATGTCGAAGGCCTCGTTCGGTCCCACCTCCATTGTCGAGCCGTCGGAAAAAGTAATTCCCATGCGGCCGGACAAGACAATCCCGACATGTCGCCCCTTGCACCACTCGCCGCCGACGTGAGGACGTACGTGCGTCGACCACCGCCACCCCGGCTCCAGGACGTTGCGCCCCACCGTAAGATCGCCGAGTTCGACCATGTCTTGGACGAGTTTCTCAAACCTGATGGTCTTGTCCGGCTTGGCCAGGCTCTTGGAATGGCGATCTGTCATCCGGGTTACCCCAACCTCAACATGACTGGTTTTGATGAGCTCTACTTGGATTCGATTATAGCAATTTTCGGTGCTGCGCTGGGTAGTGTTCTAATTTGACAGCGTGTTCTGGATACGCTTGGGCGCGACTACGCGCCACGCGGCTGTCACCAAGTCTCTTAATTCCGCAGTGCTTAATTTCTCGACCTTCACATAACTCCAAGTCATCCGACCCGACCTCATCGGCGTGAATATCATTGGTCGGGTGTCGAAAAGCATCATTTGCTGGTCGGTGGGGAGCTTGAGGACCCAACGCTTGCTCTGTGGCAAATAGCAAGCAAAGACCTTCTTTCCGACTCTATACCATAGCCGTTTGTACACAAATTGCTCTTCGACGCACGGTAAGGCTCCCGCGAATCGGGAAATGGTTGTGTATTTGGGTATCGCCAAGACCCAGTTCTCGCTTTTCATCTTGTCATCGATTGCTTCCGCAGAGCCTGGTCTCTTGGGGCCCAGCAGACGTTGCCGTTTGAGTGGGGCAAACCTAGACCGATCAGGCATTGACCAGATTGATAGGACCAAGAAAATCCATCTTGCCGACATCAACGCCATTGTGGCGAAGAATGGCGTAGCCCATCGCGATGTGGAAAAAGGTATTAGGGATTGTAATCTGCAGCAGGTAGTCCTTGCCGTCGATGACCTTGCCGGGCGCCCAGGAGAGTATAACCTTGCGCGCACTCGCGTCCGCATACTGTGCCTCCTTTACGCTCTCGGCGAAAGCGACGGTCTTCCGGATGCGAGCGCGCAGTTCGTCGATCGTCCGCTCATTGTCTTCGTGCCTGGGCGGAGTCTGCCCCGAGAGGAAGGCGGCCGCGGCTTTGACATAGTCGCAAGCGCTTTGTACCTGGTAGATGAAATGCTGCATGTCAGGAGCGAGGCGACTAGTCATAAGCACCCCGACGTCGAATTTCTTGGCGGCAGCATGCTGCTCAGCCTTGTCTAGGCAAGTCTCCAAGTACTTCAGGCTCTGCGTGCACTGCGAAATTACTTGATAGTACATGCGGTCCTTCCGTGGTTTGGTGGAGCGTCATCCGGTCACTGCCGAATTTCTCAGCGTTGCCCGTAGCCGATTGATAGCGCGCCTTTCAGCGCATTATTGCCGATCACGATCGCTCTGCACCACCCTGAAAACGTCCGGTGCCGCGCGGCACGCCGTCTTGTGAAAAAAATAGGCAATTGAAGCTGAGATTTAGGAAGAGAATTATTCCGTGATGCAAGCCGCAGTTCACGGGATATCGAGCATCGCCATGAACATTGCGTGCAACGTTCTCGCTCCATACGCACTAGGACTCGTTGCTGTCACAAGATGGCAGCAACAGGGGGATACTTGGTTTCCCACTGGAGGATAGCGAGATGACTGAACGAATTTCGTTGGAGGGAAAGGTCGCGGTTGTGACTGGCGCAGGCCGCGGGTTGGGGCGGGCATACGTCGAACTTCTCGCCGAACGCGGTGCTCGGGTCGTCGTGAACGACCTCGGGACCAGCGTATCGGGGTTTGGGAAGGACTCTACGATAGCGGAAAAAGTAGCCGGCCTCATCCGCTCACGTGGAGGAGAGGCAGCTGCGAATAACAGCGATGTTTCCACCCCCAAGGCGGTGCTGACTTGATTGCGATGACCATCGAGTATTTCGGGAGAATCGACCTTCTCGTGAACAACGCTGGCATCTGCGGAAGCCAGCCGTTCGAGGACGCCACCCTTGACGATTTCGATCAATATTGGCGTGTGCACCTCGGAGGGCCGGTTAACACCGTGAAGGCGGCATGGCCGCATATGGTCGCACAGCGGCATGGAAGGATCATCCTCACCACTTCAGTAGTCGGCCTTTTCGGAATGCGTGGCCAAGCCACCTATGCGGCGGCCAAGGGCGCAGTCGTCGGCTTGATGCGCATTCTTGCCGTTGAAGGCGCTGAGCATGGAATTCTCGTGAACACCATTTCTCCAAACGCGTACACCAGGATGCACCCGGCCGCAGGATCCCGCACGTCTGAAGCAGATGGAAGAGCCGCCATGCCGGTTGAGGCTGTCGCGCCGGCAATGGTTTGGCTGGCCAGCGATCGTTGTTTGGAAACGAATAGAATCTATAACGTGGAAGGCGGCATGATCCAACGTATCGCCATCGTCATGGGACCTGGCTACTACGATCCACATCTGACACCCGAGAGCATCGCCGAGAATTACGCAAAGGTCGAATCGATCGAGGGCTTCTCCGAACCGGGTCCATTCCAGCCCGGTGGTACGTAGATCTAGTCGAACTGCAAGGTTCGACGGATGTCCGCTATCGACCCAAACCGGACATTGTTCGGTTCGGGTGTGAGAGGTCAGCGCGTGCGTGGTCGGTTGGAACAATTTAGCTCGACCAAACACCACGCAGCTCTGTGCAATCGGACAACACGCACGAGGGCGCTTCCTTTTATGTGCGACCCCAAGCTTGGACGACCTTCGGAACCATCGCAGAGATTCCCCTTGCAATGAGCCAGGTGGGAACAACAACTTCTGCGATGGCCTTTGTCATCCACCCTAAGCAGAGGATTGTTAGGCGTCCCGTGGGAGCGGGTCCGGCTGCGAAAATCAGCATCAGCCACACTAGTAGAAATGCTACCAAGACAACCGCGGCGAGGCTCAAGCCGGCCTTGTCGATCCATACTGAACTGTACCAGCCGGATATTTGGTCTTTGCTTTTTGGAATCACGGTCACTAATCCGGCATCGAGACGTCAGTAGTTCATGTCGGCGGGCGAGCCACTTGTGTCCGTCTTTGAGATGTCGGCAATCATCGCTTCAGTCGTGATCAAGAGTGCGGCGACGGATGCCGCATCCTGCAGAGCGATGCGCACCACCTTCGTCGGATCGATTATGCCCGCCTCGACGAGATCGACATATTTCTCGGCCTGAGCGTCAAAGCCAAATGTGTTCGACTTCTGCTCAAGTAGCCTGCCTACAACAATTGAACCTTCTGCGCCTGAGTTCTCGACGATCTGACGAATCGGCGCCTGTATTGCTTTGCGAATGATAGCAATACCGGCCGTTTGATCTTCGTTATCGCCGGTCATGCCGTTCAGGGCCTTGGTGGCATAGAGAAGAGCCGTACCTCCGCCCGGAAGAATGCCTTCTTCGATCGCCGCCTTCGTAGCGTTGAGAGCGTCGTCGCAGCGGTCCTTCTTTTCCTTCACTTCGATTTCGGTCGCGCCGCCAAGCCGAATTATCGCCACACCGCCGGCCAGTTTCGCGAGTCGCTCCTGCAACTTCTCTTTGTCATAGTCAGAGGTGGTGTCCTCGGTCTGCATTTTGATTTGCGCGACGCGCGCCTGAATGTCAGTTTTCTTGCCAGCCCCGTCGATGATTGTCGTGTCATCCTTGTCGATGCGGACCCTCTTTGCCTTACCCAACATATCGAGTTTGACGTTTTCGAGCTTGATGCCTAGGTCTTCGCTGATTACTTGACCACCAGTAACAACGGCTACGTCTTCCAGCATGGCCTTGCGTCGGTCACCAAAGCCTGGTGCCTTTACTGCCGCCACTTTCAGGCCGCCACGCAGTTTGTTAACTACGAGTGTTGCCAGCGTCTCTCCCTCGACCTCCTCCGCAATGATGAGCAGCGGCCGTCCAGCTTGGACGACGGCCTCCAGCAAGGGCAGGAGCGGTTGCAAGGAAGAAAGTTTTTTCTCGTGAATGAATATGTAAGGGTCGTCCAGTTCGACCACCATTTTGTCTGCGTTGGTGATAAAGTACGGTGAGAGATAGCCGCGGTCGAACTGCATACCTTCGACAACGTCGAGCTCGGTATCCAGCCCCTTGGCCTCTTCCACACTGATGACGCCTTCATTGCCGACCTTGGCCATGGCTTCGGCAATCATCTTGCCGATGGTCTCGTCGCCATTTGCCGCAATCGTACCCACCTGAGCAATTTCCTCGTTTGACTTGACCTTTTTGGAGCGTTTCTTGAGGTCAGCAACGACAGATTCGACCGCTTTCTCGATGCCGCGTTTCAAGTCCATTGGATTCATGCCTGCCGCGACCAGCTTTGAGCCCTCTCGGATAATACCTGCTGCGAGTACCGTTGCGGTGGTCGTGCCGTCACCCGCCGCATCATTGGTCTTGGAGGCAACTTCGCGCACCATCTGGGCGCCCATATTCTCGAACTTGTCAGCGAGTTCGATCTCCTTCGCCACAGTCACGCCATCCTTGGTCGTGCGCGGGGCACCGAAGCTCTTCTCCAGAACGACATTGCGTCCCTTAGGGCCCAGCGTCACCTGAACAGCCTGAACGAGTATCTCGACACCGCGGAGCATCCGGTCTCGCGCGTCGTCTCCGAATTTTACTTCTCTGGCTGCCATGTCTTGATTCTCCTATGTGGAATGCTCTGTCGAAGGGCGCCTTTTAGGCAGCCTTCTTAGAAACCTTGTGCCCTTCGAGAATGCCCATGATGTCGGACTCCTTCATGATAAGGAGATCCTGGCCATCGACTTTCACTTCTGACCCTGACCACTTCCCGAACAGGACGAAGTCGCCAGCTCCCACTTCGGGAACGACGCGCTTGCCCTTGTCGTCCAGTGCGCCTGGGCCAACGGCAATAATCTCACCTTCCTGCGGCTTTTCCTGAACAGTGTCGGGAATAATGATTCCGCCGGCTGTCTTCTGTTCCTCAGGTACGCGGCGGACAACCACGCGGTCGCTAAGCGGACGGAATTTCATCTCAGTTTCTCCAGAAAGTCGCTCGCCAGGTGGCGAATTCAAATTTTGCTTTGATCAAAATGGTCGTGCGGCTGAATCATTGATCAGCCGTCGGAAGTGCTCTGCATGTTGCCAATGCTGCTCGCTGGTAACGCGGTCCGCACCCGCGGCGCTCACGGCTAGATTTCGATAGTACTCGTAGCTCCGCTGCCAGCCATTTGGCTTGGCGAGAGGTTGTTGTTGCGCCTTCGGCGAATTCGATCTGGCATTGTCTTGGTAAGCTCTCGAAGTTCTGCGCGTCGAAGCGTGGCGGTTTGCTGTCATTCTTGTCCTGGTTTTCGCGCTTAAATCCGCAAACAGCGGTACGCGTGAATTTCTCGA
>Ga0075426_10003900_pt1 | contig 10626 bp, 4 predicted proteins | sample SoiMethybrSBSTD5_FD_75304 | JGI IMG/M metagenome (GOLD analysis project Ga0075426, IMG submission 75304) | Bulk soil microbial communities from a Populus tree surrounding site in Tennessee, USA - Soil MetaG P. TD hybrid SBSTD5 | ecosystem: Environmental > Terrestrial > Soil > Tree plantation...
TTCGGATTCGGCCGGAGATCAAATGTGCCGAGGCCTGGAGCACACGGAGCCGAGCCGTGGCAGGGATTAGAAACAAACCCGCTACCCACCGCCGGGTTGAAGATGACTGGAAAGCCAACACCGGCAATCTGGCCCTTCGAAATGATCGGAATAACGGGAGTGACATTGGTGCCGAGATTGGGCGTGGTCAACCGCGTCAGCTTTGTTCCTTTTGTTCCAACGTAGGCTGCTGAAATGAAGTAGTCACCGAAGAACTCACGTTCGATCGTAACGTGCCACTGCTGAGCAAAGGGCGTCCGCAGGTTTTTCTCAGGCAGTGTGAAGGCAAGGCCGCCAAACGGATTCTGGATAAAGAGCTGTCCGATCAGCGCGACAAAGTCTTTCGGGCTGCCGCCAAACTGATTGCACGTGCCGGCTCGGTTGCACGCTCCGGGCTTGAGCAAACTGACCGGATTTGTGAAATTTCCTTGTGCGTCCTTGGCTACTTCGAGAAACGCCGGGTTGTTGAGGCTGAACAGGTTGAATTGAAGGAACGAAGGATCAACGTTGATCGGGATCTCGCGAGGAAATACATTGCGCGATTGACTGACCACTGCTCCCAGGATCGTGTCGTAGTAAATCCCATATCCCGCGCGAACGGCCGTGCTGCTATTGCCGGGAGCCCATGCAACACCAATGTGAGGTCCGAAGTTATTGCTGTCTGGATTGTAGATTTCGGTACGGCCATCGAGAATGTTGTTGTAGGCGTTGACCGCAGCGTTGAACTTAGCCAGGCGGTCTGCCGAGTCGAAGCGTGATCCTCCGGCGTTGGGCAGATCCATTAGGCTTAACGCTTTCTCTATGCGATTGTGCGCGTCGTGCGGAACAGAATCGTACTCGTAGCGCAGACCATAATCGATGGTGAGTGTGGGTCGAATGCGCCACGTGTCGTTCACAAATAAATGATACTCGGTGAAGCGGAGGCCGAGCGTCGAATCGGGCGGGCCACTGGTTATGGTTTGAAGCACCGACGAAGCAACTCCAAGGCTCGCCAACTGCACGCCTGAGATAGGAACCGCGGAGCCTCTCGGCGTGAAAGGGGACTTATTCGGATCGGCGGTCTGAACGTCACCGAAGACTGCCAGCCCACCGCTGTACACCACCTGCGGCCGGTAGAGACGATCCAGCAGACTGTTGAGCTGATAACGTCGAACATTGCCGCCGAACTTCACCAGGTGCTCGCTGGCTTCGACGGAGAAGGTGTCAGCGAACTGAAACGTGTTGCTCGCGCGGCTCTGCGGAAACGTGAACGCGCCGACGCCCACCGGACTGAACGGTTCGATCACCAACTCGCCGATAGGCCCAGTCTGCGAGGAGAACGGCTTGGTTGATTGGCCCACTTGTACCGGGGCCGACGAACTGTGCGAAAAGATTAGCGGGCTGCCGGGATAGTCTGAAAAGTTCAGCCGTGTGCGCCCGAATGAGAATCGCGCGAGATTGTAGAATCGTTGTCCAAATGTGCTGTTGAAGATCAACGATAGGTTCTGCGAGCGAGTCCCTGACTCGATCGTCGAGCGAATCGCGCGATTCACGCTCGGCAATACTCGATCGTCGTCGGTGAAGTTGTATCGCCCGTCGAGCGTATGCATCGCCGCTACTTGATGGGTCACACGGAAGGAAGCCACATCCCCACGGCCATCGGCGGGGAGTAACTGTTTGAATGTGTTCGCGCCGAATGGACCGCCCGGATCATTCGGCGCGGGATAGAGCGAGAGGATGTTGTTACCCAGCGGAGTAGTGCCGTGGAATGGGCCGACGACCTGTCCGTTAAGAGAGCTCAGGCTGCCGAATTTGCTGGCAGCCGAAAAGCTCCGCTCAGCCAGCGTCGGAGTTGCGAAGTGCTGTTCGGTTGACGCATTTATCTTTTCGTGTTCGAAGCTGCCAAAGAACTGCGTGCGATTGCCGGCCATCGGACCTTCAATCACGAACCCGGCTTGTGTGCGAGTGAGCGGATCCTTTCGTCCTGCGAAGAAGTCTCGAGCATTCAACCTGGAATCGGTGAAGAACCCGAACGCTTGCCCGTGATACTTATTCGCTCCGTATTTCGACACCGCGTTCACCTGCGAACCAAAGTTGCGTCCAAGCTCCACGTCCCAAAGCAAAGTCGAAATTGAAACCGCCATCACCGATTCAATCGGCTGCGCCACGAGTGCAACGAAACCTTGGCGGCGCACTCCAACGTCAGGATCGTTGTTGTCGGATCCATCGACTGAGAAGTTGTTCGAGCGAGCGCGCATTCCATTGACAGAAAACTGGCCCGCGGTTCCGATGCCAAAACCGACGCCGGGACCGTGTACTCCCGGTGTGAATGGAGGCGGAGCTACGCCGGCAACAAGCAACGCCAGGTCATCGAACGTGCGCATATAGGTCGAGCCTCCAAGCGGCAACGACTCGATCTGGTGTTGGGTAAAGTTGGTCGTTCGCGCGGCGTCGAAAGGGTGAACGAGCGCGCCGTATTTACTCTCCTCCAGAACCGGCGCGGAAGGCAGTGGCTGAAGCAGGTTCTGCGCGGTGTTGACGGCTTCGACGATGATAGTAATCGTGGGCGCCCAAATCACTCTCCGATCGAGCGCGACTTGAACGCTTTCGCGGAGCAAGTCTCCGCCGATTGCATACGAAGCAGTGACAATGTAGTTGCCCGTGGAAAGATCTGAAACGGAATAGTTGCCATACTGGTTGGTTGACGCCGCGCGGGTGGCGCCGTCGCTTTCATTTGTTACGACAACCTGCGCATTGAGCAGGGGATTATTGCTTCGATCGAGGACCTTCCCTCCGAGTGTGACGGTGCGCAGGGTTAGCTTGGGTAATTCGACCGCGTTCTTCTGATTAAACTGCACCACGAAGCTGGGGATAGTGTCGTCGACGAACCCTTGCTTGTGAGCAGTCAGCTTGTAGTAACCCTGAGGCAGGTTCGGAATGCTATAGGTCCCGCTTTCACTTGTCCTCGCAGTTTGTGGAGTACCGTTTATTGCGTTTACCGCAATCAACAGCGCTTTAGGTACTCCTTTGCCCGACTTGTCATAAACCTTGCCGACCACTGTGCCAGAAGTCGTCTGGGCGAAAGCGGGCCGAATCGAGAATAGGCTCAAGAGCAGGAGAACAACGCCCGCGCTGGCGCGAGGTTTCTTGATTGACCTGGCCAAGTGACAGCTCATGGCAAACACTCCCTCGAAGCTACGAAGCTGCCTTCTTCAAGACACGCGGACTCAAGTCGAACGTGACTATCTCTTGAAAGGGACTACCGTCTCGGTTCCATTACCGTTGCGGAATCTTATCTGCACTAGTTTGCCTGGAGGCACAGCTTCTTCGAGGCTGATACTCTTTCCATCCGGCAAGATGACATTGCCGTTCTGCACGACCTTAGTCCCGCGCTTAACCTTTGCCGGCTCGGAGAACGTCAGCTCGCGCGCGTTGCCCTGGTTGTCTTGATCAAGTATTGAGATCGAGACCGGCTTGATGAACCCCGAGCCGACGGCGATAAGGTTCGATGTAAGACTGATCTCGATCAACTCCGGCCCTCGAGCGGTAACCTGAGCGCAATCGGAGAACTCCGAAGTGTTGCCGAGAGGATCGGTAGCGGTTGCGTTGATGTATCCGCCAGCCATCGCGATTGGAAGAACAATATTGATGACCGCAGTTCCGTTGGCATCGGTTTGAACTTTAATGCTCTGCGCGGTCTTTATGGGGAGTTGTCCTTGGCGAATGCACCCAGGATTTGAGCTGCTCGGATTGGAAAAGAATTGGATCGTGAACATACTGCCGGGCGCGCTCTTCTCTAGTTTTCCCTGGACGGTGATGTTTGCGCCGTCATTTGTAATGCTGGACAATTCAGGAAAATTCTGACCTTCGTTAGCTTCCGGCTTTCTGGCGTCTTTAACATGATTGGCGGTCACCCCTGCTTCGCCAAGATCAATCCCGAGCGCGACTTTCCCGGGTGCGCCATTCCCATAAATAGAATTGGATTCAATTAGGATTTGGAAGGCAGGCACTCCGGAGATGTTCGAGTTGGGATGGTTGTTGGGAATACGAATGCCATTGCCGAAGTTGAACGCGACCGTGTTCTCCTTGATCGTGTGAAAAAAAGAAGTGTTTTCAACAAAGATGCCGTCCAGCATGTTGCCCAAATTCCTGTTGCCTGTCTTGTCGGTGCCGATGAAGTTGTTCGTAACCGTAGCTCCGGTTCCGCCGAACACCTGTTTCCCCGTACTTGGGTCATTGGCGAATCCGCCAAGCGAGACTCCATGACTGCCATTGGCTGAGATAACGTTATCTTGGATTAATGTGGAGCTGGCGCCGCTGACGAGGAGTCCTGCATCGCCATTGCCGATCGGGAGGGTACCTGTGACGTCGGTGCCTATGTAATTGTTCTGAACCTTATTGCCCGTCGCACTCAAGATTGTGACGCCGGGATAGCGGACCGTCTCTCCAGTAAGCGGTCTGCCGTTAGCAGAAATGATATTCCGCGCCGAGAGTGTAGATCCTCCTAAGATGTTATCGGAGGAGGTGCTGACGTATCCGTCATGTTCGTTACCCAGCGCGGACGTGCCGTCAGCATCAGTGCCGATGAAGTTGCCCTGCACCAAATTGCCCGTGCCGTCATTGATCGCCACGCCTATTTGCGTATTGCCGGAGATAACATTGCGCGCTCCTAGTACTGTTCCTCCTATTGTGTTGTTGCTGGTTGCGTTGATGCTGGCAAAACGAGTCACCCAGATGCCATAGACGTCGCCTATCCGAGAGGCGCCGGTAACATCAGTGCCGATGAAGTTGCCCTGCACCAGGTTACCGATTGCGCCGCCACCGAGCAAAACTCCGATTGACCCACTGCCAGAGATGATATTACGCGCCCGCTTCGTCGTACCTCCTATTGTGTTGGTTGTAGCCCCGGTAATAATCCACACGTCCGTAGCTCGATTACCCAGATTATCGGTGCCATTAACATTGGTGCCAATATAATTTCCCTGCACCTGATTACCCGACGCGCCACTGCCAGACATGAGAATACCGCCACCGAAATTGTTAGAAACGATATTGCGTGCCGATGCTGTAGTCCCACCTATGAGATTGTTACTGGCGGGGGCGAATATTGCTATGCCTTGCAATTTGGGTGTAAAGCCGTTGCCGTTGCCACGAGCGAAAGCACCACTAGCGTCGGTGCCGATGAAGTTACCTTCGACTACGGTATTGTCTGCCGACGCTATTACGATCCCATATTGTGGGAAGCGGTTGATCACCAATCCTCGTACCGTGGTGTTTCCTGCGGCAATTCGGAATCCCACCAAATCGGCATTCGTCCCATCCAATTCAATAGTCGGCGAATCCACGAAGCCTGGTTGAGTTGTGCCATCTATGATTGCGGGAGAAGTGATCCTGGGAAGCGATGAAGCTAGAGCGATCGTATGCACTCCAGAACCTCGAATGTTGAATTGAATCGTGTCCGTGCCTGGATTGCCGTTCGAGTCGTTGATCGCCTGCCTCAACGAGCCGTCTCCGGCATCGTTAGTGTTGGTCACGGTGAAGGTCATCGCCGCTTGCGGTAGCAAAACTGAAGGACTGCTGTGACCACTGTTAAGAACAACCAGGCTTCTGCGTGCGTCCGAGTTCAATCGCATCGGCAGCACCGCCAACGGCTCGCTTTCTACATCCAGCGATACCGCTCGCCGTAGAATGCCCTCGGTGAGTATCGGTGATTCAGCAACTGTTCCTGTATCGAGAGGCTTGCCCATAACGATATGGAGTTGGCGGCTGGCTGAATCCACCACTAACAAATCATCATTCGCAGAACCAGACACTCGTGCGCAAATCAGAGCAGTTGCCAGTGGCCAGTGATCAGTGGTCAGTTCTTGTATGTTCCGCTGGCCTGCTTCGTTGGCTTCTTGTCGTTCCTCAACCAGGAATCGCACTCCGCCGTCCTCGGACAATAAAGCAATGTCGGTTCTGTGATTGCCGCTGAAATCTCCAATAGCCAATGATCTAACGGTGAATGGCAATGCCCGACGATCTATCCGTGCTTGCGGAACCTCGGCTCGGCTCTTTTCATCGAGCGATAGCTTCCGGTCTCGCCCGTGGACGATCATCAACTCGCGGCCTGCTGCGACTGCCAGGTCCATCTCATAGCTATCATCCAACTGCCCCAGCGCAAGCGCGCTCGCTTCGGCGGGTAGATCGAATGTTTCAGGCTTTGCTCTGAGCGCGCCTTCAGGTCCTTCGAAGACCAGTGCCTTCGGTCCGCCTTGCCCGTCGACCGCCACTACTATGTCATCCAACCCGTCTCGGCGGTTGATCTCGCCGGTGACGAGGGCGGTGACCGTTCCCGGCAAAGCTACCCGCCTCGCTTCTCCCAGTCCCCCTCTTCCATCTCCAGGCAGCAGATAAAGCGCATCGCTCGCGCGCGAGGCCGCTACGATATCCCAGTGCCCGTCGCCATCGAAGTCTCCCGCTCCCAAAAACTCAGGCTCGATTGGAAGCGCAAAGACGCGTGCGGGAGATAGAAAAGGCGCGTCTGTGAATTCACCTGCGATCTTTCGCTTCTGCGCCTCGGGGCTGTTGAGGTAGATCGAATCAACATTGCCTCGCAGGCATGAGATGATGCCCGAACCTGAGTAATCGTAGCCACAGATCAAATCCGGCACTCCGTCTTCGTCAAAATCGGCAGAAGTGAGCGCGAGCGGTTGAGCGACGTTCTGTTGCAACGCATGTGTGAGCGCCGCGGGGCCCGAATATGAAGCAAGCACGTCGCGGCCATCGGCAAAATTGATCCACGGATTGCCGCGTCCGCTGGCGTGCACGGAAATGCTCTGACTGAGATGAGAGAGTCGCGACGCCGAGGCGTTACTCACTCTCGTGAGGTGAGCGAACCCGCAGCCAATCGCGATCAGCAACGCCAGCGACGCGGCTCCAGGCAGCTTCAACTGTGAAGATGTCAGCGACGAAGCGCCCCGTTTATGATGATACTTCCCTGGGGTACGCATGGCTTTCAGATGTTCCTGGATCCTACTGAGATAAGGCCGAAACCGGGCGTTAGAAAAATCACGTTTTGGACGGGCGCTATGTTATATCATTCGTTGTTAGGTTGCAATCTGGCTTTATTCCGGCACGTGTACGCCCGGTGGTCTAACGAACAGAGCGCTGACGGCAAACTTCTCGTTGCCGAAGGTTCGGAATCCAATACAGCCCATGTGATATGTATCGTCGCGGACGAGCCCCAACGTTTTTGCGTAACCGGCGTCATCGTCGTCAATTTGGTCCGACGTGATCGTTTGGCTGATGAGATCTTTGCTCGCTTCAATACTGATATGATATTGGCCCCCGGCCTTGAGGGTGACGAGCACTTTGTCTGCGTGTTCCAGAACCTGCTTGCCGTCTTGAACGAGATACGTAAAGAAGTAGTTTGGAGTATTCATTCCACCGGGACCGGAGAGGTAGAAGAGGTAATAGTTGCCGGGGTCCTTGACGCGCAAAGCCCAGGTCGCCCCGCCGTCGTTTATAAGTTTCAGGGAAAAGGTCATAGTGAAGTCGCCGCAGTTGGTTTTGGGGGCGTAACCGAGGCTGGGCTCATTCTCGATCTGAAGACTTTGATTCGCAAAACTCCAGCCTGAAGGCGGAGTCTTCCAGCGATCGAGACTGATAAAGTTCTCGGCGAACTCAGTCGTCAGACGCGGGGGCGCTGCAAGCTCGCGCTTTATACCGATGTAGCCCGCGATGACTGCGAATACGCAGGCTACAAATAGCGCCGCGATAAAAACTGGCCGTACCTTCCTTTTGATGGCCGGTACCTCGGCTGAAGCGGGTGCCGCAGTGGTCGAAGTGACTGTCGCTGTCAAAGCGCTGGGGCACTCGGGGTTTCCCGCGTCGCCCGTGTACAAGTTGAACAGGTGAAGCCGCGCGCCGGGCGTGAGCTCACGTTCGCCGAGGTCATGAAGGCACTTTGCCCAGCTTCCAAGACCGCTCAACGTATCGGCGACGGGCTTGGACACGAGTATGTGACCCGCTTCGCCGCTGGTCATTATTCGCTGCGCGGTCTTGATTCCATCTCCCGCTACGTTCGCTCGAGCGTCGATTCCCGCCATGCGGTACACCGGTCCGCTGTGAATTCCCATTCGCAGCTTCATCTCAGGATAGCTTTGGAGCGCGCGGGCGATCTCAGTAGCGCACCGCACCGGCGCTAGCGGGTCGCCGAAGAACACCAGCGTCATTCCCTCGGCGGCTGGCAAACCGATCAATTGACCGCTCGTCTGTGCGCTTCGCAACTCCGAAATCTCAGAGATGATCCTCACCAATCGTCCGAGCAACCGGCTCTGCTGGTCCATCGAGAGCTTGGAGTAGTCGACGATCTCCGCCGATAAGACGTGAGCTATCTCGAGCGCAGAGAGAGGCTGGCTGCCCGGCAAGGCGTGCGCGGTTGCCGCCGGCGCGTTCGTCATACGCGTAGGTGGATGGTCCTCGGCCGGCGTTCGAAGCGCCGAAGACTTTCTCGCCGTTGCCCAGCCCGCCGCACGCGGCTCGTCTTCGTGCGGCGGGCCGGCTAAGGGTTTGCCGCAGCCTTAATCTTGCGGGCGATGTTGACTAGTTCCTTGTTCAGGTCAGCGCCCTTCAAACTGTCGAGAGGGCGGGCCGGACTATTTGCCGCCTGATACTTCGCGATCTCTGTTTCTTCGTACAGACTTGCGCTTATCGCTACCCAGATAATCGTTGCACCTTCCAGTTCGGCTGCTTCCAAAAGCGGCGGCAATTCATGCTCGACGATGAACTGGGAGGCCAGAAAATTCTGGCTCACCAGAAGCACTGCGACCTTCGCCGATGCGAGGGCCTTTTCAATCTGGTCTTTCCACTTCGCGCCGCTCTGAATTTCAGTATCCGCCCAGACGCTGACCGTTCCCTGCCGCACGAGGGGCATCAATGTAGTATTGAGCCTCTCCAGCCATTTCTTGTCCTTGTGGCTGTAACTGATGAAGACCTGATCGCGGGCCTGCTCAGGCATGGTTTACCTCTATGCGCGCGGATTGTATAAGTCCATTGTTACCGGCGCAAGTAGTGACTCCGCCGTTGGTACGAAGAGCTGGAGCGGAGGCATTCACAAATTGACAAACAACGCGTTGCCAACTAGAGTTGGCCGCATCCAAACAAGCGTTGGACGGGCCCGGGGAAAGAGAGATACACCGTTTCGTCTTCATTAATCGGTCTTCGCGATTGTGTCATTCAACTTTGAAAGGAGCCGCTGGCTTATCAAAGATTCGCAGAGGCTGTGAAAACACTATGACTGATGAAAAATTCGACGAGTATCTCAAAGTGCGCTACCGCGAGCAGATCAACTACTACAGTTCGAAGGCACGAACGAACAAGAAGCTGTACAGCTTATTCCAGTGGAGTGTCATTACAATATCGGCGGTCATGCCAGTAGTAGTTGTTTCCTATTCCGACAACTACAAATGGGCCGCGGCGGGGCTATCACTGATACTGGCCATCGGCACATCCGCGCTGAAAGCATTCAAGTTTCAGGAGAACTGGATGAATTATCGGCAGGTCGCCGAGACATTGCGACAGGAAGAATACTTTTGTGAGGCAGATCTCGGGCCGTACGCAACCGCGGCCGACAAGCGAGCTCTGTTTGTCGATCGGGTTGAGTCGTTGATCTCTCGCGAGAATGCGATATGGGTCAACGTGCACCAGCAAAAGGAAGAGCCCGCAAGTAACACCAGCAAGCACTAAGCGAGTCATTCTCGAGTCTCGATGTGAAGGGGCTGGATATCTAAGTCAGGGACTCACGAAGCTCTGCTGCGCTCGGCGCGCCCTGTTTCGTTACTTGTTTCTTTGTCTCGCCACCTCTTCATCAGTCGCGCCGAACCACAGCTTCACCGTGTTGTCGATATCCGCCGAGGCCAGCGTCCGCCCGTCGGGCGAGAACGCCACTGACCATACATTAACCTTGTGCCCTTTCAGTGTCTCCAGCTCCTGCCCGCTCTGTACGTCCCACAACTTCACCGTGTAGTCATCGCTCGCCGAGGCCAGCGTCCGCCCGTCGGGCGAGAACGCCACTGAGCGGACAGGAGCCAGGTGCCCGTCGAGCGTCTTCAGCTCCTGTCCGCTCTGCACGTCCCACAGTTTAACTCTCTTGTCTGCACTGGCGGAGGCAAGTGTTCCGTCGCGCGAGAATGCCACTGAAAAGACAGGACCCTTATGCCCTTTGAGCGTCTTCAGCTCCTGGCCGTTCTCAACGTCCCAAAGCGTCACCACCGGTTCTACCTCCAAAGCGGTGCCTCCACCTGCCGACGCGAGCGTTCGTCCGTCAGGCGAGAACGCTATTGACCTGACGAATATCCTGCGCCCTTTGAGCGTCTTCATCTCCTGTCCGCTCTGCATGTCCCACAGCTTCACCGTCCCGTCAGCGCTCGTAGCCAGCGTCCGTCCATCGGGTGAGAACGCCACTGAGGTGTATCCTTCGAGCGCCTTTAGCTGCTGCCCGCTCTGCACGTCCCACAGTTTCACGGTATTGTCATCACTCGCCGAGGCCAGCGTACGCCCGTCGGGCGAGAACGCCACCGCGTAGACGAAACGCCTATGGCCTACGAGACTCATCAGCACCTGCCG
>Ga0075426_10003902_pt1 | contig 10620 bp, 10 predicted proteins | sample SoiMethybrSBSTD5_FD_75304 | JGI IMG/M metagenome (GOLD analysis project Ga0075426, IMG submission 75304) | Bulk soil microbial communities from a Populus tree surrounding site in Tennessee, USA - Soil MetaG P. TD hybrid SBSTD5 | ecosystem: Environmental > Terrestrial > Soil > Tree plantation...
GAAACAGCACCGGGAATGGCTGCAAATCGAGTCAGATTACCGGCAACCGTGCCACCCCCTCCGGCCGCAGCCGCCAAAGCACCAGGAACGAACTCGCCAATTGCCTCGGCCCCCTTTCCAAGATCCGTTGTCGGTTGATGAAATTGTCCCGTAACGGTCTCAATGCCTTGCTGAACCTGTCCGGAGGTCGGAGCATTCGAGACAACAGTCGAAAGACCGGGAGCCGCAACTGAAGCAGCTTTGCTGCCAATGCTTTTCAAGGTGTCAAGGGTTGCCGGATCGATACCTAGCTTCTGGGCGCCATAGGAAGCTCCCTGAGAGGCCAGATCGCGGACATCCCCTAAAGCCCCGACATTCTGCGCAACGCCCTTGCCGACTCCTGCAGCCCCGCTGGCAGCCACATCATAAGCCGTTTCCTTGGAGCTCGGAGACGGAGGCGACCAGCTATTGGCAGCATGCAAGGCTTCCTCAGGGCTATCCGCCTGAACCTCGAAATGATGCCCTTGGGCCTCTATGGTGTAGACATTCGCCATCAGGGCGCAGGCCTCACAGACAGGATTTTGGCGCCGCCCGAACTGGTTCCGACACCGCTCTTCCTTGAAGCCTCAATATCCAGCTTGATCGGATTGCCCGTGATCGGGTTCACGATCGGATTTTTGGCATAAAAATCATTGCGCATGGCCTCATATTCCTGAGGGGTTCTTGCGCCTTGAGTCACTTGCCGCAAAGCCTGCTGCTGATCGGCCACTTGCATGGTCATTTTCAGAAGAGCTTCCGCACCTTCTTTCGAATTATGAGAACCGGGGACAGACCTCATATTGTTGAAGAGCTGGGCATCGGTCCCACCACCCTTCGACAGAAGACTGGTCAACTGCGCAGACATCTTGTCAAATGAGTCTGCCGAAGCCAGTCCTTCGAGCTGGTTCTTCATCAATCCAGGAGCGTAGTTCGCAGCCAGCCGTTTGATGTTGTTCGTCCATTCAGCAGTTGGACCGAACGTCATCTTGTCCCCATGGGTATGGAGATCATCCAGCATGGTTCCGGCAACCCGCTTGATGACGGGCGCCGCGGCTGAAGCTTCAAGATCCTGCTTGGCAATTTCCGTCTGTGTTCCGGCTGTGCCCTGCGTATAGGCTTTCTGCGCCGCGAACTCCCGGCCCTTGGCCGCAAGTTGATCCAGCGTCATGGGACCGGCTGGAGCTCCATTAGGCGCGACAGGCGCCGGCGCGGGGAGAGTGCCCACGCCGGGCGCCTGCCCTCCACCGCCGCTCCCCGGCATTGGCGAAGGCCAATTGACAGGACGATTGTTCATGCCGCCGAAAATGCCGCCTTGCGGACTAGTAGCATCCAGAGGTGTTCTTTGGATGGTTGGAGCCGGTTGCGGCCCGGACGTGCTGACACCTTCCGCAGCCTGACTAACCGTGGCTGAAGGTGTATAGGCCCCTTTGATTGGAGGGGCCTGAACGCCAGCAGATGGACTTGTGTAACCTGGCTGTCCATATCCGGAAGTAATCAGTTCAGGCGTCAACAGCTTGCCAATCATGGCCCGATGCTCTGGCGCCGCCATCGGATTGGCATAGACCCGCGCCATGGTGGCAGCATCCGGCTTTTGACCGTTTTGAAGTTGTTCAGCAATAGCACTGATATCACGCGAATTTTGCGCAGCCGCTTGTTGCTGGATTTCATTGGCACGGTTGCGCTCAAGATTACCAGTTAAAGCCGTGATAACGTTCGCAAGCGCTCCCGCCGGACGATTGACGTTTTCACCGCTACGTTTTGTGAGTTCAGCCGCATAGGCTCTCTGCTGCGCAAGCTGCTCAGGCGTCGCGTATGACGGATTGGTGAAGTTCGGTTGAGACTGGAAATAATCGGCCATTAGGAGCCCCATCCTCCTGTTAGACCCTTGGCAAACATTCCAGCCAGCGAAGTCCCCCCGCTCATTGGAGCCATGGCGAGACCTACGCCAGCGGTGCCAAGCTTGCCGACATTATTCCAGGTATTTTCATAGTTCTTCATCTGCTGGTCGTAGTTGGACTGCACGGCACCTTGATAGTTTGCCGGCTGGATCTGTGCCGTGGGAGTCTGAAGCTGGGTTGGTCCCTGGGGAGCTGACGCTCCGAACATGGTTTCGCCAAGCTGGGCTTGTGCACCGGCATTCTGCTGCTGAAGCTGATAGTTCTGCAGGGCTTGCTGATAACCTTGCGCCTGGTTTTGCCCCAGATATTGATTGGTCACATCGCCCTGATTACGGGCGAGCAGATTCTTTGCATTGTTATAGGCTTCTGAACCGGGAGTTAGACCCTGATCCCGAAGCTGAGCTTCGACATTGGACGATTGCTGATTGAAGATCGGCTGCAGATATTGTTGCTGCCAATTGTTCAACTGTTTCGTGACCGCCGAGCCATCAATGTTCGGGGTTTGCCCATAGAAGTTCGCAGCGTTCTGAACTAAGCCTGGAGCTGATGCTCCGAACACACCTTGCGTGTTCGTGAACTGATCATAGAGATTCTTTTGTTCGGGACTTAATGAGGTCTGAAGCCGATAACCTGACGGGCTGCTCGAATCCGGAATATAGTTGATCGTTCCATATTGGTTGCCCTGATTGATTTCATTCTGTTTTTGCTGTTCCTGTGCAGCCTGTATATTGTATTGCTGCTGCGCCTGAGAAGTCGCAACAGGATCAGGTGCCTTTGGTGCGCTAAAACTCATTTAATGTAGCGCCTTTCCCGCAAGTCGCGCGAGGTTCTTGCCATAAAGGCCGTACATCACAGCATCCTGACTGCCGTATCCGCATTTGCGGATGCCCTCGTATTCAAATCCAATCTTCTTGATGCCGCGGGTCATGGTCTTGTTAGATCGGGAAGTCCGAGCCGTAATCCTGGATACTCCAAGAACTTCAACCGCGATCTTTGCGATCCTCTTCACGAGATCGAGCGTAAGTGTGTTTGGCCCATAGTAAGAGAGTTCAACGTCAGGACCGTTGTGAGCATGAAACAGACAGGCAGCGACCAATCCCTTGGTTGGTTCGGCGATTCCTATTGCCATGCAAAACTGAGTTGGATGGAAATTAAACGTATGGAATGCCCAACTGGCGATTTCAGCATCATGACCGAGGACAAGATTTTTCATCAGAAAAACCCCGCTGCTGGTTCGGCGATTAGGTCCCAACCATTGAGTTGAAGAACGACACCATTAGCTTGTCCGTTATCGACCGTGGAAACCTTGGTCAGAATCGAGGCGCATTGCCCGATGCCTTCAACAGTAGTCCAGTTCGCAACAAGAGAAGAATTGAGCGGCCAGAGCGCCTGATCCCATAATGCAACATCCCACAACGCGCTAACCGTGGTGGACGTTGATGGAATGGAAATCGGCGCATCTGTCCCGAAATCAATGTTCAAGCCAACGCCCGGCGTCACACTTCCATCAGTCGTCAGGATCGGACGGACCATCGTCCAGCGCTTTAGATGACCGCGGCTATCGAAATAATTGAATGCGGTCTGAACCGTCGCCGTGATCGGGAAGTTCTCGTCTCCGATGAAATCACCTGAACCATAGTCCCATTGATAGACACGCCCATCATTCGCGCCAAAATAGGGGACATCATTGAGAACTTCCCAGCAGTTGCAAGACATGCCCGTGAACTGGCACCATGCGCCAGTCAATGTATTCATGACATACTGAACGGAAGTGCTGTTTTCGACCTGTGGAATATTCAGGATAGCGAGCTGTCCTTTGGCATATTCGATAAACTGCCAGCCAAAGTTCGCATTATAGAGACGCGCAGAATTCATCATGGCATTCTGAATCATGGTCGTGGGGGCCACCTTGGCAGCCGCCGCTCGATCCTGCGTCAGCATCTCTGACATAGGTAAAACGCCATCAACACAGATGATCCAGAGATTTCCTGATATCCGAAGAAAACAGCGCCTTCCAATGGGAGCGCCGAGGTCATAAACCCCGACAAGTGCGAACGTGTTTGCTGTGCTCGGATCGGTTCCCTGGTAGACGATCACCTGGCCCCGAGACGTTATGAACGCAATGTATTCATCAACGGTCTGCTTGGAATCCTGCGTCCAGGTCGAAATCGCAATGACGAAACCACCCCTTGTCATCTGCTGACCGAGGTCGAAGGTCGTCACCGCCCCTGAAATCGCCGAGTTGCCGAGATAGCCAACGTTGGTGGAATTAACGAGTGTGCACCAAAGCCGGCCTTTCCATGCTGTCCATGAAGCAACATCTTCCGGAGAGATACCGGTCAAGGTCATCTGCGCCCAGACTGAGCCATCATAGATCCGAGGATGGTCAACACCGTTGCCGGCAACCAGCCATGCATTCACCGCCGCATTGGTGAAATTGCAGTACTGCCAGCGATTGGAGGAAAGGCCTGTTTCAGTCGTGATGACGGCCACACCGCCGGCAGTGACATCGTAAATGGCCCCTCCCCCCACAGCGAACAGTTTCGAGTTCGCAAGATTCGGAGAATTGTACGCCATGATGGTTTCAACAGGAGAGGATGACGTTCCAACCCCGGAAGCCCATGAACGAGAACCACGGCGGATTTCGAGATAACCAGGGCGGGGAATCCAGTTGTCCAGTTGGACAGCATGATCCGGCTCCATCTGGGCCAAAGACGAAATCTGATCCCATCCCTTGATAGAAGCAGGGATAGACATGGGAAATGCACGACCCGTTCCGACCATGAACTGGCTGGCCGTCTTCTTGTTCATTTGCATCATTACGGTCGCGCGCACTTAAGTATTCCCCGGATAATTCGCGTCCTGCACATTCCATGGTGATAAAAGATATGGTTCGAAGCGTCTGCCCATGTTAAGAGTTGGCGCTCCACCATCGCGGGCTTTTAGCTGTTCTACATAGTCCCGATATTCCACCTGCATGGATGCAGCAGTCGGAATGCCCTTTGCTTCAAGAAAGCGCCATTTCGTACCGAGAATTAGGGCTTGGCTATCGATCAATGGCGTATCAGCGTCATTGACCATGATTGCAGCGAGTGTAGAACCGCCGTTGACGCGAACCCAATTGAGAGAGAGATATTCCCATGCAATCTGAAAAGGCGTATCCACAGTTGCCGGAGGAGGCCACAGACGATATGTCCCGGCGACCAAATTTCCGACTTGCCGGAAATGTCGTCGAGGTCCGGTTGTTACGATACCAGAGCGGTGATATTCATCTAGTTGAGGGCTGTCTGGTCCCAAAAGCGCCCACCTATTGGTGCGATCCCAAGCAGTGCCATTCAGGAAACGATCGAAGTCGCTGTTCTCTGGATAGGTGTCCTTGGCAAAGGTGAGCGTCGTTCCCGTCACAGTCCCCGTAGCCACCATATCCATGGTAATTTGAGTGGCACTATCTACTGAGAGAACCCGCGCAGCCACGGGAATGGCTGATCCCGTCACAACAAATGTCTCGGCCGTAATCGCTGCCGTTGATGGGATATTCGTAATGACGGCTGAACCCAGAGTGAGATCACCTGTCGTCACGGTCGGCGCCGTCACGTTCAGCGTGAACAGGTTTTGCAGAAACGTCCAATCCCAGTCCCGCTTGAGATTGTCCCCGCATCGGTTCACGAGATTGTAAAGCTGGACGGTCTGAAGATCAGTTGCACCCACCACAACAGACGGCTGCACGAGCCCTAACTCGCCCGTGACAGCTTGAATGATCTGAAGCAGTGTCAACTGTGCCATTGATTATGCCGTCAGTATCGAAACCCAAGTCAGTGCAGCAACGCGAATGAAAAGGATCGTTTTGTTCTGTGCTATGGTCTGACCTCCGGTCGTAACCGTTCCGCCATTTAACGTTCCACCGGATTCCGGATAGACGATTCCGCTAGTCGCGGTCGGATTGGTTACGATGAAGATATCTCCAGGAGAACCACCAGGCAGTCCCGAGGCCGGCAGCAATGCGCCGGTTTGGCTGGCAGCAGTTGTCAGAACTACAAAATTTGAGCGAATGGGCGCGGCTGCGGCGGCCGTGGTGCCCGTCGTTACCAACGTGGTTTTGGTATATCCTTCCAGATTAGCCAGCGAAGCAGCCATTCCGAAGGCCATCAGATCAGACGTTTGAGACATTTAATGCTCCTGGATTTTGCGCGGACCACGAGGTTTCCCCTTGGGCCATCCGCGGGCTTTCTGGGTGGACAGGTCAGTGTGAAACTGCGCTGCGTCGGGCGTGAACGGCTCATTGCTTTGATGCACCGCATTGATCTGCATGGTTTGCAAATCAGCATTCTGAGGAGGCTGGCTATGTTGCGAACGAACCAAAGCCGTCAGTTCGGCAATCTGCCGTTCCATGGTGTGGATTTTCAGATCACGTTCACCAATCGCCTTTTCGAACTGATGGTGATTGATGCCCTTTTCAACGCGCTCCATGTAGCGCTTGGCAGCATTCACCCATTCCTGACAGCCCATGCCGACCGTCGAAATCGCATCTCCCGAAAGATTCGAAAGCTGCTCGACGGTATGAATGTTATATCCCCGCATCATATCCACGATCTGTGGCTTGTCAGGGAATAGCTGATTGATCGGAACGCCATCGGGGATCTGAGTGACGCCCCGGTTGTACTGTTCCCATTTCTGTGGCCAGCGCTGCTTGTCGCCATCATGCGCCGGACGATCGACAACATTCAGCGTTTCGCCGGGATGCTGGATTTTCACAAAGTCGCGGCCCTCATAGACCGGCTTGCCCTCGCTTCTCGAGCGAGCAGCATTGAGAACGGACTTCTTGTAGAAACCGACAATCAGCTTGTCATCGGTTGGTCCATATTGAACCATGCCATAACCCTGAGAGGCGATGGAGTTGTGATCCATCCCCGTCATTGGCCTAAACTCAGTGGTATCCATTTGCTTTCTCCCGATTGTTGATCATGTGCGCGAGCAATCCATCCCCGTGGACGCGGAATGTAGCGCCTTCATAAAGCCTGAGATCGTCGAGAAACTGTCTCGCATAATCGATCAGTTGCAGCGTGGAATCGAACCAGCGATCACCGCAGCGAACCTGGGTGACATCCTGTTTTTTGCCGAGATGAATGCCTGCGTATGTCTCGCCTTTGACCAGCGAGCAATCCATGCCGTGGATTTCGAAATGGCGATAGCCTTGGGTATAAAGCAGAGAGATCGAGCGGAGCCCGACGCTTCCACCACCAACACAGAGCCATGCATCTGGCATGATGCTCCAGATGTTTTCTGCGGATTCCGGGCCGTTATGCAGATGCCAGAGAGCGACCGAATGACCTGAAAGCCGATCGATGTAGTCGGGATGAATGCAGGAGCCGAGCCAGTATTTTACTCCGAGGTGCGGAGTTCCAAATTGTGCTGCTTTATGAGGGCGCGGATCGCAATCAATTTGCGCGTAGGGAATAACTCCTCTTTCAAGTAGATATCCATGTGCGCCCGATACAGTGATAATGTCGCCATCAGTCGCCGCCGCAGCATGCCATGTTTCCTTTAGAGAGGGGCCATAACACACGAGAACGGCCGTCCGACCATGGACGGGTTGATTGTCTTTCAAACGTCGATCGATACGACCGCAGTTCGCCTTGATATTCTCAAACCGATCCGCCTCACTCCATGCCGCAAAGCTTTTGATCGGCGGCATAAGAGGAACATCAAAAATGGATTTCCAAGCCTTTTGGATCGCCTCCAGGCTGTCATGTTCCCAGACAATGCGCTGATCTTCCCGCGCCCAGGGGAATTGCTGGCCTGGCGGGATACCCACCATGTTGACCCACCAATCCTCTTTCAGAGGGGTGTAGTCGAGCTCGGGACGGAGTGGATTGAACATCAGCCAGGGCACATCGAGATATTCGACGATCAAGGCTGGACCATTTCCAACCAATAGATTGCATCTCGCCAGCGACATCAGCGCAGCGCGGAACAACAGGTCTTTTGAAGCACGAGGGCAGGTTTCGAACGGAAGCGGTTCATTGGCCTTTGATGTATCCCGAACGAAAATCACATCTCCTGCGGTCTTTGCAAAGGTGAGCCATGCTTCCAGATTGGAGTTCCGCTCGGGATAGTAATCCGTCTCGCGAAGCGTAATGACAACGGGCTTACGATTGCCGAGATATTGCCTGCATTCCTCAAGCATAAGAGCAGGTATTTCCCATTTCGGAATCGGCCGGCCACGGTTGGCGGCCTTCACGGCATCAATCTGGAAATAGCTCACGCCTTCCCCGGATTGATCCACCTTTTCGGCGCCGATTAATTTAAGCGCCGGCAGCATCACATTCTCAAAGAGCGCCCTCTTCTGGGAAACGCTACGCGGCGCGTTATCCGCCCGGAAACCTTCAATCGGTCCTTCCCGAAATGAAACGTCGAACTTGCCAAAATGAAGCTTGGCATTGATGAGGAATTGCAGAAAATCCCATGAAGCGGGCGCTTTCCCAAGGTCGTATTCCGCTACGCTGCCCATCGGTCACGCTCCCTGAACCATTCATCGGCATAGGGAACATTTTCATAACCCGGCATCCACGGACCGCCGTCCGTGAAATGGACCACCTTTGGATCGATCTGATTATCGGTATGCCCGACAAGAAAATTCCACTCCGGATCAAGTTCTCCGATTTCGCCATCCTCAAGCCAGCAGAACCGATGAAGATCACGACCCGGCAAGGTATTGACCACTTCGGGAGTAAGCGTCTTGTTCGCAACGTGGTCCGTGAACATCATGAATGAGGACCAGTTTTTGCGCTCATATCGCGTCTGAACCTGGCCATCCATTTTGATCGATTGAGTAGGCTGATAGTCGTGTTTCACGCACCAGACAGCCTTTGACTGATCGCAAATCTCGAAAATCTCGCCGAAATTCCGGCAACGCGCCATCATGTCGCAATCGAGAAATAGCGCTTGGCCACCTTTGGAAAGATGGGGAACCAAAAACCGACTGATCGCAAACTCGGTAGACATCGGCGCCCCTGAGATCGTGTCCCAGAGCTGTTCACCGCGCCGTTCTGTCTTCCGCCAGTAAAGACCATCCGACCGCAGCTTATCCAGCACAAGCCCATAGATCGGGATCGGAAGGTTGAGCCGCAGGCGAATGGAAGCCCGGCAGGCAGCGAAAGCTTCCGCCTGCCGGGAATCGTAACCGATGAAGATCGACCGCTTCACTAAGCAACCGGCTTGCGAACCGAAACCGAGTTCGCAACAGTTGAAGTCAAAGAAGCAGTCGTTCCCGATGCAGTGACAACACAAGTGATGCCGCTGATCTGGAAATGTGACGTGGTATTGGTCGTACCCGTCAAAGCCCCAGCCGTATCCGAGCTATAGAGCGGAACGGTAATGCCGGCGGACGCAACCAGGAGCGTTGGAACACCCGTCACCATGAACCAAGCAGCCTGGCCGGTCGTAAGCGAGGTCGAGTTCTGATAGAACCCGATGATCGCTCCCGTCGCTTCCGGGGCAGCCGTAGCCGCACCAGCTCCACCGATCGCAGTGACGCGGAAGGTCGAGTTGATGGCAACGGTCATACCGTTCGTGATAGTCGTCGTGGTATCGGCGAAGATCCAGTTCGCACCATCGGTCGTTACAACCCGCGTTCCCAGCTTGAACGGAAGGGCAGGATAATCAGGGGAGTTCGTGGACGAAGCAGCCACGGCCTGATTGTAGATATTGTAGATGCCAGTGACATCCACGCCCTCAATGCTTTGAGCAGCATATGCAACCATGTTCCTGGCTCCTTACGTGTTGATCAGGACGCCCTGGAGGAACGCATTGCTGAGGGTCATATTGCCCGCCCAGCCCATGAGCTTCACCATTGCATCCTGGTTGACAGAGAAACGGTCCGGATCGAGCGGGACCATGTTGCGGCGAGCGTGCGGACGCCAATGGATGTACTTGGTATTGAGGAAGTACATCGAATTGGTCGGCGCACCGCCAAGACCCGTCGCCGTCGAGGAGAGTTCACCCGGGAACGGATCGGTTGAGAAACCCTGGAAGCCACCGTCGAGGACCACGTCCGCGGTGTTGTATTTCAGAGTTTGATATCCAAGCGCTCCGAACTCACCCGAACCGTTCTCGGTCGCGATACGCTGGATAGCCTGCAAGCTCTGCCAGTAGAGCTTGTAAAAGTTGTTGTCGGCGACAATCAGGTCCGGAGCATCACGGCCACGAACCAGCGTTACCCAGATCGTATCCATGTACTGCTGGATGTTCGCCGCAGTCGCCGCCGCACCACCATTGGTGACAGCGCCGTAAGCCTGGTTTTGCCAGAAGGTCCAGGTAGCCCGATCGATACCACCGACAATGCCCGAGCCCGGAGAGTTGGCAACGAGGAGCTGAAGGCCATTGCAGGAGCCAGTGACAGTGCCATCACCATAGATGCCCTGCGACATGCCGTTCATGAAGGTATCTTCGGCGTTCTCGATACGAGACTCGAGAAGGTCGATGATCGCTTCCTCGCCGGAGTTCTGGAGTTCTTCCAGACCGGAGATCGAAACCGCCACCGCGGACTGACGGATAGGAAATTCCGCCGCGGTGAACGTTTGAGACGGCGCGATATTCAGGGTTTGGTAACCCGAATACCATTGGAACGTCTGGTTGTTGGCGTAATTCAGTTCCTGGACGATGGTACGCCCGCCGGAGAAGGTCTTGATCCTTCCGCGCCGGGATA
>Ga0075426_10003903_pt1 | contig 10616 bp, 8 predicted proteins | sample SoiMethybrSBSTD5_FD_75304 | JGI IMG/M metagenome (GOLD analysis project Ga0075426, IMG submission 75304) | Bulk soil microbial communities from a Populus tree surrounding site in Tennessee, USA - Soil MetaG P. TD hybrid SBSTD5 | ecosystem: Environmental > Terrestrial > Soil > Tree plantation...
GCGCGACGGGCGCTGGATCTACTTTCGATCGGATCGGACAGGGATCGGGCAGATTTGGAAAGTGCCGTCGGAAGGAGGCAGCGCGGTTCGGGTGACTGCCGGCGAGGCCTCCCAGGGATTCGAGTCGTCTGACGGACAGCTTCTCTACTTCGTGCGGGGAATGGACGTACCTGGTCTCTGGTCAGTTCCGGCAGCAGGCGGCACAGAAACATTCGTGGTCGCCGATGTCCGCCAGGCTTCTTGGGGCGTTGGGGACGCTGGCATCTACTTCATGGTGTCCGCGCGCCAGCTGTCGCCGGGAGGGCCGACGATAAGATTCTTCAGCTTCTCGTCGAAGACTGTTTCGACACTTGCGACACTATCGGTCGAGCCGAATAGTCTGTCGCCCGGCTTCTCGGTGTCACGGGACGGCCGCACGGTGCTGTGGACACAATCCGAGAGCCTCCAGGATGATCTGATGTTGATCGATCCCTGGAGGCCGTGAGCGGTCGATCGCGGTAGTCTCGCTTCTATTTGATCCTAACGGCAGGGCGGGGAGCTTACCGCGAGTTTGGTACAAATCAGGTGCAGTGAAAAACTGTTGATTTTGAAATCAACAGTTTAAATATGGTGGAGGCGGCGGGAGTCGAACTTGACATGCATTGTAGAACTGGCCGAATTAGTGAATTTGGTAGCAAATCGCGGCGCCTGAACGCTAAATCCGCTCAAAAAACGACGTGAACCCCGAAATCTCCCCCAGCGCGACGACACGGATTTCCGCGCCGGTCGCGTCCGATCGTCGCCTCGGTTGTGTGGGTCTTGTCCATAAAACAGATCGGCGTTATTCAGGATCTACACTGCTCGCGGTCGACCTGCGCACGACGACCAGTCCGGTTCGTCGTTACGCTTCATTCATCGCGTAGTGCCACCATGGGATCGATGTGTGTCGCGGCGGCGCCCCGCATGTACGCCAGCGTCGCGACCAGGGCAAACTTCAGGGACACTGTGATGAAGGTGTTCGGGTCGAGCGGCGTGAGGCCGAACAGTATGCTCTGAAGAGAACGTGTCACCCCAACGGCTGCCGCAAGCCCGAGGACCAGACCGGTGCCGATCAAAAGGGTGCTCTGACGGAGTACCAGCCCCATGTCGATCAGCACACTGCCGATCACAATCGGTTCGCCCGGCTCATCAACGGCGGGGTCCGCGTGAATTTCAGCGGACGCTCTGAAAGCGATTTACCGCCGCCATTCGCCCGACTGCCAATTTTTCAAGCGTCCGCACGCGACTCGCGAAGCCAGAAGTGCCAGTGCCCGATTTGGGTCCAGCCCGATCGCTCGGACGCGAGTACCTCCGACGCAGCCTTGATCTGACATCGTCGCAGGCGGCGCAGGATCTCGCGCGCGGCTGGGAAGCCTCGGGCGAAGTCGGCGTCACGCGGACCGAGACTCCGAGCATCGCCGCCGCGGTCGAACGGTTCTTTGAGGACATGACGGCGCGCGGCCTCTCCGACGTGACGATTGGAAAACAGAACGTGCTCTTGCGGAAACAATTCCTGCCCTGGTGCCGCACACGCGGGTTTCATTTGCTCAAGCAGGTCGCCGTCGACGAAATCACTCAGTTCCGCGCGACCTGGACCGACGCGCCGATCACCAAGTACAAGAAGCAGGAACGGCTGAAGGGGTTCTTCCATTATCAGGTTGCCAGCGGCGGCCCCTTCGGCACGACGATTCGCGTGCGTTCCGTCGAATAGGCGTGGCGCTTCGCGGTGAACTTCGCGTTGAGATACTCACCCATGTGAATCGGCCCCGAGATGGTGTCGCCCGATACCGTGCCTGAGAAGATGAACGTGACGGAGGCCCCGGGGCGGCGTTCGACGCTCCGGAGCCTCACCTCGTTGCCCTCGATCATGCCGACCATGTCCCGCACCGTGAAGTCCCCCTGGTGCGAGCCCTGGATCCAGTTGCCATCCTGTTCGAGGAACAGCGTATGCCGGCTCCGGCTGCTGAAGAACTCGATGTCCGCGTCCCAGCGGCCGCTGACGTTCGCCGATGGCTTCGCCATGCTCGTCGATCGCGGGCTGCGCGTCGCGGACAGCACACCGTAGATTCGATCGGCCACGACCATGTCGTCACCTGGTTGCATCATCCACGCGGTGACCGAGATCGAGGTAGTTCCCGGTTCGGTCTCGTTGCCCCGCGCGTCGCCGCCCAGCGCAATGCGCGGCCTGGTCCTCGCCAGCTCCTCGGCCACTTCGTCGCCGGTGATGTGCAGCTTCGACGGGTCCCACGTAATCGTCAGCGACGGGCTCTTGTTCGACAGACCGGTCGGCTCGCGCACAGACGTCTTCACACCGGCGATCGTGGACACGCGCCGGGAGATGTTGTCGAGCCACGAGAGCCACATCTTCCAATCCGCATCGTGATCGTGCTTCACCCACGCCTCGACGGCCGCCAGCATGCCGAGCGTTTCCTCGCGGCCGACCTTGTTATCGCGGCCCGGGCCATGGTGCGGCGCGCTGGCCTGCCACGCCGACATCAGCAGATCCTTGCGGCCCAGGAGCAGGCCGGCGCATTGCGGTCCGCAGATCGCCTTGCCTCCGCTGTAGGCGACGATGGTGGCGCCCTGGCGGAGGTGCACGCTCGGAATCGTCAGCACTTCGGCGGCGGCATCGACCAGGATGGGGACATTCTTTGCCTGCGCGATCTTCGCCACGTTCTCGAGCGAGAGTGGGCCGGACGAAGCGGGACCTCCGGAGGTGAGATAAATCATCGCCGTCCGTGGGCTCAGCGCGTTTGCGAGCGCTTCCGGCGTCTCAACCGTGATCATCTTGACGCCGATGTTGCGGATGGCGGCGTCGTACGCGTTTCTCGAGTACAGCGGACTGACGACCTCGGTCTTGTCGAAGCCGGTCAGATCGGGAATTCGCGTGAGCCGCTCGGGGTTCCCGCCCGTCACGCATGCCGCGGTGACGTGCTTCAGGCCCGCGGCGCAGCCCGCCGAGACCATGCCCCACTCCGCACCGGTCAGCTCGGCGAGCCGCCGGCCGACGGCGTCGGCGAGCTCGTCCATCTGAACGAAGTACTTCGATGCGGCATCCATTGCGGCCCGGACCTCGGGACGCTCCACCGATCCGCCGATGATCGTGAAAGTCCCGCGGCAGTTGATGACCGGATCGACGCCAATCGACTGATAGATCTCGGGCCCGGCCTTCAGAGGTCCTGCGTCCGCGTTCCCTTCCGCGTGCGCTCTCACGCCGCCGAGGAGAACCGGCATGGCCAGCACGTTCCCGATCTGGAACAGCTCGCGCCGTGTGATCTTGTCCAGTTCGTCGCTCATCGATGTCTCCTACTTCACGGCAATCAAGGAAATCTGCTCGAGGCCGGGAAACGTGTCCTCGTTCTTCTGTGTGCGGTCTGTCGGTGCGATCTGCGCCACTGTCGTGCGCGCCGGCTGAGTGTCGGGAAAGTACTGCGCGTAGATCCGATTCATGCGCGCGAAGTCGTCGATGTCGTCCAGGTACACGTTGGTGGCCACCACGTTGGAGAACGACAACCCGGCCTCCTCCAGCCCGTCGAGCAGGTTGCGCATCGTCTGCCGAACCTGCGCTTCGACCGTTCCCACCCAGATGCCCTGCAGTCTTCCCGGGCCGGGAGTGAACGGCCCCTTCGCCGAACAATAGAACGTGTCATCGGCAAAGACGCACGGGCTCGCGGTCGCGCTCGGGCTCATGTTCTTCGGCCTGACGGCGAGCCGCCTGGACACATCGGAAACGGCCACGCCCGTGAACTCGATCGAGTTCCCGCCCGGCAGGCTCGTGACGCGAATCGTCGCGCGCGCCGGCGTGTTGCCGAATTCGAAATGCTTCGCGTAGATGTCATTCATCCGGCTCGAGGCGTTGTCCGTCAAGTACGGGTTGACGAACACGACGTGGCGGAAGTCCATCCCGGCGGCGGCCAGCGTCTGTTTCATGTTGTCGAGCGCAAGCTGCACCTGAGCATCCGCATCGTGCGGCATCCTTCCGTCCGCCGCGTTGGCGCCGACGAACCCCGAGAGGTAAAGCCGGTTGCCGGCGAGCATTCCTGGTGACCACGGCAGGTTCTGCGCATATCCGGCGGGCACGATGCGCTTCTTGCGCGCGAGGTCGCGGAACGCAACGGCGTTGATCTCGACCGCGATGTCCGTCGGCAGTTTGTGGATCCCGAGCACTGCCCGTGCCGGCGGCGCGTTGGCAAAGAACTCCTTCCACACGCGGTCCATCGCATCGTGGTGCGCCATGTCGGTCAGGTACACCTGGCTGTACACCACGTGTTCCAGCGTCCACCCTGCAGCTTCCACGATGGCCTTCACGTTCTGCAGCGTCTGCCGCACCTGGCCTTCGACGGTGCCCGGCAGCTTGCCATCGGCGTCGCGTCCACCCTGACCGGAAACGTAGAGAAAATCGCCGGCGAGGATTCCGGGGCTGTACGGGCCGACTGGTTTGATACCGGCCGGCGCGATTGCCCGCCTTCGCTCATTTGCTTCGCGCTGAGCTTCCGCCTTCGCTGAAGCGACGGCGGGGCGAGCGCGTTTCTCCGCGCCCGTACCGGGAGCACCGAAGAGAACGACCATAGCGCCGATGAGAAGGAGAGCGACTCGCATCATTGCAGGCCGTTTCATGAGCGGATTATATCCATGGCAATCGGTATACTCTGCACGCGCATGTGAGATGGAGAAAGAGAGACAGCCATGAAGGACGACAAAGTGGACCGGAGCACGTGGAGCCGCAGAGACGTCTTTCGCGTCGGCAGCATGGCCACCGCGGCGGGGGTGATGGGCCGCATCGCCGCGACCGAAGCCGAGGCCCTGTCACAATCCCGGACATCACAGCTTTCCGAACCTCCGAAAGGACCGCAGGTCTACACGCGGATCGGCGTCCGTCCGTTCATCAACCTGACCGGGACTTTCACCATCAACGGTGGTGCATTGACGCTTCCCGAAGTGCGCGACGCTTCTCACCAGGCTGCCGACTATGCCGTCGACATCGACGAGTTGATGGAGAAAGCCGGGGCGCGGATTGCCGAGCTCCTCGGCAGCGAGGGCGCGATTGTCACGTCGGGTGCCGCGGCGGCCCTCAGCCATGCGACTGCCGCGTGCATCGTCGGCACCGATCCGGAGCTGATGCAGCAGCTGCCCGATCTGACAGGCCTCAGAGACGAAGTGATCATGCTCAAGGAATCCCGCAACGTCTACGACCACGCGTTTCGAAGTTGGGGCGCGCGCGTGATCGAAGTCGAGACGGCGGAAGCCTTTCACGCCGCGCTCGGACCGCGCACGGCGATCGTGGCGGTGCTTGGGACGGGCGAAGCGCGAGGAGCCGTGCTGCTGGAGGCGATCGTCGCGGCGGCTCACAAGATGGGCGTACCGGTGATCGTCGATGCGGCGGCGGAACTTCCCCGCCGGCCGGATCCATACCTGACGCGAGGAGCCGACCTGGTTGCCTACAGCGGCGGCAAGGTGATTCGAGGACCTCAATGCGCCGGTCTTTTGATCGGCCGCAAGGATCTCGTGTGGGCGGCGTACATGAACGGCGCTCCTCATCACGCGGTGGGACGGATGATGAAGGTCGGGAAGGAAGAGATCATCGGGATGCTGACGGCCGTGGAGGTGCTCATGAGCCGCGGCATCGATGAGGACTTCCGCCGGTGGACATCGTACCTTCAGGAAATCAGCGACGCCGTGACGCAGGTGCCTGGCGTCCGCACGGCGATGCAGAAGCCAGCGGGCGACACTCCGTATCCGTGGATGATCATCGACTGGGATCCGGCGCAGGTGGGTATCACGGCCGGCGAGGTCTACGACCAGCTGCTCGAAGGTGAGCCTCGCGTCATGTCGCACGCGAGCGGCGAGGGCTACTCGTTCCGCGTTCGTCCGCCGGCGATTCGGCCCGGCGATCAAACCCTGGCCGGCCGCCGCATCGCCGAGGTGCTCCGAAGGGCGCCGAAGGGCGTGCCGAAGAAAACTCTTTCAGCGGCGGCGGTGGACGTTGCGGGACGCTGGGAGGCCGACGTGCACTACAGCCGCGGAACGGCTCGCCACAAACTGCTGCTGGTCACGCGTGGAAACCGCGTGGACGGCAGCCATATCGGAAGGCGTCTTCAGGGCGCCGTCAGTGGAACCGTGGAAGGCGATCGCGTGCGACTGCGCAGCAGTCTGCCCCACGAGGGTACGCAGCTGACGTACCGGTTTGACGGGACAGTCCACGGCCAGACGATCGAAGGCGAGGTCGACCTCGGCGAATACGGAAAGGCCCGCTGGACTGCGCGTCGCGCGGACCCGACGTCGGCCTGAAGCTATCCCGACACCACTCTTGGTCCAGCACCCGGCGAGGCCCAGCGTTTTGCGACGCGCATAAGGGCACTTTGGATAAATGATGCAACCGCAACGAGGGATCTGATAATCGCTCGCATCGTCGTCATTGGACCTCCAACGGGCCGAAATCGGTGGACTGACTCACTACTTCTCCGCCGCCTTCTCTTTCGTCAGTCGCGCCACCGCCCCAAAACAGCGCGATCCGATGCGTGCTTTCGAGCGGATAAGTAAACATTAGACGGCCACCTCCATTGGGCCGGACTCGCCGGTTCTCAGCTTTGAAGGCGCGGTCGTCGCGCATTTGGTGACCGGGAACGCGGGTTTGGCAAAGAGTTGTTCAGAGACTGGTCAGTGGCTCACAGAATCGGTTCCTCCGGCGGCTTTGTCACTCGTATCGCAAAGCCACCACCGGATCCACTCGCGTCGCCCGCCACGCTGGAAGATAACTTGCCGCCAAGGCCACAGCTGCGAGCAGAGCCGGCGCCGCCGCGAACGTCAGCGGATCCAGTGGAGCCGTTCCAAAAAGCAGCTTCGCGATCAGTCGTACCAGTCCGACAGACCCTACGAGCCCCACACACGTCCCGGCGCCGATGAGCGCCGCGGCCCGGCCGAGCACCAGCCGCAACACGTCGCCTCGAGTCGCTCCCATACTCACTCGGATCCCGAACTCGCGCGTGCGCTGAATCACCAGGTAGTTCATCACCCCGTAGATGCCTATCGAGGCCATCACCAGCGCGAGCATCGAGAACGCCGCCAGGATCACCATGCGGAAACGTGGTTGCGCCACCGAGCCCGACACCAATTGCTCCATTGTTTCGATCTGATCCACCGGCATGGCACGATCGATCGCCGCAACGGCCTCGCGTAGTTCGGCCGCGGCAGCACCCGTATCGAGTGCCGTGCGAATCACGATGGTCGGGCTGCTCTCGGTATTCGGCGCCTGCTCCATCGGCACGTACATTTCAGGCTTCGTCTCCTCGTCCAGTCCCTCGTGCCGCACGTCGCCCACCACGCCGATCACCGTGCGCCATGTGTCGCTTCCAAACTGCAGTCGCCTGCCGATCGGATCTTGCCCTCCCCAGTATTCGCGCGCCATCGAATCGTTGATCACGGTGACCCAAGGCGAGTCCGCCGTATCCGCCGGCGCAAAGGATCGGCCGCGCAACAACGGAATCCCGAGCGTCTCGAAATAACCTGCGCTCGCCGGCCGGTACTTCGCCATGTTGTACATCCCAACGGGCAACGGTGGCCGGCCTTCGATGACGAACGACCACCCGTTGTCCAAACCGCTCAGCGGCAGGTACGTCGTCAACCCGGCGGACTGCGCTCCCGGTTTTCTACTCAGCGTCGCCAGCAGTTCTCGTTCGAAGGCGGCGATCGTCCGGTTGTCGGGATAGCGGGATCGTGGCAGCGACAAGCGCGCGGTCAGGATGCCGTCCGATCGGAACCCCGGCGCGACACGGGTCAGCGCCCAAAAGCTCTTCGCCATCAGGCCAGCGCCGATCAGAAGAATGATCGCGATCGAAATTTGCGCGACGGCCAGGCCGTTCCGCAGACGGCTGTGAGATGCACCCGCGACGCGATGACTTTGTTTCAGCGACTCCCCCGCACTGGTGCGCCCGTTTCCAAACAGCGGACCCAATCCGAAGAGCGTCCCCGTCGCCAGCGAAATCACCGCGGTGAACACCAGCATTCGCATGTCTCCGGCCATCCCCGCAGCACGCGACAGGTCAGGAGGCAGATGCGAAGCAAGGGCGCCGGTCACCGCCAGCGCAAACAGAAATCCCGCGGTCCCGCCGATGGCCGCCAACAATAGACTCTCCGTCAGCAGTTGTCGTGCGAGGCGCCCGCGGCTTGCGCCGAGCGCGACTCGAACCGCCATCTCTGTTTGGCGCGCCGCTGCCCGGCTCAACAGAAGGTTCGCGACGTTCGCGCAGGCGATCAGCAGCACCAATCCAACGGCGCCGAGAAGCATTTCCAGTGGCGCGCGAACAGTCGCCGTGACCCGCTCAAGCAGCGACACCGCCGCGATGCCCTTATCGCGGTTGTCGGCGGGATACAGCCGCGCCATGTTCGCCGCGATGACATCGAGTTCCGCCTGGGCCTGCGCCAGTGTCACATCCGGCGCGAGCCGCGCGATCACCCGCAGCGGATGCGTTCCGCGCTGCAATCGCTGAAGATCGAGCGCCAACGGCACCCAAATGTCGGCTTGGCTGCGCGCCTGGAAATCTGCCGCCGTGCTCCCGAACTGAAAGCCCGTCGGCAGCACACCAACCACCGTGTAGCTGTCGTCGTTCAGCGTGATGGCCTTGCCCACGATGTCGCGATCCGCCCCGAACCGTTCGCGCCATGCCGCATAGCTCAGAATGGCGACGCGATTGTTGCCAGGCCAGTCTTCCTCCGAAAGAAAATTGCGGCCGAGCACGAACCGAACGCCTAATACGGAAAAGAAACTCGACGAAACCTGCCCTCCGGCCAAACGCGACGCCTCGCTCTGTCCGCCAAGAATGAAGCTGGAGGTGAAGCTCGACGCACGCACCGCCGCCATCCCGGTGAACGACCGGCTCGCATCACGCCAATCCACAAAATTCGCCGGCGCTACAGTGCTCAGCGTTCCGTCGCCCTGGCGTTCCCACAGCGTCACGATCCGACTCGGCTCGGCGTAGGGCAACGGCTTGAACAACACCGCATTGCACACGCTGAAAATCGCCGTGTTCGCGCCGATCCCGAGCGCCAGCGTCACCACGGCTGCCGCCGCGAAGCCCCGATTCTTTCGCAGCATGCGGACCGCGTAGGTAAGATCCGCCCGCACTGACTCGATGGCCGGGAACGTCTGCAGGCTCCTCCGGTCTTCCTCCAACAACGTGGTATTACCGAACTGCCGCCGCGCCGCCAGCATGGCGGCTTCTGCGGTCATGCCCTGCCCCCGATAGCGCTCCGACAGCAATCGGACGTGTTCCTCGATCTCGGTCTGAAACTCAGGGTCCCGCGCCCTATCGAGAACCGTGGCGCGGATCCGCGTCCACACTTTTAGAAGGCGTCGCCCGATCATGACTTCTGGCCCGCGAGCCGCAGCACGCGGCCGATCACTCCGGAAATCCGTTCCCAGTCCTCCGTCTCCCTTGCCAGTTGTTTCAGGCCGCTCTTCGTAATCGAATAGAACTTGGCCTTCCGATTGTTCTCGGAAGCGCCCCACGCCGCCGCAATCCATCCCTCCTGCTGTAAGCGCAAGAGCGAGGTGTACACCGTGCCTTCGTTCAAACGGAGCACCTGTTTGCTCAACTGCTCCAGCCGGCGGGCGATGCCGAACCCGTGCAGGGGACCTATCGCGTGGAGCGTCTTCAAAATCATCAGGTCGAGCGTGCCCTGCAACACCTCCGACTTCTTGTGGACGTCACTCTTTCCTTTGGACATTGCAAAGAAGATAGCAGGTCTCATTTGGAATGTCCATAGGAGGAGGACGCCCGAGCGCCGATGTGCCGAGGAGCGGACGTCCCTGGGATCACGCCGACGGAGCCGCTCAGGCACGCCGTCGGCACGGCTTCAGCCATCCTGCTCGTATTTCGTCAGCCCTCGAACCCCTGCGCAGACCCACCGATCGAATCGTGGCCCACTGCGGGCGATACTCGTGGACGTGATCGAAGAGGAGTACTTCTTGGGTCGTGCCATGGGCTCCATCTCTCTCGGAATGAGCCCTCCGACAAACCCGGTACGGTTCAGTACCAGCATTCGTCTTATGCGCGGTGAGGCATACGACGCCTGGTACCTCACCAATATCGCATCCGCGCACAATGATTGACGCACGCATGCGTAGCTGGCCATGATTGGGGCGATGCGTCACGCGTCGCGACGGTCACCGCGATCCGATTCGCGTTGTCCGCACCGTGCGACGTGTTGGTCGACTTGCCGACGCGGCACCGGAAGGTCACCGCGGCTGGCAGACACTCAGAACGTATGAGGCCGTTGAACTTGTCGGCGGCGAGTGCTAGCGAGGAGACTGCAATGAGACGATTCGTGACGATCGGCGCCGTCGCCGGACTGGCGATCCTTCCCGCATGGCTGATGGCCCAGACGGCGCCTGCCGGCCGCAACAACGCGGGCACCGCCCGCCGGTCCTTCGAGAAATTCACGGTCGAAGGCCAGCCCATCGACAGGCGCCCCCCAGAACTGGATACCGATCATCCGGTGTTTCCGGGGCAGACGCATGCTCCCTATCACAAGACGACGGACGTCGCGGTCACCACCATCGCCAGCGGCTTGGACAACCCCTGGGCGGTCGCGCTCTTACC